>Ga0315298_1002098_pt1 | contig 34821 bp, 34 predicted proteins | sample WHS_1_MG_FD_203077 | JGI IMG/M metagenome (GOLD analysis project Ga0315298, IMG submission 203077) | Extremophilic microbial mat communities from Washburn Hot Springs, YNP, Wyoming, USA - WHS_1_MG | ecosystem: Environmental > Aquatic > Thermal springs > Hot (42-90C) | place: USA: Wyoming...
TCGTGCTGGAGCGGCTAATTTCCTAAGGATCTGGCTTGTCAAGGAAAATGCCAGAATGGCAAAAGAAGATTGGCTTAAGGCTGTGGTAAACTAAAAACGAGAAAGAGCGGCAGACTTCCACGAGGTAAATGAGCTGCCACTCAAAAAGAAAAGCCTGACTAAACGAGACACTACCGGACAGTACATATTGTTTACACTGGACAGTGCTGATGGTATACTTGGGCTAAGTCCATCCGTCGGGATGGCGTGCCGAAATCAAAAATAAGGGGGCTAAGATGAGGATTAGAAAGGGTGCGGTGTTTGTTTTTCTGACTATTATGGCTGTGGCAGTGCTGCTTGGTGCTTGTGGCCCCAAACCAGTGACGCTGCCACCACCGCCAGCCACACCCACGGGCAATCGGCCGCCGGAGATATCGGGGCTGACGGCAGCTCAGCTACAGGTATATCCCGGGGGGACGGTCCAGATTCAGTGTGATGCTGCCGACCCCGATGGTGAGCAGATAAGCTTTGAGTGGGCTTGTACAGGTGGTAAGTTCAGCGGCGCCGGTCCGATAGTAGTGTGGCAGGCACCGCCAAATTACGGTGTTTATACCATAACAGTTACAGTGAAGGACGGCAAAGGTGCTTCTACACAGGCTGCCCTTCCCCTCTCGGTGACAGCTAACCAGGCACCCATAATCCAGAGCCTTGAGGCTAACCCATCAGGAGTAATTTATGGTGGCAGCGCTATAATCACTTGCATTGCCTCTGACCCCGATGGCGATGTGGTGCGGTATAGCTGGTCAGCCAGCGAGGGGACTATTACCGGGACGGGCAATAAGGTCACCTGGGTAGCACCCAACAGGGGCGGTCAGTATAACATAACTGTTATCGTCAGCGATGGCAAAGGTGGCGAGACTAAAGGTAATGTCATGGTCACGGTCTCGGCGGCAGTGAAGACTGTCACCATAACACTGGTGGCTGAGGAGACGGGCACGGTGGACTCCGAAGGCGATAAAGACAATTCCAGGATGCTCGCCGGCGACGACGCTCAGAATGTGGGCTATTGCGCTTACTTCAGCTTTGATGTCTGGGGGTTGCACGGGAAGAACATACAGAATGCCAGTCTGAAGTTCACCACCAGGTCGGTGGTCGGAGACCCATTTTCCAGCACCACGGGGCTTGGCGGATTGCAGCTTTGGAAGGTGACCTACGGCGATAAGCTGCCCAAATTCTGGTACACCGGCAGCAGGTTGACCGGCGCCAGCGCCATCCTTAATAGCCCACCGGCCGTGGTAGATGTGACTTATGAGATAAAGGCGGTCACGCAAGCAGCGGCCACCCGTTTCCAGGTCGAAGCGCTGTTCCAGAAGGTGACCAACGGCAATAGCGTCGCCGAGTTCATAGAGTGGTCTAACGCCGTCCTCGAGGTCACATACTCTGACTAACGGTTGGCCAAGAGCAGGCAAGACTGAGCAGGGCGGCCTTATCATAGGCTGTCCTGTTCATTTTTCGGCACCAATGTCAGCACAATCTTGAGCTGTTCAGATAGATGGATGACACATGTTGGATGGAGTGGAGCAGGAAGGAGCAGGCTTTTTCTCTCTTGGCGGGGAGGGTCACCCTCACTTTAGTCCTCTCCCTTGAAGGGAGAGGAAACCAGAATCACCTCCCACATTAGGGGAAAGAACCACATTCCTCTCTCGCCTCAGTAGTTAGAGTTAGAGTGAGGGGGCGCTAGGCGAGGCCGCTGATAAGCCATTTTTCCCCGTCCCAAAAACGATGGGAACATGTGCCGCTAATCTACGGGACGAGCACAAACCTTTGACATGCCGCGGTAAATATGGTAAAGTATGGGTGATGTTAGCAGTCAGACACGGAGAGTGCTAAAATGGCTAGAAGTGTGGCTACGAGGAGGGAAGCTGTTTTAAGGATCATAGTGAATGAGTATGTTGCCACTGCGCAGCCGGTGGCATCTGAGACCATTTACCGGAACTATGATCTGGGGGTAAGCCCGGCGACCATCCGCAACGACATGGCGTATTTGGAGAAGCAGGGCTATATCCTGCGACCGCATACGTCGGCGGGTGCCGTACCCACGGACAAGGGCTATCGGCACTATGTGGAAACGCTGGCCAAGAAGTATGAGCTTCCCTTCGAAGAGCAGCGCCGCATACAGGAGCTGTTCTGTGAGGTCGGCGAGGGGATGGAGAGGTGGTTGAGGCTGGCGGCGATGGTAATGGCGCGTCTGGTGAGGAGCGCAGCTGTAGTAACTTTCCCTAAGCCCAGCCGGTCTCGCTTCAGACATCTAGAACTGGTGGCGCTGCACGAGTTTCTGGCGCTGATGGTGCTGGTACTCAGCGAGGCGATATTGAAGCGACGACTTCTATCGTTCAATGAGAGGGTTACACAGGCGGAGTTGACCAGCATCGCTGACAAGCTGAACTCAATGTGTTTCGGGCTGACCGGACCTGAGATCAGGAAGAGAAAAGCGGGTCTGACGCCGAGGGAAGAGCAGGTGCTGGAGGCAGTTCTGGATATCATAAGCGCTGAGGATGAGGTGGAGTATGAAGAACCCTATTTTGAGGGCATACGCTTGATGCTCGATCAGCCTGAATTTGCTCGCCGGGACAGGATGCTCAGTGTGATGGAGCTGTTCGAGACCAAGGAATGGATTAGCTCCACGTTATCGCGGTGGTCGGGTGGTGCTGGGGTGCAGGTGGTTATCGGTGGCGAACATGAGGACGAGATATTCCACGATCTGAGCCTTGTTTTCAGCAGATATGGCGTGCCCGGCAAGGTCAGCGGCGCTCTCGGTATCATCGGACCTACCCGCATGGACTATCGTCGGGCCATCTCGACGGTGGACTATATGTCACAGGTACTGAGCGACTTGGTATCCCGCATCTGTGCCGCTGATTGAAAAGCACTGGAGGAACGCGAAATTGTTTGAACAGGAAAACATAATACCCGAGGATGAGGCGTGTGGTGAGGGTGAGGGGGCGGACACTATCGAATCTCTGCGCGAGGCATTAGCCAGGGAGAAGGAGAAGGCCGAGAGGTACCTGGCTAACTGGCAGAGGACAGAGGCTGATTTCAGAAATTACAAACGGCGTGAGGAGGAGGAGAAGAAGGAGCTGGTAAAGATGGCTAATTCGGCGCTGGTGTGTGATATACTACCGGTGCTGGATGCCTTTGACCGGGCATTTAAAGGAGTGGAACCGGATGATGAGAAGTTGAGCTGGATTGATGGTTTCAGGCAGATCCAGCGTATGCTGCTGGATGTATTAGGCAAGCACGGCTTATCCGAAGTGAAGTGTGTCGGGGAGGTGTTTAATCCCCAGATCCACGAGGCGGTAGCCCAGGGCGAGGGTGCGGAGGGGCTGGTGATTGAGGAGGTGCGCAAAGGGTACTGGCTTAAGGACAAGTTGCTCCGGGCTCCGCAGGTAGTGGTGGGCAAAGGAAATGGGGGTGCAGAGCAGGGTGAACAACCAGAGAAAGTCTAAATAAGCAAGGAGGTAAGTTATGGGAAGAGCAGTCGGTATAGATCTTGGCACCACTTTTAGTGTGGTGGCGGTAATCGAAGGTGGGGAACCCAAGGTCATCCCCAATGCGGAAGGCGAAAGGCTGACGCCCTCTGTGGTGGCTATTGACAAAAAGGGTGAGAGGCTGGTGGGTCTTCTGGCAAAGAGGCAGGCCATCACCAATCCGGAGAATACTATCTTCAGCATTAAACGGCTGATGGGGCGGAAATTCCGCGACCCTGAGGTTCAGTTTGACATGAAGCGGTTGCCCTACAAGATAATCGAGGCGCGGAATGGGGACGCCTGGGTAGTGATGGGTGGGAAGGAGTATAGCCCGCCCGAGATATCCGCCATGATTTTGCAAAAGCTGAAGGCTGACGCTGAGGCGTACCTTGGCGAAAAGGTGACCGATGCTGTGATCACAGTCCCGGCATACTTCAACGACAGCCAGCGACAGGCGACCAAGGATGCCGGTACCATCGCCGGGCTGAATGTGCTGCGCATCATCAATGAGCCTACAGCTTCGGCGCTGGCTTACGGCCTGGACAAAAAGGGAGAGGAGATAATCGCAGTCTATGACCTCGGTGGTGGCACGTTTGATATCTCCATCCTGGAGCTCGGCGAAGGCACATTCCAGGTGAAGGCTACCGCGGGCGATACTCACCTTGGCGGGGACGATATTGACCAGAGGATTATTGACTGGCTGTGCGAGGAGTTCAGGAAGGAGACGGGCATAGACCTAAAGCAGGACAGGATGGCGCTACAGAGACTCAAGGACGCTGCCGAGAAGGCCAAGCGAGAGCTTTCGACGGTGACCCAGACTGAGATAAACTTGCCCTTCATCACCGCTGATGCCTCAGGGCCAAAGCATTTAAATATCACCCTGACGCGGGCAAAGCTTGAACAGCTATGTCTGGACCTGCTGGAGAGGACCATTGGACCGTGTCGGCAGGCATTGAATGATGCCGGGCTTACTGTCGCTCAGATAAGCGATGTCATTCTGGTGGGCGGGCAGACCAGGATGCCGAAGGTGCAAGAGCTCGTACGGCAGTTCTTCGGCAAGGAGCCCATTAAAGGTATCAATCCGGATGAGGCAGTGGCACTGGGAGCAGCTATTCAGGCTGGCGTGCTTAAGGGAGATGTCAGGGAGGTATTGCTACTTGATGTGACGCCGCTGACGCTGGGTATAGAGACGCTTGGTGGCGTGATGACGCCATTGATTCCGCGCAATACCACTATCCCGACTGCAAAGAGTCAGATATTCACCACTGCTGCGGACAACCAGACCAGTGTGGAGATTCACGTGCTCCAGGGTGAGCGCCCCATGGCGGCGGACAACCGGACGCTGGGGCGGTTCATACTAGACGGCATCTTGCCGGCGCCTAGGGGCGTGCCACAGATCGAGGTTACATTCGATATAGATGCCAACGGTATCTTGAGTGTGCGGGCGCGGGACAAGGGCACCGGCAGGGAACAGAAAATAACTATCACTGCCTCCAGCGGCCTGACCAAGGAGGAGGTGGAGCGGATGCGACGGGAGGCGGAGATGTATGCCGCTGAGGATGCCAGAAAGAAGGAGGAGGCAGAGACCCGCAACATGGCTGACAGTCTGGTGTACACTGCAGAGAAGACGCTCAGGGAGCACGGCGACAAGATACCGGCTGACCTGAGACAGGAAGTTGAGGGCAAAGTGGCTGCGGTGCGTTCAGCACTCCAGGGTAAAGATGTAAATTACATCAAGACGACGGTCAACGAGCTTTCCCAGGTTATGCAGAAGGTAGGGGCTGTGGTCTATCAGCAGACCGGGACTCCTCCCGGGGGCTCTGCCGGGCGGCCTCCGGGTGGGGATGAAGGCACCGTGGAGGGTGAATTCAGAGAAATCTAGAGTGTGGGTGGGCAAAAGGGCAGACGCTGTTCAAAGCGCCTGCCCTTTTTTGGATACCAGAATTGACACGGCGATGACAAACTAGATATCATACTTACCGTTTATGTAAGGCTATGGCAAAGAAGAGCATTACTCTGAGCGAAGTGGCGCTGGGCATACTGGCTATAGTGGCTGGCATTCTGGTGATATGGAAGTTTTACATCGCCCAGTGGATTATCGGCATCTTTCTCATCGTCTGGGGAGCGCTGACGCTGATAAGGAAAGACAGTGGCTGGTAAGGTAGGTGGCTATCAGTCACAGGTTATATTTATCAGCACACTTACTCGTGGTAGGAGGTAGAATTGCCCAAGAAGAGCAAGTCCGTGTTGAAGGCAGCAAGGGCTGCTGAGCGCAAGAGACTGAGGAACAAATCGGTAAAAAGTGCCACCAAGACGTGGGTAACCAAGGCAGAAAAAGCCATCGCTGCAGGTGACCTGGAAGCGGCTGAGCAATTGGTACTTCAGGCGATTAGTGCTCTGGATAAGGCGGCTGAGAAAGGAGTTATCCACCCCAACAATGCCGCCAGACGCAAATCGCGGTTAATGAAGAGATTTAATCAAGCAAAACTGGCCACCGCTGTCGAAAAACCAAGGTAATGTCAATCTGCTACCATGGCTCACTGTGCCTTTGAGGCTCCATGACTTCCACACGGTGGGTGTTGATTTGACTTTCGCTACGGTGTTGGTGTAAAAGTTAGGTAATGCTGATCAAGCAGTTTCAGGCAGTGGGGCGTGAACTCTGTGCTCGGGGTCTGGTTTCCTCACACAGTGGGAACCTGAGTATCAGGCTTGGTGAGCGGCTGTGCATAACCCATCGGGGCAGCATGCTTGGACAGCTCGAAGAGCATGACCTTGTGGAGACCGGTATCTACAAGAATGACCGCTTTACGCCGCTTGCTTCAACTGAGCTGCCGGTGCATCGAGAAATCTATAAACGGACTTCAGCGTCTGCTATAGTGCATGCCCACCCGGCGTATGCCGTTGCCCTGTCCTTTTGTGAGAAAGAGATAGTGCCCTGTGATATGGAGGGGATGCTTCTGCTATCAAGAGTGCCGGTTCTGGCTAAGAAAGGGCCGGTTGCCCCGGGTGAAATGGCTGAGGAGATAGCGGAGGCGCTAACCAAGCATAAGGTGGTCATGGTGCGCGGTCACGGAAGCTTTGCAGTGGGGCAGTTGCTTGAGGAGGCTTACTATTACACCACCACGCTCGAGGAAAGTTGCCGCGTTCTCTATTTACTCAAGATGCTGCAGATAAAAGTAAGTTAGCCTCTTTCCGCTTTACGGTCTGTCTGGTGTGGTATTTGCTCAAGCGCGTTTCTTGTCAGCCACTTTGGTGTAGACCGGCGTGCACCAGTGAAGGTACTTGGGATTTTTGCCTCTGATGACATCGAAATATAGCTGCTGTAGCTGTTTGGTCACTCTGCCCACTTTGCCATCGCCGATGGGGCGGTGGTCGATTTCAAGTATCGGACTGACGTGGGCGGCGGTGCCGGTGAAGAAGGCTTCGTCGGCCAGGTAAAGTTCACTGCGGTCGATGGACCTTTCCACAGTTTCTATGCCCAGCTCGTTGCGTGCCAGTTGTATTATCGTGTCCCGTGTGATACCCAGCAGGATGTTGTCCGAACTCGGTGGGGTGACCAGTTTATTCCCGTTGACGATGAAGATATTTTCGCCGCTTCCCTCGGACACATGGCCGTCCTGATTGAGCAGGATAGCCTCATCGAAGCCAAGTTCATTGGCCTCTGTTTTGGCCAGAGCGCTGTTGACATAAATGCCAGTTATCTTCCCCCTGGGTGGTATCATAGTATCGTCCACACGCCTCCATGAAGATGTGCAGCAGCGGACTCCCTTATCGGTGTCCAGATAGGCGGGGAGGGTGGTGACGATGATAAAAAAGTCATCTTCCAGGTCGTGCAAACGGACGCCGACAGCCTGTGAGCTCTTATAGGCCAGTGGGCGGATATACACATCCTCGCGGTAACCGCTCTTTTCTACCAGTTCTGTGGTGATAGAACAGAGTTCTTCTATGGAGTAGGGTAGGCTTATCTTCAGCAGACGGCAACCTTTTTGCATGCGCTCGTAGTGCTCTCTCATGCGGAACAGGTATAGTTGTTCCTGTTCAGAATTCCAGTTACCGCGGATACCCTCGAAGCAGGCAGTGCCGTAGTGCAGCGCGTGGGTCAGAATGCCAATCTTAGCTTCGGCAAGCGGCATGAACTGTTTTTGGAAGAAAGCGTAGGGTGGCATGCTTACATCTCCTTTCCCCTGCGAAAAATCCAACTCGAAAGCGATGGACTTAATTATAAACTCGGAACCGTATAAAGGCAAGGGCCTGGGACAAGTGGCGGCAGTACGTGTGCGTCGAAGCGCGATGCCGGCTAAGGGTTCATCTCTTTCAGATGACTGGCGAAGAGGTCTGTAAGGAGCAGAGTACGGCCGGTCTGAATAGAGGTGAAGCCATACTTCTTGCGAATGCGGTCGATTGCTTTATCAAGGTATTCGAGACGCTGTGATGCTGGTTCGAAGAGACGCAGTTGCCTGCCGAAGCTGGTAAGGGCAGAGGCCTCGACGCCGATGAGGCGGATGAGTTTCCGCCTGTGAGAAAGAGCTTTGTGGAGCAAAGCTTCAGCCCTGGAGAAGATGACATCATCGCTGGAAGTTGGCTCTGTGGCTGTGGAACTGCGGGTTATGGTTTCAAAGTCGGCGTACCTAAGTTTCAGGGTTACCCGCCTTGCCTGTCTGGCCTGATAGCGCAGTTCAGCCCCAACTTGCTCGCAGAGGTAGCGAAGCATGGCTTTGAGGAAAGGTAAGTTCAAGGTGTCTTCGGCGAGTGTGGTCTCCCGGCTGATCGATTTAGCTTCACCCGGCGGCTCTACTTGCCGTGTATCAATGCCGTTGGCGTAGTTATGCAGGATGGTTCCAGTCGCTGCCAGGTACGATTTAAGTAAGGGTAGGGGTAACGCAGCGAGTTGTCCGATGGTGGCTACGCCCAGTGACTTGAGTATAGCCTCGGTGTTTCTCCCCACTCCAGGCAGACTGTTTATGGGCAGTGGGGCCAGAAACTCTCTTTCGTTGCCCGGCTCCACCTCCACCAGACCGTCCGGTTTTCCTGCATCAGAAGCGATTTTGGCTACCACTTTGCAGGTAGCAATGCCTATTGAAGCTGTCAGCTTGAGCTTCGTCTTTATTTCGCTTTTTATGTGTTCAGCCATCTGGCGTGGTGTCCCGAAACTGTAGCAGCCGGTGGCATCCAGATATGCCTCGTCCAGACCTACTGGTTCCAGGCAAGGGGAATATCTAGCCAGTATTCTCAGAAACCTTTCTGAAGCTTCCCGATAACGGGAAAAATTTCCTTCGATGAAAATAGCCTGAGGACAGAGCTGGTAAGCCCGGAACAGTGGCATACCCGCCTTGATGCCAAAGGTTCTAGCTTCGTATGAAGCTGATGCCACCACTCCCCGTCGGTCTGGTCTACCGCCGACGACTACGGGTTTGCCCTGCAATTCCGGCCTCAGGGACTGTTCGACGGAAACGAAAAAAGCATCGAGGTCAATATGGAAGATGCAGCGCAACATAGCTGATGGGATTATAGGGCGCTGCCATGCGAGCCATCAACTGGCAGTCTGAGACGATAAATGTGACACACAGATTAAAGGTAGGCGTACACCTTGAATGGCTTGTTAGGCGCTCTTGAATTTAGGGTAAGGCACTTTTCTGGCGTTGAGGCCAAGTTCCCTAAGCCCCTTGTTACGCAGGATGTCGAGCAAGGACTCCAGCTGCTTCTTCTGGTCTTCATTCAGGGCTGAGATTATTTTGTGGATGGAAGCCCTCTTTAAAGCCTGGGCGAAAGCTTTTTCGCCCTCCTCGGTGAGACTGACCCTGATCAGGTTCTTGCGATGCAGGTCTTTAGACTTTTGCACCAGTCCGGCCTTGCTCATCCTGTCGAGAATTCCGGAGACTGAATGAGGCCGACGGAACAACCAGCGGGCTATGTCTGCTGGTGTGGCTTTATCACCGATGGCTTTTATGGCGAACAAGACCTCGGCCTGCATCCCTGGAAGTTTGTATTCCTTTAACTCCTGTTCTCGGGCATAGAATATTATGTCAGCGACCTGATGCAGTAACAACCAGAGGTTGTAGTTGCGGTCTATATCTGTAAGCTCGGGCATTACATTTCCTCCGTGTCGAGTTTTTCAGAAAGGCTCGTCCTGAGTAGTGTCGACGAGTCGCAAGCGCACAGAGTATTAATTGTAACAGCGGCACTATCGTTTGTCAAAAACGGAGTTCGGCGTGAGTCCTGCGAGATGCGTTACTCGAGCTATCTAGTCAGGCACAGAGTCAGGTGACTCACCTTTGGGGGTGACAGCCCTGACCCGACGCTCGAATTTTTTTCTCTCCATAAGCACATAGCTCCGACATTTCAAGCACCTTATGCGGATGTCAGCCCCTACCCTGACCACCTCCCACTGGTCATTGCCGCAGGGATGTTTTTTCTTCAAGCGGACTATGTCACCTAGTCGGATTTCCATCTTGTCTGCTGCAGAACCTGATATGGCGAAGCTTTAGCGAAGTTTCTTCTCCGAGACGACCCGGTTTATGCTGTCTCTAAGCTGTTCAGCTGCTGTTCTGGCTGCCCTGGCGAAACCTTTGTCCGAAGCCGCATAAAGTACCTGTCGGGCAGCGACGATGATAGCGTTCTCGCCGTGCTCGTTGGTGCCATAGCGCACTGCTGATGCCATGTCACCGCCTTGAGGTCCAATGCCCGGGATGAGCAGTGGCATATCGGGACAGAGCTGGCGGACTGATTTCAGTTCCTCTGGGTAGGTCGCCCCGACAACGAGCCCGATATTGCCGCGGGTATTCCACTCCCTGGCTTTTCTAGCCACCAGCTGGTACAGTGGGACTCCATCGGAGCTAAGTTGATTCTGAAAGTCAAGCGCTCCGGGGTTCGAGGTACGGCAGAGAATGAAAATACCCTTTTCCTGATAGCTGATGAATGGCTCTACAGAATCGAAACCAAGATAAGGGTTTACTGTAGCGGCATCGAAGCCAAAGGTGACAAAGAGAGCCTTGGCATAAGCTCTGGCGGTGTTCCCGATATCACCCCGCTTGCCGTCAGCGATAACCGGGATATGTTTCGGGATGTACTCGAGGGTCTTCACCAGTAACTGTATCCCGTCTACCCCCAGTGCCTCGTAGAAAGCTAGGTTGGGCTTGTAGGCGCAGACAAGGTCATAGGTGGCATCAATGATTGCCCGGTTAAAATCGAAGATATCGAGCCCGGGGATGAGTTCCGGATCCGGGTCGAGTCCGATGCAGAGCAGACTGCTGTTCTGACGGCTGGCCGTGAGCAGTTTGTCCAGGAAATTCATTGTCTTCACAGATTATAGACCAGCGGCGCCACTTCTCCAAGTTTCTCCCTGGATGGCGGTTATGTTAGTACAGGCACCCGATGATATAATTCTGCCATGATGGACTTCACCGAGGCTGAGAAGTATATTCTGAGCTTTACTGACTACGAGAAAATCCCGGGCTTTGCCTACACGGCAGCTAATTACGATCTGAGGCGAATGGAGGAGCTGCTTCATTTGCTGGGTGACCCTCACCTGGGCCCAAGGACGGTGCACATCGCTGGTACCAAAGGCAAGGGGAGCACTGCGGCGATGGTCTCCCAAGTACTTGTCGCGGCTGGTTACCGGACGGGGCTGTATACATCGCCTCACCTTCATACTATCAGGGAGCGAATCAGAGTCAACGGCATTATGGTCTCAGAGGAAGAATTCGCTGCTCTTGTTTCCGAAGTAAAACCGGCAGTGGAGATGGTGAACAGGGAGACAAGGTACGGCATGCTGACCACTTTTGAGATATTGACTGCGGTGGCCTTGGCCCATTTCAAGCGCCGGGAAGTGGAACTTCAGGTACTTGAGGTAGGGCTTGGTGGCAGGTTGGATGCCACGAATGTAGTTCATGGCGATGTTTGTGTAATCACATCTATCAGCCTCGACCATATGGAGATACTGGGTGATACAGTGGCAAAAATTGCTGCGGAAAAGGCGGGTATCATTAAGGTGGGCAGCATAGTGGTCAGCGCACCGCAGGTCCAAGATGCTGCCGATGTTATTCAGACGACATGCCTCGAGAAAGATGCGGAGCTAGTAAAGGTAGGCACGGATATCACCTGGCAGAGGACAGGCGGTGACGAAAGCCGACAAACCTTGATTGTATCTACCCGAAGAGACAACTATGAACTGGAGATACCGCTCATTGGTGAGCACCAACTGGAAAATGCGGCTACCGTCATCGGGGCGCTGGAGGCACTGATGTCATTGGGGGTAAGGATTCCGAAAGAGGCTATCGTTCAAGGGATGAGACAGGTGGTATGGCCGGGGCGGCTTCAAATCTTGAAGCGAGAGCCGCTGCTGGTGGTGGATGGGGCGCACAACGCCGATTCCATGCGCAGACTGGTGGCAGCGGTCAGGAGCTATCTGAAGTATGATAACTGCATACTTGTTTTCGGCACGTCTTGCGACAAGGATATTGCCGGAATGGTGAAGGAGGTAATCCCACTAACGAGAAGCATTATCGTCACCAGTTCCACCCACCCCAGGGCAGCTTCCGCGGCGGTGCTGCTGGAGGCGTTTAGCAGTGCTGGAGTGAAGGTGGAACAGTGTCCTAGTGTCCCGGAGGCGGTCTCTCTAGCTTTGAGCAGCGCCCGGAGGACTGACCTGGTGTTGGTCACTGGCTCTCTCTTTGTAGTTGCCGAGGCGCTGGACTATGCTGCTAGGCAGTTGGCTTGAGACGCTGGTCGGCAGAGGCGGTGGTGGTTGGTGAGGAGAGCGCCTCTTCTGGCAGCATCTTATCCAGTAGTTGTTGGAGTGCCATGGTATGGCTGCACAGGTTCCACTGAGAGAAAAAGTGACAGGTGCAGTGCCATTTCTGGTTCCTGTAGGTTACGGTATAGCTGCTGTGTTCGCCGCGGAACTCAGCAGTAAACTCTTGAAGTTTGATGCGGTCCGGCTCTTGCGCGTAACGCCTGGCTTTCTCGATCTTACCGATAAGGCTGGAATGCATTATGTTTTCGCTTAATAGTATATACTGAACCGCACGGGAAGTCCACCGAACAGGACGGTATCTCGAACATCGGCACATTATTTCCGACACCTACCATGCCACCACGTCCCCACGGCTGACGCCGAGATAAACGTTGACATGGTATAATTATATGAACGCCGGTCAGGGAAGCTCATATGCGTGATGTGATTTTTGACGCTTTAAAAGGTCACAGGGCCGACTATGTGGAAGTGCGAATAGAGGAAAGCCGGTCGGCGCGGATTACCTATCGGGGTGGCAGGCTAGAGGAAGTCGGCAGGACCTCAGTTGTGGGAGGTAATGTGCGGGCGCTGGTGAAAGGGGGCTGGGGGTTCGTCAGCTTCAATAACCTGGACGGGCTTAAGGAGAAGGTGGAGCTGGCAGTGAGGCAGGCGTGGCTGGTGGGAAAAGAGACCAGCAAGCTGTGCTTTACCGGTCCCATAGTAGATGTGGTGGTGCCGGATGTGAAGAAGAACCCGGCACAGGTACCACTAGCGTTCAAGCAACAGTTGCTCGAAGAATATAACGACATTGTGATGGCTACGCCGAAGATACGAAGCTGTCAGATCAGCTATCAGGATAGCGAGCGCAAATTGGTGTTTGCCAACTCGGAGGGCAGCTATATAGAGCAAATGAAACTGGACATCAGCCTGCGGCTTTCGGCGGTAGCTGCTAGCGATGGGGAGGTGCAGCAGGCAGGCTTGAGCCTGGGCAGTCCGGGAGATTTTACGGTGGTGGAGGGGTTGCAAGAAAAGGTTAAGGAGACTGCCCTTCGGGCGGTGAGGCTGCTTTCGGCACCCTATGCCAAAGGCGGTGAATATACTGTGGTGCTCGACCCGATCCTTGCCGGCGTGTTTGTCCACGAGGCATTCGGGCATCTATCCGAAGCTGACCATGTCTATGAGAACCAGAGGCTTCAGGAAATAATGGTGCTGGGGCGAAGGTTCGGTAGCAAGGAGCTGAACATTGTTGACGGTGCTGCTATCCCCGGGCTGAGGGGTAGCTATAAATATGACGACGAGGGGGTACCGGCTACCAAGACGTATCTTATTAGAGAGGGCGTGCTGGAGAGCAGGCTGCATTCCAGAGAGACGGCAGCGAAGATGGGGGAGAGGCTTACTGGCAATGCCCGGGCAGTAAGCTACTTTTACCCGCCAATAGTCAGGATGACCAATACTTACATAGAGCCCAAGGATGTTTCCTTCGAGGACATGATAAGCGATATCAAGGAGGGTATCTATGCCAGGGACTGGTATGGGGGTACCACCAGTCTAGAGATGTTCACCTTTTCCGCTGGAGAGGCTTACATGATACGCAACGGCAAGGTAGCGGAGTTGCTTCGTCCAGTGGTGCTAAGTGGCAATGTGTTTACTACTCTGATGAATATAGATGCCATTGGGAATGATCTGGAGATGGAGCAGGGTGGGGGTTGTGGCAAAGGCGACCAGTGGCCCCTTCCAGTCTCCAATGGTAGTCCCCATATAAGGATACGGCGGTGTCTAGTGGGAGGGAAACAATAATAGAGGAGATTCTGGAAAAAGCGAGGGAAGTGACTGAGCAGGCTGAGGTGTTTCAAGCCATCTCAGTGGCCACGCCAGTCCACTTTCATGCCAACCGGTTAAAGCAGGCAGAGACCAGGGAGAGCACTGTCACTGCGCTAAGGATTGTGAAGGAAGGGAAGGCCGGGTTTGCCCAGGCGAGCGGTTTTGTCAGACCGCTAGACCTGGTGGAAATGGCCCTGGAGGCATGCTACTTCGAGGTACCCAAGGGTTTCACCTTTCCAGCCAGAGTAGTCTGCACCGAGGTGGACGTCTTCGATCCGGGAGTGGACGAAGTATCCGTTGAGGATATGGCTGAGCTGGGGCAGCGTCTCATCGATGCTGTCAGGGAACATACGCCTGAACTGCTCTGTGATGCTCTAGTGGCGAAGCGGGTTACCTCGGTGCGCATAGTCAACTCAAACGGTGGCGAAGCCAGCTACAAGAAGAGCTACTTTAGGGTGGGTGTTGATGGCATGCTGGTCAGAGGTGAAGATATGCTATTCGTTGGAGACAGCCAGAGTTCTTGTTGCCGGCTGGTGGACTTCATGTCGGTGGCTGATGAGGTGAAGAAACAGCTAGAATTGGCGAAGCGTAATGCGACCATAAGGGCTGGCTTGATGCCGGTGGTCTTTACCGCCTACGGAGTCGCCAGTTGTTTTCTGCCCTCCCTTATGGCAGCGTTCAATGGGAAACTTGTATATGATGGAGCTTCGCCATTGAAGGACAAAATGGGACAGCAGGTGTTTGACGCCAGGTTCAATCTCTGGGATAATGCTACTCTGCCATTTCAGGTTCGAAGCTATCCCTTCGACGATGAGGGGGTGCCGGGCCAGCGAACGTCCCTGGTAGAAAAGGGGGTGGTATCGAATTTCCTTTATGACCTACACACTGCTGCTTTGTCAGGCTCCAGAAGTACCGGCAATGGCAGTCGGCAAGGTGGCTTGCCCGCGCCGCATCCCAGTTCGGTGATAATAGGCGAAGGAGAGGGGAATTTCTGGGACATGGTCAGGGATATGAAGGAAGGGCTGGTAGTGGAGCTGGTGATGGGTGCCGAGCAGGGCAATGTGCTCAACGGGGATTTCAGCGGCAATGTGCTGCTGGGCTACAAAGTAGAAAGCGGAGAAATCGTGGGCAGGGTCAAGAACACCATGATATCGGGCAATGTGTACCAGATATTAAGCCAGCTTGAAGGCATCGGCAGGGAAAGGAGATGGGTGGAGGGCATGTTGCTGACGCCGTGCCTGTACTGTCGCAGTCTGCCGGTGGCTACGAAAGAAAGTTAGCCCAGGTTTGCCATATGCGAGTAAAGAGTCCGGTAAAGTTCCATAAAGAGCTACATCCCCGAGCCTGTGATATGCTGGCTGCCTGGCCGGGAATCGGGAATGTCGGGCTGATAGTGGCTAAGTACCTGCAGGACAAGCTGGGCGCTGAGGAAGTTGGCGAATTGGAACCTTTTCAATTCTTCGACCCCGTTGGCATAATGGTCAAAAACAACCTGATAGAGGCACCCCGGTTTCCTGAGAGCAAGTTTTACTACTGGCACAATCCCCGTAGCGACCGCGGCCTGCTGTTGTTTATCGGTGAGGAGCAGCCGAATTCCAAAGGGTACGAGCTGGCTCGTTGTGTGCTGGATGCGGGGCGGAGGCTGAAAGTGAAAAGGGTCTACACCACAGCTGCGGCTGTGGCCAAAATCCATCATACGGAGAAGCCGAAGGTCTGGGGGGCAGCTACAAACCGGAAACTCTTGGAGTTGCTGAAGAAGTACGATGTAGTGTTGCGTGGTGATGTACAGATAGCTGGTCTAAATGGCTTGTTTCTTGGGGTGGCTAAGGAATGTGGTGTCGAAGGGATATGTCTTCTTGGTGAAGTGCCGTCCTACACCATTAGAATCGCCAACCCCAAAGCTGCCCTAGCGATACTTGAGGTGCTGGTGCGTATACTCGATATTGACATAGACCTCGGGGAGCTGGCTGCTTTAGCGAAGGCATCGGAGGAGGAGATAAAGAGCCTGGCGGCGGCAGCCATGGGGGAGTATATTGACCGGTACACTAAGCCGGTGTGGCCTCCGGAGGATGAGGAGGATGAGGAAGAGGAGGAAGAAGGCGATGAAGAGGAGGATGAAGATGAAGAGGAGTTTTAGGGTATGCAGCTAAAGGCACGCATGGAGCTGATAAGCGGGCTACTTAGTTCTGACAGACCGGTGACCAGCTCGGAGCTTTTGTGCCTGTCAGGTCTGGGGCGCGAGGAATTGAAGTTTTTTGAACTGAAGTGGGCTGAGGTTAGTCCGGCGCGCAAATGTGAAATCATTTCGCACTTGGTGCACCTCAGCGAGACCGACTTCGGCCTTGACTTCACTGCCGTCTTCGTCTGCTGCTTGAATGACGCCGATGAGGTGGTCAGGCTACGAGCAATCCAGGGTCTCGAGGGGGAGGACAACTATTTACTCATTGCGCCTCTGGTGAGGTGTTTGAAGCAGGATAGCTCGGTGAGGGTTCGGGAGGCGGCAGCGACAGCCCTGGGCAGTTTTGCCATGCTTGCCGAGCGGGGCAAAATGTCACCGCATTACACAGACATGGTATATGAAGCGCTGCTGGATGTCCTTAACGATGAACAGGAGCCTGTTCAGGTTAGACGGCGTGCTCTTGAGGCTATCTCGCCATTCAGCCAGCCCCGGGTTAAGGAGTTAATTGAGCGGGCGTACCGCGAGGGCGGGGCCGAATTCAAGCTCAGTGCCATATATGCTATGGGACGCAATTGTGACCTGGTCTGGTTGGACTACTTGCTCGATGAGCTGGAAAGCGATGACGCTGCCGTCCGATACGAGGCAGCTAATGCCTGTGCTGAGCTTGGTGCTGAGGAAGCGGTGCCGCAACTTCTGCGGTTGGTAGAAGATACCGATACTCAGGTTCAGGAGGCAGCTATTCGGGCGCTGGGGGAGATCGGTGGTGGTGACGCCAAGCGGGCACTGACCAGACTCCTCCGCAGCCACGAGCCGCGGATTCGACAGGCTGCGGAAGCAGCCCTCGAAGAGCTGCGTCTGAACGAAGAGCCCCTTTCACAATCGCTGGACGACCTTGATTGAACAACTGTCGCTGGTTGGCAGAAAGGTGAGATTGCGTCCCAAGCATATCGGTGACGCAGCCAACGACTATGCCTGGCGGCGGGACGCGGAGCTCTGCCGTCTCGACGCGACCTCACCTATTACCTGCTCTTTCAAGGAGTTTCTTGAGGACTATGCCTGGGAGTTACGTTATCCTTCCTCGGGACAGAGGTTTGCCATAGAGACCTTGGAAGGCGAGCACATAGGGAACTGCGGTTTCTTCAATGTTGACCGAGAGAAGAAAGAAGCCGAGATGGGCATAATGATCGGCAATCGGGCCTACTGGAACCGCGGTTACGGTACTGATGCAGTTCTTACCCTGCTGAAACATATTTTCACTAGCACCGACCTGAGAAGGATATACCTCAAGACGCTCGACTGGAATATACGGGCACAAAAGTGCTTTAAGAAGTGCGGATTTAGTGCCTGTGGAAGTCTTTCCTGCTGGGGATACTCATTCCTGCTTATGGAGACATTTCGTCCGGGACAGCCCTCTTCAGGACAGCCGGAATAGGCGGCCCCAGTGCTCAGAGGTTGTGGCGTCGTGGTTATTATTGAATGAAAATAGGGGCTTCATCGGTGGCTATCTTTTTGGTGGCTTGGAGGCGGCGGCGGATGTGCCTAGGTAGAGTGAACAAGGATAGATGTGAGGTGCCGTCATATACCCTGGGCTTCGTCAGCATCCTCAGTGCAATTCTGCGGTTGACCTCTCTTGCGGATAACTTGCTTGCGTCTATGGTTTCCGAGGCTGCAGTAAAGCCCCACATGTCAACGAACGAAGGCACATAAATGTGGTAAGGGCGAGCTATAGGAAAAACGCTCTTCAGCGTGCTTACTACCACGGTGAACATGGAAAGGTTTGTCCAGCCAGCGGCGCCGGACTGGACGGCAAGGATGCCCTGGGAAGTTAACCTATTTTTGATAATCCTGTAGAACTCCTGCGTGTACAGCAGGCAGGCTGGACCTTCTTTCATGGGTTCCACAAGGTCTATTATCACCACGTCGAAGCTATCGGGGGTCTGTTCTAGGTACTTTCTAGCGTCGGAGAAGTGCAGTTCGAGGCGTGGGTCATCGAATGAGCCTTGGTGAAAGGCGAGCAGATAGCGCCGGCAAGTGTTCACCACTTGCTCATCTATGTCCACCATGATGACTCTTTTTACCGTTTTGTGCTTTAGCACCTCGCGCAGCGTAGCCCCTTCGCCGCCACCGGCGATAAAAATGGTCTCCGGCTTGGGATGCGCCAGCATAGCCGGGTGAACCAGCGCCTCGTGGTAAATGAACTCGTCTTTCTCACTCGACTGTATCCTGCCGTCGAGAACCAAACAGACCCCGAAGCTGGCGGTATCAACTATTTCCAGCTTCTGGAACCGGGTGTGCTCCGAATATATCCGCCGCCTTATCTTATGGAGCTGGATAAGGTTGGGGTTTATCTGGTCACGCAGCCAGTCTTGTTTACCTCTGTCGGGGTTATCCGGGTCACTCATCTTGGTTCACACTCCCACCCGGCTGCTCTGCAGGATGCCCCTCTTCATCTCTATGAGGGAGGGGCTTTTGCAGCCCAGTTTCTCTATGAGCGGTTTCACAGCCCGTTCGGGGTCGACCGTGTCCCCACAGGTAAATATGTCCACTGCAGCGTAGCCATGCTCTGGCCAGGTGTGGATGCAAAGATGCGATTCCGAGATGATGATTACTCCGCTTATACCGTGGGGACTGAATTCGTGGAAGCATTCGTTTACTATGGTAGCTCCGATTTCCTTGGCGGCCTCGTTAAGACAGTCCTTGAGGAACTTCAGGTCATTGAGCACCTCCGGATTACAATCTTTGAGTTCCAGTAGCAAGTGTCTTCCCAGTGCATTCAAATCACCTTCCCTCCTTTTTAGATTTTTTCAGTGAAGTTCTCACCTCCTATCTGCTGCGTACTTAGCGACAGCAAGCTGTAATTTTATATCCTGAAGCACAGATTTTCAAGGTTTTTGACCTGAAAACCTCTTGACAAGGGGGGTTTCGCCTTGTAAAATCAAGGCACCAAAGCCAAGAAGGAGGTGACAAATTGAGGAAAGTTGCAGGTGTTTTACTTGCTATGGTGCTGGCGGTATCACTGGTTATGATACCCGCTGCGGTATCGGCGGAGGATGCCTATGCTGGGCTGGATAAGGGTGCCTGGGACAAAGTGAAATGGCAGGAAAATGAAAACTCGTGGCACCTGTATCTGCAGCACTGGGGCAGGACGCCGATACAGTCGATGTCCAGGCTGTCGGGTCTATGTGCACCGACTAGGTGGTGCAACGACTTCTTCGGCATCAACTGTCCTGCGGGGAAGCAAATGGACTGCGGTGCCACTGCTGGCTGTCCTGCCTGCCGCGATGTGGAGCAGGGTGCTTATGCTACCTGTTCAGACCCTGCGGCTTGTGAAGCTTCCCGATCTAGCGAGGCTTGTCCTGCCACAGGCCAGAAGGAAGTCGAATGCCCGGACACCCCGGTGTTGAAGAACAAGCTGGCTACTTGTTGCTGTTGTTGGGGACGGAGCCTAGCTTTCGCCAGCAAGAGCTGGGCTGGTGGTACCATCGGGACACATCCGCGGATTAGTGATGAGCACCTTAACCACTTTGGCACCGGCGATTGCTATGGCGGTGGTAGGGGTGGTGACTGGGGTATAAGCGGCTGTCCGCACACCGAGCACTGCTCACTTACCTGGTGTCTGCAGGATAACTTGCTGAGCAATCCCGGAATCTACAAGAAATAATCCGGTTCCTTAATCGGGCTTACAGTTGAGTGTTCTGAAGCCCTGGCGAAAGGTTGGTTGCCCGGTAGCCAGGGCTTCTGTTTGTTTTAGTGCTGCCCGGCGTGTGTAGCGTGTGTGGGCTACTTCAGACCTGCGGAGAAGTCAGTGGAACGGCATGAGATGGTGACGGTGTATGTGGCCTGGGGACAGCCTGAGGCTGAGATTGTCAGAGGGCGTCTGGAATGTGAAGGGATACCGACTGTACTACGCTACGAAAGTGTCGGGCTGGTCTATGGGCTCACCGTCAATGGACTGGGTAAGGTGGAAATCAGGGTGCCAGCTATATATGCTGCCATTGCTAGGGAGATTTTGGCCAGGTAACTGTGCTACGTGGCGCTCAAGCCCAGGCCAGCAAAGAGGGCAGAAAAGTCGAAATGACTTTCCATGGCACTGCTGAACCGACGCACTTTCTCGGGGTGAGCGAAACTTACTTTTCCCAGTGCTTTCTCGATAGCAGCGATGGTCTCCGGGACGCGCTTTTTTGTCAGTATGATAGGGACGTGCTTATCCTGGGCGGTGGAGAGGACGATGGGCGATGGCTGACCGTCGGCATTAGTCAGGACAAGGCACCTGGTGGAGGTCTGCAATGCCGCTAATTGCATGTCAGGGCGGTCTATCCTGACGACCACGGCCTTGTTGTCCTTACGGCTGAAATAGTCTATGCCGGAACCGGGGGTCATGGCACCAAGCATTACATTTTCTATTATGGCATCCTGGTTACCGTTGCCGAGAATAAGCTCACCGCCCAGGACTTTGCTGAGTTCAGCGACAGTAACGCCGAGCAAACTGCGCAGTTGAGGCAGTACTCCTAGAACGGGTATGCCTTTGTCCTGAAACTGCTTGGCAAAGTGCTGTCTGGCAGGCGCTGCCTTTGATTCTGGGACAAAATTTATCACTACGCCCAGCAACCTATTACCCAGCTTCTTGCATATTTGCATCACACGGGCGGTGTCCGGTCTGATGGCGTAACGCACGACAATGATTACCTTCGCGTCCAGCACTTCGGGGATAGTGTAGCAAGCCAGTTCGGAGACCTTGTCCCGGCTGATATTGCCCAGTCCTTCCATGATGACTATGTCTTTGTCGCGTGCCACATTTCGGTACATCTGGCGCACTTGCTGGCTAAAGTCTGTCAGGTCGTCGGTGAGGCACTGCCATAGTTCGCCGGGTGAAATAACTAGCGGACAGAGCTGCTCCACGGTTTCGGGCAACTGAAAGGTCTCCTTGAAGAAAGTGGCGTCTGCAGGGGGCTCGGCACCAACTCTGGCATCAGGAAATCTCGCGGGGATAAAAAACCCGACCTTCTTCAGCCCTGTCAGCTTTTTTCCGATGCCGGCGCATAGCGCCGTTGTCCCGCAGGCAATTTCTGCTGAAGTGATGTATAGGGCGGACATCTTTTCTCCGCACAGACCAGTCGAAAAATGCGCTCTTATTATATTGCTGTGTGACGTACTTTACAACCGAGTTGTGGGCGCCTATAATATGTCCACAATCACTCATAGCGACTGAGAGTGTCCAATGGGCTCTCAGTTTTTTTACTAGCTTCTGGAGAGGGGGTTGCTCTATCATGGCGCAGAAGAAATTCCTCATCACAAAAGAAGGCCTGGCCAAGTTGCAGGCTGAACTGCAGCATTTGGCCACGGTGCGGCGGGTGGAGGTCGCCCAGAAGATAAAGAGGGCGAGGGAGATGGGGGGTACCGAAAACAATGCTGAGTACGAAGATGCCAAAAACGAGCAGTCTTTTGTTGAGGGCAGGATTTTGATGCTGGAAAACATAATTAAGAATGCGGTGATCATCGAGTCGCCAGCGACGCCAGGCGTGGTGGAGCTCGGCGATAAAGTCTTAGTACAGAACCAGGATGGCAAGATAGAGCAGTACACCATTGTAGGAAGCACTGAGGCAAATCCTATCGAGGGCAAGATTTCGAATGAGTCGCCGGTGGGGAAGGCGTTGCTGGGGAAGAAAATCGGTGACCAGGTTGAGGTGCAGACACCGGGCGGAGTGTTAAAGCTACTAATCATGGACGTGAGCTAGGGTACCGCCGTTTGAGGCGGGAGAAAGTCCTTCATGGCACGACTGGAGCAAATAACGCAACAGCGTCTGGAAAAGCTGGAGAGGCTCAGGGGGCGGGGGATAGAACCGTACCCACATTCATATTCCCGTACACATACCTGCGAGGAAGCGTTGAAACTCTTTGAGCGAATAGAGGCGGGAAAGGTGGTTGCGCCGCCAGAACTTAGGCTTGCCGGCCGTATCACCGCTATCCGTTTCATGGGAAAGATCGCTTTTTTTGACCTACGCGATGGTTCGAGCAAGATACAACTGCACTTCAGCCGTCAGCGTCTTGGCGATGGTAAATATGGGTTGCTGCGTGACCTCGACATTGGTGACATCATAGGGGCAGAGGGCAGTCTCTTTCGTACCAGGACTGGCGAGGTCACTTTGGACGTGACTGACTTTACCATCCTGTGCAAGTCCCTTCAACCATTACCCGAAAAGTGGCATGGGCTGGTGGATGTGGAAAAGAGATATCGGCAAAGGTACCTTGACCTCATCGCCAACGAAGAGACTAAACCTCTCTTCGTGATGAGGAGTCAAATAGTTTCTTCGGTCCGGGAGTTTCTTACCGGGAGAGGGTTTATCGAGGTGGAAACGCCGGTATTGCAATCGGTAGCCGGCGGTGCACTGGCTCGTCGCTTTAAGACCCACCACGAAGCACTGGACGAGGACCTTTACCTACGCATTGCCTTGGAGCTTTATCTGAAGAGGTTGGTAGTGGGCGGGTTCGACAAAGTGTTTGAAATCGGGCGGGTGTTCCGCAATGAGGGAATTTCCACTAAACATAACCCGGAATTCACCATGCTGGAGGCTTATGAGGCCTATGCCGATTACAACGATATGATGAAACTGGTCGAAGACATGATATACCATGTCGCCACAACAGTTGTTGGTACCACCAAGGTGAATTTTGGTGGCGAACTTATCGAGCTGGCGCCGCCATGGCGGCGGCTATCGTTGCGGGAAGCAGTGAAGGAAAAAAGCGGCATCGACTTTGAGGACTATCCCGATGCCGATTCGCTGCGCCAGAGAATGGAGGCACTGGGGGTGGAGGTTGACCCGGCAAAGGACAGGGGCAGGCTAGTGGACGAGCTGATTTCCACGTTCGTGGAACCCAGCCTACTGCAGCCAACTTTTTTGGTGGACTACCCGGTGGAGATGTCACCGCTGGCTAAAAGGAAGCGTGATAATCCGCGCCTGGTGGAGCGGTTTGAGCTTTTCATCGGTGGCATAGAGATAGCCAACGCTTTTACTGAGCTGAATGACCCGCTGGAGCAAAGGGAGCGCTTCAGACAGCAACTGGAAACGCAGGTTCAGATGGCGGCAGTGGAAAAGGAAGCGGAGAGAGAGGCTGTAGATGAGGACTTTCTCCTGGCTCTGGAATATGGCATGCCACCCACAGGCGGACTTGGAGTTGGTATTGACCGCCTGGTCATGGTACTATGCGGGAAACAATCGATCCGTGAAGTGATTTTGTTCCCGCAACTAAAAACGAAAGGCGATTGAGATGATAGACGTCAAGTTGCTCCGGGAAAGCCCGGAGATTATAAGGGAGGCCTTGGCCAAGCGAGGTGAGGGCTTTCCTGTGGAAGAAATGGTGGTGCTAGATGCGGAGCGTCGCAGGCTGCTTCATGAAATGGAGACTTTGCGAGCGCAGCGAAACGAGGCGAGCAAGAAGCTGGGCAAGATGGCAGAGAAGCCAGCCGAGCTGATTGCTGAGCTGCGACGCCTTGGCGACAGGATTGATGCTCTGGAAAACCGTATTGCTGAACTGGAAGCACAGCTCGAGGACCAATTGTTGCGACTCCCCAATATACCGGCGCCTGATGTACCAGTGGGTAAGGGTCCGGAAGACAATGTAATAGTGCGCTCCTGGGGCAATCCGCGGGAATTCGCTTTTTCGCCCTTACCTCACTGGGAGCTGGGGGAGAGGCTGGGCATCATAGACTTCGAGCGAGGTGTGAAACTATCTGGGAGTCGCTTCTATGTCCTCAGGGGGGCTGGTGCTCGTCTTCAGAGGGCGTTGATTGCCTTCATGCTTGACCTCCACACCAAGGAACATGGCTATACGGAGATATATCCTCCGTTTATGGTTAAACGCCAATGTATGGTCGGTTCCGGTAATTTACCCAAATTCGCTGATAATCTTTACCACGACGATGAGGACGATTTCTGGTTTATTCCCACGGCGGAGGTGCCACTGACCAATTTGCATCGGGATGAAATATTGCCTCCGGGCGTCCTGCCACTCTACTATGTCTCCTACACAGCTTGTTTCCGTAGAGAGAAGATGGCGGCGGGCAAAGACACCCGGGGTATCAAGCGCGGGCACCAGTTCGATAAGGTCGAGCTATATAAATTTACCGAGCCGGAAAGCTCTGACGAAGAGCTGGAAAAGCTGGTGCAGGATGCTGAGGACGTTTGCCGCCGTCTGGGAATTCCTTACCGCGTGGTCAAGCTGTGCACTGGTGAGCTTGGCTTTGCCTCAAGGAGGTCATACGACATCGAGATGTGGGCTCCGGGGTGTGGTGAGTGGCTTGAGGTAAGTTCGTGTAGCAATTGTGGTGATTTTCAGGCAAGGCGGGCGAATATACGCTACCGTCCGGAACCCGAAGCTAAGCCCCGCTTTGTGCACACACTCAATGGTTCCGGGCTGGCACTGCCCCGGGTGGTGATTGCTCTGATGGAGAACTATCAACAGGCTGATGGGAGCATCAGAGTCCCTGAGGTGCTGATACCGTATGTTGGCATGGACGTGATAACAGGGGCTTGATGGAAGACGATAGGGCTGGTTGAAATGCAGCCCTGACTGTGTTACATTGCTGCGAGATGAGATAGTTTCAAAGCCGGTATGGTTAATGAGGCGAAATACGAGTATGTCTGCCCCCGCTGTCAGTCTGGTTTCGCTATTGACCGTGGATGCTGTCCTGAGTGTGGGTATATCGGGCGGTTGGAGCATCGGGTGTTGCGCCTTACGGCAATGACCGCTGCGGGGAAGCTAGTTCTTGAAGGGCCGCCGCTGAAGGCACCTCAGAAAAAGCAGCCTGAGGGGAATTCGGCTGCTGGCGCTGTGACAAGGTATCAGTGCCCGCGTTGTGGTGCAAGGACGAACAGGGCATTCGGGCGGTGCCCCAACAGTCGTAGCTGCGGCTATGTTGGTCGTATGGAGAGCCTGACTGCTTGGGAGGAAAGGGAAGCGACCTAGATGCGTGCCGGCGAGTCTCCAGCAATTGTCCGGCAAAGCGCCGCCAAAGTCGCTTTAATGGTGTGATGGCAGGAAGAAAAGTCCTCTGTCCTAAATGTCTTGTGCTAGTCGATGAGGATGACATTGGGGAGCGGGTGTGCCCGAGATGCAAGGCAAGGTTGTGCCCCCAGGCACATGTCGTTGAAGGAAAGATCTGCGTTCGCTGTGGCTGGGAGGACCCCAACTATAATCTATGGCAAAAGAGACAACGCGCGGCTGCGCAGCCTGCGGTATCTCAGCAGCCAACGGGACATGCGGCGAAGGCGGGACAGATTTGCCCTAAGTGTGGTGTGGATGTCGAAGCGGGCTTACGGCGCTGTCCCAATTGTGGCTGGCTTTTTCCACCAGCGCGGGGGGTGGAGAGGGCGGCGCCCAGCGCGATGCCGTCTCCAAGCACACCGCCCGTAATCGCCGACTATTCCAGAGTGCCACTTCGAGACAGAGTACCTGCTGTGCCGGGCGGGCCCAGCCCGATTTTGAAGGGGAGAGGAGCCAAGGGGGTAGTGAGGCGCGAGTGGAACTTTTCTCCTGTGAGGAGGTTTCTGCAGCCAGTTGGAGCAGGCTTGCTGGTGCTGGTTGTGATTGCGGGTGTGGTCTTTGGGGTGTACTCTGGGGTGGTGAAGCATGAAGGGCCAGGAGAAGGTGCTGGTCAGAAGACAGGTGCCGGTGAGGCGCCAGCACAACCGGCGTTGGGTGCCGGGAAAATTTACCCGTTCAAGCCTGCAGTGCTGCCGCCAGAAGGCGGCAAAATAGTGGTGTCGCCGGAGGGGAGTGCTTTCGAGCCCGGTGCACCACTGACACTTTCGGCGGTACCTGCACCCTGTTATGCCTTTGAACGCTGGGAGGGCGTAGAAGGCGTAGAAGGCTCGTCACCCGAAGTGACGGTCAATTTTGACCCCAAGAAGAGCATCACTGCGTGCTTCAAACTTAAGGACGCCACAGCGCCAGCAATCACGGGGATGAAGGTTTCCCGCTACTCCGATATCGGCGCCACCATTATATGGCGGACAGACGAGCCGGCAAAGGGTAAGGTGGAATATGGTGTCACCAAGGACTACGGTGCCTCTGTTGAAGAGACCGCGTTTATCACCGAGCATGTGGTCAACCTGACCGGGCTTAGTCCGGGGAAGACCTACTATTTCAGCGTGACCTGTGAGGACGAATGCGGAAATGAGGCTGCTGCCCAAAGCGGGAGTTTCATCACTGTGAGCTTTGTGCCACAAGGGTATTCCGTTGGCGAGCGCGCCCCGGACTTCGCTCTACCTTCATATAAGGACAGCTATCCAGACTCGCCTAACAATCCCAGTTCGCCGTACTACATCGGTGACCAGGTGAGCCTGAGCCAGTTCAGGGGCAAGTGGGTGCTACTCAATCTGTGGAATACCTTCTGTGCTGCCTGTATCGGCGAGTTCCCCCACCTCCGGGCTTTCTACGAGGATGAAGGCTGGGCTAACAGGAATTCTGCGGATGCGAGATGGGTGGTAGTTACGGTTTGCCTCGATGGCAGGACGGACAGGATTGTGAGGTTGGAGGAAAAATACAAATACCAGGTTGGTCTGTTCACCTTTCCGATTCTGGTTGATGATGGGGAAAAGCGAATCGTTACTGAGCTTTACCGAGTGACCTATGTACCCAAGTCTGTATTTATCGACCCCGATGGCATCATTCGAGCAGTGAAGGTGGGACAATTCAGGAGCGTGGAAGAGGTGGAGGAGCTGGCAACCCAGTTGCTGGACTTATCTCCAGGAGGGGGGAGTGCCGAGTAGTATTCCACTTTTCTTCGTGATTATGTGTATAATGGGTGTATGATGTGTCTTGCCTACGGGCTACAGGGAGAAGGGCGGGGACAAGTGGTGGAGGTTGACCGATGAAGCCACGGATAGCGCTGTGTCCCAAATGTCATGCGAGCATGACGCCGGGCGAGCGTTTCTGTCGCCAGTGTGGCGCGGTGATATGCCCCAACTGCCAAGAACTGTTACCACAGCGATCAAGGTACTGTCCCAGGTGCGGGTTTCTCTGTCTCAATGAGCCGGTGAGGGAACCGGCGTCATCCCCAGTGGCTTCAGTGATTCCAAGGGCAGCATCAGCCAGCAGCCAGAGCTTCACACCCCCGCGCGTGCCCCAGAGTGGTAGCCCCAGCCCATCCTTTTCAGTCTCGCAGCGGCCACCGACTATACAATCCCAAGTTAGCACACCGGCGTCGGTAGGACGGGCGGTATGCCCTCAGTGTGGCTCAGTCATTGACATTGAGTCAGGGAAGTGCAGCGGCTGCGGACTACTTTACGGCGCGAAACATCGGGCGGTACAGACAACATCGAGTGGCGCACCACCGCCGCGCTATATGCCACCGGAGGGCATGCGGCCACAGCCAGAAAAGGTGCCTACGCCTCCACCCACTGGCGTGACGCGTAATGTGCCAGTGACGAACCGGGGCACTGGCTATGATGTACCGCCACAGATGAGGCCACCGATATCCGCCTATCAAACGCCAGCAGCCTTTGTGGCGGCCGTCTCTCCGGGGACTTCTTTTGGCGGATATGGCACACCCTCTGTGCCGAGGGCGCAACGCTATCGTTCGCGGGAGCTGGTAGAAGAGGCGGGGGTGCCGGACAGACTCAGGCGGACCCTGTTAAAGATGATGTTCGCGGTGCTGGTGTTGTTTGTCCTGTTCTTTGCCGGCGCCGGCCTGTACTACGTATTTTCCCAAGCTGATACCGAGATGCCAGCGATGCCTTCACCAGCTACTCCTGCAGCGGAGGTGGAGCCAGCGCCCGGACCTTCCTCGCCGTCGGCTAGCGTACCGCGTCCGGTGATCTCAGAGGTCGCCGTAGCAAGGTTTACCGATAAGACAGCGATTATCACCTGGAAGACGGACAAGCCGGCGACCAGTCAGGTCAGGTACGGGAAGACGGAGGCATGCGGCCTAGCAACTGAGGAAACCAAGAGCCTGGTCACCGAGCACTCGGTGCGGCTAAGCGGACTGGAGCCAAACACGACATATTACTTCAAGGTGGTATCGAAGGACGCCAGCGACAGAAGGGCTGAGCTTATGGGTGAAGCGTTCACGACAAAGGCGCCCCTCCCCGTGGGCACGAATGTGGGCAACCGCGCGCCGGATTTTACCCTCAAGAGTATAGATGGTAAGAGCGTCACCTTGAGCGGACTGCAGGGGAAGAAAGTGATACTAAATTTCTGGGCGGTATGGTGCGAGCCTTGTAAGAAAGAAATGCCGTACATACAGGAAGTGCACGAGGCGTGGTCGGACAAGGGTGTGGTGGTGCTGGCGGTTGCGGTGAACCAGAACCAGTACCTCGATGGCGTAAAACTATATATAACCGACAACAAATACAGCTTCACGGTGCTCTTTGATGCCGAGGGGAAGGCGAGACAGCTATATCAGGTCTCGGAGATACCGAAGACAGTGTTCATAGATGAGGATGGCATTGTGCGACATGTGAGATTGGGGGATTTTGCCAGTCAGCAGCAGATCGAGGATATTCTTACTTCCTTCTAATTGCTGTCTGTTCTTGTTGTCCCAGCAGGACAAGTTTCCGGTGTTCGGTTGCAGCAGTGTAAGCGGTTTTCCTATACTAGTGTGGTTTGGGAGGGGTGGCCGAGTGGACTATGGCGGCGGTCTTGAAAACCGCTTTCGCGCAAGCGAACGTGGGTTCGAATCCCACCCCCTCCGTTGAATTGGGTCACTATAAGCAAAGGAGACGGCAATGAAAGTCCACGAGTATCAGGCGAAAGCACTTCTGGCTGAATTCGGCATTTCTGTGCCTGAAGGAAAGGTGGCGGCTACGGCCGCTGAAGCCGGTAAGATAGCTAGAGAGCTTGGTGGAAAAGTGGTCATCAAAGCGCAGGTATTTGCCGGGGGCAGGGGGAAAGCTGGTGGCATAAGGGTGGCTGAAGGTCCTGAGGAAGCGGAGAGGCTGGCTGGTGAGATGCTGGGCAGGAGGCTGGTGACCTATCAGACCACGGCTGAAGGTGTACCGGTGAGCAAAGTGCTGGTGGAGAAGGCGGTGGATATTCAGAAAGAGCTGTACCTCAGCATCATTGTGGACAATACAACTCGGATGCCAGTGGTGATGGCCAGTGCAGCCGGGGGGATTGACATCGAGGAGGTCGCCAGGGCCAGCCCGGAGAAGATTCTAAAGGCGTATGTTGACCCGGCGATGGGCTTTCAGGCATTTCAGGGACGGAAGCTGGCTTACGGTATGGGGCTGGAGCAGGCACAGATAAGGGCGGCGGCTGATTTGATGGCTAACCTCTACAGGCTCTTTGTGAGCAAGGACTGCTCGCTGGCTGAGATAAACCCGCTGACGGTGACTTCCGAAGGTAAGCTGCTAGCGCTGGATGCCAAGCTGAACTTCGATGATAATGCCCTTTTCCGCCATCCCGAAATTGAGGCACTCCGCGATGTGGAGCAGGAGGACCCACTGGAGGTGAAGGCAAGCGATATGGGGATCAAGAACTACATCAAGCTCGATGGCAATATCGCCTGCATCGTCAACGGTGCGGGTCTGGCAATGGCGGTAATGGACCTGATTACGCAGGCTGGTGGCAGACCGGCTAACTTCCTTGATATAGGCACGGTGAACAATACCGAGCGCGTGGTAAATGCGTTCAAGATTTTCGCCGCAGACCCTGCAGTAAAGGCGGTGCTGGTCAACATCTTCGGTGGCATGGCAAGGGCAGATGTTATTGCTCAAGGGGTGGTGGAGGCAAGAAGACAGGTGGATATCCGGGTGCCGCTGGTGATACGGCTGGCGGGGACTAATGTGGACGAGGGCAAGCGGATACTTCGGGAGTCGGGGATAGAGTTTATCGAGGCAATGGACTTTTATGATGCCGCCAGGAAGGCAGTGGCGGCTGCCCGGTCAGCCTAAGGGTGTATATTTTCCAGAGGTGATGGCGTGAGCATTCTGATCGACGAAAATACAAGGTTGCTGGTGCAGGGAATAACCGGGGGCGAGGGTAGTTTTCATACCCAGCGTTGCATTGAATATGGCACCAAAGTGGTGGCTGGTGTAACGCCGGGAAAAGGTGGCAGCACTGTCTTCGGTGTGCCGGTGTTTAATACTGTTGAAGCAGCGGTAAAGGAGACCGGTGCCAATGCCAGCATTATCTTTGTGCCGGCACCATTCGCTGCCGATGCTATTCTGGAGGCTGCAGATGCCGGGATACCCCTGGTGGTGTGCATCACCGAGGGTATTCCGGTGCTGGACATGGTTATGGTACACCGCTATCTAAAGGACAAACCGACGCGGCTTATCGGCCCCAACTGTCCTGGCGTGATCTCGCCAGGGAAGTGTAAGGTGGGGATAATGGTCGGGGAAATCCACAAGCCGGGCAAAGTTGGCGTGGTATCGCGGAGTGGCACACTCACGTATGAGGCGGTGGCACAGTTGACCGCGCTCGGCATCGGACAATCGACCTGTGTGGGAATAGGCGGCGACCCTTTGCCGGGCAGCACATTTGTTGACATTTTGCAGCTTTTCCAGCAAGATGAGGGTACAGAGGCTGTGGTGCTCATTGGAGAGATCGGCGGTACTGCGGAGCAGGAGGCAGCTACTTTTATAAAGGAAAAGATGACCAAGCGGGTGGTCGCCTTTGTTGCCGGAGCCACGGCTCCGCCCGGAAGGAGGATGGGACACGCTGGTGCTATCATCAGTGGCAGCTCCGGGCGGGCACAGGACAAGATAGCAGCGCTGGAGGCCGCCGGGGCAATTATCGCCCCTAGCCCGGCTGAGATAGGCACCACTATGAAAAAGGTCCTCTTCCGCTGCTAGTCACTGTATTCGGGGCTGTGCATGGACAGAAGTCGGTTGCCCCTGATTGAGGAGCTACCCGCCTGGTTGTCACCTTTCCAGGCTTTTGAGCGGTTCTACCGTGAGCGACACGCTATTTTCCTCGATAGTGGCATGGACCCTTATAGGCTGGGCAGGTTCTCCTTTATCGGGGTTGACCCGTTTCTGGTGATGAAGAGTAGGGGCAGGGATGTCAGGATTATCACCGGGCAAGGAGAGCAGAAGCTTGATGGCAACCCGTTTGATATTCTAGGTGGTCTGCTTGAGAAATACAGCCTTGACAGCTTTGCTTCGCGGGTGCCTTTCGCCGGCGGGGCTGCTGGCTATCTGGCTTACGACCTGTGCCACTTTATCGAGCGCCTGCCTACTTCAGCAGTGGACGACCTTCACTTACCGGAAAGTTACCTCGGCTTCTACGATGTGTTGTTAGCCTTCGACAATCTGGAGAAAAGGTGTTATGTCATCTCAACGGGGTTTCCGGAGCTTGACAGGGTTCGCAGGTTAAAGCGGGCGCACGTCCGTCTCGAAGAAATGGAGCATAAGCTGTCGTGCAGGTATGCAATCCGGAGGTCTGAGGACGGTAGAATGGAGATGGGGGAGGGGCGTGAGCTCATTATTAAGTCTAACTTCACTCCGGAAGGTTACGTAGAGGCGGTGCAGAGGGTCAGAGAGTATATTGCCGCTGGAGACGTTTTTCAGGTCAACCTTTCGCAACGGTTTGAGGCCGAGCTCAATGTGCCGCCATTTGAGCTTTACTGTCGTCTGCGTGAGATAAATCCGGCACCGTTTGCCAGCTACCTGAATTTTGAAGAGGTGACGGTGGTGAGCGCCTCACCGGAGAGGTTCCTAAAAGTGTCTGGGGACTGGGTGGAGACCAGACCAATAAAGGGCACCAGGCCTCGGGGAAAGACACCGGAAGATGACGAGAGGCTGGCGAAGGAGCTCCTGGGTAGCATCAAAGACCGGGCTGAGAATGTAATGATCGTTGACTTGGAAAGGAACGACCTGGGGAAGGTGTGCCGGTATGGTACGGTGAAAGTTACTGAGCTTGCTATACTTGAGACCTTCCCCACGGTCTTTCACCTTACCTCAACTGTGGTTGGCAGGCTGCGCCCAGACAAAACACGTATCGATTTACTCAAGGCCTCTTTTCCGGGTGGGTCCATCACCGGTGCGCCCAAGGTGAGGGCTATGGAAATCATCGATGAACTTGAGCCCACGCGGAGGAGTGTGTATACTGGCTGCATAGGCTATTTTAGTTTCGATGGCAACATGGACCTGAACATAGTCATCCGCACCATTCTGATTAAGGGCGGCAGGGCCTATTTTCAGGTGGGTGGGGGCATCGTGTATGATTCTGAACCCGAGGCGGAGTATCAGGAGACGCTGGACAAGGCGAAGGCGCTTGTTCAGGCATTGCGGCTGGCACCCAGGGTGGCGGTGGAAAGCTGATGGTTCTGGTGATCGATAATTACGACTCTTTCGTCTACAACTTGGCGCAGTACCTAGGCGAGCTCGGCTGGGAGCCGGTGGTCTATCGCAATGACGCTATCAGTCTTGCCGAGATAGAAAAGCTCAGCCCCAGCCATATAGTCATCTCCCCAGGACCGTGTACCCCGCTGGAGGCCGGTATTTCCAACGATGTGATCAGATATTTTGGTGGCAGGATACCAATACTGGGCGTGTGCCTCGGGCATCAGTGCATCGGTTATGTCTATGGGGGGATTGTGGGGCGAGCTCGAAGACCGACGCACGGAAAGACTTCGCCTGTCTATCACGATGGCAAATCGATATACCGGGGCATAGAAAACCCGTTCTCTGCTGCCCGCTACCACTCACTGGTGGTCAAGAGGGAAGGGTTGCCTAACTGTCTTGAAATAACCGCAGAGACGGAGGAAGGGGAGATAATGGGGGTGCGACACAAGAGCTATGTGGTAGAAGGCATACAGGTGCATCCGGAGTCCATACTTACTGAGGTGGGACATAATCTACTGGCGAATTTTTTAAGCCTTCGTCAGCCAGTGTGGTGAGGATGGTAACAGGAAATGACTGAAGTGGTCTATTTGAACGGCAAGTTGATGCCGGCTTCTGAGGCTAGAGTATCGCCTTTCGACTACGGTTTTTTGCTCGGTTTCGGTCTCTTTGAGACGATGCGTGCCTATAATGGACACGTCTTTCGTCTTGACCGTCATCTTGCCAGGTTGATGAGGTCGGCTGAAGCACTTGGTATAGCTTCGAGGCTGGGAAACTTCGACCTGGCCGAAGCCTGCTATCAGGTGCTGGAAGCCAATGGTCTAGGTGATGCCCGCATCAGGCTTACTATTTCGGCTGGAGAGGGGGATATAGTCCCCAATCTGGACACATGTTATGGTGTAACCGTGTTTATAGTTGCCAGGAAATTGGAACCTTTGGCTGAAGCAGTTTATGAGCGGGGCTACAGGGTGGCGTTGTCCACAATACGGCGCAACAGCCGGTCGCCCATTTCGCAGCATAAAAGCACTTCATGGCTGGAGAATGTTCTTGCTAGAAGTGCGGCCAGAGCCGCTGGTGCTGACGATGCGCTGCTGCTCAATGAACGCGGTATGGTCGCTGAGTGCAGTGCTAGCAACATCTTTGTGGTGCAGAATGGTGTGCTGCGCACGCCTACCACGGAGAGCGGTGCCTTGCCCGGGGTTACCAGAGAGGTGGTGCTGGAGCTGGCCGAGGCTATGGGTCTGGGCTGTGCTATAACAGATATTGAGCTGGGGGAGCTTCTCCGGGCTGATGAGGCCTTCGTCACCAGTTCCATAATTGAAGTTATGCCGCTTACGCAAGTTGACGGTAGGAACATCGGCGATGGTAATCCGGGACCGATGACAAAGCGGCTGATGGCAGCCTACAGAGAGCTTGTGAAACGCGAGTCAGGTGCTAGAGGAGGTGGCTGAGCAGGATGCGAAGGCCAATGGCGATGAGTATGATACCGCCGGCAAATTCAGCGTATTTGCCCAGGTATGCGCCAGCCTTTTTCCCCAGCATGTAGCCGGTTATGGTCATAGAGAAGGCGATGACACCGATAATGGGACAAGCAAGCAGCAGACTTACTCCGGTGAAGGCGAAGACCAGCCCCATCGCCAACGCGTCAACACTTGTGGCGACAGCAAGTCCGAGAAGCATAGCGCCCCTGGTGATGTCGGTGCGCTTTTCTTGTGCCTCGTCGTGAAAAAATTCCCAGACCATTCTGCTGCCGATAAGCACTAGAAGGGCGAAGGCTACCCAGTGGTCGTAAGCAGCTATGAGACTCACTACTGTTCTTCCGGCAAGCCAGCCAAGCACTGGCATACCAGCTTGGAATAGCCCAAAAGCCAGTGCCAGCCTGAACATGGGCAGGCGGGACGCGGACTTAACGGTAGTGCTACCACTGAGGGCGACGGCAAAGCAGTCGGGTGATAGTCCTAGGGCGATAAGCAAGAGCGAAGGTATGCCAATTTTAGACACAGTGGCATTTAGTATGCCAGCCAGGGCATATGCTTGGCAAGAGAGCTTTTTACAAATGGGTCTGCCTGTTGCTCAGTGGTGCTACAAGGGCCTTACGCTTTACTCAAGGGGTTTTCTCAGACCTGTTTCAGTCGCCGGGTGAATATACCTATAGGGTGCTCTCCTGATGTCCACACGCCAATGGAGTAAGTCCCGAATGAGAAGATTCCTACTGAGAACACACCGGCTGAGAAGATGCCGATGGAGAATAGCCCTGCCGAGTAGATGCCAGCAGAAAAAAGCCCGGCTGATAGCAGC
>Ga0315298_1002101_pt1 | contig 34797 bp, 37 predicted proteins | sample WHS_1_MG_FD_203077 | JGI IMG/M metagenome (GOLD analysis project Ga0315298, IMG submission 203077) | Extremophilic microbial mat communities from Washburn Hot Springs, YNP, Wyoming, USA - WHS_1_MG | ecosystem: Environmental > Aquatic > Thermal springs > Hot (42-90C) | place: USA: Wyoming...
TGTAGAAAAAGAAACCATACTGATTCCATGCTCTATACGCTATTCTCCAGAGACTTGGTCTTTCTTTCTTAAGTTCTTCAGCAACCTTTTCAAGTCTCTCATTTTTAATTTTTTCAAGAGAGTCCTTAGATAAGATTCAAATAAAAAAGGCACCTAAGGTAAAACCTTAGAGTGCCTTTCGTTGACTACTTATTATTTTAGTTATGTATTACTTTTTAATTTTCTTTTTCTTACCCTGTCTTTTGCTCTCCTTGCAAGTTTTATCATTAGGGGTTTCAATTTCCTGTCTATCTTTGCATAATTCATATACATCATAGCTACTTGATATGGAGTACGTTTCATTTTTTTGTTAAAGCGTGTCTCCATCCACTGAATTGTACTTTCCCACTTGCAAGAAGGATATGTTAAGTATGCTACCGTTTCAAATAAATCTTTTTTTCTATTGCTGGATATGTGCTTAAATAATTCTCTCAATATCTTCTTTTGCTTATTTAGAGATAATAGTGCTATTTCAATAGCAACTGTTTTCGTGTCCATACTATTTGTATTACGTAATAATATATAAGAAGTTTTTTTATTAGGAACAATTTGAAACTAAGGAGTTAATATGAGCAAGAAATTAGCTAAGGTTGTTTTTATTGTCGCACTTTTTATATTTCTTTCTTCTGTTTCTCTTTATGCATTTCCCGCTACATGTACCGTGACTCGTGTTCTTGATGGGGATACTTTTTACTGTTTGCCACAATATACTATCCCTGGTGCAAAGATTCATAAAGACCGCACTATTTCTGTTCGGCTACGTGGAGTAGACGCCCCTGAGAAACAACAGCCTTATGGTGTAGATGCAAAAGAATCCTTGAAAGAACTTGTCGGCGGAAAGACTGTTGATCTTAAAGTCAAAGAAGTGGACCGCTATGGAAGAGTAGTTGCCTATGTTTTTATAAATAATATAAACGCTAACCTTGAGCAAATAAAGCGTGGTTATGCCTGGGCATATGCTGAATATCTTGATAGACCCTACTTGTCAGAGTTCTATGAAGCAGAGAAACAAGCAAGAAAGCAGAGACTCGGCTTATGGAGAGAGATAAACCCAATGCCACCATGGGAGTGGAGAAAAAAATATAGATAATAGTTTTCACACCTTAAACTTTAAAACTCGACGTTTTGCATGAAGACAGCGCTTTCTTCCGCTGTTATCTGAGTGTACACCAGAGTGTTTAGTATGCTACTGTGCCCAAGCCATCTCTGTACTGTGGTTATTGGTACACCACTACGCAAACAGTGTACCGCAAAAGAGTGTCTTAGTATGTGGCAGTGTCTTAATTTAGGTGGTAGACCCGCTTCTTTTGCTGCTTGCCTGATAATCTGGTCTGCTCTATATCTTGTTATGGAGAATAATTTGTCTTCGGGGGATAGTTTGTTGCTTGCTACATATATACCGAGCTGGCCTACTAAACTATCTTTTATTGGAATTATCTTCCATGTCTGGTTTTTTCTTTTTAGATTGGTTAGTTTTATAGTCTTTCCATAAAAGTCTATATCCTTAACTTTGATTGATAGAACTTCAGATATTCTTGCTCCTGTCTGCCACATCACAGAAAGCAGTAGCTTGTTTCTTTCTTTCTTAGCTATTGTTTTTGTTTCAAATAGCTTCTGTACCTGATCTTTCGTCAGGTACTCAGGTAACTGCCTTGAGCTTGCTATTGCTATAGCCCTTTTTGATACTACTATTTGCCTACTCATAATACATTATTTTGTGTAATTTTCAACAAAAAAGAAAAGAGAAAATAACTGTTTTAAGCCACTTTTTATTTTCTCAATCCTATCTCTCATAACATAATATTACACATTACATAATATTATGTGTATCTTTCAAGTCATGTTTGGTAATACTATAACGTGATACTCCAGGTGAAAATAACAGGGTTATCTGTGGCAAAGCATTGCATGTCTGTAAGACTTAGTTCTGACCATACCGAACAGTATTATGTAGAAATCTTAAAAGATATAAAAGGGGTCAGGCAAAGATATACTATTGAATACAATGAAAACGGTAAGACAAAGAAGATATATTTCAATGGAAAGATCCAGTCAATCAACATACGGAAGGGCCTGTCTTTCGTAATTCATGCTGAAAGACAAAAGTGGACGATAGTAAATATAGCATCAATAGTAGATGAAAACGTAGTTTGTAAGTTCTTTTCTCGCAAAGAAATGATTCTCTATGACTTGTTAAAGAACGTTTCACAGCTACTCAATATACCAACAGAAGACGTTTTATATAGATTTACAACGTATGAGAAAAACGGCCGTGTTTATCAGGGAAAAAACAATATGTTCGAGCTCTCTGATAAACATAAAGACGTAGTTATCAGTAAGCTCCTCAGGGTATTAGAAGAAAGAGGGAAAAAGATTAGTGACGACCATACTACTAATTAGTTTGTTACTTGCAGTTTTTTGGTTTGTGATTACTCTAGTAAAAGCCAAACCTTACAAAGAAATTCCAAATACAACCATATCATTAGAAGAGCTTTCTAAGATATGGATGCCATATAATCAATCTGTCCAGGACGTTCCCATAAGTAGTGAAAATATAGATATGCTCTTTGACCTTGATAATAAAAAAGAAGATAATCAACAAGAAGCACAAGGTACTGGAGAAAACAACGATGGTTCTAAAAAGCAGGAGAATGCATTGGACTTTTCTTTGGTGTCTCCAGTAAAAGACTTTTGGACTACATATATCCAACCATATAAAAATGAGATAAATAATCAGGGCGTTGGCCCTGTAATTCAAGAGTTAATCCTCCAGCTTGAAAAATATGGACAGAATCCTTCTGTAGTTATAGACAATCGTGATTCTGAGTCTGTGGAACTGGTGTCAGTTAGAGATAATCTTGCTCAGGTCTCTTTGAGAGAACATTCATACCACGTATGCACATTTATGATTGACATAGTCAAGGAAACATACAGAGATTATAACAATCTTATCCCAAAAGCTATAGTTACCTCACTTGCACATGACATAGGGAAAATCCCTGAGTATAGAGTTTCTGGTGTATACAATGCATACGACCACCCACTCGTTAGTGCAGGAAAGCTCGCTGAGATATTTGCGGGACATGATGTTTTCTGGGCTAAGCAAGTGATACAGTCTGTAAAAGAACATCATATACCTAGCAAGGACCAGTGGACTATATTACTTAAACGAGCAGATAGACAGGCTCGTGAAATGGAACTTCTGAAATTTACTTCCCAGTACGAAATCAAACCCTTCGAGTCATGGTTTAATGTGGATACGTTTTTGGAAGAGCTTAAGAACTACATAAACGTTACCCAGATGAATAAGTGGGAAGCGTTTTCTTACAATGGGGTGGTTTACTGTAGACCAGAACTGATATTTAGTATAGCTAAGAAGATGTGCAGAGATGCAAAGGTTCTGGACCTTGCATTTGTTTATGAATCTGAAAAAGAAACAGTCTTTCGTTTGGTAGTCTCTGCACTAAGGAAAGAAAACTGTATCCCTGATGTATTAGGTCAGGGATATTCAAGAAAGTTTGAAATAAAAACAAAAGTTGGAATGGTAAAAAGCATAAAGTATGTTCTTACTCCAATAGTTTCCGAAAAGTTAATCACCCCGGAAATTGAGGGGAGAAAACAAGGCTTGCTTGAGATTATTAGCGCTGTTATACCACTTTAACTGCATTTGAAATAACACCATTGAAACTTGTCATCGGTTGAATCGCATCATGCGGGATGAGTTTATACTCCCACACTTTTTTTGTTGTTTTGCTCATGGCCTCGCACCATGCCACTCCAGCTCTTGCCTTGGCTTGAACGTCCTTATCCGTGAGCTCATTCTTTGCCTTGACCTCTATCACAAAGAATTTATTGCCTGTCGTCTCCACTATAAAATCTGGATTGTAGTTGCCTCCTTTATAAGCAATGGGTATCTGACCGGTCGGGGGGCGCACCCATCGCACAATCTCCTCATCACGGTCAAGGATGTCTGCTAACCACTTCTCCTGTTTGGACTCAAATATATTTCTGGTGAATACGGTTTTTGTGTAGCCTCCAATGATATTATGGGTTAGTTCTTCCTCAATAACCGCATTCTTATCTTTTTCCACATAATCCCTTGGCATGTTTCGCCAGTATGGGCGAAATTCTACCAGTTCATCCGTTACCACATAGTTAATGCTTGTCTTCTCAATGATCTTGTCCCGGATTTGCGAAAGAATGTCCTGGACAATTTTTCCTCGATGCTTAAACAAGACCTCTTGCTTTTCACCAGCCGCAACCTCAGCCTTATCAATATAGGCTTGAACAAATCTCTGAAGCTTCTCTTTGTCCCGTATGTCAAACTCATCAGTCTCTTCAATCAGAATCCTAACAAAGAAGTTGACCAGGGAGCCATTGCATTCCTCAAGTATTTGCTCATAATCTCGCTCTTCTGAAGTAACAAGGTCTGCCCCTACCAGCCTTACATCCAAATCTTCAAAACGCTCATAACTGACTTTTACATCAGTGAGGTCTATCTCCTCCTCAGAGTGAAATTTTGCTTGGATTTTGGGAATGGCTAAAAGATACCGCTCATCGCCATCTGGGACAATCTCTCTTGACTCTAATTGAAGACCGTCATCTATTGTTACGCCAACAACATCGAGAACCTCCCTTGCCTTAGCAAGTACCGCTGAATACTTCTCATGGGATATGATTTCAAGAGTGTCAATGTCCAAAAGATACTTCCGTTCCTCTTCACTCAAGCCTTCATCACGACTTACAGGCCTACCAAAGGGTAAACGCAGTCCCCGGCCAATGGTCTGCTCGGTGAGAATATCGCTCACTGAAGCTCTAAGGGGAATAATGGTGTAAATCGTCTTTACATCCCAGCCTTCCTTGAGCTTATTCACATGGACTACAATCTCGATAGGGTTCTCCACTTTTTCTAAGTTTAGTAATTGTTCAATCTGCTCATCTTCACTGCCAGAGTGAACCAATAGTACCTTGCCTTTGTAGCGGCCTTCAAAGAAGTCGTCGCTTTCGAGTTTTTCCTTGATTCTTTCGCTATGGGCAATATTCTGAGTGCTAATCAGCACTCTCGGAGTCACGATGGGAAGGCCGTTATTTTGACAGAAGGACTCCAGAATTACCTTTTTACGCTCATGTCTGCGTATGCCGTCCAAAAGTTTTATATCCTCTCTTTCTCCGGTGAGACTATCATTATCCCGCCTTGTAAGCACTACAGGGCGCTTTACCAAACCGTCAATAATTGCTTGACGAAGAGGATAAGCATAGATCACATTGGCAGCTTTAGGTGTGGCTGTAAACTCAAGCCCCAAGATAGGCTTTAGGGCATTAATCGCCTTCAGGGATTTCTCCGCCCTGATATTATGGCTCTCGTCCATAAGGAAGACCAAGTCTGACTTTGAACGTAGCACATCGGCAAAACTCCCACCAATATTTTCATGGAAGCGGTGGAAGCGAAACTCAACATCCGTCCGCTCATTAAAAATCTTCTCGATATTGAATAGATATAGGGTAAGGTCATTTGTGAAAAGTTCAGGGTAGGCAGAACGATCATAGTTATCCCCGTCAATCATACGAGGAGTAGGAAACCCAGAAAGCCCCTTGAATACATACTTGTGTGATGTCGGGTGAAAGTCCTCAAAGCGATGCTTATTGTAGGTTGTCTCTCCTTTGGATAGGATAAAGAAGTTTTTGAAGCCTTTGGTGTAATAGAGATAAGCGATACACGCACCCATCAACCGTGTTTTTCCGCCACCGGTGGCAATGGCAAAACAGAATGACGGAAACTCTGTTCCATCATTGCCAGTAAGTTCAGCGTTAAGGTCAAAATGTTTCTCTTTGATCTGATTTTGAATAGCGGGGAGCCCTGCCAGCGTTCCGATAGTCGTTACCTTCGGGACACTTCTTCCCAACGGGACAGCCTGCATAATAGCGTCAAAGACCTCCAACCCGTCCCTTTGGGGTTTCCAGAGGCTCATATCCCGGATGAGTTCAGAAACGATGCTCATTACACGCTTCCTTTCCCCTTGATGGTCAAATAGCGTGGTATTTGCAACTCTTTTGGTATCCGCTTGATTTTGACCTCTGGCGGTATCTTCAATCCCGTCGTCCGCTTGAGACAATAGATAGTCAGGGAGTTACCGTGAGGGAGTCGTTCAACAAGGCTGTCAAGGTAGGCTTGCGTAACTTTCTCCTCCGTGACATGGGCATAGACGTTACCTCGAACCCCGTGAAAAACGCTATCGTTATTGAGCCTGAAATCCTCCAGGTTGCAAACAGCAGCCACCAAAGGCCCATTGGTGTATTTGGGATTGATCATCACCAGCCCGGTGTCCTCATCTTTTGCGAATAGGCTTTCTCCGAGGACGCAGTACCTGAAGCCTCCGCCGCCTTTCCAGCCTACCTGCTTGCTGATGCCAGTCTGGTCTTCGCCGCTCACAACCCTTTTGAGACGTGGCAGGCAATGAGTTTCAGCATGCTCACCTAATTCAATCCCAATCCACTTTCTTCCTAACTTGTGAGCTACAGCAGCGGTAGTGCCACTACCGAGGAAGGAGTCAAGGACCCAGTCACCTGGTCCAGTGCTCATCTCAATAATTCTTTTCAATAACATTTCAGGCTTTTTACTATTCTTGAATTGTACTCCGCCTTCTTCTGCTATTCCTGCATAATTTATGTCATTCCATAGGTTAGTTAGTATCTCAGTGGGCACCAATTCGCCATCAATTTCTTGAATTTTGTTTCTGTAAAATGATAAAGCTCCACCATTAATAATATAAATATCATCGTATTTTTCTCTTTCCAAAACAAATACTCGATCTCTATCCACTTTGGATTTGTCAAGGAGCTCTTGAATAGCCTCTGATGGTTTATGCGGATCACGTATGCTAACTACTCTGTCAGCATTTTCTAAGGCAAAGGTTCCGCATAGGCTCTTTCGGATAACTTTCCAGTCATTTCCCCATTTCTTTTTTGCATCATGCCATGACTTGAAACCATGTTGCTCGTAAATTATTTCATGGATCTTCTTAAACTTCCATTCTGTAGGATGTTCATCAGGATTGAGGATTAGAAGGTCGTAATTTTCATCATAATCTACAGGCACATAAAAAGGCTTCCATTCGAAAAAATCCTTATTCTTAGAATACATCAAAATATAATCCGTTACTGTCAAAGGCCCTGGATTGATTGTCTTAAAGCCAGCCGGAGAGGCCCTTTTTTCTGAAATCATTTGCACAAAGTTTTTTCGAGAAAAAATTTCATCCAGCAGTATACGAAGGTAACCTACCTCGTAGTTATCGATATGCACAAAAATGACACCATCTTTCCTCAACAGCGTCTTCAATATCTCCAACCTTGCCTTCATCATAGAGAGCCAGATAGTGTGTTCCAGTCCATCGTCGTAATGCTCGAAGGCATTGCCGGTGTTGAAGGGTGGGTCAATGTAGATGCACTTGATCTTTCCTGCGAAGTGGCGCTCCAGGGCTTTAAGGGCAAGGAGGTTGTCACCCTTAATAAGCAGGTTGTCTCCCTGTTCATAAAGGTCATTCAGGTTGTCAGGATTCACCTGGCCCACCGATTCTAATTGTACTAAAAGACGTGGTTCGAGGTCATCTTTTGTACCCCAGATTGGCTTACCGTTTTCATCCAGTCCTAGAAGCACTTTATCTTTGTTAGGCCAGACCAACTCAAGACGTTTGTTCATCTCGTTCTTCTTTTTACCCTTTTTTTGCAAATATTATATATAATTTTATAAAACTTTTCACCGCTTTAATAAATAATACTTTTTTGGCCTGCTATTAGCAAAAGACTGTAATAGTAATATATGAGTTCCTTAGATTTGTTGATGGAGTATAACGCTACTGGGCGTGTAAGAAAGTCTAAAGGCCTACATCTTGGAACTGTTGTAGACCTGGAAGACGAGAACTGGCGTATTAAAGAATACTATCTTCCTGAAGCTGTGCGTACTGGACATCTTGGTTGTTTTGGTACTACGAGAGCAGGGAAAACAAGACTGCTTTCGTATATGATTAAACAAGATATACTCTCTGGTAAAAACGTTGTATTTGTAGACCCAAAAGGAGATACAAGCGCTATATCCTGTGTTGTGCACGCAGCTATACTTGCGGGTAGACTGACTGACATCCTTTACGTCAGCCCTATCAACGCAGAATATTCTCTGAAAATAGACCCACTAAGTCACTACTATCTCCTTGACGAGATAGTGGACCACGTTATATCAGGAATCAGAGCTAAAGAAGAATACTTCATTAACGTTGCTTCGGAAATCACTACCGCTGTTGTTGCAGGGCTTGTCGCTCTTTCACTTGCAAAAGGACAAAAACCAAACCTGAATTTTATGCAGGTGAAAGAGAGAATAGACTACCATTCTCTTAAGGCTTTTTCAGAATCTCTCCAATACCTACGAAACCACCCAGACCGCAACGTCCAGGAACTTGCAAATGAGTCAATATTTAATATCAATCAGGTACTTAACTCTCCTCAAGATTTCTTTGCAAAGGTTTCTTCCTCATTAAGGACAGTGCTCACTCTTCTTACATCTTCTACTACAGGGAAGATTATAGGAAAGGCAGAAAATAACGAGTTTATAAAAAGACTTGAGGAAGGAAGAGGAGTAATAATGATCTGTAATACGGGCAGTATGCTCGCAAGGCGTACCGCTCATATAATCGGGAAGGTAATAGTTTCTATGATTCAGTCTATGGCAGGAAGGTTTCTTGCATCTGGTAGAAAACTCGAACCACCTCTTGCTCTTTACCTCGATGAAGGACACAATGTTTTGTATTGGGGTATAGAGGATTTCTTCTCGAAAGCGGGTGGTGCGAGAGTATACATCAACTTTTTTACACAAAGTATGGCACAGATATCTGAGATACTTAGTGAGGCTAGTACAGCCTCCATTATGGATAACATAAATACGTGGATATTTATGAGAGTGAACCATAATGATACTGCAAAATATATAGAAGATAACTCACCACTAAAGACTATATACAAAAACGTTATCAGTATAGGTGGAGCCAGAGTCGCAATCTCTATGAAAGAAGAAACTGAAAGGTTGATATTAATGGAACGGGTATTAAAACTAAAACAGAGATACTTTTACCTCAGGTCAGAGGGGAAGATTTATAAAGGGATTGTCCCCTTTGTCCCATCTTTTCCAATTGAGGTTACGTATCCTAACTTAACTGAGCCATGTTCAAGCGAGCTAAATTAGTTATATTTATAATTGTAGTTATTTCACTTTTAGTGCTGACTCTTACTCTCTATATCCTTATAGAACAGCCTTTCTCCTTCTGGAATAAGGTCGTTTATTCAGGCTTTATACCCAGGGTTATAGCATGGACTTCATTAGTAACTGCTGTTTATGGATTATCCAGGAGAAGATTTTCTCCTCTTATTGTTATTTTCTTTTTCGTTATAGCATTTTTCTTTGCTTATGTAGGTGTCTACTTACTTCCAGATATATATTAGGGGGTGATTTTGTTTGTCTAAAGACGAAAAGACCTCTGGTGGCAGTGATACTGTAATAACGTCACCAATGGTTGACGTAAAAGCAACCAGTCTTTTTCACGCACTTTCAGAGATTGAACAGTTTTCCGCAGCTGAGCTCAGAACAGGACTTCCAGATGGAGTCGTCCCTCTGCTTCCAAGATTTTCTTTTATGGACATTGGATTTAAAAACGGGGCTATTACTACTATGGTTACATTTTTACTTACCCCGTTTAGTATGGCTGCTATCGAAAACATTATACCTGTATTTGGTAGTACTTCACCTTCGTTTCTGGACCAGGCTTTCGTTTATGCCTTTGCCTCCGCTCCCGCAATAGCTATGGCTATGCTCATAGCTTTTATCTCTATGAAGACTTATAGGGGGCGGATAACTAAATCATTGATCAATAATCTTTTGTTTTCATATGCAGCAGCTAAAATATCAGCGTCTATATTCTTTGTTGCGTTAGGGTATTTTATATATAGCAGAGTGTTTACACCCGGAGTAGCTTACGCTATTGCAAACACCACTAATGATATATTTGACCTGTTCAGCGCTTCACTAAATACAGAGGGTGTGTACCACTTCTTGCTGGAATTTAGGAGCATAATCTTGAAGGCTTACCACTTTGCTGCCCTTTTGCATGTAGGTACCGCCCTGATTCTCCTTTTTTCACACTTTGTAGGAGTTCACAGAACAAGGAGTATTGAAGTACTAAGAAGAGAATGGGAATAAGAAAGAGTTAAAAGAATAAACTCACCCTCTTATATCAGAAAGTAATACATAATCTGATGACGAAAATACCAAGATATATAGATGATCCACCTAGCTTTCTATTTTGGGAAATTGACGAGGTGATAGTCATATCTTTGTTTGTTTGTGTTGGTATATTAGCAAGAATACTGACAATTATGTTGATTCTCGGATACTTTGTCTCGAAAATACTGAAAAAAGTCAAACAGACTAAGTCAGAGGGGTTTTTCCTCCATGTCTTGTATTGGCATGGTTTTCTCACACTGAAAGGATGCCCCCCAAGTTATAAAAGGAGATTTATTGAGTAGGAGGCCCTTAATGTATGAAATACGAAAAATGGATTAGAGATTGGAAGACAGCCTTAGCAGAAAACTTCTTCCTTAAAGTGATGTTGTTACTTTTAGCTATAGGTTTTATCCTGAATGCAAATTTCCTGAAAAAGAAAGAGAGAATTATATTAGTCCCACCTAAACTTGAAAAAGAAGTCTGGGTAGAAAAAGATAAAATTTCACCCGAGTATATGGAACAAATGGCTATCTTCTTTGCTACACTTGCAGGAAATATCTCACCTTCAAATGCAGAGTACTCAGCAAAGATACTCAAAGAGTACATAAGTCCAGAAAGATACCCTGATTTTGAAAGTGAAATCGTTAGCCAAGCCTTATACATAAAAAAGAATAATATACAGCAGTCCTTCTATCCAAGCGAGGTAAAAGTGGAAGAAGATAGTAATAAAGTAACAGTTAACGGTACGGTAGTCAGATTTATAGGGCAGACAAAGGTGTCTAACGAGAAGATGGCTTATATAATCAGGTTTTCGCACAACAACTATAAGGTCATGATAGATGAGTTTTACGCCGATTACCTCGAGAGAAAGAAGAAGGACGAATCTATAAGTGTTGAAGACATTAAAAACAAAATAATTTCCGATAAAACTGATACTAATAAAAGGAGATAGTGTTTATGAAAAGAGTATTTTTATTTGTCATTGCACTTTTAATGTTTAACAGCATTGTATATGCGTCTAACGTAGTAGATATTGAGGATGGCAAACAGGTAGTGATAGAAGTCTCCAGAAAAGATCTTAATATGATTAAAACTAACCTGTCTTCTCCTTCAGTACTCACCAACAGTAAGAACATAGAGGCTACTGTAATGGGTGGGAATATCTACATAGGATACATAGATGCGGAAGAAGCTAAGCCAGAAGGTATCTTTATTACCGCAGATACGGGAGAATCATATTCTCTCGTATTAGTGCCTAAAGAAATACCTTCCGCATTGATAGTACTTCGTGCTACAGACATACATTACGAAGAAGCCAAGAAAGACGAAAAGAGTGATGAAGAAGAAAAACCAGAGATAGTCAAGAAAGATTACGTTTCAGAGATAAAGGATCTTATAAAGTCAATGTACAAAGGAGTAGAACCATCAGGGTACAAATACGTAAAGATGGGGAAGCAGGTAGAGATTTGGAAGGGGATTGAGCTTATCTTGATAGGTATGTATGTTGGTAGCGAGTGGAAAGGAGAGGTTTATTCTCTTACTAATAAAACAGGTAGCACACTTAAGATTACACCAAACGATTTTTATGAGGAAAAAGTCATCGGGGTCTCTATAGATAAGGCAGAACTAGTGCCTGGAGAGGCTACTAATATTTTCATCGTTAGGAAAAATGGATAGAAAACTTAGTAAAAAGAAATTATTGATAGTGTTTATAATAGCGCTTAAAGTATGTATTATATTGGAGCTTATATCTTCAAGATACACGCTGAGTTTTACTATTCCAGGACAAGAGTGTTTCCCCTATAAATTCTGGCTTGTCTATAAAAAAGATAAGACTGTATATCGTGACAAATATGTAGCGTTTAAAGGAAATAACATCCCTTATTACATCAATGGAACCAGATGGACAAAACTGGTAGCAGGGATAGAGGGAGATGTCGTAAGGGTAGAAAGAGTTAATTACAAAAAGACGATATACAAGGGGGGAATGCCCAGAGAGGTCCAGGTATGGGCTATAGTAAAACTGATAAGAAACGATGGAAAAACACTTACCCTTGAGGCGTATAAAACAGATACAATGCAAAGGAGACTGCCTCTTATAGAAGAACAGGTAATCCCTAAGGGTAAGTTCTTTGCTTATTCACCTCATGAACGTTCGTATGACTCAAGATATTGGGGGTTGGCAGATGTCTCGTGGGTTATTGGTTCTGCTCGTCCTCTCTTTTAGCCTCTTTACGCCACTGTCTTTTGCATCTCAGTTTGATGACGATATATCTGACATTATCCAGAGAAATATTGATGAGTCTCTAATTAAAGATGCAGAAGAGTTATCCAATGCGTCTCATGAGAATATGAATAAGATGCTCGAAGAACTAAAGAAAGACGATACAGTAAGCAAAATAACTAAACCCGCCCCCTTTAGTAGCGAAGGCGATGAAAGGTCTTGTAAAAAAGATAGTGAAATCTTCAGGGGGAAATACCTCTACTTCTTTTCTTACGCTATGCCAGAAGGTTCGATAAAGGATGCTATCAAATCAGCAGTAGAGATAAATAAAGAGGATAAGAAGGTGGTCCTCGTTGTCAAGGGGTTTAAGGATAACGACATGGTGGAGTCAATTAAATACGTCTGGAAGATAATGAAAGAGATGGATATAAAAACAGACCTGCCGATAGAGGTCAACCCTGACCTCTTCGAAGAGTATAAGATTACAGATGTACCCGTAATGATTTACGACGATGGTAAGGTTGTAAAGAGTGTAAAAGGTGACAGAAATATTAGTTTTCTAATAGAAAAAATAAATGAAAAAGGAGATAACAATAAAGGTATCTGGGGTATGCTCTACCCTGTAAAAGAGGAATCCGTCGTAAATTACTTTAGGAGTAAACTCGCTGAGGTCCTGAAGAGATATGAAGAACAAGGGAAGAATATAAATCTTGAAAAGCTCTATACCCTCGACAAATATACAGGTATGTTCCCTAACGCTAAAGAGGAAAGAAAAAGGTGTTTCGATCCATCTATAGAGCTGTCTAAGAATATTTACGACATAAAAGGTAATCTGCTCTTCGAAGCAGGCACTGTGGTTAATCCTTTGGATTTTGTCAATATAGGAAAATACATAGTGATAAACGGTAATGACGATAAACAACTTGAGTACGCTATGAAAGGAGATTACGACCTCATAATGATTACGGAAGGAAACGTTAAGAAGATAGCAGATAAGTATAACAAGGTCGTCTACTTTGTAAACGATCTGATTATCAAGAGACTAAAGATTGAAAAAGTTCCTTCGGTAATAATACAAGAAGGAAGGAGTGTTTGTGTTGAAGAAAAGGTTATATAGTTTGACTATTTTTATTATCGCTGTCTTTGCGTTCTACAGCGTTAGCTACGCTAACGGCAGTGGTGGTGTTAAAAACGTTAAAAACGATAAATGCCCTGATAGTTTCCCAACTAATCTCATAACAGACATCTGTTATAAGTGTTTCTTTCCGTTGAAATTAGGTGATATCACTATATTTAATTACGGTGATATGAAAGACCCGTCAGATGTAGATTCTTCTGATATAAAAAAGGGGATTAGTAACTTTTTTTCAAATTTGCAGCAGGGCAACCTTGGTAATAAAGCTTTTTCCAAAGATGATTCCAACTCCTCCGATATTGTTTGTACATGCCCTGCTAATCCTTTACCAGAAGTAGGACTTACTATTAGTTTCTGGGCACCCTTGAAAGTAGGAGAGATGATTATGAAGCCCAACTGCTTTCCTTTTCTCTTTGGTGCTCAACTGGATTTTGGCCCTCTTAACTTTGGTTCAACAGCGGGTACAGTAGGAATGGTTAACGATGAAGAAAGAATGTCTACTTATAATACTCATGTATATCTTTTCCCATTGCTCGAGATTCTCGGAGCCCTCGGAGTCGCTAAACACTGTACTGAAAGCGTCAGACAGTTTGATCTTCTTTACATTAGTGAGCTGGACCCTACGCACCCAAAGGATACACTTTCAGCTATCATAAATCCAGAGGTTTTCTTGTTTGCAAATCCAGTGTCAATAGCTGCCTGTTCTATTGACGCAGTATCTGCCAGTTTTGGGTATCCACTTAATCCGTTATTTTGGTGTGCAGGTTCATGGGGACTTATGTATCCACTTACCGGAAATACCAAAGAGATAGGTTCTCCACCTAGTGTGACTAGCCAGCTACTTGCAAGAGCTCTCTTTAAGATGGGAAGGCTTCACCTTGAGAGCAATACGTCTACTAAAGACGCAATGTGTGGTGAGAGCGTTTACATGCCTATCTTGAAAAAGTCTCAATATAGGTTTCAAACGCTGTTTCCCGTTCCTGAAACAAGCGGTAAGTGCTGTCATGAATTGGGAAAGAGCACTTTCCTATGGGGAGAGTGGAGAAATATACCCTCTAAGGAATACTACATCTACCTTATCTGGAAGAAGAAGATATGCTGCCTGATTATACTCTAAAGAGATTTTCTCTGGTAGTTTATTTCTTGATTGTTGCCTTCTTATCAGAAGTATGTATTCTTCCTAAAATGGAAGTCCTGACGCTTGATAAGTTGCACGTTTATAGATATGCATACGCAGACGAGGTGAGCGATGGTAAATCAACAGGGCATGATCTACTCAACAGTTTCAGCCCAGACAATGTAAAAGATACCCTTTCCGGTATCTGTCTTGAAAAGGATAGCAATGGAAACTGTATAAAGTACATGAATGACAGCGCAAACACTATAGGAGATATGGTCCCATATTATGACTCAGCTGTGGGGAATCTTGATTCACTCAGCGATCACTATACACAGAATACGCAGAACTTAGGGAATATGCAGACCCAAGGACAGACTTCACAGGAGTATTCAGACTTCATGACAAACTTTGCATCTAACGGAGATGATACTTGCCTTCAATATGATAAAAATGGAAACTGTATATTGTCTGTTAATGATACGACTTTTGGTAATAGGTGTTTACAGTACGATTCAGATGGAAATTGCGTAATGATGAGCCAGTCTTACGATGTCTTTATGGGCAGTTACTCAGACTGCACTAAGAACGTTACACCTATTTATAGCTCTGGTGGTACTGAACAAACGTGTGACGTGGATTTTTCAAACGCTATCAGCCAGGGGGATGAACACCCTTGTAATGTAACTAATAACGCATCTGTGGTAAATGAAGTTCTCCAGATAAAGTGCGAAAATGTCGAGGAGGTCCCTAATCAGATATATATGACATGCACTAACAACTATAGCTGGTATAAGGTCTTTGATAGCCACGTACAAAGCGCTTGTCCAATCTCTTGTAATCAGTTTGGTGGGTCTTCCCCATCTCCTTATTGTAGTAATCCATCGCATTCTACTTCACCAGCACCAGCGGGTAGTACTTTTTTAGGAATTGGTTCAGATAACTTCTCAGAAGGTGTTGGGGTATGCTCTTATGATCTGAGCACATGGTATTACGACTATAGCACTTATACATACTATAAAAACCCTCTAACCAGTGCGAGCTATTCTTCTCCATGTCCATCAAGCTGTAGTCAATTTACTGGGGCTTTCTGTAGTGGACCACAAAATTATCAGACTGTGCAGCCACCAGCGGGAAGTACATTTCTGGGCTTTGAATATACTAACTTTGTTTACTCACCAGGACTTTGTTCGTATGATGTATATGCATGGTATCAAGACTCTTCAAATAACTATTATAGAAACTGGTATAGTAACATAAGACATGGGTGGCCATCTGGTTCCTGCCCTGCAAGGTGCGAAGATATATCAGGGGCTTTGTGCTCAGGGTTCCCATCAAATATGGTAACAGTCTCATCCCCGCCAAGTGATAGTGAGTATGTAGGGAATACTTACGAGAATTTTAATAACTGTGGATACGACATTTATAAGATATACAGGAAACTCGATAACTCTAACGTGGAAAGGGTCTTACTCAGTAGAAACTCTAACTGTAGCGAACAGGACCTTACGAACTGGAGCCAAAATTGTGAGGTTAAGAGATACGAAATATGTAGCCCAAACGGTAGTAACTGCGTAGTTATAATAGATAACTTCGAGGCTACTGGTTCCACAAATAACGTCTGTGTAGACGTTAACGGAAGCGTCCATCAGTACAATATATGCCCTAACAGTGGACAGTCCGTTGTGGAACTGCCAGATGACGAGGAGACGGACGAAGATGAAGAGGAGATACAGGAAGAACAAGCGAGTATAATCCCTATTAAATTCAATGATGGTTCAGGACAAAGAGACTTGCACAGTTACCCTGAATATAGCTATCAGTATGGCTTTGCGGGTACAGTTTTAGGTAGAACGGTCTACGGTGGTTCGTACGTAAAACCTAATCTTAACGATTGGTATGCAAACGTGACCTTTACATGTAGTGAATACAGTGAAACACCCCCAGAGTGTAAAAGCCTTGTCGATCAAGGCTGTATATATAAAGAACATGAGTGTATCGTACAAGATCAGAACGCAACGTACGGCTGCAAAACATATAGATACCACTATATATGTGGTGGTAGTGGCTCGTCAAATGATATAGTTGGTTACGATGTCTCGTATGTTTGTGGAAATAACTTGATACAAGGGTTAAGATGTATGGGGACTGAATGTGCAGACGCATCTTACGAGGCTAATAGAGACTTCACCGCTTTTGTAACTGCAAATGAGATATTAAAACAGCTAAGAATGGATACAGATACCAGAGACGTAAATAATCTGAAAATCTTCCCTGGTAAGAGGATGTCTTGCCTCTGCTGGCCGAGAAACTGTTGCGAGGAACTTCAAGGTAGTATAACAGTTATGGACTATGTTACCCTCGCCTATGGTGCGTATAAAGCATATAACCTTTTCAGCGTTGGATTTACCGGTACGGTGGGCAAAACAGTAGTAGCCCTTGGAAATTTATTTGGTGGTACTGCTACGTTCGTGGTGGATAACACTGTAACAGGATATACTGTTGGAACAGTATTGGCAGATGGTACAGAAGTAGTGAATGTAGCTTCCGCTGGGAACTACTATGTGGTTACGGTTGCAAACCAAACACTTGCAACATTGGGAACAATAATGACTGCTATATCTATTGCTATGCTTGTATACTCTATCGCTAATGCGCTATACAACATAATATGGAGCTGTTCGCAAAATGATGCGAAAACAAGTATGATGCTTGGGACAAAAAGATGTATATACAAAGGGAAAAAATGTACAAAGAAGATAGCAGGAATATGCATAAAGAAGGGTTGTAGATACTGCTGCTATAATTCCTTGCTTGCTAAGCTGGTCCACCAGTACGGAGAAAAACAACTCACCCCTAAGGGTATAAGATTTAAAAACTGTAGAGGGTTTACACCACAGGAATTCCAGATGTTAGACTTTAGTAAGATCGACCTTTCCCAGTATATAAATTATGTTATGAAATGTTACGCAAAGGAACAGCATATAACAGACCCACAGTCGTTTAGTAGTAACATGGAAAATGCGGCAGTCGGAAATGTAGGTAATACTAGTAATAATCTTGAACAACAGTTAAACGACTATAGAAATAGGGACTGGAATAATTTGCAACAAGATAATGTTAACCCAAAAGATTAGCAATATTAAAAGAAAGGAGATGGTTTTTGATAAGGATTATTAAAGTTTTATCTTTGCTTTTTTCTTTAACAGTTTTTGTCTCTTGTGGTGGTAGTACAAAACAGATCTACCTCAAGGACGCTAACTTCCAGCAGAAGGACATGTATATCAAAAGTTATGAGCAGACTATAGCCAGAGCGGATTTAGAGAAAAAGACAGATAAACAAGAAACCATTAGCTTTCCAGGGGGTACTATCTTTGGTGGGGCGTCTTCAAGTCAGATGAAGGCACTTGCGGGAATCGTGGAAGAGTCGCACAACACTATCATGAAAAGACTTTCCGAGCTGGAGAAGAAGAACGAAGATAATAAAAAGGAGCTAAAAGAACAGATTGGACTGGTGAATCTTAGTATGAAGGAGATAGAAAAAAAGACTAACGATACTATGACAAAGTCTTTTGATATGTTAAAAGAGATCAAAAATGAGATACAGGAAATCAAGATGAATAATAGACAAATTGAGACGAAGATAAACAGTATCGTCGAAGAGATGAATAAGAAAAAGACTTATTTTGAGAGTAAAAACATCAAGATATACTTCGCTCAAGGTAGTAGCGTAATAAACGATATTGAAAAGAACAAGATAAGAAATGTGTTTGATAACATCCGTACAGGCAGTAGGATAGTAGTACATCTACACGGTTCAGCATCTCCAGAGGGGACTGATGGGCTAAATAGGAGACTTTCGATGGAAAGGGCAGTTAAGGTAAGAGATGAGATAAGAAAGTACGTAAAAGATAATATTGAGTTTAAGGTATCAAGCTCTATAGCAAGAAATATTAGCCCAGAAGAATACAAAGAGTACAGATCTTGCACAATTAGTGTAGAAGGTCTGCCAATAAGTGAAAAGAAGCCTGTCGGTGCAAGCACCCCTACGCCTAATAAGAATCTCACTAATCAGAAGGGCGTCGACTATGGAACTTTGACTAAAGAGGCAAAAGAACAGATTAAAAAAGAATTGGAAGAATTAAAGAAAAAGGGTGTAGAGATAGACGAAGAACTATTCAGGGAGGTAAACAAATGAGTAAGATAGAAGGTGTCATTACCGCTGAAGATACTGCTACCACTAAAGAAGAAAAGCAACCTGTCTGCCAACAAGCAGGAGGGGTAGTAGAGAAAACCTTACCTAAACAATCTGTTAAGAGCAGTCCTTCAGCACTTCTGATAATAGTTTGCCTAGTGATTTCGATACTTTCGGGTATGGTAAGTGGGTGGATCTTCTCAAGAAGTAACAATAGAGTTGTTGTGATAGACTTGCAAAAGATTCTAAATAATAAGAAAAATAGCATAATTGCAAAGTATCAGAGTCAGGAGATGAATGACCTTACTAAGATGAATATCTCCAAAGATACTCAAGAGTTTTTAGAAAAGCTTAAACAAGAAATAAGTAAGTATTCAGATACTAACCTGGTCCTTATGAAAGATTCTGTCGTAAATGACAACGTTAAGGATATAACAGATGAGATCGATAAAAAGGTCAATGGTACGTAAGATCTTACTCTTATCAACAGTTCTGGTCTTTCTCGTAGTAAGTATCTCCTACGGACAGCAGAGATGGTGGGAGAGAAGAGATGAGGGCTGGTTCTTTTATAACGAAAAGAAGGAATTGGAGCTACCACCTGAACCTAAAAAGGAAGAAGAAAAGAAGAAGGAAATAGAGTCATCAAGTAGCAAAGAATTAGAGAGTGATACTTACATTGAGAAGATGAGAAAGATAGGAGATATACTGTTAAGCAAGGCGTTAGAGCAACCGACTGTTGAGAACATCAGGGCTTATCTGGAGTGGAACACAGAGATGATGAAAAGAGCAGAATTGTTTACAGTAGCGTGGCAGAAGACACTACAGTTATATCCTCAGTTCGCAAGTGATACCCCTATGACAGACAGCTTGAAGGACGTTTACTTTAAGGTTAAAGATAATGAAAGAAAAAACATTATAGATAACTTTGCCAAAAAAGCAGGTATCTTTTTCTTTTATACCTCATCATGCCCATATTGTCAAAAACAAGCAGAAGTATTACTGAGTTTCAAAAAGGCACACCCAAACGTAATTATCAAACCAATATCAGTAGACGGCGGGGTGCTGCCAGAGTTTCCCGATACAGTCATGGATAACGGTATATCTGAAAAGTTAGGGATTACTATGTATCCCGCTCTGTATGCAGCTTATCCTCTTGAAGACAGATTCGAGAGGCTGTCATATGGATTGTTCTCTTTAAGAGAAATTGAAGATGCGATTATATGGTATGAAAAGTATGAAGAAGCACAGAAGAATGGCTCTGTTGAATAGAAAAGGGGCAACCCACCTATTTTTGTCAATTATAGTGGCTTTGTTCTTTCTCATAGGTGTTTGGTATGTTTATAAGAGCTACGAAAATAAACAACTTAAGGAAAATATGATAGAAATATGCAAAGATTATCAAAGATTGATCGATAACTTTGTGAAGGACGAAAAGGACAAAGAGAGGATAAAAGAGCTTTTCTCAGAGATCGATAGCATTGTCAAGAAAAACATCCAGAAAAACCCAGATAAATAACCTACCCCCTTTAACCAAGCGGTAATATATATAGAGAGATTATTTGATAGGAGGTACTATGTTTAAAAAGTTTGTGTGCTTGCTTTTATGTGCCACAATCATTGCCTCTACCTATACGTATTCTTATGCAGGACTCCAAGAAGATATTAATGATATGTTTAGAAAATGGGGATTTTCAGCTAATTCTGCAGATGCGGGGGTGTATAATGCCCAGACCATGGGATACCTAACTCCAGGAAGTCTTTCTGCAAGAACTAAAACTGAATCTTACAATATATATTCAATTACACCACCAAGGTTTAAGGCGGGCTGTGGCGGCTTAGATATGTACTTTGGTGGAATCAGCTTTATTAATACTCAACAGCTCTTAGATATGCTAAAATCTATTGGTAAAAATGCAATAGGTTACGCATTCAGCCTCGCCCTTAAGGCTATTTGCCCATCGTGCGAAAGTACTATACAGGAATATTTGGCAAAGATACAGAGATTTTTAAAACTGAGTGTTGACTCCTGTAATGCAGCTAAAGCACTAGTGTCATGGCTCCCTGGAACAGTAGCAGAAAGCTCTATAAACTCTTGTATAGAGAGTAAGGTTAATGGGGGTTCTGACCCTGTTGCTGCGAGACAAACATGCTTGAGTAGTAATGAGACAGCATCCTATCTAATAAGTGAAAAGGAAAAATATTGGGGAAACTCTACGACTGATACAGCACCAAGTGGGGTTTCTGGGACTTCTTCAGTTACAACATCAACTCTTCCAGGTGTAGCAACATGGGATGGGCTAAAATTTTCGAGCTTAAGTAGAGATGAAAAGATATACGCTATGTCACTTGTTGGTACATACGTAAGACTTATGGATAGCTCAGGTGACGGTGTACCATCTACCCGTCTTGAGTACAGAGCACCAACTCTTACGTTCAAACAGTTCTGGTATGGTGACCCAGAAGCTAAATGTCTTAACCCAACTAGTGATAACGACGTGACTGTTGAGTATTGTAAAAATGTAACAAGTGACAATGGATTACCGGGATTCTCAACATTGGTAAGAGATAAGGTAAATTTGCTTATAGATGCAAGGATAAATAATAAAGATTTAAAAAGTGTTAGTAATGGTGAATTGGTTAATTTTGTAAATGCTTCACCAATACCTATACTTGCTTTAATAGACTCGACAAAAGATCAGCCAGATGTTCTTAATTCGGTGGTTGAATTATTAATTGACCTTTTCACTATAGATATGGCTTATTCAGTCTGTATGAGGCTTATAAGAGAAGCAGAAACTTACATTGGTCGCCAACAGGTAGTTAATGCTAAAGATGCTATTGATACTATAGAACAGGTCAAAAGCAATATCATTAGTGAATACTCTAGTACTGCTCTTGTGTTTCAGGCAAGAGCTAAGGCAATAGAGATCACTAAGTTATTTATAGATTCCGTTAAGGCACACGGAAATCTACCAATTTATAGTACTGTAACTGCAAAGAGGTAACTCATTGGGCAAAATAAAATGTAAAGGCTTCTTCTTTCTACTACCTGCGTTTTTTGTTTTAGTGTTTTGTAGTGTCTGCTACGGAGACTTCGATAGTACATACGAGTATTACGCTTACGGTACTGGAGATTTTATAGCAAAGATCTTCAATGGACTGGCGTTTTTTGCACAATCCGACCTTATGAAAGATATTATACCCTTTGCCTTGATAGCTGCATTTCTCATCTACTTTATACAGTTTATTTTCCCTCAAGGTAAACTCCCAGATACATCAGATAGTTTAGCAAGTTTTATCAGATTCCTCATTATTATGGCCTTTGTGCAATTGGGTTTTATAAACGGTACTATGACAGCTAATGTTTTTGTCAATGACGTTAGTGAACCTACTAATAATGAGGTTGTCTCTGATGTTCCTATTTTGCCCGCTATGATAGCTCACTATACATCGTTTATAGGACATACACTTGGAGTAGTAGTGGACGAATATGTTACCGATGTTGATGCGGTTAGATTTACAAATAGTGGTATGATTGCGGGTGGTAAGTATCTTACAGAGTTACTGGAGATTGAACCACCAGGAGCACCATCTTTGTATAATGGAGTAGGATACACCTCTATAAATGCTGCTATACAAAACTACTTTGAAAGATGTGTCTTCCCTGTCTTTGCTTTTATTCCCAGCTCTGACTCCGTGCAGGCACAAGGACTACAGCTGCTTGAATCTAGTACAGACCTTCTTAACGCTTATAATATGCCTCCTTATAGTGACCCCGGTTTACATCTGACAGTATGTATTTCTGACAATGATAGGTGTAATTGCCAACTTACACCGTCGGATATTAACTCTAAATGGAATTCTATCTTTCAGACATGGTTTGACGAGTTCAATAAGAAAAATAACATTGGTGATAGAAGTAAAGCAGAAGAAATATTGAATAGGTATCTGGTCCAGGATAGTGGAATGAATTATACGGATTTCATAAGGCAGATAGCTGTAATGAATGCAATACGATATGCATTCCTTTCATATGCGGCAAGTAGTGGACAGAGCTATAACTACGGTAACGAAATAGCAGAAAAAAAGGTTGGAGCGGGTTGGATACAAGCAGGGAGATTGTTTGAAAAGATCGTTGTCGTTATGAGAACTATCTGCGAAGGTTTAGTGATAATCTTTAGTGCATTTTTACCAGTCTTTTTTGTCTTTGCAGGTATAAAAGGACTAACTACGCTTGTGAAGGTTATGTTCTGGCTACAGTTGTGGGTACCAATATACTGCGTTCTTAATGCGTTCGCAGATTCTTTATTGCAAAAAGAGATACATAAAATCCTTATGGACCATACTGGATATGTGTTACCGCCTAACTTTACTAATATCGAGAACCTAAGAACACAGATAGACCTCGTTATGGGATACGTTGGTGCCTTCTCCTGGAGCATACCTACAATAGCATGGGGGCTTTTAAAGGGCGGAGAGTATGCAATGTCACAGGCAGCGGGTGCATTGGCTTCTTCAAGAGGTGGAGAGTCTATCGCCTCTTCAGTGGGAGCAGATTACCACGGAACAGCAAATCTTTCAGTAGGAAATCAATCCCTTGGGAATAGATCTCTTATGTCAAGTAGTTTCGCTGGGTCTGCAGCTCAAGGGGCGGTATCAGCTACGCGAGAAGCTGACGTCATAGAAGGAGTATTAAGGGCTTATAGACAGTTAAAATCTGAGGGAACCTCTGAAGCTTCTTTTTACGATACTCTAAAGGATACTTTGCAAAAACTTAAGGAAGCTGATGGTTTAGGCGGACCAGAGAAGGCTGCTAAATTAGTTTCAAGTGTCGGTGCGGGTGGTATGATTGGAAAGGTTAACGCATTTCTTGCAGAAGCAGAAAAGAGAGGCATATCGCTTTTGGGTCTTTCATCACAATATAGTGAGTTTGAAGCTAGAACTGGATTAGCAGGAATGGAAGCAAGAGTAGGATTTGCACATTACATGGTTAAAAAAGGACTTGCAAGAGATTTACAGGATGCATATGTTAAAATGGCACAAGAGGGGTTGATACCAGGTGTAGCAAGAATACAGGCTTATGGGGGAGATATGGAATCAATGTTAGGAAATCAGGCAACTGTTGAGTCAGCAAAAATAGGTAATGTAGACGCTCTAAGAAAGGTTGCAAAAGCACTTTATGGTAGTAGTGACGATAATGCTGTTAGAAAAGCCCAGGAGTTTCTCGATACATCAAGAGGCATGAATGAAGCTGCTAAGTTTTCAGAAATTTTGGATATAGCTAAAAAAGCAGGGAAAGAAAGCGATTGGGAAGCCTTTTTGGCACATCAAAGGCCAGATATAGAAATGAGCCTTAGTAGTAAAGAGGCAAGTAGATTACTCGGCATGCCTAATGCCCCTGCTGGTAGCTATCTCATTACAAGAGATGATCAGGGTAGAATAATCGCAGCTAACATGAAAAGTGGCTTTGAAGGGGTAATTTTAGATCAAATATCTGAGCACTTGGCAATAGATACTAACACTAAAGAAGGCAAGGCTACGGCAGAAGCTATTGCAGATAGTATTCATGGAGTAAATCCATATGCAGAGGGTAAACTTCGTGATGCTATAAAAAGGGGTGACTCTATCGCTGTTGATACCAGAAGAACTCGAGATGGGAAAATAGCTAGTTTCACATTGTCAACCGGTGGAACATTTACTAGGAGCGATTTTGCTGAAAATTTAGAAGGATATGAGAATATAACAAAAACTTTAACTAGAGTATTGTCTGGTTATCAAGAATGGTTTGGTACAAATATTACAAAGGAAAATGTTAATCAAACTATAGGAACATATGTTGGACCGGATGGAAAACTTTATTATGGTAATTTCCAGTATGCTGTAGACCCAGAAACCAATAAGGTAGTTATTGTTTCTGGAAGCGGAAGTAATGTGTTAGAATTTAAAACAAAAGGAACATTTGTAGCTCCGGACGGTACTGTTATTACAGGATTATTGTCTTCATATTATGGTGATAGTGGTGATACTTTTTTAAAATCACGTATAGAAAGTGGTTTTGGTGTGGATTATGATTCGAAAAAGAGATTTTCAAGTGGATACGAATATGATAATTTCCTTAGCGCATTTTTAGGAGAATATATTTCTGATAGAGCATCTCAAGCTGCAGGAAAAATACAAGGAATATTTGTTGATTTAAGTAGGTATTTTTCTCTTTCACGTTTTATTAGCCCTTCATCTAGTAAAAAGCATGGAAAATAAGAAAAACATAAATTTTTGTTATAAGATTATATATTGCAAAGACGGGGTTAGTCTCCTATTTGAGAGATTTGATGAATTCACTCCATCTGATATAAAGATCAATTACTATAATGGTGAAATATATGTAGAGCTTGGTAATAATATTTTTCTTTTGACAAAAAGTCTCATCGATAGATTAATAGAAACACCTAAAATCTTTGTACATGCGGGAGCTATTTGTGACTATGAAATTTCTAACTATATAGGTGAGTTTGAGATTGACATGGGGATCTTAGCCCAAATAAAAGGAGCTGTATTAGTTATTGAATCAAAACAAGCAGAAGATAGCATTATAAAGTGAGCACTATTTATTTTGCGAATCTTTATGAAAAATATTACCTTTCACGCCTGAAAATATTGGATCTGTTATTACGTCGGGTACACCATTCCATATTAAAATGAAAGAAATTATTAACAAACCAATACCAGTAGTAAAGCCAAATAAATATATAAAAAGAGATATAATTCCAAAAAGTATTGAGAAAAAGAGTATTGAGTTAAGTACTATTTTTCTTAAGAGTTTTTTCCTTATCATTTTTTTACTAACTATTTTATTCTTTTCTTTTAATCTCCTTTTTTCTTTGTAAGTATATATTAAAAAATCACCAAAAGTGTATAGGAAGAAAATTATTGAAGCAATAATTCCAGCACCCCAGCCACCTACATATACGATAGGAATTATGATTACAAGATATATAAAAAGAAGAAGTATAAAATTATAAATTACTTTTATTAAATGTTTTTTCCTTTCTTTTTCTGTATTGCATATTTTATCTACCAACATTAGTCGATTAACTTTGCTATCCCATTGTCTTTTATATCTGCGCCACTTATGTTGATTATCTTTGCCATCTTATATAAAGGTTATATACAATGTATGTGTTTGTCAAGTATTAAAAACAGAGATAAAAATAGCAGTAAGTCCCCTGAGAGATAATTTTTTTGCTTTTCTTATGCTTTTTCTCTTTTTTTCTTTGATTACGGCCTTTTATAAGGTTATTTTTATGTGTTACTTGATATAAAATCATTAATTTTGTTTTTTATCAAAAAAGAAAAAGCCTGGTGTGACCCAGGCTTTTCTTTTCCAAAGAAGGTCCCTACCTTGAAGGCTGCACCTATAGCACCACCTACTAAGGATCCTACTGCATTGCCTATTACAGCACCTGCCGCAGGTCCTTTCCAGCCTCTGCCGCCCGCAAGTGCTCCTGCTATGGCTCCACCATAACCACCTGCAAGCATGCCGTCTGCTGTCAACTCTTGCTTCTCATAATTCATGTAGAGTACATTTGCCTGAACTATGTACCCCGCTTGTGACGGGTCGTCAACTATGTTCATTCCTCTTGACAGTGTGTAGTCAGTGTATATATAATTTGATTATGAATAAGACATCAATAGAGTGGTGTGATTATACGTGGAATCCTGTTACAGGTTGCTTTCACCCTTGTAGAAATACTTACTGTTATAACACACAGAAAAAGACATCACCTTTAAATAGATTTGGTGCAAGATTTCTCAATGATCATGGACAATTCTCTCTTCAGAAAAACTGGAAAGAGCGACAAACTGGTGAATGCCACATTGCAAAAAAAGGAGAGATTTATCCTTTTGGTTATGACCCTACCTTCTATCCTCATAGGCTTGAAGAACCTTGCAAGGTAAAGACTCCGAGTCGAATATTTGTCGTTGATACAGGAGACCTTTTTGGCTGGTGGATCCCAGCTCAGTGGATAGACTCCGTTATGGATATCGTCTATAAATGCCAATACCATACGTTTATGTTCCTTACAAAAAACCCTAGTCGTGCTAAAAATTATACTTTTCCTGATAATGCATGGGTAGGTACAAGCGTTAACTCTAATCAAGACGAAGAAAGGGCAGAGATTATCAAGACCATCGACGCACCAGTCAGGTTTCTAAGCATAGAGCCTTTATTTGGGAATATCACCTTTTCTCTAAAAGGGATTCAATGGGTTATTATTGGTGCTATGACAGGGACTAAAGCTATACTGCCAAAACCTGAATGGATAAAAAATATAGTAAAACAAGCGTCAATTCTAAAAATACCTGTCTTCTTGAAAAATAACTTAAGAACAGTTTGGCCCGATATATATCAATGCTATCCTGAGCCGACCAATCTTGCCTGTTCTGCCTGTCAGCAGACAGGACGGCAGACAGGTCGGCAGACAGGTTAACCCCCTACGATAAAGATTATTCAGAAATCTCCACCACATCTTCTCGCTCTCTGCTTTTTAGAACCTGATTTTTAGACCTATCTGGAAATACTTGCAGTAGCCCTGGTTCGAGTCAAAAAATTCTTGCATTTTTAAGAAGATTATAGTAATTTTCATTTAAAGTAGAGGGTCAAATGAGAGAGGCATTGAGTTATTTGAATAATGCAAAGGAGATATTGAAGTCCATCCCTGTAGGGGATAATACATATATAAATGGGATTAAAACTGTATGAGGCATAAAAAAGTTACCTTTATTCGTTATCCTGGAGGAAAGCAAAGAATTTTAAATCATATAATTCCCTTTTTGCCTTCAAGAGAGTTCATTGAGGGTAGATTCATAGAGCCGTTTGTAGGAAGTGGTGCGGTATTTTTTGCATTAAATCCAAAAATTGCAATATTGGCAGACATCAATCCAGAGCTTATTGACTTATATCATGGACTCCGCTGTTTTCCTTTAGAAGTATGGGAAATATATAAGAGTTTTCCAAAAACTAAAAGAGCATACTATGAAATTAGAGCAATTAAGCCAGAAAGAATGAATTTAGCGTTTAAAGCAGCAAGAACTCTTTACTTAAACAGGACTTGCTTTAAAGGAATGTGGAGACACAATTCAAAAGGGGAATTTAATGTTGGATATGGTGGCGAGGATAGACGGTGGGTAATTAATCAAGAAACTTTAAAGGAAGTTTCTAATAGATTGAAATCTGCAATCTTGAGGTGCAACGATTTTGAAAAAACTATAGTTGAAAGCATAAAGGGAGATTTTATATTTGTTGACCCGCCATATCGGCCTGGAGAACGTGAAATGCACCATGATCATTATTTATATGGTAAATTTAGCTATTCCGAATATCAAAGGCTATCTAAAGCTTTGGGAAGAGCCTCAAAAAGAGGAGTAAAATGGGCAATGACAATCTCATCACATCCCGATATTGTAAACTTGTTTGCTAAATGCTGTATCATTCCTATTCCCCGAGGTACTGGAAGAAAACCGGGAATCTTGACAAACAATTCGGGAGAAGTCTTAATTTGTAATTATAATCCGGAGGTGCTACTGTCAATCACCCCATGGCTGAAAGCACAGGGGCTTGTCCCGTGAGGGATAAGGGCAACTGGTTGACAAGGGGGCATAGAAGACTATGCAGCAGTTAAGAGAGAGAAGACTAACCAACACACCACAGGATGTTCCACATTTTATTCAACAGGTAAGGAAATGTAACCGTAAACTGTTCAAAGGTGATAGGTCGCATATCAAGAATATAGCCGACAGATTTGTTAAAGGGTATCAGATCTTTCTCTTTGAAAGAGCAAAGACACTACTAATAGAAAGGAGGACCGGCTTCTCCTCCCCATGCCTAAAGGCAGGGGTCTCCGAAGCCTGATTGTTTCGATGAAAGAATTTTTTGAGAAGGCAGCTCTGCAAAATCACCCTCTTAGAATTCTACAAAATTTCCTTGAACAAGAAAAAGCATACGAAACAGCGAAAAAATATGAAGATATGCGTTTTGTTGGATATGTCCTTGAAATTGGGTATGACACGATTACGATTATTACTTCTGACCCATTTAAAATAGCAGTAGGTGGAGTGCCACGAAATTCATTACTTATAATGGTCCCAGCAAGTTATGACAATTTACCCCCACATTTTACATTGCTAAGGGTTTTAGAAGCAGCCCCTACCCCCCTTTCAAAAGAAGTTCAACAAACATACTTTGAGTTGCAGAAGAAATCAATGCCAGAACTCGATATTTTTTCCCAGAGCGAACTACAATGGGGGGCGCTAAAAACAGCGGTACTCGGTATGTTTTATCCTCATCCTGAAAAAATGGACGAGATAGAATTTTCAGGAGATTTAAATAATTTTGTTAGTGCGCATAAGTATCGGGTTTATGCTCCAGATGATGATTTATTGGAACTTATAACTAATGCTATGGTACCAACGGAAAATCGTTTTCCCATAGGTGATTTGCGACTAACAGAATGCAGATTGCCTCTGCCAAATAAATCTACCCCAAAGGTTAGAGTATATGTTTCTACAAAGGATTTTATGGGCACTCGTACTGCAATGTTCGGTAAAACACGACTTGGTAAAAGTAATGTGGTTAAATTGATTGCGCAAAGCTTAATTGAAACAGCAAGAGATACAAAAAATGTTGGGCAACTGATATTTGACATTAATGGTGAATATGCAAATGACAACCCACAGGATAATAGCTATTCCTTAAGAAGTGCTTATCCTGTCTTTAAAAACGGATTTAGAGGGCGAAGCTTTAGAAACACTTAAATGACTTGCTTATGAAAAATGGGATGGAAAACAAAAACAATTACCACCTTTTGAGTGTCCTCATTGTGAGGAAACTGTCGCTACACTACCTTACGATGCTGAAACTGGTAAATGTCCGAGATGTAATGGAGATTTACTAATCACCGATATGCTTGGTTTTCATCAGGAGATGGCTCCGGACTCAGCACCGGATACAGTAGCAACAGCATATATGAGCATTCATGAAGTATTATTGTTATTTACTGGCATTCGATATTATTGGGAAAAGAATAAGGAAATTCTTTCTAGGTGTCTTTTTGTAAAAGATGGACCATTAGCTATTCGTGCTCAATATTCAAAACTTGTAAATCCCATTCGCCGTTTTTTAGTACATGCAAGAGACCAAGGATACCTAATACATATTTTTGGTCAAGAGAAGACTGGCAGATTTTGTGAACACTTAGAACTAATAGGTAGAAACGCTCCTGTTGGGTATATATTTATTCCAAGTAATCAATACATTAAAGAGGAAATCCAGCACAGACCAAATACAGGGGCTCCTTATGGGAAAGATACAAATTATGGCGCAAAGGTTTTTGTTAAACTTAATAACTATCATCAAATGGTGTTAAATATCCCAACGGGTGGATTTGTAGAAGATCCTGCTCTTTCAGACTTAATAGGTGTGGAAAATATTTTTGCAACACTCACAACAATTTTAAGCAATCGATATGAAGGAGCTCTCTTACCTATAGAGCTTGCTAACGGAATTGCTTCTCTTTCCACCTATCCTTCGGCACAAATTCTTAAAATTTTTGCGGAAGCAAAAGGCTTTTAGATATGGTCATAATAATACAGACAGTTAGTATTTGAAAAAGATGGTTAGCACGGCACATGCATATAACACAGCACAAAAGGTTCGTGTCTTACGTCACTCGCCCAAATTTTTGCTTCGCAATAACTTCTTTTATGCTGAGACCGTAAATACGCTGTTGCTTTTACTGTAGATTTATTCAATGAAGGTATAGACTTCCCAGATTTAAGAGTTTTGTTATTTCTTAGGCCAACCATTTAATAGAGTTTCTTAATAAATTAACATCCAAAAGTGTTGCAAATCTCAGTCCTGAAGACCTGAAAAACAAACTCGCAGTATCTACCAATAATACTATTGAATAAAATAACTTTTTGTATGCATTTAACAGCCTTTGGAGCTATCGAAACCCATTTCTTCTCCCACTTGCAATAAGCACGCTCAGCCTCCTTTTTATTATTGGCACTGTATATCGCACGAGCCTCCCTTATACAAATATCTAAATGTTTCTTCCTAAGATATTTGGCTACATTCCTGAGTTTGTGAGCCCAACACCTCTGCCTCTATTGTAGATAGGTTTTTTCAACAAAAAAGAAAAAGCCCGGTTGAATAAAAACCGGGCTTTGAAAATAGGTTAATATCTTCCAAGTGTTAGGTGGGCTTTGTATGCCCTTACTCTTTCTATGGGGACTTGTGTTATGCTTGCTACTTCAGATGGTGTCCGCCCTTCTTTCAATAGGCTTATCACAGTTTCTCTTATCTCATCGTTGTTGTCTCGACTTGTTTGTACTGTTTTGGCATTGCAAGTTATGGATTCAACTTTTGTTTCTTTCAGAATACTTATAATTTTGTTTATCACTTCTTGTGGCTCGCTAGCAATGATTATTATCATTCTATCCCTCCTTTCTGCAAAAAGAGTAAAATTAGTATCATAGGAGCTGTGTGAGCCCCTCCTGAAGGCTCTTTGTATTCAACAATGTCCAATACTTTTGTCCTGTATCCACACTTTTTGGCAATATCTAAATACAGTGTTGTTATTGCCTTGCTTCTTAATTTATTAATGGGTTCGTCTTTATCACTGACAGTCTCTTTGTATAAGTTTTGAGTGTATATGTTTTCTCTTCCCTTAAGAAATGTCACCCCAAACAGTATTTTGTCTTCTACAAAATCATTCTGCAAGGCTTTCTCAAATACTGTGAGTCTGTTTTTCGTGAACGGACCCATATAATCCAACCATATGAGATTGAACTTCACTTCAGTGTCTGGCCAGATAGTGCTGTATTTTCTTTCTCCCTTTGGTGTCGAAAAGAATTCCTCGTCTGTTTTGTTTAGGAAAGCTATGTTGGAGTTTTTGAAAGGTAAGTTAAATTGTGAAAACTTATATAAATTTTTGTCACATTCGATCCCGACAATTTTTTCACATCTTTCAGTGAGCAAGAGGTCTCTTTCAAACAGCCATTCCGTGCCAGGTAGGGTTAGAGCTTTAATGGGGGATTCAAGCATTTCAATTGCTTTTCTTATTATGAACTTTCTAACTTGAAACTTTCTTAATCTGTATGATAGAGTCACTACGTCACTAATTTTACGGTTGGTTTTAATAGGACTGGGAATATTATTTGCCCTTCTCTCCCGCCCTTTGTGATTGGATAGGAGCTTCCCTATGTGCCTTCTTATGTTATAAGGTACTTTTCTTCTGACTGATAAAGGAGATTTTTGCAATTGCAAGTACAGCTCAAACATACGATTTCGGGCTTCTCTTAATTCAGAAATACTGTGCTTTCGTCTAACTATGTTCTTATATGTGAGATACGCCTCTTCTAGCATATTTTTTCTCCTTTCTATAAAAAATCTCTATAACTCAAATAAAAAAGGCACCCAAGGTAAAACCTTAAAGTGCCTTTCGATTTTTCTACTGATAATATCTTTATTTATATATTACTTATTTAAAGATAAAGATATTTGATCGGATCCCCCCACTTGTACCTCTATTTTCTATCTTAAGATATTGCTCTTTTTCTTAACTTAGATTTATAGTACAAGGAAGACAAAAATGCCCGTTCAGCCTTCTTTTTGCTAAACTGATATATTCGTTGTTGACCTCGTAGCCAATATAGTGCCGCTGTGTTCTTATCGCAGCAATTGCTGTCTGTCCACTTCCCATAAATGGGTCCAGAACTACCTCGCCTTTATATGTGTAGAGCTGAATCAGTCTATAAGGTAGCTCTACAGGAAAAGATTCTGGATGTCCATTCTTCACCACATCTTCATCAGAGAATGTCCATACACTCTTAGAGAACTCAAGAAATTCTTCCCTTGAAATCGTTTCTTCTTTTTTATACCCTCTTCTTGAGAATGTATCTTTAGAAAAAACTAAGATATACTCATGAGTATTCCTCAACGTTGGGTTCTTCACTGGCAGCCAGTTACTCCCCAAGGGCTGAGGGCTTTTAATCGGTACTTTATTCCATATTATCTCGTTTCTCATTAAGAAGCCCAGTTCGAGCATGTCTTCTATAACAAAAACATGAAGTGGGATGTAGGGATTTCCTTCAATATCAGCAATGTTAATACACACCCTACCACCAGGGACAAGAACCCTTTTGACTTCGCTCCATACCACTTTTAGAAATGCTCTATACTCGTCTAAATCAAAGTCTTTATCGTGTATTCTGTGAGGCGGTGAGGTGACCATTAGATGAATACTGTTGTCTGGCAATTCCTCCATTTTTTCGCTCGATTTTGGAATAATTCTGTCAATGAACTCTTGTGGGATTGGGTTTTCTATGTATCTGATGTACCTCTTCCAATGTAGCTTTTCACAAGACTTTGCGAAAGACAAAATAGAACCGTGGCTGATTCTTTTTATAGAATCAAAGATGTTTGTGCTTACTTTCCCTTTTTCTAACTGCATTTGATTTTCTCTATTGAGTATTACTTCGATGGTTGACATTCTCTCTATGCCTAAAAAGCAAGGGCATTCTTTGTGATGGATGGTGAGGCATGAACTTTTTATGCTATGTTATACAAAGTGGCGAGTAATTTTTAGTTATGTTCGTAGAGAAGTTCTACTTCTTTTAAAAATTCTTGCCAGTCATCTTTTGTCCATTTGAGATCCCGAATGGATAATAAATATCTTTTCTCTCTAACTATACCTAAGTAGTCCAGTTTTTCACCTTCAGCCTTCAGAAGACTATGAGATGTTTTAAAATACCCACAGATAAATCCCTTTAAGTCTGTTTGTATTTCACCACATTTGTATTCCTTGATTCTTTTTCTCATCTCGCCAAGGTATTCTGTGAAAATGCTGTCACTAGAGGGAATTTTCTCTTCCGCAAAGTCAAGAAGTTTTGAAAATCCACAAACTTCAATGAAAAATTGTAGAATTGTAGGTTGAGGGACTGAACACTTTACTGTAAGAAGACTCTCTCCTTTAACATCTCTTTGTTTCTCTTTATCCCATAGTTTTATTTGTTTATATCCTCTCCAATTATCCATTATTATCTATTCTTATTCCATATGCTATAAGTACTACCCATTTGTCTATTATTAGTCTCCTTTACTTTATGACCTCGTAAATTAACTTCCCAATCTGAAATATCATCCCTGCATTAACATCCGCAGGTCTTACCCAAACATACCGTTTCTCCTTAAATCTCTCTGCTTTCAGAAATCTCCAGTGGCCTCGCCGTTTGTGAGGCAATGGAGAACTATGGGGTCTGGTCGGTTCTCTGGACTGTCAATGCCATGAATAATAAGGTCCTCATCCGACATGCCTACCAGGAAAAGGGGAGCTTACTCATAGACCTTGAGGAATCGTTCCAGTTCAGCTTTATCAGGGTCATCGGCAGGGAGGTTTTTCCATTTGCTGTAGAGTCTGGAGCCGATTTTAAAGTACATAAATTATTATACGAAACAATAGAGAATCGTTACAAGCAAAGTTGGTATACGTCTTGACAAGCCCCAGAAGTTATAGTAATATTTTCTCATGGAATCAGGGTGAGGATAGGAAAAAAGCGTTTGTGTAGGAGTAGCTTTGCCTTCTGTATAAAGGGATAATATATGACAATATGTGTCGGTTAAGGAATTTGGATTTTTGGCGATTCAGCCAGAATGAAAATATCCGCACCAGGTGTTGATATCATCCTATTTTGGAAGTATATCCGTACCGAATGTTGATATGAACAAGTTAGGCGAAAGCTCGCTAATAGTTGAGAGGAAAAA
>Ga0315298_1002103_pt1 | contig 34769 bp, 31 predicted proteins | sample WHS_1_MG_FD_203077 | JGI IMG/M metagenome (GOLD analysis project Ga0315298, IMG submission 203077) | Extremophilic microbial mat communities from Washburn Hot Springs, YNP, Wyoming, USA - WHS_1_MG | ecosystem: Environmental > Aquatic > Thermal springs > Hot (42-90C) | place: USA: Wyoming...
CCCTCAGCATACTCACAATCAACACGATCTGGTTGCCTGACGGCACCACCGAGACAAGGGTTATTCTGAAAAAGAAACGCGGGACACCAATACCCTTCAACTTAAAAGCCTTGAAGGAAATAGCCCATAAAGTGCGCAAAATGTCATTGCGCGTTGAATTTGCTGATTAAGGAGCCGCGTGTTTCATGAAATTGGACGCCTTAGGCGACTGGGTTAGAACATGCTATTCTGCCGACGTAACGCCTTCTATGGACGGTAACGAAGTTACGCTTTTTGGCTGGGTTAAAGAAATACGTGACTTAGGCGGAATTCGTTTTATAATACTGCAGGATAGAGAAGGCACAATACAAATTACTGTCCCACGAAAAAAAGTAAGTGCCGAAGTGCTATCGAAGTCCAACAGTCTGCAGAAACGGCACAGTGTCGGCGTGAAGGGTATTGTAAAGAAAACAGACATGTCGCCAAGAGGCGTCGAAGTTATACCGAACGAAATCAAGATTCTCAGCACAGCAATGGCACAATTGCCCCTTGACATAACTGGCAAAACACCGGCCAATATAGAAGCACGCTTAGACGCTAGAGCACTTGATCTCTGCCAAGAACAGAACATTGCAGTGTTCAAGATCAAGCACACCGCGCTTGACGCAATTCGAAGTTTCCTATTTGAAAAAGGCTTTTTGGAAGTTCACACGCCCAGAATCATAGCCTCAGCAACTGAAGGCGGCGCAGCATTGTTCAAAGTAGACTATTTTGGCGAAAAAGCATTTCTCGCCCAGAGCCCGCAACTATACAAAGAGCAGCTAGTTATGAGCCTCGAGAAAGTCTTCGAGGTAGGTCCCTTCTTTAGGGCTGAAGCCTCACATACACGGCGACATTTAAGCGAATTTATTTCCGTGGACATCGAGCAAGCATTCGCTGATGCTGAAGGCGTCATGGAGCTTCTTGAAAACGTAATACACCATGTCTGCAAAACCGTAAAGAAAAAATGCGCAAAAGAATTAGCGACACTCAAGCATAAAATTGACGTCCCACAGGTTCCGTTCAAGCGTTTAGCCTACGACAGCATTCTCGACGAACTAAAGAATGAAGGGACGGAAGTGCAATGGGGCGAAGACATACCCACAGAAGCTTTCAGAACACTGGGAAAGCTGCATCCTTATTTCTACTTCATCACAGATTGGCCCACTGAATCCAAAGCGTTTTACATAAAACCAAGAGATGATAAGCCTGAACTATGTGAAGGATTCGACTTGATGTGGCGCTGGATAGAAATAGTCTCAGGCGGCACAAGAATCGCTGAAAAGGACCTCTTGATAGGCAGACTAAAGGAAAAAGGGTTAAACCCAGAAAGCTTCAAGTATCATCTGCAAGCGTTCGATTATGGAATGCCACCGCATGCTGGCTGGGCAATAGGTTTAGAGAGGCTTACCATGATTCTAACCGGGCGAAAAAACATTCGCGAAGTAACCCTATACCCAAGAGATAGAGCACGCTTAACGCCCTAAAAAGGCGTGTTTCTCGAGCTGTTTTATAGAACATTCCTTCAGAACAGATAATAACTAGCGAAGCGGAAAGTTACTTGGTAGGGAAAGGGGAATGGCGAGAAAATATGCCTTAGCTTTCTTCATCGCAGTTCTTATGGTCGCTGCGTTGCAGCTCGCAACAACTACAGAAAGCAACGTTTTAACGTTCGCTAACAATTATGGCGAAGCGATTGTAAACAAGATTCCAGGAGCAACCTACAAGGTTAGCATCACCTTTAAAAACATTGGCGCGTCAGAAGGCAGTTGGAACGTAAACATAGCCCTAGAAGGCAGCGCATGGTCCCAGACTGGAACACCAAAAGTTTTGCGTTTGCGATCAGGAGAGACAGCGACCTTAACATGGAACGGCACAGTGCCTGCTAACGCCCCAGTTGATTCAGTCGCAAGGCCGATAGTGTACTATGATGATTCATTTAAAGCACTCAATTGGTGGATCCGTGTCGTTTCCGCTGTGCAAGTATCAATACAAGCAAGCTCTTTAGAATAAAAAGGACAAGCAACCATCACCAAACCTATTCGATAAGCACTAACAAGAAAAATTGGCATCCTTAATACAGCATATCCATTGTTTCGCCAGTTTCAAAGCACTTCATTGCCAAGGCTTAATCACACATGCTTGAACATCTCCGAAAATTATTTAGGTCGACGCATTTCAGGTTTCATATTCGTAACACTTAATTGATCCTTAGAAATGATTGATGGTTGCGCAGGTAGCCAGAAATGATTGATTTGTTTGAAGTTGAACTCATGCTCAAGATTGTGCAAGCAGCGATAGTACTTGTCGGCGCCTTCTTGTTAGCGGCGATTTTTAACAAACTGTTACTGAGGATGGCAGGCGGCAAAACATCAGAGTCAAAGCGAATGGTTCGTAATGCGCAACGCTTTCTTCAGATAACCATTTTCTCAGTTGCCACCATTCTACTTTTGCACATTTTCAATGTTGATGTAACAGGGCTCTTGGCAGGTCTAGGTGTAGGTACTCTCGTGATTAGTTTCGCCTTAAAGGATATAATCGAAAATTGGATTTCAGGCTTGCTGATAATATCCGGTAAAACCTACAAACTCGGCGACGTAATCCAAGTAGGCGACAAAAAGGGCGTAGTCACGGAGATAAGTCTACGCACAACAAAACTAAAGACATACGACCGAAAGGAAATCATTATCCCTAATTCCACGCTGCTAAAGGATCGAATCATCAATTTGACTGAGGGCAAAAAAGAGACAGTTACCTCTTCAGTCTTTACAGTTGATTATGCCTTCAACATTGAAAAAGCAAAAAGGATAATTGAAGACGTTCTCCGAAGCCACCCTAATATAGTAGTGGACAAGGAAAGGCAACGGGAAATCAGATTTTTAGTGAGAACCAAAGAATGGACAGTTGAAATTGAACCTCTGTTCTGGATAAACGATCCAGAAAACGAGGAATTTATCAAATCTCAAATAACAGAAAAAGGGAAAATAAAGCTTGAAGAAGCGCAAATTTACCCAACATTACCTGCAAGCATAAGAGAAAGCTTACTGAAAAATAAAAACCAATAAAAAAAAGTAAACTTGTTTTTACCACTAAAAACGCGTGCTATTTTCCAAGCGTAATTGTTGCTAAAGCAAAAATGTGGTGCGGTCGCCGGGATTTGAACCCGGGTCGTCAACGTGGCAGGCTGATGTCCTAGACCAGACTAGACTACGACCGCCTTTTCATGCATGCTCTTTGTATTCTTTCATTTTCTTTCATTAAAAAGCGTTATGTTTCCAAGTGCACAGTTTGCATTGTCTCTTCAAGCAGGCGGTAGTTGTCTATGCGGAATAGGTGGCTTTTGCAGCGGCAATCTGAGCAGCCGAAGCCTTCTATGGGTTCACCTATTTCACTGGTTAATTTGGCGAGAATGCATTCTTCGCTTTTGTCAGCTTGCTTATAAAAAACTTTGACGATTCTCGCTGCGCTGTTGTTGAGTAAGTAGTCTATGTGCCAAAACAGTCGTTTTTCTCTGCTAAAATGTCGCTTAATTCGATGCAACAGATTAGCTTGTGCGGAGCCCACATAAGCATATAAGCCCTTCTTGAATGCTATTTTTCCTAAAGCGCCAACCTTCACTGACACATCAGTGTCTAATTCGATGATTAAAGCGTAAACTCCCGTCAACATGTGCAATTTCCCCATTTATTCTTGCATACCACCGCTAAATGTTAGGCAATTGGAAAACAGGCTGATTTTGTATTTGTGTTTTCACGCAAAAATAAGCCTGCTTTCAATATCAGATTAAATCCTGAAATGTTGACTGTGGCTACGTTTTGAATGCTAATCCCGAAAATAAAGCTATTTTTTTATCTTCTTTGTAAACAGTTACGTGATAAACTCCCAATGTCTTTCCCTCAGATACCCTTACGGCCTCTGCTGTAAGAGTATCACCCTCGAACGCCGGCTTCAGAAAATTAATGCTCACTTGCACCGCGACCGCGACGTTTTCGCCAAAATTAGCAGCCTCTGCAAAGGCGCAATCGGCTAATGCAAAAATTGCTCCACCATGAGCTGCACCAAGAGAGTTTATGTGGTTTTTCGTTAATCTCAGAGAGAGCTTTGCGTAACCATCTTTTACTTCAAGAACATGGATTCCCAAATTTTCTCGGAAGATATCTTTACCTTTCATCGTGTTTTTTCTCCTTTGGGCTACTGCGTAAATAATTGTATGCTTTCTTTATAAGAGGAGACACACCTTTTGGCGCAAAAATTACAATCACAATGAAGAATACACCTAAACCTAACATGCGTAGTGGAGGACCGACATGACTTACGCTAGGAAATAAGGGGTGAAGCAGGCCGTCCAGCGCAGAGTCTAAACTGGGCAGGTAAGAGTCGATTACTCTAATTATGACTGAACCAACTATTGGCCCTTCTATGGTGCCTAATCCGCCTATAACAGACATCATAAGCGGCAAAAACGAATAGTAAGGCGCAAAAATAAAATTTTGAATATATTGGATTGACTGGGCGTAAAGTCCTCCTGCTAAGCCCGCAAAGAAAGTGCTAATAACAAAAGCGATTAGACGGTACTTAGCGGTGTTGATGCCGATCATTTTAGCTTCAAGCTCGTTCTGGTGTATGGCTCTGAAAGCCAGGCCCAGTTTCGATTTCATTATAAGATAAATTATGAAGATAGAAATTGCTGAAAAAACAAGTGCCGTGTAATAAAATGGAATGCCACGCTCAACTATAAGCGGAGTTCTGAAGCCCATGATGGCACCGGTGAACTCGTCAAATTCGCTGAAAATGGTGACGATGATTACGGAGAAGCCGAAAGTAACCATGGCTAGAAACCATGCTTTCAACCTAACACATGCTAGGCCTATTAGCACGCCTATCGCAGCTGAAATCAAGCTGCCCAAAAAGAGACTAGCTATTGATGGTAAGCCTAATTTGATTGTAAGCAAAGCCGAGGTGAAGCCGCCTATGCCCAAGAAAGCCGCGTGCCCCAAGGAGCCTTGCCCTGAAGAGGCAAGCAGGTTCCAGCTTGAAGCGTAAATTGCGAAGATAATCATTGGTGTTAAGACTTCACTAATTACGTAGCTACTTACGAAAAAGGGCATAATCGCCGCGATAATTAGGGTGATTATAACAGGGTAAAGTTTTTGGGAGCGATAAAAATCCGCTACTTCGCTCTTAACTAAACTAAACGAGTTTGCGAATGCCTTTTTTATAGCCATTTATTCACCTCTCTCACCGAAAATTCCGGTTGGTCTAATTACGAGCACGATTATGAGCAAAGCGAAAGCTATAGCGTCTTGCCATATTCCACCAAGAAGGTAGACCGCGAGGTTCTCCGCTATACCATAGAGAAGACCGCCAATCACTGCGCCAGGTATGCTGCCTAAACCTCCAATTATGATTATGGCAAAAGCTTTGATCGTGGGAAGCGCGCCGATGCTTGGATCGAAGGGAAAAATCATTCCGTACAGTGCTCCGGCGGCGCCCGCTAACGCGGCGCCCAAAGCAAAAGTGAAAATATAGACCTTTTCGATGTTAACACCCATAAGCATTGAAGCGCTACTTTTTTGGCTGGTTGCGCGCATAGCCAAGCCTATTTTGGTTTTCTTTAGCAAAAGGAAAAGAGCAAACAGTATGACGCCTACAATTAAAATGGCCAGTAGACGATCGTAACCAATTGCGATTTGTCCTATGTAGAGTTGGGTTCCTTTGAGTGGACTTGGAATCTGCTGGGGGGTATTCCCCCAGAGAAGAACAGCAGCGTTTTCAAACACGTAAATTAAGCCAAGACTGATGAAGATTTCATTCAACTTATCGGTTCCAAGAACCTTGCGAAAGGTGAATCTTTCAAGGCCAACGCCGATTAGAGCAACAGCGCCCATGGCAACCAGAATAGCAATGTAGGCATTTAGCCCAAGTGCGCTGGTTACCGTAAAAGCGATGTAGGCGCCAATCATCAGTAATTGACCATGGGCAAAATTGACGAGTTTCATAACTCCGAAGATGATGTTTAATCCAGTAGCCAACAGTATATAAACGCAACCGCTGGCTATCCCCCAAAGCAATGCTTGAATTAAGCCAGAGGTAATCATGCAGTATCGACCCACCTATTTTCTCATGATGAATATTTAAAATATACGAGACTCAAACAATAAAAGAAAAAAGTTTGATTAAGAAAGCCTACGGACTTCCTGGTGCGTAAGCAGTTGGCAGAACAAAGTCAGCCTGCTTTAATTTGCCAACGCCTGGCGCAGTTGCAGGATACACTATTACAGATCTACACTCGTTGACATCCGCATTCCATATAAGCTGCTCAACGAAAGTTACTGGTGCAATCTCGTGATAGTTTGTGCCAGTGCTGAATTCTATTTTGCCCGTTTCAGTTATTATCAATATCTGATCTAAAGCGCATGATTCTAAAGCATCTCTAATTGCCGCTTTGTCTAATGTGCCTGCGCGCTCAATTGCATCTTTAGCTATGTAGAAAGCATCGTATGTGTCAGCACCCATCATTCCTGGAAGCGTGCCATACGTTTCCTGATATTTTTTCACGTAGTTTTCGATTGAAGCAAGATAGTATGGAGGACCAGCATATGGAGCAAACTTTGATTCTAACAGTTGTTCATGACCGTATGGGCCTAGAAGAGTGTAGAACGCTGGGTCTTCACAACATTCAACAGCGATGTATACAGTGTTTAAGCCTACGTCTCTCTGTCCTTCCTTGATAATTTCAGCAGTGTTCGCGATAAAGTCTACAACATACACTGCATCAGGACTAGCGTCTTTCACGGCAGTGAGATCAGTTTGGAAGGAAGTAGCAGTTGTTGGGTAACTCCTCTCAGCGACAATTTCTATGGGCAAATTATAACTCTGTATTAATGCTTTAGTATCAGCGGCAACGCCCTTGCCAAAAGCATCGTCACGGTAAAGTATAGCTAGCCTAAGCTTTCTAGAAGAATCAAAGCCATACTTACTGTCAAGCAAAGGTTTCATTTCTTCAGCAAAGAACTTAACTACAGTTTTGCTGTAATCAGCAGTTGTTGTACAATAGTGAAACATGTAACTCATTCCTTCAGCATCTTCAATTCTTCGCGTATCGCCATCAGGTAATCCGCCATAATTGCCTTGAGGGCCTCTTCTTGTGACAAGACTTGTCGATGCACCTGTTATTATGTAGGGAACACGATGTTCAATTGCTACAACCTGATTAGCGAGAGTGCCGGCGCTTGTGTAGCCGCCGATCAACAAGTCAACTTCGTCTTCTATTATTGCGCGGGTTACAGGACCAACGGATTTACTTGGTGTATCATCTTGCGTATCAACTATAACTAATTCGATGGGAACCTTGGTATGCCAGTCTCGCACATAAACTCCACCGGCGTCATTAATCTCTTTAACTGCCAGTTTAGCTGCGCGATCCATGTCTTGGCCCTCAGCTTTTTCATAACATGCAACCAAACCTATCTTGATTGGGCGCGCCTCAGATGAAGGCAGCTGGGTTAATTGCCATGAAGCAACGACTGCGGTGATAATTACGATTACAGCAATAAGAGCAATAACTAACTTCTTTTGCATTATCCCTTCTCCATTTTTTCTTCGCTAATATCGCATATAGCGTTAATAAAATTAACTCAAAAGTACGCTTTCTCTGCCACGCTGAAAAGCTTTCAAATTAATGTCAAGGTGCCTCCCTTTGAGCCGCTCGCACATGGCCTTCTCTAATGTTTCCTTTTTTATAGGATTCTCTGGAATAGCTGAAAGCGCTCCGAGAAGCACTGTGTTGACAACAATGGGGTTCCCAAGCTCAGTGGCGATGCGTATAGCGTCTATTTCGTAAACTCTAGATGCCTTCTTCCTTATCACACCAATTAGCTCATCTATCTTAACGGGTTTAGATGCTAAGTCTTGGAACACGACATTGGGAGGTATATACTTCGTGTTCATGACTACGGTGCCTTTATTCTTTAACATGCGCAGAACTCTTGCAGTTTCAAGAACCTCGAAACCTAATATTACATCAGCCTTTCCTCGCTCTATTAGAGGCGATTCAACCTTATCGCCGATTCGGGCGTACGCAACGATTGAGCCGCCTCGCTGAGCCATGCCGTGAACTTCTGCTTTTGCAACATCAAACCCATCCAGCAGTGCCGCCTCACAGAAAATATCGCTTAATACCACTACACCTTGTCCGCCAACGCCCGCGAAAATCACATCCAGCTTCATTCTAACCAGTGCTCCTTATCGCGCCGAAGGGACAAACTTGCTCGCAGACACCGCAGCCCCAGCAGAGAGTTGGATCTATCTCCGCCCGTTCGACAGTTAGAGAGATGGCTGGGCAACCGAAAACTTTCACGCACATACCACATGAATTACATTCTTTTGAGACCTCACGCGCCGGCCCTCTTTCAATCCTGAGGGGGCAAGGTCTCTCAGAAATTATCACTGATGGGCCCTGATAGCTAAGCATCTCACGTAGCACTTTGGTTGTTTTCTGCACGTCGTAGGGGTCAACAACTGCAACTTTTTCGATTCCAAAGCTTTTTGCAATGTCTTGAATCCGAATTATTTTTGCATCTGTGCCCATGGCGGTTTTTCCGGAACCCGGTGTTGGCTGATGCCCGGTCATGGCTACAGAACGATTATCCAAAACAATCACGCACACGTTTGCTTTGTTATATACTATGTTAAGCAAACCGGGCATTCCAGCATGAAAGAAAGTTGAGTCGCCTATGACGGCAAACACTTTGTCTTTTATGCCAGCGTGAAACATCCCTGCTGCCTGCGAAATTCCAGCGCCCATACATAGGCAAGTGTGCACAGTGTTCACTGGCGGAAGAACACCTAAAGTGTAGCAGCCTATGTCGCCTGTAACGATTTTATCAGTTGTTTTGCCCGAGAAGCTTAAGGCGCCTTCTGGGCAGAACCGAACACATTCGGGTTCACCGTTACACATGTCGCAAACAATAGCTTTATGCTTATTTGGATGCAGAGTTATAGCTCCGTGATCACAAGCGCTTACACACCAGCCGCAGCCGGTACATTTGTCCTCGTCGACTGCCACAATTCCGGTTTCAGGGGACTGCCGCAGCGCTTTTTCGGGGCAAGCGGCTACGCAAGGTGCTTCTTTGCAGATTTTGCATGCTATAGCTGCATTGGAAAACGGATCAAGTCTTATTGCGCGTATTCTGGACTTTAGTGGATTGAACACTTGTTCTTTGGTCCATGAGCAGGCGTACTCGCAGATAACGCATCCTACACATTTTTGAGGATCGCAATTAATGGATTGACTAACCATGTTTAGAGAATAATAGAAAGCCCGGTGGGGGCAACCTGGACATAAAACGGGTGGTCGCGGGGGTAGCGCCAACTCTTCCGGGTTTTCTGGTTTATCGCATAATCCTAACCTTGAAAATGCTTCGCGCAATGTGTCTGGAGTGAACTCTCCAGTTTCATCCAATCCCAGATGTTCCTTGCCTAAGAAGTTTAGGTTTAATCGCTGCATGTTCTCTTCGAGGTAAGGGCGCAGTTCTTCAACAACAATTATCGTCTTTACTTTCGAAGCAAACTCCTTAACAATGTCTGACGGAAATGGATATACGAAGCCTAACTTCAACCAGGAAAATTTACTTGTATCCAGTATGGAACGCGCGTAGTAATAGCCTACGCCGCTTCCAACTATACCCACTTGACTTCCGTTGTCTTCAATGACGTTAAATCTGGAATTATTAACAAGTTTTTTTGCTTCAGCAAGTTTAAGCTGCAGAATCTTATGCTGCCTAATAGCGTTTGAGGGCACCATAACCCACCGTGCGCCATTCTTGTCAAACTCAACTTGCCGGTTAGCTTTCTGGATTCTCCCAAGTTTTACTCGTGCTTTCCCATGAGCCACCCGCGTGGTCAACCGCACTATAACAGGCAACTTTAGTTTTTCACTTATTTCAAAGGCTTCCCGCGTCATATCCAAAGCTTCTTGCGGGTTACCTGCATCCAACAGAGGCAAATTTGAATGAACAGAAAAATATCTCGTATCTTGCTCATTCTGGCTACTGTGCATCGCAGGGTCATCGCAGACCGCGATAACCATGCCACCCTCCACACCCGTGTATGCCAGCGTCATAACAGCGTCAGCAGCCACGTTTAATCCCACATGCTTCATGGAAACCATGGATCGTGCATTGGACATCGAAGCGCCAGCAGCCACTTCGGTGGCAACTATCTCGTTTACGCTCCATTCAGCGTAGATTCCAAAAGCATTTGCAACCTCAGCTATTGTCTCCAGAATTTCTGTTGCTGGAGTACCTGGATAAGAGGCAGCCATCTTAATGCCTGCTTCGATTGCGCCTCTGGCAACCGCTTCATCGCCGTTAAGCAGAACGACCTTTCCAGGCTGGTCTATCGCAATTTTTTTCATTTGGTTATGGCCTTCACGTTTTGCCCTTGCGTAGATCTAAGACTCTTTTTGCTTTTCCTTCGCTTCGGGGGATTTCACCACAAGGCACGATTTCGATTTCCGCAGATAACCCTGTTATTCCATGGATTTTTTCCTGGATTCTACGTTTAAGCGCCTCTTTGTCTAACTGCTTATCATGCGACGCTTGTTCGGTTAACTCCACTTTTACAGCAAACGTATCCAAAGCTCCCGGTCTGTCAACAATTATTTGATATTGAGCAGCTAATTCTGGGAAGCACATCACGGCGTATTCTACCTGTGAGGGAAAGACATTGACTCCCCTTATGATTAACATATCATCTGATCTGCCCATTACCCTCAGCATCCGCGCATGAGTGCGACCGCAAGCGCATTTTTCAGTGGCTAGCACTGAAAGGTCTCTAGTTCTGAAACGCAGCATCGGAATGCCCGTTTTGGTCAGCGTCGTAAAAACTAATTCGCCTTCTTCTCCTGGAGATAAAATCTCGCCAGTTTCAGGGTCAATCGTTTCTACAATGAAGTGGTCTTCCCAAATATGTAGCCCCTCATGTTCATTGCATTCTATGGAAACGCCTGGACCGCAGAGTTCAGTTAGACCATAGATGTCGAAGGCTTCTATGCCGAGTTCTGCCTCGATGCGTTCTCTGATTTTTTCGGACCATGGTTCTGCTCCGAAGAGGCCGAGCCTGAGTTTCAGATCCTTTTTGGGGTTTATTCCTTCTTTCGCCATTGTTTCGGCGAGGTAAACTGCGAAACTTGGAGTACAGCATAGCACTGTAGCGCACAGGTCTTTCATGAGTTTTATTTGCCGCTGTGTCATCCCGCCACTTGCTGGAATTACCATTGCTCCGATTGCTTGAGCACCATAATGGAAGCCTAAGCCGCCTGTGAATAGTCCGTAGCCATAGGCGATGTGGATCACGTCTTCTTTTCTTCCGCCGGCAGTGTAGATGGTGCGTGCCATCAGTTCTCGCCATACGTCAATGTCATTTTTCGTGTAGGCGCCGATTATAGGGTTCCCAGTTGTTCCGCTAGAGGCGTGAATTTCAACTATGTCTGTAGGGTTAACCGCGAGCATACCTAAAGGGTAGTTGTCTCTAAGATCATCTTTCACGGTGAAGGGGATTTTCTGCAGGTCTTCCAATGTTTTAATGTCTTCAGGCTTTAATCCAGCGTCTTTGAATTTTTTCCTATAGAACACACTGTTTTCGTAGCAGTGTTTTACTTGTTCTTTGAGCTTTCTAAACTGGTGTTTTCTTAACTCTTGTATGGGCATGGTTTCGATTTTTTCGTTCCAATATTCGCTGCCATTCATGTTTATCACTTTTTAAAGGCCTAAATATGCTTCTTTTATGTGTTTACTGCATAAAAGTTCTCTACTTGTTCCTTCTAAAATTACTCTACCTTGCTCAAGAACGTATCCTCTATCAGCAATTTCAAGAGAATCACGAATATTCTGCTCAACTAGAAGGATGGTGACGCCTTCTTCATTGATTTTACGCACTGTATCCAATACTTTCTCCACGATTAGCGGTGCTAATCCAAGAGAAGGCTCATCTAAAATTAACATCTCCGGGTTTGACATTAAACTTCTGCAGATTACAAGCATTTGCTGCTCACCACCGCTGAGAGTTTGAGCCAGCGCTTTTTCTTTTTTCTTAAGCACCGGGAAAATTTGGTAACCACGTTCTTTTGCTTCTTTTATTTTATCTCTATCGTTAATTGTGTATGCACCTAACAGAAGGTTTTCTTCGACTGTCATTTTAGGGAAAATTTCTCTGCCTTCAGGAATTAAGGTTATGTTTCTTTTCACTATTTCGTATGGTGGCAGCTTTTCTATGTTTTCGCCTTTAAAACGAATTTCTCCTTTTGTCGGATGTAACAAACCCACGATTGTCTTAACGAGAGTTGTTTTTCCTGCGCCGTTGGGACCTATGATGCTGACAATTTCTTTTTCTTTAACATGAAATGATACGTCGCGAAGTATCTGAATCATGCCGTATGAGGCGGATACATTTTTGATTTCTAACATCTTAGTCCTCACAGAGCAGGTATCTTTTGCCGAGGTACACTTTTATCACGTTCTCGTTGTTAACTACTTCTTTTGGTGTACCTTCAAAGATTTTTTCGCCGTGATGCAAGACTGTTACGCGATTACATAAGCCCATAATGACGCGCATTACATGCTCAACTATAAGCACGGTTATTCCCTGTTTATTGATGAGTTTTATCAGTTCGATAGCTTCATCACTTTCTTTTGGAGTTAAGCCTGTGAGAAGCTCATCTAAAAGCAGTAATTTAGGCATGGTTGCCAGCGCTTTGGCAAGTTGAACACGGCGTAATTCAATCACGTTCAGGTTTTTGGCTTCCACATTGAATTTTGTTTTGTCTATACCTACAAATTCCAAAAGTTCTTTTGCGCTTTCTTCAGGATCAGAGTTGTCTGCGGTTTTTTTCTGAGCAAACAGCACTCCGGCAAGCACATTTTCAATCACAGTCAAATCTGGGAAGGATTGAACCGTCTGCGAAGTTTTTGCTATACCTTTAGAGCAAACAGCGTATGGTGGGAGCGAGGAGATGTCTTCGTTTAGAAAAAGAATTTTCCCTGAATCAGGTTTATAAACGCCGCTTATGAGGTTTAGTAATGTTGATTTTCCTGAGCCGTTGGGGCCAACGAGCCCTGCGATTTCGTTTTTGTTAACTGTTAAGTTTACTTTCTTTAATGCTTGAAGTCCGCCGAAGCGTTTTGAGATTTCGACACACTCTAGCAAGCAGCGCTGTCTCCGAGATGATGAATCGTTTACTATAGCTTATGTGAAAATATAAATATTGTCTGAAGCTAATTGAGAACCGTGGTCTTTATGCCTATACCACAAGTGAGCGTTTATCTGGATAATAGGCCGGGTTCTTTGTCTGAGGCTATGGCTCAGTTGGATAAGAATGGAATTAGAGTTTTTGCGCTATCGATTGCTGATGCTGGCGAGTTTGGGTTAGTGCGGATGGTGACAGAAGATCCTGTTAAAGCGACAACTGTTTTGGAGGCAGCAGATTACAATCTTGCGAAGTCAAAGAAAAACACAGAAGTGACGGCGGTTTTCATTACGGAAGAGAATAAAATGTCTAAAATAACCAAGATTCTGGCTGATGGCGGCATAAACATCGAGTACGCATATTCTTCTGCGGTGCATGTGGACGGCAAAATCGCGTTGATTCTGCGAGCCAGTGACTTAGAAAATGCCGAGAGAATATTAAAAGAGAAGGGCATCATGGTTCTTTCACTCGAAGAAATCAAAAAATATTTCCAATGATTTTCGCTTGCAGCATAAGCTGCATCAAAAGTGAAACAACTGAAAGTGACTCATAACTTTGATCGAGATCTTGCAAGTTTCAGTATCCTCAGCCTTTGATGGCTTCCCTCTAAAAAACGATCAAAATATTTAGTTCATTTTGAACATTCATCATAGTTAAAAAGAGAGTGGAAAATGGAAAAAACGTTTATCGTGCTTTTGCATATCGCGTCATATTGAACTTATTTTGATTATTTGTGGAATTTTGCCTGCGGTTCCTGTGAAATCCTTGTAGATTATGAGTACTCCTTCGACGCCTTGAATGGAAAGCGCTTTGTTCATCCCAGCGTGGATGGCGGCTTGGCAGTCCTCTCCTTTAACCACGTTGCATACTGCTGTTGCTGCTGCATCGGCTAATCCTGCGTTTTTGCAGAAGACCGTTGCAGCGTCTGCGTCTCCGAAGCTTAAGGCGTGGCTGAACCGCCCAGAGCTTGTGGCGACGCCTATTGGGAACTCCGTTAGTCTGAAGCCGAATCGCTTTGATAGTGGCGTGTCGCCCACGGCAACCGCCACGTCGATGGGCACGTTTGCCACTGCTGAGATTTCACCGCCGTTTTCTACGACCGCCACTTCGCAACCGGCGCGCAGCATAGCCTTTACTGCTAAGTCGGCTAGGACGCCGGCGACAGCCGCCATGGGTCCGACATTTGCTTTCTCCGCTGCTTCCGCCATGAGCTTGGCAACCAGCGGTTTACTAGGCACCGCTACAGGCTCGAGCGTATGCAAAAATCGTGGGTTAGTTTTAATGTATTCTTCTAGCTTGCGCCTGTGTTGCTTAATGGATTCTTTAGCTGCTTGGAGACCTTCTGGCTTGTCGGCGATTATTACGCATTGGGATTCTTTGAAAATAAAAGGTTCTTTGAGGAGGCTTTTCATTGCTTCGCTCCAAAACGCTTCAGTGACCGCGGTTACCTACGACTTCAGTGTTATTTTGCTTCACTGATTTGATGGATCTTGTTGGGCAAGCTTCCACGCATGCGCTGCAGAGGCTGCCAATGCATTTTTCTCTATCGAAAACTATCGATTTGTCCTCGTCAATTTTAATTGCCTCCACGGGGCATAGTGTGACACACGCGCCGCAACTGATGCATTTCTCGCTGTCGACCTCGATAAGCTTGGGTATGCTAACCGCCGCGCCTCGTTGGCGGAAAGCTTGAACCACTTTGTCCAGCGCTTCGTTAGGCACTTCGGCTATGACCTCGCCGCCTTTCGAGTTCACATGCGCCGTGATAATGTTAATTGGCACTTTCAATTCCAAAATTATTTGTGCTATTATTGGCTCTTCAACAATGTTTTCGGAGAACCTAAGGAGTATACGCGTCATTCAGTCTCTCACCTTCCCAGCAGTTTAGATACGTCCTCAGCGGTGACGATTCCCAACACTCTCTTTTCGTTGTCTATAACGGGCAACGCGGAAATGTTATGCTGCGCCATCCGCTTCGAAGCAATCTCTAAGGGCTCATCAGGCTTAGCGGTAATTACTCGCCGAGTAACGATGTCGGCCAGCGCTGTTTTGCCATATGCCAGTGCGCGAGTTATGTCCCATGAAGTTACTATGCCAGTTAGCCTGCCAGCGTCGTCAACCATTACGATGTGGTTTACTGAGCGGGTGACTATGCGCTCGGCTACAGCCTGCAGAGGCTCGGTTTCCTTGCAGGTGATTGCTTTTTGCATTACGTTAGCCACGAAGGAGACCTCTTCAGTCTGCCGCATCGGTTTGAAAACGGTGTCAAGCGGCAAGCGCTCAACAGGCGCTGTCAAGTAGAACTCGCCTTCTTCAATCCATTTTTTCAATGTGGCGGCTATTTTCCGCGCAGTTTTCAAGCTGGACAGCGAGCTAACTCGTATTCGCCTATCGCCGATAGTTATTGAACCGGACTTCAACTCCTTGTAGCTTACTCTGCCCAACACTGGGCGATCTCTGCGTGGCACACCATAATCAACCACGTTTGTGAAGATTTCTTCATCTCGTATGGCAGTTTTCTTAGCCAAGCCCTCATTCAAGATGGGTATAGGTATGCCTATTCCAACGTAAAGTGTGGTACCGTAGCGCGTGAAGGATGCGCCTCGCAAGAACTCAGGACTCATCTTCTTGGCGTCTCCACGAACCATTATGGTTCCTAAACGGTTCTGCGGATCGTGCTGTGTTCCCTCGCCGATCACGTATCCTTGGGCTCCGCCGAGGAATATCCGTGTGCCGATGCCTATGGTTTCGTAGTCAGGATCATTCATCAGAGGATTTAACTCGCCCGCGCCGGAGTAGGTGGCGTTTTTCATTCTTGGCAGCAGCTTGCCCATGTAAGTGTAAATTGTCTCGTCGCGGCTGTTTACGGCGCAGGCGTAACGTTGATAGCAGTTGCGGAAATTCAGCAGATGAAACTGGTTCAAATCATCCTTTGTTAAATGCGTCCGTATCTGAGTTCTCGGATAGCAGTCGGTGCCGTATGATGTGGCGCGCAATTCAACTTCTTTGCAACTTACCAGATCCTCAATTACATGGCCGCCGCCGTACTCGAAAGGCTGCCGCTCGGACATGGCAGTCGCGCCGATATACAAGTCCACCGCTGCGCCGGGATGGCAGATTGGCACGTCGTTTATCCAAGCTTTCTCAATTTTTATCGGCGGATCTGAATGCCCAAGGTTTATAATCGCACCTGAAGAGCACATGGCGCCAAAAGTTCCTGTGGTTACAACATCAACTTCTCGGAAAGCAACTTCAACGCCGCTGCTCTCAACGAGACGCTTCATCTCTTCAGCGGTTAAAACTTGGACATCGCCCTTTCGTATTTTCTGGTTTATTTCTTTAATTGTTCGGGTGTTCTGTTTGGGTTTGAGTTTCGTTTACCTCCAACCAACAAACGAACCGAAATGATAAAACGTGTATTAAAGGCTTTTGGAAGTTTCCATACGTTTGGAAAGTGTCATTTTTAATTTCACAATAGACCATCTATGCCCTAAATCAAAAACGAGTCATGTCTATGTTTCCTGCAAAGATGATCGCAAGATTTAGTGGAAATTAGCGCTTTACCAGAGCCGCCAAGGCAATTCATTCATGTACTCGTTCAAAGAACGAATTGTAGCACCATTGTTGCCTTGCTGTTGTAAGACCTTAACAAGCGCGGCGGCTAACTCCAGATTCGTAATGACTGGAACGTTGAATTCCACTGCTTGCCGTCTGATTATGTAGCCATCTGTCAAAACATCGGAATAGCTCTTGTTCTTACTTCCCATTGGCACGTTTATGACCAAATCGATTTTTTGATCACGAAGATAATCAAGAATGTTCGGGCTTGCACTGGCTTCTTTGACCTTATGTAGAACTGTTACGTTTTTTATTCCTTCCGCTCGCAATACCTCAGCAGTGTGCGCGGTGGCATAGATTTTGAAGCCCATTTCCTCGAAAGCCTTTGCTATGGGCACAACTCTTCTTTTTGGTTCTTCGCCTCCGACAGTTATGAGCACTGAGCCACCCTTAGGGGGGATTCGGAACTCGGCTGCTTGCAACGCTTTTGAGAAAGCTTCAGCAAAGTTTTCGCCTAAACATGCCACCTCGCCTGTGCTGAGCATTTCAACGCCTAAGACCGGATCTGCTCCGCTTAGCCGCATAAAACTGAACTGAGGAACTTTTACGCCCACGTGCATCGCAGGCGGCAACTTCTTAAGTTCAATCTTTTTGCCCAGCATAGCTAGCGTGGCAAGTTCAATTAAGTTTACGCCTCTAGTTTTGCTTACGAATGGCATTGATCTTGACGCACGCAGGTTACACTCAATAACGTGAACCACGCCGTCCTTCACGAGATATTGAATGTTGTAGGGTCCCTTAATGCTCAGGGCTTTAACGATTTTTTGCGTGCATTCTTCAATTTTTTGCTGAATCTCAGGTGAAAGCGTGTGAGGGGGAATGCTCATTGTGGCGTCGCCGCTGTGAACGCCAGCATTTTCCACATGTTCCATTATGGCGCCGATTATGACGTTTTCTCCGTCGGAGACTCCGTCTACTTCAACTTCCTTTGCCTTTTCGATGAATTTGGAGATAACTACGGGATGTTCGCGGGAAACTTTGGCTGCCAACTTGAGAAAGTTTTCCAGTGCAGTCTCGTCATACGCCACGCGCATGGCTGAGCCGGACAAGACATAGCTGGGACGCACTATTACTGGATACCCGATTTTCTCTGCGAAACGTTTAGCCGCATCGATGGAGGTAAGTTTGCTCCAACCTGGCTGGGGAATGCCCAACTCATCCAAAAGGGCGCTGAACTTTGATCGGTCCTCGGCTAAATCTATGTTTTCTGCTGAAGTGCCCAGAAGCTTTACGCCCGCATTTGCCAGTTTCAATGCCAAGTTATTTGGGATTTGACCGCCGACACTGGCGATTACTCCTAGTGGCTGTTCTTTCTCGTAAATGTCCAGAATCCTTTCAACGGTTAATTCTTCAAAGTACAGTTTGTCAGAAATATCATAATCTGTTGAGACCGTTTCAGGGTTGTAGTTAACCATTATGGCTTCTTTGATATCGTTCTTCTTAAGTGCCCAAATTGTGTTGACTCCACACCAGTCAAATTCTACGCTTGAGCCGATTCTGAAAACTCCTGCGCCTAGAACGATAACTTTGCTCTCATGACGGCTAAATTCGAGGTCATCTTCGTCACCGCCGTATGTCATGTAGAGATAATTAGTTTTAGCAGGCCACTCTGCAGCCAAAGTGTCAATCTGCTTTACGACAGGAGTAATACCTGCTTTCTTTCTGAATGCTCTTATTGTAAATTGATCGGTTTTTAGGCAGATTGCGATTTGCTCGTCAGAGAAGCCTAAGCGCTTGGCTTCCCTCAGAATCTCGGCGGCATCGCTATCATCGAGATTTAATTTACGAAGTTTTCTTTCCATGTCGATGATATTCTTAATTTTATAAAGGAAGAATGGATCAACACCACTTAAGCGATAGATTTCCTCGATAGATATGCCCATTTTTATGGCTTTAACAATTTTGAAAAGTCTTTCGTCGGTGGGGTTTGCCAGCACATCGTTGATGGTTTCAATTGGTTCTGGCTCATCTTCGTCATCGTTGCAGACAAGACCCTTCTTGCCGAGATCTAACATCCGCACTGCCTTCTGCAGCGCCTCTTCAATGCAGCGTCCGATTGCCATTACTTCGCCGACAGAGCGCATTTGAGGACCGATGTGGCGATCTGCGTTTTTGAATTTCTGCAGGTCCCATCGTGGAATCTTGATTGTAACATAATCAAGCGCTGGTTCAAAGCATGCGGTGGTTACGCCGGTAACTTTGTTTATAAGTTCGGGAAGAAGATATCCGATGGACAATTTTGTTGCAATGTATGCCAGGGGGTATCCGGTTACTTTGCTTGCGAGCGCCGAGCTTCTTGACATACGTGAATTAACTTCGATGACGCGGAACTCTTCGGATTTCGGATGTAGGGCCCATTGAATGTTGCATTCGCCGATTATGCCCAACGCTCTTATGGCATTTATTGACGCTGACCGCATGAGGTGATATTCACGGTTTGTCAGCGTCTGCGAAGGCGCAATGACTATGGAATCGCCTGTATGGACACCCATGGGATCCAAATTTTCCATGTTACAGATGATTAAGCAGTTATCTGCATAGTCCCGCATAACTTCATATTCAAGTTCTTTCCAGTGGCCTACATACTCTTCCACAAGCACTTGAGTAATGCGGCTTTGCGCTAAGCCTCGCGTTACAATTTCTTTCAGTTCCCAAGCATTATGGGCGACGCCTGCGCCTTTACCACCAAGAGTGTAGGCAACGCGAACTATGACGGGATAACCGATTTCTTCAGCTGCTGCAATGGCATCCTTAACTGTGGTGGCGGATTTACTTCGCAATGGATGCGCATTGGCGTCAGCCATTACTTGCTTGAAGAGCTCTCTATTTGAAGTACGCTCTATTGATTCAACAGGTGTTCCGAGAACCTTCACGTTATATTTATCAAAGACGCCGCGCTGTGCGAGTTCAACACCGCAGTTAAGCGCGGTTTGACCGCCGAACCCTAAGAGAATTCCATCAGGTCTTTCTTTTTGGATAACCTTTTCCACGTATTCAGGCGTCACAGGTAACAGGTACACTTTGCCGGAGAGACGTGGGTCTGTTTGAATAGTAGCCACATTTGGGTTTACCAGGACAGTTTCGATGCCCTCTTCTCGCAGAGCCTTGAGGCACTGGCTTCCAGAGTAATCGAATTCGGCTGCTTCTCCGATTTTTATGGCGCCGCTTCCCAGCACCAGCACTTTGCGTATCCAGTCAAACTTGGGCACTTCAAGCAGCCTCCATTAGTTTCTTGAATTCGTCAAAGAGGAATTCGGTGTCGTATGGTCCTGGCGCAGCTTCGGGATGCCATTGCACGGCAAAAGCAGGTTTGCTCTTGTGCTTCACGCCCTCTATGGTTTTGTCGTTGGCGTTTATGAACCATGGCTCCAGCGGTATTCTGCAGAAGCATTCTGTGTCGATGGCGTAACCGTGGTTCTGCGTGGTGATGTAGCAACGGTTAGTCTTCAAGTCTAGCGCAGGCTGGTTTTGGGAGCGATGCCCATACTTTAGTTTGTAGGTGTCGCCTCCTACTGCCAGCGCGAGTATCTGAGCACCCAAGCAGATGCCCATCATCGGAACTTTATCGACAAGCTCGCTGACGCATTGGATGGTGCTAACGCATTTTTTCGGGTCGCCTGGACCGTTACTCAGGAAAACGCCGTTCGGATGATACTCCAGGATTTCTTTCGCTGAGAAGTTGTAGGGAACTCTTATAACGTTGATACCGCGCTTCAGCAGGTTCCGCAGAATATTATATTTGACGCCACAGTCGATTAGAACAACAGTATATTTGCCGTCCACATTATAGTGTATGGGTTCCTTCACGGTTACTTCCTTAACTAAATCAGTTAAATTGGGATCTCGAATGCCCATTTTTGCTTCTTGAATAAGATTTTCCAAATTAGGCTCTTCGCCGGCTTCACAAACTTGTAGAATGCCCAGCATTACTCCGTATGTTCTCAGTTTTTTGGTGAGACGCCGGGTGTCAACGCCGTAAATGCCTGGTACGCCTTCATCTTGCAGCCACCTGTCTAGTGTTCTCGTTGACGCCCAATGGTGTGGGTCATTGCAGAGTTCATGGATAACTAAGCCTTGCACTTGGATGTGGTCTGACTCGAAGTAAATGGGCAATCCGAATTTCATATCGCGTGGTGGAACGCCGTAATTGCCTACAAGCGGATAAGTTAAGGTCAAGATTTGACCTTTATATGAAGGATCTGTGAGCGATTCTGGGTAGCCAACCATTGATGTGGAGAAAACAACTTCGCCTGAAACTTTCCGTGCTGCACCAAAACCTTTGCCGATGAAGAAAGTGCTGTCCGCTAACAGTAGAACCGCTTTCTTGTTTTTGCTGGAAGTTTGTTCTGGTGCCAAAGCCCTATACTACCTACCATTCTGAATTTTTAAGTTTTACGTTTTTCACTGGAATATGCGGAAACAGCTTCTTCCAAGGCATTTTCAGCTTTTTCAAGCAGCTTATCTAACTGCAATATATGGGATTTGGTTTGAAGCAACTTTTCCTTCCATTCATTCAATGCTTTTTCAACCACTTCAGGAGCAGGACCGCCCTTAACTTTGCATGCTTCAACCAGCACAAGCGGGTCAGCAAGCGCCTTCAATTCTTCAGCCTTAACTTTCAGCTTAATGTTTGCAGTGTTTTCCGCTGCTTTCTGAAGCATTTCGGAGGTAGCTTCCGCGAAAGTTAGCTTCGCATCTATTAGCGCTTTAACAAAGGCGCCGACTATCTTATGCGCTGTTCTGAAGGAAACATCATATTTTCGCACAAGCAGATTGGCAAGCTCGGTTGCCGCTACGAAACTCGCGTTCGCCTTATCCGCAACACTCTGCGTTACTTTCAGTTTGGGCAGCAGCTTATGGAGCATATCCAGTGAAGCATGAACAGATTCTATTGAAGCCCACAATTTGGGCGTTATCTCTTGGAAGTCAAGGTTATACGTGGATGGCAAACTTTTCACTGCTGCAGCTGCGGCTACGAAATCGCCTAGCACATGGCTGGCTCGTGCACGGATGACCTCCAGTACCTCGGGGTTTTTCTTCTGAGGCATGATGCTGCTTGTGCTGGTGAACTCGTCCGGCAGCTCCACCACGCCAAAGTCAGAGGAACTCCAGATTATTAGGTCCTCGGCGAAGCGACTTAGGTTAACGGCGATTAGCGTAAGCACAGCAAGGGTTTCTATTATGAAGTCCCGGCTGCCAACGGCGTCGATGGAATTTTCAGCTACTCCGGCGAAGCCTAGAAGCGCCGCAGTTCTGTCGCGGTTTATTGGGAAGCTTGTTGTTGCCAGTGCGCCTGCGCCAAGCGGGCAGAGGTTAACCCGTGCGTAAACGTTTTGGAGACGCTCAAGATCGCGTTCCAACGCAGCGCAATGCGACATCAGGTAATGAGCAAATGTTACTGGTTGCGCCGGTTGCAGATGCGTGTACTCTAAGATGACGGTTTTCAAATGGTCTTCTGCAACTTCTATCAGATGCTCTTGCACGTGAGCCACGGCACGCATAAGATTAAGTAGCTCCTTCCGCAGTTCAATGCGAATGGCGGTGGAAACCTGATCGTTTCGGCTTTTAGCGATATGAAGGTTTCCGCCTACTGTCTCGCCTACCTCTCGGAGCACTGCTTCCTCCACAGCCATGTGAACATCTTCCGCTGAAGCATCCAAGGCCGTGCTGGAGCATTTGGCGAGCGCTTGCAGAAGCTGGGCGCCGTCTGATTGCTTAAGAATTTTCTGCTCCATTAGCATTATTACGTGAGCCTTGTTGATGGCGATTACGGCTTCTGCCAGCCGCAGGTCATCCTTCATTGAGGAGGTGAACTTTGCAACGTCCTCGCGTACCGCTGATAAGCGTCCGCCTCGCAGCAGCTTTGACATTACTCGCCTCCCGCAGTGCCTTTTTGCTGCTTAGCTTTTCTTTTCAGAATATTAGCCATTCTGGTTTGCAGACCCCAAAGTTCAATGAATCCTTTGGAGTAAGCAGGGTTAAAGCCGGTTTTTATGTTATAATTAACCAGATTCTTGTCGTAAAGCGACATCGGCGATGAGCGGCCTACTATTTGAAGCCCGCCCTTGTATAGTTTCACACGGACTTCTCCGTTGACTTTTTCCTGAGTTTTGTTTATGAAGGCGTCAAGATCTTCTTTTAGAGGCTCCACCCACAAGCCCGCGTAAGCCAGAAATGTCCATTGGGCGTCAATTTGCTGCTTGAACAAGACTTCATGCCGCGTTAAAACCATCTTTTCCAGGTCCTTGTGTGCTTCTATGATGACGGTGGCGGCTGGGCACTCATAGATTTCTCGTGATTTGATGCCGACCAAGCGGTCCTCTATGTGGTCTATGCGGCCGATGCCATGCTTTCCCGCGGTCTTATTTAATGTTTCAATAAGCGTGAGAGGATCAAGCTTCTTGCCGTTCAAGGCAACAGGGACGCCTGCTTCAAATTGGATGGTAACGTATTCTGGTTTGTCCGGCGCTTTCTCAGGCGAGACAGTCCATTCGAAAGCGTCTTCAGGCGGTTCTTTGCTGGCATCTTCCAATACACCGCACTCGATGGACCTGCCCCAGATGCTTTGGTCTATGCTATATTTCTTTGCTGCATTGGAAACTGGAATGCCCTTGGCTTTCGCATATTCGATTTCTTCTTCGCGGGTCATGTTCCATTCGCGGACAGGTGCAATGATCTTTAAGTCCGGCGCCAACGCGCCCAATGTTACGTCAAAGCGCACTTGATCGTTGCCTTTGCCTGTGCATCCATGTGCTAAGCCGGTTGCGCCTTCTTTTTCTGCGATTTCAACCATCTTCTGGGCTATAAGCGGCCGAGAGAGGCTGGTGCTTATGGGATACTTTCCCTCGTACAGTGCGTTGGCTTTTATTGCTGGAAAAACGTAATCTTTAGCGAATTCCTCTTTGGCGTCTATTGAGTAGTGTTTTAAGGCACCTAGTTTTTTCGCTTTTGCCTCAATTTCCTTTAGATCTTCTGGCTGGCCGACGTTGGCTGTTACGGTTATCACGTCGGCGTTATATTTTTCTTGAAGCCACTTAATCATCACGGACGTGTCTAGTCCGCCTGAGTAGGCCAATACGATTTTTTCGGTCGTTTTGCTCCCCCGCTTTTTGAATGAAATTTATTTCCCTTACCTCGGGGGCGGTGTTTTTAAACATTGCGACTTTTTTGTGACTTAACAAGCTTTAAATGTTCCATTTGATACATTTATGCACCATGCCAATAGCTAAAACTGTGAGAAGTCACCTTCAAAACAAGCCGTATCTGCTGGAAGCGCTGGAAAAGGGCATAGTTAACCTCAGCGAGCTAGCCCGCCAAATCCAGAAAGAGCTGAAAATAGACAACACCAGCGCCATAAAAGCGGCCTTGCGAAGGTTTGCAGAAGACCTTCAAAAGCATAAGCAGAAAAGGGAAGAAAAAGTTCTGCAGGTGCTGAAGCGGAGCGGAATAGCAGTTTATGACAGAAAAGCCGTTATGATAACAAGCAAGGAATTGAACACCAAAAACGGGATGAAAGTAGACTTGCTCGGCAAGTACGTTTACCTTCTCGACAGAAGCGACATGCCTGAGAGAATTAACGCGCTTGTCAAGCATGATAATTGCACAATGATAGTAATTCATTCGCCTGAAGAGTTGGAAGCTACGCCAGGAGTTGTTGCCTTCTTAACGACGTTGCTGGCGGAGCAAAACGTGAACATCATAGAGTTCATCTCCTGCTGGACAGAAACAATAATTGTTGTAGAAAAAAAGGACAGCCTCAAAGCTTACGAGGTTCTGTCCAACCTAGTAGGGTGATGCGCAGATGCTTTCGCGGCGGCGAATAGCGCTGGAAACCAACAATAGTGTTAATACTTACAATTTGATACTGTTTGCCAACCACGGCAAAAGCGATGCACGCGGAATATTCAGGTTAAAGAGGTGGATGTAGTGGCTAAGCAGGTTTGCATTAACTGCGGAAGCACATACGATGTAAATGAAATTGTGTACTTCTGCAGAAAATGCGGAGACATACTTGAAATAAAATATGAATATAAGGAATTGAGTAAAGCACTTAAGGGAAGCGATTGGCGGAAGGCGCCGCTTTCAGTGTGGCGTTACCGAGACTTCATGCCTATAAGTGACGCCTCAAAAATTGTTTCATTAAATGAGGGAGGCACAGGGCTTCATCCATGCTTGCGCTTGGCAAAACATCTGGGGCTGCGCGAGCTTTATGTGAAAAATGAGGGTGAAAACCCCACAGGCTCCTTCAAGGACAGAGGCATGACCGTCGGCGTAACCAAAGCTGTTGAGCTAGGCGTTAAATCCGTTATATGCGCGTCTACAGGCAACACCTCGGCATCGTTGGCGGCTTACGCAGCGAAGGCAGGGTTACAATGCGCAGTTTTGATACCTTCAGGCAAAATTGCATACGGAAAACTTTCGCAAGCCATGATCTACGGCGCGAAGGTCATTCAAGTGCGCGGCAACTTTGACCAAGCCTTGGATATTGTGCTTAAGCTTTCAGAGAAGCACCGGACCATTTACCTACTAAACTCGGTTAACCCATTCAGAATTGAAGGGCAAAAGTCGCTGGGCTTCGAAATCTGCGATCAGCTGAACCAGGAAGCGCCAGATAGGGTTATTGTGCCGGTTGGAAACGCAGGGAACATAAGCGCCATTTGGAAAGGCTTCAAGGAGTTCCACGAGCTTGGCTTTGTGAAGGGGCTTCCAAAGATGACGGGGATACAGGCGGCGGGTGCAGCGCCAATAGCGCGGGCAATAAAGACTGGAAGCGACACCATCGTGCCTGTCGCTTCGCCTGAAACCGTTGCAACCGCCATACGAATAGGCGCGCCGGTAAGCTGGAAAAAAGCGTTAAACGCCATACGGGAGTCGAAGGGGACTGCTGAAACCGTGACTGACGAGGAGATTTTAAGCGCGCAGAAGTTGCTTGCGAGAATTGAGGGCTTATTTGTTGAGCCGGCAAGCGCTTCATCGATTGCGGGTTTGATAAAGCTCGTTGAAAACGGCGTGATAGACAAGGATGAACGCGTAGTCTGTGTAACCACGGGCCATGGACTTAAAGACCCAGATACCGCGGTTAAGATGAGCGAGAAGCCTGTGGAAGTCGATGCGGAAATGGCGGCTATCGAAGATGTTTTAGGATTAAAGAGAGCCATAGAAGTCATGGCAAGGTGAAGTGGGCATGAGGATTATCCTGATTGGGTTTGGCGTGGTTGGCAAAAGCGTAACGGCAATACTAGCCCGGCGGTATGCGGAGAAAGTTAAGGATTACGGGTTTAATCCGAAAATCGTTGCCATCGTCGATATAGATGGCGCAGTAATCAACCCAAGGGGACTAAGCACTGAAAAGCTAGAGACGCTTAGGCAAAAAGGCGCTCCAATATCAGCAGATCCGGAGTTTGGGCACCCAGGAATGACAGCGTTAGACGTAATCGAGTCCGTTGAAGCAGAAGTTGTTGTTGAAGTCACGCCGGTTAACATCAAAAACGGCGAGCCCGCCATGTCGCATATTACAACGGCGTTCAAAACTGGAAAGCATGTTGTCACCACCAATAAGGGACCGTTAGCCCTAGCGTTGCCAGCGCTTATGGAATTAGCTGAATACAACAATGTTTACCTGCGGTTCAGCGGAACAGTCGGCGGCGGGACACCCATGCTGGAGTTTGCCAAGCGTTGCCTCGCAGGAGACAAAATCTTAGCCATAAAGGGTATACTAAACGGCACAACCAATTATATACTGACGGAAATGGCGCAAAATCGCGTGTCCTTCCAAGAAGCGCTTGCAAACGCGCAGAAGCTCGGCTACGCAGAGACAGACCCAACCATGGATATTGAAGGATTTGATACTGCATGTAAAATTGTTATTCTGACCAACTGGGTGATGAACAAGAAGGTAACGCTAAGGGACGTGGATAGAACAGGCATCCGCGATGTGACACTGCAGGCGCTTGATGAAGCAGCAAAAAGAGGCAACACCATAAAGCTCATAGGCGCAATAGACGGAAAAGGCAAGCCAACCGTTAAGCCGATGGAGATACCGAAAAACAGCCCCTTATGCGTCAGCGGCGTACTGAACGCAGTAACCTTCTACACTGAATTCGCTGGGGAGCAGACACTTGTTGGAAAGGGCGCCGGCGGCATAGAAACCGCCAGTGCAGTTTTAAGGGACTTGCTAGAAATAAGACGTAGACTAGCAAGCAAAATGCTCTCATAGCAATGGAAGGATGAAACATGAAGAAAGTAGTTATGAAGTTTGGTGGAACATCAGTTGCTACAGGCGAGAACATCCGCCGAGTAGCCAGCATAGTAGCGGAAAACGTGAAAAAAGGCTACAGCGTAGTAGTGGTGGTTTCCGCTTTAGCAGGAGTAACAAACCAGCTACTAGAAGAAGCGGAACAAGCAAAAAAGCAAAGCGAAAAGAAAGTTCAAGAATTCACACGACAATTAGCAGAGCGGCACTTGGAAACGGCTGAGAAAGCAATAGAGGATGAAGGCATACAGAAAGAAGTAAAGCAGGTAATCAAGAAAACGGTTGACGAACTTGAGAAAGTGCTTATGGGCATCTGCTACGTCGGCGAAGTTACACCTAAATCAAAAGATTACGTTTTATCCTTTGGCGAGAGACTGTCTGCGCCATTAGTTTGGGGCGCCCTACGGAACATCAAAGTGCCCACACAGTATTTCACCGGGAAAGAGGCAGGAATAGTGACAGATGACAATTTCGGAGAAGCGCGGCCGCTAATGAATGTTACCACGCATCACGTGCGCGAAAGGCTTGAACCGCTACTTGAGAAAAAAATTGTGCCTGTTGTAACGGGATACATAGCTGCAACCCAAGACGGCATAGTCACCACGCTAGGACGCGGCGGATCAGATTACACGGCTACAATCCTCAGCGTAGCGCTATCCGCCGACGAAGTCTGGATATGGACCGACGTAGACGGCATTATGACAACTGACCCGAAGATTGTGCCTTCAGCCAAAACGTTGCCGCAACTTTCTTTCGGAGAAGCCGCTGAAATGGCCATTTTCGGAGCCAAGGCAATGCATCCAAGCGCCCTGGAGCCCGTAGCTGAAGCGCGCATCCCCGTGCGAATAAGAAACGTCTTTAACCCTGAAAATCCAGGCACCCTCATAGCAGACGGGCAAGAAGCCGCATCTAAGGACGTGGTAAAGGCGGTGGCGATGATAAGAGATGTAGCGATGATTAACATTAAAGGCGCAGCGATGGTTGGTGCTCCAGGAAGCTACGCTAAAGTTCTTGATGTTCTGGGCAAAAGCAACATCAACGTCATGATGATTTCCGCCGCGGTCTCCGAGGCAAACGTATCGTTGATAATACGCCGAAACTTGTTGGGCAGAGCGCTCAGCGCGCTGGAAATAGCGCTTCTCGGCAGAGGCATGGTCAGCGAAATCACGGATGAAGACGACGTCTGCGTTATCGCCGCTATGGGCGCAAACATGAAGGGCACACCTGGCGTGGCGTCGAGGATATTCACGGCGTTGGCAAAGAAGGGAATAAACATCCGAATGATTGCGCAGGGCTCCTCAGAGCTTAATATTTCATTCGTGGTCAAAGAAAAGGATGGCGAAGCCGCAGTCCGCGCAATCCACGAGGAATTCAAGCTGGACAAAATGTAGCGCGGCCTGTTAACTTTTATCTTTATTATGCAGCTCCGAAAGCTTCAGAAGTGTTTCTCTATAAATTTGGATGCTGTCCAGATACTCGCTTATGACGATGTGCTCGTCTGTTCTGTGGTCTAGATGTGAATCGCCTGGGCCATAGGTGACTATGGGCAGGTTCATGGCGTTACCGAGAATGTTCATGTCGCCTGTCCCAGTTTTCCGCATTAACGTGGCTGGTTTGTTGCGTATTTTTCTAATTGCTGCTGACAGCGCGTGAACCAGCAGCGAGTTCTTGTTCACTTCAAACGGTTCCACAGCATCATGAACAGATGCTTTTACCGCAACTTTTGGGTTGCTTGCCTGATACTGGGCAATTATTTTCCGCGTTTGTTCAATAATTTGCGCAGTGGTAAACTGAGGCGGCACTCTGATGTCGATGGCCATTTCGCTTTCGAAGGGTATTACGGAGTCTGCTCTTCCACCAGTCAACTTTGTGAGGCAGGCGGTTACAGCGTAAAAAGGGCTTTCACCATTCTGGTTACCCGACGGAGAGTAAGAATAGGCAGTCTTAATTTGCTGCCAGAGCTCGTATGCTTTGTCCAGCGCATTATCGTAAAGCCAAGGCGTAGAAGCATGACCAGTATCAGTCTTCACAACTATTCTAAGCTGAACTTGCCCCTTGTAGCCTACGGTTATGTGTTCAACACCGCTGGGCTCGCCGAATATGGCGTAGTCAGCTTTTATTCCCTGCGTTATCAAATGCCGAATGCCGCGGCTTGTAGCCTCTTCTTCCACGGCGCCGACGACTAAAATTTTCCCTTTAAATGCAGAGTCTTTGCCCACTGAGGCGGCAGCCATAACCATAGCTGCGAGAGGCCCCTTGGCGTCCACTGCGCCTCGAGCGTAGATTTTACCGTCCTCAACCCGCAGCGGAATATGCCCTGCCACGGTGTCCATGTGCCCACATAAGAGAATGACCGGTTCGCCTTCGCCGATCACGCCGATTACGTTTCCGACGCTGTCGACGCCAACCTGGAAGCCCATCTTCATCATTTCTTCGGCGAGAAAGTTGCCTATGGCTTCCTCTTTGCCTGAAGGGCTGTAAATGCCAAGCAGGTTAATTAGAAACTGCACTGCCTTGTCGTTCACTTTCTTCTTCACCTAAAACTTCGTCAAGCACGGTGATGACCCGGTCGATGTGCTCTTTCTCGATGACTAAGGGCGGTAGGAAGCGTAGAACGTTTCGGCCTGCTTCCAAAATTAGCACGCCCTTTGCTAAAGTTTTGACTATAATGTTTCGGACGTCATAGCGAAGTTCCATGCCCAGCATCAGGCCTAAGCCGCGAACTTCCTTCACAATCTTATGCTTAGCCTGCAACACCTCCAGCTTAGCCTTGAAGTAGCCTCCGAGTTCCGCGGCTCTATCCACAAGCCGCTCGTTTATCAGCACGTCGATGGCGGCGCATGCAGCGGCGCAAACCAGAGGGCTTCCGCTGAAGGTGCTTGTGTGCTCGCCGAGACCAAAGGAGGACATGATGGCTTCTTTCGCCACTGTTATGCCTATCGGCAAGCCGCCTGCAAACGGCTTAGCCAAGCACATTACGTCGGGTATTACGCCCCAGTGTTCGCATGCGAAGACTCTGCCAGTTCGGCCGAAGCTTGTTTGCACTTCATCCAAGATTAGGAGGACGTTGTGCTCATCGCAGATTTCTCGGACGCCAGGCAGATATTCGGCGGGTGGAACGCGTACGCCGCCTTCGCCGCGTATTGGCTCCAGAAGCACAGCAGCCGTCTTGTCGGTTATTGCTTCACGTAGCTTTTCAAGGTTGTCAGGAGGCACGTGCTTGAATTCTGGAACCAGAGGCTGGAAGGGCTCGCGGTATTTTTTGTCCCATGTCGCGGACAGCGCGCCCATGGTTTTGCCGTGAAAGGCGCCCATGACAGCGATTATTTCGGGTTTGCCTGTGAATTTTCTAGCCAACTTTATGGCGCACTCAACGGATTCCGCACCGCTGTTCGAGAGAAACGCCTTGTTCAAGCCCTGTGGCATGATGCTGATGAGCTTTTGCAGAAACTCGGTTCGCTTGTCATTGTAGAGGCTGGCGTGGCAGGAAATAAGTGTCTCCGCCTGCTTGCATATGGCTTCCACCACTTTCGGGTGCGAGTGCCCCAGCAGGGCCACGCCGTAGCTGCCCATACAGTCAATGTATTCTTTGCCGTTTATGTCCCAGACTAAGGCGCCCTTGCCGCGCGTTATCACCACGGGACGCTTAGAGAAAACATTCGCCATTAACCTGTTTTCGAAGTTCATTATGTCGTATTCATTCACTTGCCATCACTGTTCCAGCTTCATGCTTTAACGCGGAGGAAATCGGCTGCGGCTTGACGCCGGAGGTTATCAGCACTTCCTTGACGCCTTGCTTAAGCGCTTCCAAAGCAGCATGCACCTTGGTGCTCATGCCCTTACCAATGTTTGAGAGAGAATCTTCCGCTTCCGCTGCAGTTATCCTCGGGACGAGCTTACCTTTCAGCAGTAAACCCTCCACATCAGTCAGCAGAACTAAGCGGTCTGCTTTGAGAGCAGCGGCGATCACGGCGGCTGTTCGGTCGCCGTCCACGTTTAACGGTTCAAATTCTTCGCTTAGAGCTATGGGCGTTACAACAGGCACGTAGCCCTTTTCAAGCAGAAACTTTAGGAGGTCTACGTTAACCTCTGTTATTTTTCCGGTGTAGCCGCCGTCAATAACCTTTTTTCGCCCACGCTCATCCACAATTATTAAGCGTTTTTTACGCTCAGCCTTCAAAAGCGCAGCGTCCAAGCCTGACAGGCCTATGGTGGCTATGCCTTGGCTCTGTAGCGCCGCGACGATTTGCTTGTTAATTTTTCCAGCCATGACCATGATGTAGATTTCTATGGTTTCCTTGTCAGTATAGCGGCTTCGGAAGCCCTCAGGCGAAACGATAAACTGCTGCTCCTTACCCAGCTTATTGGCGGTTTCAGTGACTTCGGCGCCGCCTCCGTGAACGAGAACCAGCTTATGCTCCTGCGCCAGCGCCTTCAAGTCTGCAACAAGCTCTGAAGACGCGCCTTCTTTGAGTATGCTTCCGCCCATCTTGATTACAAGCAACATAGGCTATCACATCGGATGGAATCCCGTGCTTTTGAGGCCGGTGGTTTCGTCTATGCCCATCATGATGTTTAGGCACTGGACGCCCTGGCCTGAGGCGCCCTTAACCATGTTATCCAGCGCTGAGAAAAGTATGAGGCGGTTTGCATGCTCGTCGATTTCGAAGCCTATGTCGCAGAAGTTTGTGCCCAAAGTGATTTTCGGGTCAGGCAGCTGGTAAGGTCCCTTTTGATACTTGACTAATCGGATAAATGGCTCGTTACCGTACATTCCGCGGAGGACGCGCCAGATGTCCTTAGCAGCTATGGGCTGCTTTGGAAAAGTGTGTATGGTAGCCAGTATGCCACGCACCATGTTCACCGCATGCGGCGTGAAGGAAATCTTTACCTGATCGCTGCCCAACGCATTCAGTTCCTGTTCCACCTCGGCGATGTGCCGGTGCCCAACAACCTTGTAGGGTCGCACGCCGCCGAAGCGTTCTGGATGATGCGAAGCCGATGTGGGTTTGCTGCCGCCGCCCGAAGAACCCACTTTTATGTCCACCACAATTTTATCCTTATCGATTAAGCCGGCTTTAGCTATTGGCGCTAGAGCTAAAATGGCGGCAGTAGCCTCGCAGCCCGCGCACGCTACGAGCCGAGCGGTTTTGATTTCTTCCCGATGCAACTCGGGCAAGCCGTACACGGCTTCTTTAAGCAATTCCGGATACGCATGCTTCCAGCCGTAGTAGGTTTCGTAGTCCACAGGGTTTTTCAGGCGAAAATCGGCGCTCATGTCAATTACCTTAAGCCCTGCTTCCAGAAGTTTAGGAACAAGGTTCACTGAGCCGCCGTGAGGAGTCGCAGTGAACACGAGGTCGCAGTTTTTCTTAAGCTCCGTTATGTCCTGAGGCACGAATTTCATCTGTGTTAGCCCGCGTAGGTTCGGATGCACATTGAATATGTATTCTCCTACGCTCTGGCGGGAAGTAACCATTGTGATTTCAACTTCTGGATGGAGCAGCAGCAGGCGTAGGAGTTCTCCGCCGACGTAGCCTGTTCCCCCAATTATTCCTATTCTCAACATCTCGCCACACCTTATGTTACTTTGACTAGATTAGGCTTTGCGCGCACTTCAACAGCGGCACTGCCACGTTCATGCCAGCTATTAGCCGCGTGTGCTCCCAGAATTCTGGGCAAGAGTTAGCTTCATGGAAGACTACGCGGTCGCTGTTTTTCTCGATGCTTTCTTCAATTATGCTTTTAATTTTCTCGTAGGGTTTAGTGCTCTTGTAACGCTGGAAAGCCTCTTCTAATAGGCGATTCCAGCTTTGGAAGTCTCTAAGCCGAGTTTCATCCTGCTTAACGACACGCACTTTTTCATATTCCTCCTCTGCCTTTTGCAGTTCAGAGATGAGTGCCACATCATCCACGGTTTTGTTTTCGCCGACGTTAATCATGGCGTCTAAGGCGAAAACCCAAGCTTCAGCATCCTTCCCCAGAGCTTGACCGCATTTAACAGCCAACTCTCTAATGTTTAGTGGAATTCGGGCGTCGAAAACTGTGTTGCCCAAGTAGGTGTTTGTTCGAAAATCTCTGAAGCCGCCTCTTGCTAAAGCCACGGGATGACAAACTGGCGCTTTACCTTTCTCCTTTGAAACTATTATCCGCAAATCGTAAAACCACTTTTGAATTAACTCTTGCGCAACTATGCCCACGGGATTTATTATCGAAGGCTTCGTTTCTTGAATGCTGGTAACAAGCTGTTCGCGGTTTCTTGCGAGTACCATGCCTTTCCCATGTGTTCCAGCGTCAGGCTTTATCACGATTCCCTCTTCAATGGCAAGCTCGTTCTGCAGCAGATCAGCGATGTCTTTTTCGTTGTGGATTAAACTGCCGCTTTTCAAAGTGTCAACCGCGTCGCAGGGCACGTAAACGGTTTTGGGAATGGGAAGCCCTTCAATCCAAAAATGCAGTAGCGTGCGCAATTTGCTATAGCAGATGAATTCTATTTGGCTTGTGTTTATGGTTTTCTTGCCAAGCATCTCCATAAAGTATCCTGCTTGTAGCCGACGGTTTTTGCTTTGCGCGCGGTTCAGCACCGCCGCTGCATCTTTGATTAAGCTGGTGTAATCTTTACCTTTAGTTTTAGCTGTGAAACCATTCTTGCCTATGGCGAGGGCGATTTTGCGGAACGGCAGGAAAACTAAATCTATACCTAAGTCTTGCGCGGTGAGCTTTATGCCCATTTCATCGGTTTCTGAATGTTCATAAAGAAGTGCTATACTCATTGATTGCCTGCATCCCGTGGAAAAGTTGGTTATTAAAAAACTTGAGAAACAAATTCAGTTTCAAGCTTAGAGGTGAATATTTTATTCGCCCCAGTCTTCTCCTTCCATAGTTAGCTCTTGAAGGTCAACGCATCCGCCTTTTATCTGCTTCACTTCAAGCTCAAGCCCGCAGCTTGGACAGCTTAAAATCTCGCCTGTCTCCGTGTCTGACGGCACATCAAGTTCTGCGTCGCAGTCGGGGCATTTAGTCTTGTACATTACTTTCACCTCTTGGGTTTTTGTATGTGCGTTTTGTTTAATCATTTGCTTATCACATTTTATCTATTGGAAATGTCATCTTCATTTACCCGTCTTTCTTTTAAATGTTGCGACTTATTTGTAACACATTACGCTGCTAATGTTCCATTTAGAACAAATCACAATATTACAAACTTGCCCAGCTTTCCGAAAACAGGCACGTAAACCACAAACCACGACAGGAATCCGTAATAGCCTGACGTAGTCAAATGCAGAAATCGTTAAATTCTACACAATGCACAAACACGTAGGGAAAACCTAATGGATGACAAAGACAAGCAAATACTGCAAATTCTCAAGGAGGATGGGCGCGCTGGCTACGCTGCCATCGGCAAACAAGTTGGTTTGTCAGAAGGCGCGGTTAGAAAAAGAATCGAGAAGCTTACACAGTCCGGCGTGATAAGAAAGTTCACAGTTAAAATCGGCATAGCAGAAGGAGCAGAGGCAATTACGCTATTAGCAACCGATCCGTCCTTACCAACACAAGAAGTCTCCAAGAAAATACAGGAAATTCCAAACGTAGAAACCGTCTACGAAGTAACCGGCGAATACGATATTGTTGCAG
>Ga0315298_1002104_pt1 | contig 34763 bp, 33 predicted proteins | sample WHS_1_MG_FD_203077 | JGI IMG/M metagenome (GOLD analysis project Ga0315298, IMG submission 203077) | Extremophilic microbial mat communities from Washburn Hot Springs, YNP, Wyoming, USA - WHS_1_MG | ecosystem: Environmental > Aquatic > Thermal springs > Hot (42-90C) | place: USA: Wyoming...
GGCGGCTCAAGGCGCAGTGGGCGGAAGAGCATGCCGCCTGGCAACGCCGTTCGCTGGAAGGTAAACGGTATGCCTACTGGTGGGTGGACGGCGTCTATACCAACCTGCGTGCGGAGGAGGATCCGCGCATCTGCCTGCTGGTGATTATTGGCGTGACTGCGGACGGGAAGAAGGAACTGGTCAGTGTCAGCGACGGCCTGCGCGAATCCAAGGCCTCCTGGCTGGAGATTCTGCGCGACTTGCAGGCGCGTGGACTGGAAACGGCCCCCTTACTGGCTATTGGTGATGGCGCCATGGGCTTCTGGGCCGCATTGGATGAAGCGTATCCCGAAACCCGCCAGCAGCGCTGCTGGGTGCACAAGACCGCCAACATCCTCAACGAACTGCCCAAATCCAAGCAGGGTAAGGCGAAGGCGGCACTGCAGGAAATCTGGATGGCCGAGAGCCGGAAGGCCGCGGAGAAAGCCCTGGAAGTCTTTGTGCGCAACTACCAGACGAAGTATCCCAAGGCCGTGGCCAAGCTGGAAAAGGATCGGGCGGAATTGCTGGCCTTCTATGATTATCCGGCCGAACATTGGCGGCATATCCGCACCACCAATGCCATTGAATCGACCTTTGCCACCGTGCGTCACCGGACATCGCGCACAAAAAACTGCGTGTCGCGCAACAGCTTCATTGGATTGGGCTTCAAGATGTTGCAACAGGCAGAGAAACGCTGGATCGCCATTTTCCATCCGGAGAAAGTGCGTGATCTGTTTGCGGGGGTAAAATTCACCGATGGATTGCCGGCCAATGAAACCCTGCCGGGAGACCAACAGGACGCCGCCTAAGCTATGTTAGAACACGCTCATACACCAAAATTGACTATAGCTCTATGAAAGCGTGAGAGATGCATTAAGGTTCTTATATCCCATGTTATCAGACGGTGGCTACATAATTATTGATGACTACAAATTAGTTGGTTGCAAGCGGGCTGTAGATGAGTTCAGGGTTAAAAATAAAATCCTTTGTAAAATCAATATTGCTGATGAAGAGAACGGAATAATATTCTGGAAGAAAACGACACATCAATTATAATAAAAATCTTAACAAGTTAATAGTTTTAGTTAATTTATAGATTTAGTATGTACAGGAGTTAATCTATGGAGAATATATGGAATAGAGTGACAATAGGATTATTTATTGGCTCTGCGTTGGCAAACTTCAGTGTTTGGATAGATTTTCTCATAATCCTCACATTGACCTCGTATGTATACCATGCCAATGCTTTTCTTATGGCTTTCATAAGTGCTTTGATTCTCGGCCCATCGGTTTTTATTGCGCCCCGTGTTGGACGATTAGTAGACAGGCTCAATAATCCTTCTTGGGTGTTAATATTGTCATTAGTTCTAAGAAGCAGCACCACCACGCTTCTTTTGTTCACGCCATTATTGCCATTTTTTTGCCTGATCGTGTTTTTTAGATCAGTGATATCGCTACCAGAATATCCGGCTAGCAATGTTCTTTCTGCTCGGGTTTTACCGCAAGGTGATGTGTCACATTAGTTTGGCTTATTGGGCCTCCTTAGAAGCGTATCAAAAATTGGCGCACCGACCCTGGGTGTTATCCTTGCATCCAGTTATGGTGAGTATCTTGCCATTGAAATTTCCATCGGAATGACACTGGTTGCAGCCATGACTATTTTATTCGCATTCTATAAATTTCCACTCAGTGAGATATATCAGAACAAGTCTATAGCCAAACAGAAATTTACATTTCATGATAAAGAATATGTTGGTTCAAAATTAAACGAGCGTGCGAATAATTTTCTCCTAAAGCAGCTGCTATGGACGGTCACTACTTATTCGTTCATGGTTTTTTTTATCAATAATCAGTTGCCAGTTCTTTTGCGAAATTCCGGTTATGATATGGTGCTTCTCGGTGTACTGGTCTCGTCTTCTGGCGCTGGTGGCATTTTAGCCGCCAGCTACCTATCACGACGCAGTCGCTCTAAATCTTTCAGCGCTATGGATCCGATGCAAGCAACGATTGTGTCTGTAATTATTATTGCTTTGTGTTTTGTGGCTCTAGGCGGTGCGTTCATGTTGCCATTATCAATTGCGCCGTATGTTGCAACTATGCTTTTCTTCTGCACAGGGATATTTTCTGCGACCGAGGCAATTCGAGCCGATGTCGTAGTTGTTCAGGAGTTTACAAAAACCGCCGGGGAAACAACGGCAAAGATAGGATCATTTCGTAATTCTGCGATGTTAATTGCACCTTTTTTTGCCGCGATAGTCATGTATTATAATCTATCAATGCCAATACTTTTCATCATTGATGGTGGCGTTTGTTTGGTAATTCTTGTTGGTATTATGAGCCTATCTAAATATGCAAAAATACGAAGCAAAAAAGAGTGTGATCTCAATGCTGCTTAATTATTAGTCCCCACAGGAAACGGGACTTAAAGCCAATACTGTTTAGTTGACTAGATTTCTGTAAGGCTATTGTTACTTATAATGAGATGTGACACTTCAAGCCTCATGAGCGCTAGACCAGATTCATCATCCCAATCTTACGGCTGCGCGGACCTTGCCCGTGGGGCGTACCGACTTGCTTCCATGACTGGGTGTGGGCACCAAAAACATGCTCGATTATGGCGCGGTGGTGTGACCTGCGGATGTCACTGGTACTTGCTGCTTCCCATGCTCGCCACTGACGGCGCTGCATCCTGCCAGCGCCTCACTTCCCGCCCCTCTGATAAAGCGAGAGGGGAACGGGAAGCGAGGCTTAAAACACTGGCAGAGCGTGGGCTGTCTCGCATTTAGAATGATCCGCGTCAAGGCCAACGTTAAGGTAAAGGTGGCAGGCCCAACGTTCGAGCTAAGCGGGCGACGACGGCATGACGCCAGGCTCGGCGGGCGTGCCGTTGGCGCTCCGCTTGAGCGAGGGGTTAGGCCTCAATGCGGGAGTAGATCCGAGTGTTCCTGGGAACGCCTGCGAGGTTAAGCCTGTCGTTTCGGAGCGTGCCCTCCAGCTGAAAACCAATGCTCTCGGCCAGCCGCCAGCTTGAGATGTTCCGCTCGTCCGTGGTGAGGAACACTCTGTTCGCGCCGAGCGAGCGCAGCGCGTACACGGCAAGGGCGTTGACGCCCTCTCGCATGAGGCCTCTGCCTGCGTAGGCAGAACGGCCCCAATAGCCGATCTCAAAGCTGCGCAAGGACCAGTTCGCGTTGTGCAGGCCGCTGCCGCCTACCAGAGCGCCGCCGTCCTTAAGAAAGAAGAAAGCCATCAGGTCTTCGTTGACCAGGAAACGTCCGTAGGCCTTTCGACAGCTGAACTCTGACTGCGCAAGGCTTGGGGGTGGGGTGACCCAACCGAGCCAAGGAGACAGGGCTTCAATCGATTCAAGGATTGCGGCGTTGAAGACAGCACCGTCGCCGGGGCGTGCGACACGAATCAGCAGCCGCTCGGACTCGAGGGATTCTGGAAGGTGATTGACAACGGTCATATCGGATTTGAGGCCTAACGTAATTTACGCAGCATACATCCCACACCATCCACGTCGCCTAAATTTTTTACTGGCGACTCACAACAAGCATATACAGCCATTTGGCCCTCAAATGTACTTTTATAGCATCCTCATTTTTATCGGACGCAAACAACGGCCAGCCGGCTTTCCCCGCCCCAGCCGCGTCACCCTAGTGCGTCAGGTGACCCCCAAAAACACCTGCTACCTATCCGCATCGTGAGTACGCACTTCTGTCGTGGAATCTACAACGGTTCATCGCATTACACAATCCAACCCGTGATTCTGCACTATCAAACAGCTTTTCTTGGAAGACACCCACCACCAAGCTACCCACCCCCCTCCCCCTGTGGCAGAATGCGCCTAAAAGGAGCATCCATGACCCACACCGATAGCCACAGCAGCACCTACCCTCTCAACATCAACGGGGTGCAGCGCCACCTCCCCCTCTTCAAAGTGCAGCCGGACCTGGCCATCGCCGTCCTCAACATCCTCGGTGATACGGAACTGACGGAGGCCGCGGCCCACGCGCTGAACGGGCGCATGGCGGAACGCTCTTACGATGTGATCGTCACCGCCGAGGCCAAGAGTATCCCCCTCGCCTACGCTCTGTCGGTGCACAGTGGACGTCCCTATATCGTCCTGCGCAAGAACTACAAGTCCTACATGGGCGAGGCCTTGTCCACCGAAACCCTGTCCATCACCACCGGCAAGCCCCAGACCCTGTATCTGGATGCCAAGGATCGCGCGGCGATCAGCGGCAAACGGGTGGCACTGGTGGATGACGTGGTCAGCACCGGCTCTACCCTGGCTGCCATGCGCGCGCTCATGACGCAGGCCGAGGCGGAGATTGCCGCCGTCGCAGCCATTTGTACGGAAGGCGACGCCACCCAGTGGTCGGATGTGATCGCCCTGGCGCACCTGCCGCTCTTTCCGCTCTCCGCGTAAGGGCCGGCCCATGTCTATTCCACCGGTTCATGTCCTGACGGCGCGCCAACGCTGCGATCTGGAGCTGTTGCTGACCGGCGCTTTTGCTCCGCTGGAAGGTTACCTGGATGCAGCGGACTGGCAGTCCGTGCTGCAGGATATGCGCCTGGGTAATGGCGCGCTCTGGCCTATTCCCGTGGTGCTCGACGTCAGCGAGGCGCTCGGCCAGTCTTTGGCGGCAGGGGACACTTTGCGCCTGGAGCGCAGTGATGGCACGCCCCTCGGGTCCGTTGCCGTCAGCGCCTGCTATCGTCCGGATAAACTGCTGGAGGCCGCGGCGGTTTATGGGACGACCGACCCCAGCCATCCGGGCGTGGCCGAGTTGCTGGCGCGCGGCCCTTATTATGTGGCGGGGCGAGTGTCAGCCTGGGATGCGGACACCCTGACCCGCGCCGCCGCCGTCGAATTTCCGCCCGAGTATCAGACCCCGGCCATGCTGCAAAGGCACTGGAGCGGAACGCATCCGGTTGTCGCCTTTCAGACCCGCAACCCCCTGCATCACGCCCACATCGCCGTGACCCAGGCGGGACTGGAACAGGCCGGGGCAGGTGCGCGTCTGCTCCTGCACCCGGCCATTGGTCCCACCAAACCTGGCGATGTGGAGGCGTCCTACCGCATGCGCGTGTACCGTGCGGTGCTGGGCCATTATCCCCAGGCGACTGCCCTGCTCTCGGCCCTGCCCCTGGCCATGCGCATGGCCGGCCCGCGGGAGGCGCTGTGGCACGCGCTGATTCGCCGCAACTATGGAGCCACCCATTTCATTATCGGTCGCGGTCATGCCGACCCTGGCGCAGCGGCGGGCGGTCTGCTCTACCCGGCCTTTGCGGCACAGGAGCTTTTTGCCCGGCACGCCGATGAGATGGGTATTGCCGGCATTTTTCTGCCCGAGTATGCGTATTCCCGGACCCGGCGCCGTTATGTACCGGTGGAAGAGGCCAACGGCGAGGCCCTGGCGGGCATTTCCGGCACGGAGTTGCGGCGGCGACTGGCCAGCCGGGAGGACATACCCGAATGGTTCTCCCCACCGGAGGTCATTCAGATATTGCGCCAGGCCTACCGCGGTGCGGACCGGCGCGGACTGGTCATCTGGTTTACCGGACTGTCTGCCAGCGGCAAAAGCACTCTGGCGGGGATGCTGGCCCGCACTCTGGAAGCGGATGATGAGCGCGCCGTGACCCTGCTGGATGGCGATGTGGTGCGGCGTTTTCTGTCCAAAGGCTTGAGTTTCAGCCGCGAAGACCGCGACGAAAATATCCGCCGCATCGGCTTCGTCGCTAGTCTGGTGGCACGCCATGGCGGCATTGCGGTGGTCGCTGCCATTTCCCCCTATCGTCAGGCCCGCGCCGATGCGCGTCGTCTGGTGGAAGAAGCCGGTGGTCTATTTATCGAAGTCCATGTGGCCACCCCGCTGGAGGTCTGTGCCGAGCGCGATCCCAAAGGCCTTTATGCCAAGGCCATGCGCGGCGAGATCACCGGCTTTACCGGCGTGGACGACCCCTACGAGGCACCGGAGCATGCGGAATGTGTATTGGACGCCAGCCTGCAAAAGCCGCCGACCGCGTTGGCGACACTGATGGGCGTGCTGCGCCAACTGGGCGCGGTGACGGATAAGGCGGTCGTGATCGAGGCGCGCAAAGAGGCGTGAGCACGTTGCCAGTGCGCGCGGTTTAGCTTCGACAGATGGACACTTTGCAACTCGCCGCCGCCGCCCAGTGTCTGGACAGCCAGCTCGCGCAGCAGGCCATCCAGGGCATCAGCGACGCGCCTGGCGGGATTTATCTGCACACCGCCAAGGCGCATATCGCGCTCATCGTGCAGCGTGCCCCTCTAGGGCTCTGGCAGGACCCGGCATTCCATAAGCCGGGCGCCCTGACCACCTGGAGCAGCCCGCTCAACCAGCGTTTAGAGGGTTTTCGCATTCAGCGCATCAGCGTGCCCTGGACGGATCGCATCGTGCGCATGGATTGCCGCCGTGTCCATATCAGCAAGCGGGTGGACCAGATCAGTCTGATTGCCGAATGCTTTGGCGGACGCGGCAATATCGCCCTGCTCGATGAGGCGCAGCATATTCGCTGGGCCTGGCGCTGGGACAGCCTCGACGGTAAGGCCGCGCCGCGCTTCCTGCCCGGCGTGGTGTATGTACCGCCGGAAGACAGTCTGCCCTTTGACCAGCCCTTACCGGGTGCTGCCGCCTGGCTGCGCCGCGTCGCGCCCCGTTATCGCCCGCAGCACACGGCCGAGCAGCAGGCCATGCAGGAGGCCTGGTCGCAACGGTTAGATCCGTGCGCGTCCTGGTGGCGGTCTTCGGCGGAGGTCGATAAATCCGTCCTCTACCCCGTGCCCCTGCCCGACTGGGCACCGATGCAGGAGATTCCGGCACAGGAGGCGCTGCGCTTTGTGCTCCCCGCCGCACACCCGGAACCCTCAGCACAGGAACGTGCGCTCACCTTGCAGCGGGAGCGTCTGCAACACCGCATCCAGAAAATGCGCCAGGACATGACGCGCTGGGAGGACCCGGAGGTGTATCGTACCCAGGCCTTCGCCCTCTTCGCCCTGCCCGACACGATGGCGTCAGTCACGCAGATCAGCGCCCCGGACCACACCAGCGCAGCGGGTGCGCTCCTGACTATTGCCGTAACACCGGGCAAGTTTCTGCACCGGCAGGCGCAGTGGTATATGCAGCAGGCGCAACGCAGTCAGCGCGCACAGCGGGAAATCACCAGCCGCCTGCAAGAGGCGGAGAAGCTGCTGAAACGCCTTGCGGGTAGCGAGCCACAGCCACCGTCCTTAGATGGTTCGGCAACCCACACGTCGCCCACGTCAGGAAGCCCGGCCAAAAAAGAGAAACCGGAGGATGCCACATTCAATCAAACCGTCATCGACGGCTTCACGATCCTCTGGGGTAAAAATGCCAGGGAAAATGACCGCCTGACCTTTCGCACGGCCAAGCCCTGGGACCTGTGGTTTCACATTCAGGATTTAGGCGGCAGCCATGTGGTGCTGCGCCGGGAGAACAGTCAGACGCCGGTGCCCGAGCCGGTGCTCGCCGCCGCCGCGCGCATTGCCCTGCAGCAAAGCCAGTCCCGCGCCATCAGCGGCGAGGTGGACTGGACGGAAATCCGCCACGTCCACCGCAAACCGAGCGGCGGGCCCGGACAGGTGACCTACCGCCACTTCCAGAGCATCCGCGTACGCCGCGACGGCTGATCGCTGCCTAGCGTTACTAAAGTTTGCCGTTATACATGGCCAATTCGCTCTGGCACAACGATTGACTCAAAGGTAGAGCATGGTCACAGTCTGTGCGATGCTGTCAGCAAGCCTGAACTGAAGAGGTACCCATGCTATTGACAACTTACGGGGCCACGATTGTAACGCTGATGATGCTGTTTTACGCCTTCGAATCGCGCTCGCACTGGTTCACGCTGGCTTTTGCGGTGGCCTGCCTGGGGTCTGCGGTATATGGATTCCTTGCGGGTACCTGGCCCTTTGGGATCGTCGAGAGTATCTGGTCGCTGGTGGCGTTGCGCAAATGGCAGGGAGTTCGTGTCCGGATTCCACTTCAATGAAAGCTCATGAGCGTCGCTCACCGCTCTCTGCTTCCCCTCGCCCATTTCAGCAAGGTTTCGTGACGTGTCGCTGAACACCAGCAGCGATCGGCTCCGGATGGCAGCCGGTGGCATCCGGTGGTTGCTGGTACCGATGGGAAACATCGGCACCGTTTACCATGTGGTGCAGCGATCGGTTGGACCCATGGCGGATCTCCTGATCCGGTTATGGCTGGCGAAGGTCTTCTTTGTGTCTGGTGTGTTAAAGATTTTCGATCTGAGCGTCGCGCCCTATCTGTCTAATGTTGCCTATCCTGTGCCTTGGGTAGAGCCGCTAAGTCCCACCTACCTGGGCGCAGCGATACAGATGGTCATCCCGGTATTACTCGCGCTGGGGTTGGCAACACGGTGGGCAGCATTGTACATGCTCATTCTCGTGCTGGTGGTCCAGTTCAACTACCTCGCTATCGATATCAACCTGTACTCCGCTGTGCTGTTTGGGTGGTTCGTGATATGTGGCGCGGGGCCTTTGTCGCTGGATCAGCTTCTCGCGCGCGGATTAGGAGATACCGCGCTGCCTTTCGCCACTATTCTGACCCGCCTGGCAGACGCCATCACACGGTATCTCAAGCCATACTATCAATTATTGATACGTCTGTGGCTTGGTTTGGCACTACTGGCGGCAAGCACGGGAGTTTCAATACCGACCGGTCTGGTACAACTACTGCCAGAAAAATCGCTGGCTCATTTTGCACCAACGCCTGCGATAGCGCTGGTGTGTGCGGTGCTCGTCGCTTTCGGCTTTGTTGCCCGCCCAGCCGCGCTGGTGCTTATCATGAGCGTTATCGGTATGCATATAACCGGCTCGGATGGTCCGGCGGATGTATATTTCGTGATGACGCTCGCACTCATTGGCTTGTATGGACCCGGCAATCTGTCGCTCGACAAATGGATCCTGGGTGTCCTTCCACAGATCAACGGCATGCAGATATTCCCGCTGGAGGGCGCGCCGCGCGTGGTGATCGTGGGCGCAGGCTTCGGCGGGCTGGCTTGCGCGGCGAAGTTGGCGAAAACACCGGTGCAGGTGACCTTGATCGATCGTCATAACTACCACTTATTCCAGCCGCTATTGTACCAGGTCGCCACAGCATCACTGTCCCCTGCCGATATCGCCGCTACGGTGCGCGGCCTGTTTTGCGATCACCTCAACGTGCAGGTGCTGCTGGGTCAAGTGACCGGGATCGATACGGCGCAGCAGGAGGTGTTAATCGGCAAACGACGTATGCCATACGATTACCTGGTGCTCGCCACGGGCGCATCCCACAGCTATTTCGGGCGGGACGAGTGGGAACCTTATGCGCCAGGATTAAAGACCATTGATGATGCGGTGGAAATACGGCGACGGATTCTCTCCGCTTTCGAGCGGGCGGAATCTGCCGAAGATCCCTCCGAGCGGCGGGGTTTGCTCACCTTCGTGATTGTGGGAGGCGGTCCGACGGGGGTCGAGTTGGCAGGCGATATTGCCGAACTGGTGCGCCACGGCATGGAGAAGGAGTTCCACCATTTCGATCCGGCCAGCGCACGCGTGGTTCTGATCCAATCGGCTCCGCGCATATTGCCGACCTTCCCCGAGACATTATCAGAAAAAGCGAAGCGGTCACTCGAACAGTTGGGCGTCGAGGTCATGCTGAAGAGCAAGGTGGAACATATTGATCAAGAGGGGGTACTCATCAACGGCAAGCGCCTGGCATCTCACACCGTGCTGTGGGCGGCGGGGGTCGTGGCATCGCCGGCGGCGCGATGGCTCAATGCTTCAGCCGATCGTAGCGGACGGGTGAAAGTCGAACCGGACCTCTCGGTAACGGGTCTACCGAACGTGTTTGTTATCGGGGATATGGCGCTTGCCAATGCCTGGAAAGGAAAACCTGTGCCCGGCCTGGCACCGGCGGCGAAGCAGGGCGGAGCCTATGTAGCCAGAGCAATTCGCCGGAAACTGCAAGGACGGCCTGCGCAACCACCATTTGCGTACCGTCATATGGGCAGCCTTGCCACCATCGGCAGGAAAGCAGCGGTGGCAAGCTTCAACGGCGTAAACATGAGCGGGGCACCCGCCTGGTGGCTATGGGGTGTGATCCATGTGGCGCTCCTGGTGGGTTTGCGCAATCGAATCTCGGTGATGTTCAACTGGTTTTGGGCCTATCTCACTTTCAAACGGGGGACACGCCTGATCACGGGGGACGAGTTGCCCCTGGAAAACGGTATAAATACTACCGTAAGGACCTTCGACCAGTCCTAAAGGATCGCGGCGCCCTGGTCGAGTTACTGGAAGTCGATTCCGAAGCCGTGGAGCTACGCCGCCTGTATCAGGTATCCGAGCTCCTGGTCCGCCGCCACCCGGTCATCAAGCGGGCCCCTTTTACACCTATCGACGATTTCTTTCATCGATAGGCGCCCATACGGCGCTGTCCGCGCACCAGTAACCAGCGACCGATCAGTATCAGGATTAATACGCCTGCGGTAATCAGGAATGCCGCCGCAAATGCGAGCATATGGGATTCCGCAAAAGGTTCGTTGATGAAGGTCCAGATGACGTAAGTCAGATAGCCGATAGGTTCTTTAGTAAAATGACCATTCCACATATAATTAGACCAACCTGCTGTATATAACAGAGGGGCAGTCTCCCCCATGGACAGGGCAACTGCGTAGAAAAGTCCCGTCATAATCGCCGGTGCTGCGCCAGGCAATAGAATACGCAGTACGACGCGTCCCTCCCCTGCACCCAGCCCATAACCGGCTTCGCGCACCGCCAGAGGAATATTGGCCATTGCCAGCTCCGTGGAGCGGGCAATGTAGGGTAGCAGCATGACGGTCAAGGTGATGATACCTGCCGCCACAGAGAACTGCCAACCCAGATAAATGACCATGGTGATATAGCCGACATATCCCAGGACGATGGACGGTATGCCAACCAGCACGTCCGATAGAAAGCGCAGCATTTTTCCGGCGCCGCCATGGCCATGCTCACTCAGGTATATGCCGGAGGCAATGCCGATCGGTGCCGCCAGGAGCAACGCCCCGACAGACATGACCATGGTTCCTTCGATAGCATTTTTGAGACCACCGCCAATACCATTCGTAATATCTGTCAGCAATTTTGGGGTCAGCGCCGGCCAGGCGTGAATGAGCACGTCTCCGATAATGGAAATAAACATCGCTGCGACAAAAAGAAATGAAAAGAGGACGAACATCCAGGCGAATGCCGTCATCACGCGCCGTGATAAAGACACTTTGAAGCCTTTCGTACTTGCTCTGACGCTGACACTGCGCTCGATCGCCCTGATTGCCATCAGCGCACCCTCGCCATCCATAACAACAAACGCGCCGCAATATTCACCGCCACTGTAATGAGTAGCAGCACGAGAGCAATTTCAGAAAGGGCCTCCACGGCCATATTCGTCGGATCCTGCAGCGCGCTATCCAGTTGCGAGGCAATAAATGCAGCCATTGTGGAGATCGGCGCGTAGATGTTATTGGGCAGATAATTCAGGGCGTTGCCACTGACCATGAGGACAGCCATAGTTTCTCCCAGGGCCCGGCCCAAGGCGAGAATACCCACACCGATCAACACCGTCTTCAGTTTAGGCAGGGTGATATGCCAGAAAACCTCCAGGCGATTTAAGCCCAGGCTCAGGCCCGCTTCTTTCAACTCGGGCTCGGTCATCCGGATGGATTCGCGCAGGGTGGCAGAAATCAATGGAATGATCATCACCGCCAGCACAAAAGCGGAAGTCAGCAACCCATAGCCACTACCCGGATCACCATTCAGGAAAGGAATAAAAGAAAACGTATTAGCCAGGAAGGGGAAAATTGTCTGGCCAAAAAGTGGTACGAGCAGCGCGTACCCCCACAACCCATAAACAACGCTGGGAATTGCGGCCAGCAAATCCACGAAAAGAGATAAAGGGCCTGCCCAGGATTTGCGCACGCCTTCACTGAGGAAGTATGCCGCACCAATGGCAACAGGCATCGCCATCACCATGGCCAGCGCCGAACTAACAATAGTGCCGACGACCAGAAACCAGATACCGTATTTGGCTCCCGGCATAATCTGCACACCATGTACCGTGACCGGGTTACCATAAAGATTCCCCAAATTCCAGTCATTGGTCCACAAAAAATGAAATTGATTAAAGTGAATAGCTGGCCAAGAATAAATCGCCAAAAATACAATCAGTGCAATTAATGAAAGTGGTAAAAAGCTAGCCGTAGCGATCAACCCTACCCTGAATACAGGAATTTTCATCCCACAAATCTCCCGGCACTTAGAGTATCTGAATAGTCTGCATCAATAATCATAAAAATATACAGAGGGGTCCTGCATTGGATATGGAAGAGCCGGGGACCAGCCCCGGCTCCGGCACAACCTTTACTTAATTTCTGCGATCTGCTTGCGGGAAAGCTTCGCAGCGCTATCAGGTAGCGGCACAAAGTTCACCGCGGTGATGAAGTGTGGCGCATTACCACCCTTCGGATCAATAGCCCAGTTCAGGAACTTACGCATGGCCGCAGCCACTTCAGCATTAGGCTGCGTCTTGCTGACGATCGCATATTCGTAGTTGATGATGGGGTAAGAATTGGTACCCGGCGCATAGACCAGGCTGATCCGCTCGTCGGCCGGGGTCTTGTTGACCATTTCACCCGCTGCGGCCTTGGCATTCGCCACCGTCGGCAGCACAAATTTGCCGGCGCGGTTTTCCAGCATGGCCATCCCGAGATGGGCCTCTTCCACCGGCTTCTTCCAACTGATGCCGATATAGGCGATGCCGTAAGGTGTCGTCTTCAGGGCCTGTACCATACCGGGGTTACCTTCCGCACCGATGCCACCAGGAACCGCCGGCCAGCTCACCGTCGTGCTGTAACCCACGCTATTGCTCCATGCAGGGGTCGTATCAGACAGATAGGTGGTAAAAATGAAGGTATCGCCGGAACCATCGGTACGATGCACCGGAATAATCTTGTGGTTGGGCAGCTTCATGCCGGGATTCAGCTTGGCAATGGCCGCGTCATCCCAGTTGGTGATCTTGCCGGAGTAGATGCCCGCGAGCACAGGACCGGACAGCTTCAGATGCACGTTGTTCAGACCGGGAACATTGTAATTGATCATCTGAATGGAGATGGCCAGCGGGATGTTCAGGATATTGGGATGCTGCTTGATCTGCGCATCGCTCATGTAGGCGTCAGAAGCGCCGATCTGGGCCACGCCAGAGATCGCCTCAGCGATACCGGTACCGCTGCCCGTGCCCTGGGTGGTGATCTGAACGCCGGGGTTCATCTTGGTGTATACAGGAACCCACAGATTGAAGAGCGGGTACAGCAGAGTGGAGCCGGTTTCCAGCAACGAGATGGTCGGAGCCGCGGAAGCAGGCAGGGCATACAGGGCAGAAAGGCCCAGCGCGGATAGGATTACAGCGCCTTTGACACTACGCGACACGTCTTTCTTCAAGCGATACAGCATATAAGGCCTCCAAAGATGGCAAATACGTTGATTTACGGCTTACCCATTGAACATTCCGCATCCAGATAGCACAAAAAGCTATTGCGAGCGAAACTCGAAGAGCAATCTAACACAGCAATATGACACTTTAATGAATCATTTATGACATTTTTATGACAATTAAGATACCGGCGTCATGATATTGCTCTCGGCATGCGATGGATATAAGCAAAGCCCGTCAACAGAACGGGCTCCAAGGTGCTTAAACGTACCGATTGATCCCGGTTACCAAGTCAGAATCCGTCCGGCGGCGGCCAGAGACGGTAAAGCAGCGCTCGGATTCATCATGGGAATGGGCTTGGCCAGGTCATCTTTGGTCATGCCATTGAGTTCCAGGGATTGCAGGCAACCGATGATCTGCACACCGTTGTCCTCAGCCAATTTCATGAAGTCAGCGACACTCTTGCCACCGGCCATGGGAAATATGGTCTCGGCCTTGCCCTTAGCCAGCAATTCCGTGGCTGGACCAGTGAAATACATCACCACTTTTTGCTCCGCTGCGGCAGCCGTGGCAGCGAGAAAAAAGGCGGAAGGCAGACGCTTGGGATTCTCCGGACCGGTAATAAGGATAATAACGAGATCAGCTTCTTCGGACATTTTATACCTCCTGACGAACGGTGAACAAGGCGGGCGCAAGAAGCCATTGCCCGTAACTCTGCACATTATAGCGCAGGTCACCCCTGATGCCGAATTTGTCCCAGACGTGCCAAGGCCACGGGTTGTGCATACCAGAGTAATTGTCCGCCCGTACCAGAATGATCCAAGGCGATCGCTATGACGCTGACTTTTTTAACCGGGAGAGATATACCCATCAACTGTGCGCCCCAGATCCCGAGATGCGGTTGATGGCCCACCACAATCAGGGTACCGGGCTGCGGGGAAAGGCCTTGCCAGTCATGGCGAAGTTGACCGAGATCGCCTGCTGGTATGGCGTCGTGATAGCTCGACACTTCCACCCCCAAAACCGTCGCAAGATATGCCGCCGTTTCTCTGGTCCGCACCAGAGGGCTACTCCACAATGCGACCTGGTTACGGACGCAGAGCGCTAGCCCATCGGCCATTTCTGCCGCACTCACATGACCGTGCGCAGTCAACTGACGTTCAAAATCAGATCCACCATTACCCGCATCTTCCGCCTCAGCGTGGCGGACGAGCAACAGGTCCACGACGAACCACCTCCTGACCAAACCATAACCGCGTGATGGCAGCGGGTAAAACACGGGCAAGAATGGCGACCCCAGCGATGCCGATGAGTGCCGTCATCCATTCGTCCACTCGCACCTTCGTGCCAGGCCCAGCCCCGATAAAGATTTCCAGGCCCGATAGTATCGCACCCAGGAAGATGGTCACCGGCCGCCAGCCATAGGGCGTCAGGGCCGGAAAGAAGCGGGCAATGGCACCCAGCGTTATGGCGGCCCAGAGCGCGTACTCGCCGGCCCGCACCCAGATCATCTGCGGATTAACGGGTATATAACGATTACTTACCAATATCGCCATATAAATGCACACGGCCACCACTGCCCAGCGCCACCAGCCCGAGATGCGCTCCGTCATTCAGTGTTTCCCTTTTTTCGGCTGCGGATCGTAGGGATTTTCTCCCTGCCGGAAGACCAGACGCAAGGGTACGGCTTCCAAATGGAGCGCCCGCCGAAAGGCACTCTCCAAATAACGCTTGTAAGTACCGGGCAGACGCGTCAGTTGGTTACCGTGAAACACCAGGGTGATAGGGTTTTCTCCCCCCTGATGACAATAACGCAGTTTGATGCGGCGCCCGCCGACCATGGGTGGCTGATGGGTCTCGATCACATCGGCCAGCGCGCGATTCAGCTCGCCTGTGGAAAAATGACGGCGAGAATCAATCCATAGCTGATCAATACTCTTATAGAGATCACCCACACCCGTGCCATGGAGGGCGGAAATAGTGTAGATCGGCGCGTATTTAATAAAGTCCAGCCGTCTTTCCAGTTCTTGCTTTACCGCCTTGCGCTGCTCGGGATTCATCCCATCCCACTTGTTGACCACCACCACAATGGGCCGCCCCAGTTCGACCGCCACACCTACCAGGTGGGCGTCCTGCTCGGCGATACCCAGACGCGCGTCGAGCACCAGCAGCACCACATCCGCTTCACGCAGAGCACTCAGGGTCTTCAACACGCTGAGCTTTTCGAGCCCCTCGCCCACCCTGGCGCGGCGCCGCATACCCGCGGTATCAATCATGACGTAGGGCTTACCCTGGCGCTCATATGGAATGCGGATGCTATCCCGGGTGGTTCCAGGCTCATCAAAAACGAGGACACGCTTTTCACCCAGCATCGCGTTGACCAGCGTCGACTTACCCACGTTGGGCCGACCGAGCATGGCAATACGCGGCCCCTTCCCCGCCGCCTCGGCGGCTTCTGCTTCTGGTGTAGGCAAGTCGGAAAAAATTGCCTCCAGCAGCGGTTCAACGCCGTGACCATGAGCCGCAGAGATGGTGTAGGGCATGCCCAGACCAAGACGATGAAATTCAGGCAGCTCGCTCACAGCGCCTTTCGCATCCATCTTATTGACAACCAGATAGATGGGCTTACCACTGCGGCGCAGCTCTTCGGCGATTTCTGCATCCTGGGCCGAGAGACCTTCTTTAGCATCTACCAGAAAGCAAACGGCATCGGCCTCAGTGATAGCGAGGCGAGTCTGTGCGGCCATGGCCGCTACCAGGCCTTCCCGTTCTTCCGGCTCAAAACCGCCGGTATCCACCACCAGATACTGGCGCCCTTCAAATTGCGCGGTACCATAATGGCGATCCCGGGTGAGCCCCGGGAAATCCGCCACCAAAGCCTCGCGGGTGCGCGTCAGGCGATTAAAAAAAGTGGATTTACCCACATTGGGGCGCCCCACCAGGGCGATAACTGCAGTCATGAATTGGGCCTTAGCGCTTTGCCAGCTTGATTCGATACAAGGTGCCCGCATCACTGAGGGCAAGAATCTGGCCATTTCCCAGACAGACGGGCGTACTCTGAATACCGCTGTCGGACAGCCGCGTCTGGCCGATCCGGTGCCCCGTCAGAGGATCAATGACATAGAGATATCCCGCATTATCGGTCGCCAGCAAGTCACTGCCACACCGACCAAAACCGGTCATGTAGTGCCCGCTCAAGTGGTCATTGCGCCAAAGCACATTGCCGGAGCTGGGGTCTACAGAGGATATCCGCCCATCGGCATCCGCGACAAAAAGATGACCATCGTCCAGCACGGGAGTCTGGTAGACGGACATCGGCACACTCCAGTTCTGGGTACCGCCCTGCAACGCATAAGCGGCCAGATTCCCCTGATAGGCGGCAGCAATGACCTGATCCTTCGAGATCACCGGGCTTGCGGCCACATCTACCATACGTGCCAATTCATTGCTGCCATGCGCCAAGGCGACCTGCGCCCGCCAGAGCTCTGCACCAGATGACAAGCTGAGCGCCACCACCGTTCCGTCAGCAAAACCGGCATACACCACCCCGTCATGCACCGTAGGCGTAGCCACGGCGCGCAGGATGAGGGACGGTTCATTCACGGAGAACGTCCATTGCACCTTGCCATCTTTAGGGTCGAGTGCCCAAAGATGACCATCTACCGTCTGTACCAAAAGATGTCCATCCACAGCGACCACCGGTGTGAGCACTTCAGAACTCATCTGCACAGCCCAAAGCTTGTGTCCGTCTTTAGCGGTAAACGCATAGACCTTTCCCGCGTCGGTACCCGCATAAACCACACCATCCGCCAGCGTCGGACCACGCGCTGTTCTGCCATCCAGGCTGCGCATCCACATCTGGTGGCCGCTATCCGTCATACTGACCAGATGACCAGAAGCGTCGGCAACTACGATCTGCCCTTTGCCATGCGCAATCAGCGTTCCCTGATACGGATTGACTTGCCAAATGCCATATAGGCGGGACTGCCATTCCGTAGAGAAAGATACCTTATCCTGCCCTTTGGCGAGGGGTGGGGGTGCCTTGGGGGCTGGAGTGGAATGGAACCAGGACATGATGCCACAGCCGTTCAGCAGGATCGCCAAGGAACCCAACACCATCAGACGCCAGGAGGACGAGAGGGAAATTCGCAAGGTCATGGCGCCACTCCGATATTAGCCATCTTCATCTGCAGGTAGCTGCGGTAAGGATCAGCGGCTGGAAGCGCCGCAATAGCCGACTGATAAGCCTGCATAGCTTTACCGTCCTGATGGAGCGCCACATAGGCGTCCCCCTGGATTTCATCCTGCAGGATGGCGAAGGCCACATCCGGCGCCTTCAGTAAACCCAGTGCCTTTTGTGCCTGCTTCTGCTCCAGATAGAGACGGGCCAGACTGAGCCTCGCCATACCCTTCAGGCCCCTTGGAGCGCTTTCGGTTTGGATGATTATATTCAGCTCCCTTTCCGCCGCAGGGATCTGGTCGCTTTCGCTATCCATACGCGCCAGAAAAAAGTGGGCGAAAGTGGCGTAGGGCGTACGCCCATATTGATGCACCAGGGTATCCGCACTGGCGCGCGCCGTACTGGTCTGCCCGGCGACGAGGGTATCTACCAGTTCATTATAAAGTACGGCAGCACGCTGCACTTGATGGCGCTGGTATTTTTCGTAGCCAAAAAAACCCATTGCCGCAAGCAGTATAATAATAGTGCCCGCGATGAGGGAGATGCGATGGCGATAAAGGAATTCGGAGAGTTCTGGACCGGTCACGATGGGGTTCTGGCTGTGGCAAAATTGCGTACAGTATGGGGGGCAGACTGCGGGAAATCAACGCCAAGGCAGTGCAGACCCTCGTGCAAGGCGTCAAGATTACCCTGCCAGCGGCCCTCCCCTGCCTGTTCCTTAAGGATCAGCGCCTCGCCAGCGAGTTGTCCCGCGCCGATAATGGCCTGGAATCTGGCGCGGGAACGTTCTGCCTGCTTCATGATGCTCTTGAAGTTGGCGGGGCCACCAGTCACGACGGAGATGCCCCCATCACGCAACTTCTCGGCAATTTGCCAGGTGCGCGCTACCGCAGCATTCTCCAAAGCACCGAGGAAAAGCAGGGGGATCGGCGCTTCCACTGCCCTCCCCTGCAACGCCTGTAAAGCGAGTAATCTTTCGAGCCCTACTGCAAACCCGATCGCCGGCGTCTCAGCGCCACCCAACTGTGCGACCAAGCCGTCATAACGACCACCGGCCAGTACCGTGCCTTGCGCGCCAAGTGCATCCGTCACCCATTCGAAGACCGTGCGGTTGTAGTAGTCCAGGCCACGGACGAGGCTATGATTGACCTGGTAAGGGATATCGAGCGCCGTCAGCAGCGATTGCAACATGGCAAAATGTGCTGCAGAGTCTTCGTCCAAATGGTCCGCCAGATGCGGGGCCGTGTGTGCAATGTCCTGGCAAGTGGGTACTTTGCAGTCCAGCACGCGGAGCGGGTTGCGCTCCAAACGCTCCTGACAGTCGGCACAGAGTTCCGCACTTCTCGGGCGCAGATAGTCCAGAAGCAAGGCTCTGTAGTTGGCACGCGCAGCCGGGCTTCCCAGAGAATTGACCTGCAACGAAGCGGTAACGCCAGCCGTCCGCAAAATCCGCGCCGAGAGGGCGATAACCTCCGCATCGGTACTCGCCGCCGACAGCCCGAAGACCTCCACGCCCAGTTGGTAAAACTGCCGGTAGCGGCCCTTTTGCGGGCGCTCATGACGAAACATCGGCCCCATATAATAATAACGCGGGGTCTGGCCGCGCATGCTCTGGGCCTGGATTGCAGCACGCACACACCCCGCCGTCCCCTCCGGTCGCAGGGTGAGACTGTCACCGTTTCGATCGGCAAAGGTATACATCTCTTTCTGAACGATATCGGTGGCGTCGCCAATGGCGCGGGCAAACAGTTCGGTCGATTCTAGAAGAGGCAGACGCACCTCACCATAGTCGTAGAGCGCCAGCAGCGTCCGCAGATCGCTTTCCAGCGCCTGCCAACCCGCGCTCTCTTCCGGGAAAATATCATTCATACCACGTACCGCCTGCAGCACTTTACCCGCCATGACTGCTCCCGGTTTGCGGCGCAGGAAGAGGCTCAGGCCTCATGCCGCGCTGCCTGCCGCTCGGCGATTTCCGCGCGAATGCGCTTTTCCAGCACGTCGACAATGTCGTTGTTCTCCACACGGTCGACCTGTTTACCGCGATAGTAGAGAATGCTGCGTTTATCACCACCCGCCAGACCGATATCGGCCTCCTTCGCCTCGCCGATGCCGTTCACCACGCAGCCGATCACCGAAACGTCCATGGGTTCGAGAATGTCTTCCAGACGCGCTTCCAGGGCATTGATGGTGGTGATTACGTCAAACTCCTGACGGGAACAGGACGGGCAGGCGATCAGATTGATGCCTTTCTGACGCAGGTGCAGGCTTTTCAGGATATCGAAGCCGACGCGAATCTCCTCGACAGGATCCGCCGCGAGGGAAATCCGGATCGTATCGCCGATACCATCCCGCAGGAGCAGACCCAGTCCAATGGCGGATTTGACGGTGCCGGAGCGCAGGCCCCCTGCTTCGGTAATACCCAAATGCAGCGGGTAATCCACCCTTTCCGAGAGCAGCCGGTAAGCGCTTACGGCGAGAAAAACATCGGAGGCCTTGACGCTGATCTTCACGTCGTGAAAATTCAACTCGTCGAGAATACTGACGTGGCGCAAGGCGGACTCCACCAGTGCTTCTGGCGTCGGCTCCCCGTACTTCTCCTGGATATCCTTTTCCAGCGACCCGGCGTTGACACCGATACGGATGGGGATGCCCTTGTCCCTAGCCATTTCCACCACCAGCCGCGTTTTATCCAGAGAGCCAATATTTCCGGGGTTGATGCGCAGACCATCGACACCATCTGCCATCACCTGCAAAGCTATGCGATGATCGAAATGGATGTCGGCGACCAGAGGGGTTTCCACCTGTGCGCGGATCGCTTTGAAGGCTTCGGCGGCGTCCATGCTGGGTACGGACACCCGGACGATATCGGCACCGACTGCCTCCAGGCGCCGGATTTGCGCGACCGTGGCCGCAACATCGCGGGTCTCCGTATTGGTCATGCTTTGCACGCTGATCGGTGCATCGCCGCCGATCGCTACCTTGCCAACGTGAATTTGCCGGGTCTTACGACGCCGAATGGGAGATTCATGGTGCATGGGAAGCCTCGCTGGAAACGGCTGCGGTGCCGGATACCGCAACAGGTGATGAAACCACACTGGCTACCGGCCGTGCGGGGGATGGTGTCAGACTGTGGGTAGCGGCCATAACATGGGCACTACTGAAAGCTGGCGCGGTGCCGACGTGCAACCTGGCCACACCCAGAGCGTTGGCTGGCAGTGGCACCGCCTTATCGTTATAGCTGATGGCAACAGCGCTGGCCTTTCCTACCAGAACGTGATAGGGCGGAGTTCCGGAATCGACGCGTAAGACATCGCCACGACGTCCGAGGACAGCCAGCAGGGTTTTCCCGGAAGCGTCTTTGACCTGCACCCAACAGTCCGCGCTGAACTGAAACGCCAGCCCATGATCCATCGCTACCGCTACAGATTGGGTTGCTGCGACCGGCGTAGCGGACTGGCTGAGCGCCACCGCCGGGGTCTGCGTCACGGTACTCGGCGCCAGGGCGACAGGTGATGCGCTGGGCGCGACTGTCACCATCGGCGCAGGAGCGGCCGGTTGCTTCTCCACCGTCGGCGGAGCTTTCGCGGCGGGCAAGCTCTGTGCCTGCTGCTGACTCCAAAACCACCAGGCTGCCACAATAATGGCTACCACAATCAATACGGAAAAAAACAACATGCGTCGACTATAATCCAGCAGCGGGCCTTCACTACCGGGCAGCACGTTTTCCGATGGATGCAGCCCTGAACCTTCATTGGAGGCATCATATGTCTTCAGCAGAGGTTCCGGATTCAGGTCCAGCAGACGCGCATAATTCTTCAGAAAACCGCGTGCGAAAGCCGCGCCGGGCAGTGCGGCGTAGTCACCTTCTTCCAAACCTTTTACCTGTGCCTCAGTGATATGCAATCGCTCGGCAACTTGGCGAAGACTCCAGCCACGAGCCTCCCGCGCTGCCCGTAAGTCCTGAGAAGTCCCATTTTCTGTCGTCGGATCCATGGCTTCGCCGCCTCAACCGTTTTGCAGCAATAATTGCTGCGCCCGTTTACCCGCCGCAGAATAGGGCGAAGCAGTCACGCAACGCTGCCAAAGAGACTGCGCCTGCGTTGTTCGCCCCTGTTGGGCGGCGATCTGCCCCGCCAGCAAGAGTGCATTGGCGTTATCGGATTCTTGCGCCAGGACCACCTGCAAGTGAGCGAAGGCTGCATCTGCATTACCGTCCTTAAAATCCAGCTCGGCGAGCATTTGCAGAGCAGGCGGATAGTTGGGTACCAGATAAAGTGCCCGGTTCAGGGCATCGCGTGCCGCCGACAAGTCCTTGAGCCCTGCGTAGGCCTGTGCGAGGTTGGTCCAGGCAAACTGCGGCGTGCTGTACAGAGGATCGGCCGTGGCCCGTTTCAACTCGACGAGTGCTTCCGCATAGCTACCGGAGTTGACGAGAAAAGCACCATAATTATTGAGGTACTCGGGATTTTTTGCATCTATAGAGAGCGCCTTACGAAAGGCAGCACGTGCCAATGCATTCTGCTGCAACTGTGCATACGCCAGCCCCATGACATTATATGCGTCAGCGTAACTGCTGTTATCGGCGATCGCCAACTGCAATTCCCGGATCGCCTGCCGGGGATGACCATCCTGCAAATAAGCCGCACCAAGAGAGCTGTAGATGCTTGCCTTGGCCTTATCGGTGTTGGCAGGTGCTGGCTTAAAGCCTGAAGAGGAGGCATTGGCCTTATGCTCATGAGCAATATACGCGGCCATTTGCTGGTCAGGCGTCAGCCCCGCCCCTTTACCGCCAAAGAGCCCGCACCCGCTCAGCAGGAGCGCGCCAACGCCCAATCCCAAAAGCCTTCTCATGAATGCAGCGCCAAGGGGACACTGCGCCGGCCATCGCGCACCTGCCCGGCCAACTGGCCGCAGGCGGCAGCGATGTCATCGCCACGCGGCCGGCGCGTAACCGTCATCACGTCACCCAGCAGGATAATGTCGCGGAAAGCATCGATACGCGCTTGTGGCGATCGTTTAAAATCCGAACCGGGAAAGGGATTAAAGGGGATTAAATTTACCATAGCAGGGATGTCTCGCAGTAAGCGGAGAAGTTCCCGGGCATGGGTGTCGGCATCGTTGATACCATCCAGCATCACATATTCGAAGGTGATGCGGCGTCGGGGCAGCAAGGGATAGCGGCGGCAGGCAGCGAGCAACTCCGCCAGCGGGTAGTGGCGGTTTACTGGCACGAGAATATCGCGGATATCGTCGCGGCTGGCATGCAAACTGATCGCGAGATTGACCGGGCTTTCCGTACCCAGCCGATCCATGCCGGGCACCACACCTGCCGTGCTGACGGTAATGCGCCGCGCGCCAAAGCCGTAGGCATAATCGTCGCGCAACAAATCCAGCGCCGGCAATACCTGGCGCAAATTGAGCAGCGGTTCGCCCATACCCATGAAGACGATATTGGTGATCGCGTCTAAGCCCAAAAAACGGCGCGCCACCCGCACCTGCGCGATGATTTCATGGGTTTCGAGGTTGCGACTGAGCCCCTGGGCGCCGGTAGCACAAAAACTGCAGGCCAGAGAACAGCCCACCTGCGAGGAGATGCACAGCGTGCCACGATCTTCTTCAGGAATAAAAACAGTTTCTATGGCATTGCCATCGGGCAGCCCGAGCAGCCATTTACGCGTGCGGTCTGCCGCCAGTTGGTCAGCAATAATTTCCGGCTCGTTGATGCAGGTTTCTGCGGCGAGGCGAGCGCGAAGGGCTTTACTGATGTTGGTCATGGCTGCGAAATCCGTCACCTGACGGGTATGTAGCCATTGCAAAATCTGGTTGGCACGAAAGGGGGATTCTCCCCAGGAGCGTAACAATTCAGCGAGGGACTGGCGATCCAGTCCCAGCAGATGTGGCCTTTCGGCCTTGGTAACTACAGAAGAATCGCCCATCATTCAGCGCGAAAAAATCTCCCGTTGACCAAAAAAGTAACTGATTTCCCATGCTGCGGTCTCAGCACTGTCGGAACCATGTACAGCATTGGCATCAATGCTGTCGGCAAAGTCTGCACGAATCGTCCCTGCAGCGGCATCTTTGGGGTTGGTGGCGCCCATCAGATCACGGTTTTTGGCGATGGCACCCTCCCCTTCCAGCACCGTAACCACTACCGGACCACTGCTCATGAAGTCGCACAGTTCGCCGTAAAACGGTCGGGCCTGGTGCACCGCATAAAACCCACCCGCGTCATCGCGGCTGAGGTGCAACATCTTGGCGGCTGCGACGCGCAGCCCCGCCTTCTCGAAGCGACCAAGAATGGCACCGATGGCATTTTTCTGAACGGCGTCGGGTTTGATGATGGAAAGAGTGCGCTCAACGGCCATAAGATCCTCAATGGGGGTAGAAGTCAGAGTGGCCATAGGCTAGCATTCTGCGTATTCGCTGGCAATCCGGTGCGCTGGCGTTGGGTGTCAGGAGTGCGCAGTATCCTGCGGCCCGGGTCGGATGACCATCTGCAATAGTAGGGATGGTGCGTCGTCGCTGGATGGATCGAGATAATAATGCGCTGATTCCCTCTTAAACCACGTATCCTGGCGCTTGGCCAGTTGGCGGGTCGCCGCCAGTGCCGCCTGGTAAGCCTCTGCCGCACTGCAAAGGCCGTCATGCCAGGCGAAGTATTGGCGGTAACCCACGGCGCGCATGGCGGGTAACTCCGGCGCGTAGCGACGCGCGCGCAGGTCGGCAATTTCGTCCAGAAATCCCTCGTTCAGCATGACGTTAAAACGCTGCGTGATACGCTGATGTAACCAGCTTCTTGGCGGACGCAGGATGATTTTGCAGAGCGGGCCGGGGAATGTGCCCTGCCAATGGCGCAACCCGCTGATCGCCTGCCCCGAACCGAGAATGATTTCCAAGGCACGTTGAATGCGTTGCCGGTCATGGGGGGCGATACCCGCAGCGGTTTCCGGATCCAGGGTCGCGAGGCGCTGGTGTAGTGCGGGCCATCCCGCCGTCTCTGCTGCCGCCATCAGACTCTGGCGCAAGGCGGGATCGGCGGGGGGTAACGCATCAATACCGCGCTCCAGCGCGCGAAAATACAGGCCCGTGCCGCCGACCAGCAGAGGGATGCGACCGCGTTCCCGCGCCAGCGCAATGCAGCGCATGGCATCTTCCCGAAACAGGCCCGCCGAATAAGGCTCGTCGGGCTCCCGGATATCGACCAAGGCGTGTGGGTATTGCTGGCGCAGGGCCGTGCGGGGTTTGGCGCTGCCAATATTAAAATGGCGGTACACCAGCAAAGAGTCGACGCTGATAATGTCTACGGGCAACGCATCAGCAAGCCTTAAGGCCAGCTCAGTCTTGCCGCTGGCGGTCGGACCCATCAGAAAAATGGCGGGAATCATCGCCCGCGGAGAAAGAGCCGGTCGAGATCGGCCAAGGAAAAATGCACTACCGTCGGTCGACCGTGATTGCACTGCCCGAAACGCGGGGTGGCTTCTAGTTGGCGCAGCAGGCTGTTCATCTCTTCGAGGCTGAGGCGACGGCTCGTCTTAATGGCGGCACGACAGGCCATGTCGGCGAGGACAGCGTCACCGTCTCCCTCGGCCCAGGCGGGCTCTTCCGCAAGAATATCGGCGACAATCTGCCCATAGGTGGCGGCGGCGACGGCTTTGGGGGCCGCATGAATGGCCAGGGTGCCGGGTCCCGCGACGCTGATTTCCAGCCCGGCGGCTTGCAACTCGGCCTGTCGTTCGTCGAAGCGCGTTATTTGCGCCGCTGTTACGTGCACATATTCCGGAATAATAAATGCCTGTTTATCATTTTGTTGCGACGCGATCTTCATCTTCTCGTAGAGGATGCGCTCATGGGCTGCGTGCTGGTCGACAAGAATCATACCCTCACTATTCTGGGCGAGGATGAAACGTGCGTGGATTTGCCCTACGGCCTGCCCGAGGGGGTAGTTCGGGGCCAGATCCTCGGACCCGGCAACCCGCACCTCTGCGGTAGGCACAGGGGACGTTGCAGTAGCCACCAGACGTTCCCAGTAGGCGCCTGCCCCATCCCGCACGGCGCTCAGCGGCCGCTGTGTCGGGTAGGTGGCGGGCGCCGGACTTTGTGCAGGTGCCGACGCTCTGGACAAAGGCTGTACCGGTATAGTGACGTGCAGACGCTCACCACCCTGCCCTGCAATGACCCACCGAAGCGTGTGGAAGAGAAAATCGTGTATCTCGCGGCTGTCGCGAAAGCGTACCTCCGCCTTGGCGGGATGTACGTTGACGTCTACCCGCTCTGGCGGCAAAGCCAGATAGAGCACATAAAGCGGGTGGCGGTCCTGAAACAGCACGTCATTATAGGCAGCACGCAGGGCATGGTTAATCACTGGATCACGAACCGGGCGCCCATTGACGAAAAAGTACTGCTCGTCACCACGGGCGCGGTTGTAGGTGGGCAGGCCCAGCCAGCCGCTGAGAGACAAGCCCTGATCTTCCTGTTCGATATACAGGGCGTTGGCGAGAAAACCTTCCCCCAATATGGTGGCCACTCGCGCTGCCCGACTTTCTGCATCCGTAGCCGCAGGAAATTGCACAAGAGAACGACCATTCTGGGTGAGCTGAAAAGCCACCGGGAAATTGGCCAAAGCGATCTGGCGCAGCACCTTTTGATTGCGCGACAACTCGGCGGCCGGACTGCGCAGAAACTTACGCCGTGCTGGCACGTTAAAAAAGAGATCAGCCACACGCACCGTGGTTCCTGGTGCCCTCGCTGCGGGCTCCGGGGCGGCAGTCATGCCCCCCGTTACCTGCAGCCGTGCCGCCTGATTCTGGCTGCGCGCCCGCGAGAGGAGTTCCAGGCGCGAGACGGAAGCAATCGCTGGCAAGGCCTCACCGCGGAAACCCATGGTCTGGATCGCCTGCAGATCCTCCCAGGTGGCCACTTTGCTGGTCGCATGGCGCTCCAAAGCCAGAGCCAGGTCTTCTGGAAGGATGCCAATGCCGTCATCTTCTACGCTGAGCAGATCTATCCCGCCGCCTTTCAGATGAATGGTAATCCGCGTCGCGCCAGCATCCAGACTGTTTTCCAGAAGCTCTTTTAGGATCGAGGCAGGACGTTCCACCACCTCGCCAGCCGCAATCTGGTTAGCGAGGGTACTATCCAGACGATGAACGCGGGGCACATGTTCATTCCCCATGGCAGATTTTCCGGGTGGACTTGGGCGTTAAGAAAGAGGTCCAGTCCTGAACATGGGGCTGATGCCCCTGCCACTCCAGACGGTGACTGGCGTTGTCCAGAATACGGAGGGTGAGTGACAAATCGGCAGGGGGCAGGAAACCCGCACCCCGCTCCGGCCACTCCACCAGCCACAGGGCCGGTTCTGTCAGATAATCGCGGATACCGATAAATTCCAGCTCTTCCGGCTCTTGCAGACGATACAAATCAAGATGCAGAGCGGGTCCGATGCGGGTCGGATACTGTTCCATCAGGGTATAGGTCGGGCTTTTAATGTTCTGGGTAACGCCCAGCGCCTTTAAGATAGCCTGGGCCAAAGTGGTTTTACCGACCCCCAGGTCACCCTCAAGATAAATAACCGCAGGGATATGAATGCGCAGGGCAAACCGTCGCCCCCAGTCCCGGCAGGCTTCAGCATCTGCGAAATCCCAGTGCATCAGATCCCCAGTTCAGGGCTTCAGCAGATGCTGGAGAATGTCCGAACGGCTAACGATACCCAAGAGCTGGCCCTGGCTGTCGACCACTGGCACCGCATGCACGTCTTTCCGCAAGAGTTTCTCGGCGACCGCGTCCGTATCCTCATCGGGGGCTGCGGTAATGACGTGGGAGCTAGCCAACTGACTGGCGGTCACCGCCGTGACTTTGCGCAGTTCTTCCTCGTATTCATGCATACCGCCCAGAGGAATCAGACCATCAAGAATAGTGAGCATGGTCGGCAGATGCACCTTGCGGTGGGCGTCAATCAGATCCCGTTCACCGATCATCCCGACCAGATGACCATCACCATTTACCACCGGCAGGCTATGATGCCTGGAACTGAGGAGCACATCCCCCACTGTATCTACCGGGTCGTCGGCCAGCACCGTAACGACCTCGCGGGTCATAATGTCTTGGGCCGTTTTCATCAGGATCGTCCTTCCGCCATGGCGTCATATAATACATTGAGGATAGTGTCTATTTCTGCTGCTGTCACCGACAGCGGCGGGACTATAGTGAGGAGATCGCCGAGAGGGCGGCTGTAAACGCCCATTTCCCGTGCCCGCCGGCACACCGCGTATTCGACGCGATCTCCGTAGGGATAAGGTGCATTCGTCCTGGGGTCGCGCAAGGCAATGGCGGCCATCAAACCGAACTGGCGGACCTCTCCTGCCCACGACTGGCCGTGAAAACGCTGCAGCCCGGCTTGTAACTGGGCAATTTTCCCAGGCAAAGCAGCCAGCACACCGCCTTCCGCAAAGAGGGCCAGGTTCTCCAATGCTACCGCACAGGCCAGAGGATTGGCGGTGTAGGTGTGCCCATAGTAAAACTGCCGGGCTTCCCCGAATGGCGCAAGGAAGGCGGCATAAACGTGTTCTGCGGCGAGGGTCGCGGCCACCGGCAAGTAACCACCGCTCAGCCCCTTACCCAAGGCCAGCAAGTCTGGTTCGACAGACTCCCACTCACAGGAAAAAAGCTTGCCGCTGCGGCCAAAGCCGGTCGCGACCTCATCAATGATCAGCAAGACCCCATAGGCCCGGCACAGACGTTGCGCACCCGCCAGAATGCCGGGAGGGAAAGGCAATATGCCTGCGGCACCCTGCACCCCGCCCTCCAGGATCAGGGCGGCAATCTCATGACCCTGGCTTTGCAGTATAGATTCCAGCGCCGCCAGCCATGCCGCTGTTGCCTGCTCCGGATCTCCCTCGCAGTCTTCCCACTGCAATACATAGGGGCTCGGCAAGCGCAAAGTCGGGAACAGGAGATGGCCGTACACCTCATGAAACAAGGGGAAACCGCCCACCGAAACAGCGCCCACAGTATCACCATGATAGGCATTGTCCAGAGTCAGGAAGAGGTGTTTTTCGGGGCGACCCAGATTGCACCAGTATTGAGCCGCCATTTTGATGGCAACCTCAACCGCTTCCGACCCATCCTCCGAAAAGAAACAGTGTTGCAGGGAGGCCGGAGTAATTTCCACCAGTGCCCTGGCGAGGCGAATAGCCGGGGGACTGCTCGCGCCCAGCGCCGTGCTGTGCGCGACTTTACCGACCTGCTCGACCAGAGCGGCGTCCAGTCGGGGATGGCGATGGCCGTGGATATTGCACCAAAGGCTGGCAATGGCGTCCAGACAGCAATGACCTTCCGTATCGTACACGTAATTGCCTTCGGCACGCTCAATGATCCACGGATCATCGTCCCCATAACACTGCATCTGGGTGAAGGGATGCCAGAAATAACGGCGATCCCATTCCCGCAATACTTCAGTTTCCGTCATGATTTTGCGTTAACTCCTGTAATGCGCGGGGCACTGCCGCCAGGATATCACTGGCCAGCAGGCTGGCCTCGCCCATCTGTGCGGCGGCGAGGTCGCCCGCGCGGGCATGCAGACACACGCCGAGGGACAAGGCCTTGTCTGCTTCCAAATCTTGGGCGAGCAGACCCGCGAGTATACCGGTGAGGACATCCCCGCTGCCGCCCGTCGCCATACCGGGATTGCCCAGAGGACAAAGCCAATGACCGCCACTACCCAGTAACAAACTATGGTGGCCCTTGAGCACCCAATGCCCGCCATAGCGGGCCTGCAATCGGCAGATGGCCGCGGCACGATCGGCCTGGACGGCGGTGGCCGTCACCCCTAACAGGCGCGCCGCCTCCCCGGGATGTGGGGTAAACAGACGAACCGCATCGGCGGCCAACAGTTCCGGACCAAAACGCGCCAGAATGTTCAGGGCATCGGCGTCCCAGACCTGGGGACAGGACAGCGTACCGATCTCCAGCAAAAGATCATGGGCGGCCAGACCCTGACCCAAGCCCGGGCCAACGGCCAGGACAGCTTGACCCGGCAAATCTCCGAAACTCGCAGGCCAGTCCCGCCAGGTAGCTTCTGGCAGATGTGCCGCCAGATAAGGGATGGCCGAGGGATGCCCGACGGCCGTCACCAGTCCGGCACCCACCCGATAGGCGGCGGCACAGGCCAGCGCCAGCGCCCCGCCCATGCCCGGCCCTCCGCCTACCGCGAAAACGTGCCCGAAGCTCCCTTTGTGCGCCTGCGGGCTGCGCGCCGGCAAGGCCGGGACTGTCCGCCAGTTTAGGGCAACAAAGGCTTCATTCATGGTCACGCCCTCTCAATATCCTCTTCAGGATACGCGCTGACATGGTGCAAGCTCAAATCCGCCCCCGCATACTCCGCCTCGGGATCAAGACGAATCCCGATAAAATACTTGATGCTGCCGTAGACAATGGCGCTGCCCGCCAGGGCGACCAGCACACCCAGCGAGGTGCCCAGCAACTGGGACCAGAAACTGACTCCACCGGCGCCGCCGAAGAACTGATGCCCAAAAATACCGACGGCCAATCCACCCCACACACCGCAAACACCATGGAGCGGCCATACGCCAAGCACGTCATCCAGACGCAGGCGATGCTGCACAAAAGTGAAGAGGTAGACAAAAATAATGCCTGCAATAGCGCCAATGGCCAAAGCCCCAATGGGTTGCACCACATCGGAACCGGCGCAGATCGCGACCAGACCCGCGAGAGCGCCATTGTGTACGAAGCCCGGATCGCCCCTTCCTACCGCCAGTGCCGCCAGCATGCCGCCCACCAGCGCCATAAGCGAATTGAGCGCTACCAGACCCTGCACGGCAGCGAGCTGCTGCGCACTCATCACGTTAAAGCCAAACCAGCCGATAATCAGAATCCAGGAACCCAGCGCCAGAAAGGGAATGTTGGACGGCGGCATGGCATGCACTGCACCATCTTTCCCGTAACGCCCCTTGCGTGAACCCAGCAGCCAGACCGCCATCAGCGCCATCCATCCACCCATGGCGTGCACCACCACCGAGCCCGCGAAATCGTGAAAAGGCGCGCCAAAAGTGCTGGTAAACCAGGCCTGAATGCCATAATGGTTATTCCAGACGATGCCTTCATAAAAGGGATAAACCAGCCCCACCAGAAAGGCCGTTGCCAGCAATTGAGGATAAAACCGCGCCCGCTCGGCGATACCACCGGAAATAATAGCTGGCACCGCGGCGGCGAAGGTGAGCAGGAAAAAAAAGCGCACCATCTCGAAGCCATGATTGCCTGCGGTCAGGGTCTTCACATCACCGAAAAAGCTGATGCCATAGGCTATATGATAACCCACAAAAAAATAAACGATGGTGGATATACCAAAATCACTGAGAATTTTGACCAGTGCATTTACCTGGCTGCGACGGCGTACCGTACCCAGTTCCAGAAAGGCGAATCCGCCGTGCATGGCAAACACCAGAATGGCGCCCATCAGCAAAAAAAACACATTTCCGCCTGGAGGCGTGACTCCTGTGGCTGTCATGATCGCTGCTTCCTCTCAAAATTTAATTGCTTTTATATTTACGAAATAATGGGTAAGTGCTTAGTCATCAAGCAAGCGGCGACCATGCAACGCACGCCCGAGGGTGCTACGGTCAACATATTCCAACTCGCCACCCACCGGTACCCCGCGTGCAATACGGCTGATCGTGATACTGTCAGGAACCAGCCCCGCTAGAAACTGGGCCGTTGCCTCCCCTTCTAGGGTAGGGTTAGTCGCGAAAATCACTTCCCGCAAATCTGCTTCACCCAAACGCGTGCTGAAGCGATCAATATGCAGGGCTTCGGGACCGATGCCGTCCAAGGGCGACAAATGCCCCATCAACACAAAGAACTCGCCGACGAACACACCCGTATCTTCGATAGCACGCAGATCAGCAGGGGATTCCACAACACACAAAATGGAGCGGTCCCGGTGGTCGGAACGACAGACGGCACACAATGGCGCTTCGCTCAGATTATTGCAGCGCTTACAAAAACAGACCACGGCATGGGCCTGCTGCAAGGCCGCGGCCAGTTGCGGCATGAGATCGCGCTTGCGCACCAGCAACTCATAGCTGATCCGTTGCGCCGAACGCGGGCCAATACCCGGCAGGCGGCGGAGCAGCGCCACCAGGGCATCCATACTCGGAACGTCCGCCATAAAATGCCTAGAAAGGCAGGCTCATGCCCGGAATATTCATGCCACCAGTCACTTCCGACATCCGCTCCGCGCTGAGCTTCTCGGCATTGCGCACGGCGTCATTAATGGCTGCAGCCAGGAGATCCTCGAGCATTTCCTGATCGCCATCGGCAAGCAGAGAGGGATCAATGCGAACCCGCCGTACGTCATGTCGGCAGGTCATAGTGACTTCCACCAGATTACCGCCCGCATGGCCCTGCACCTCTACCTGCGCAAGCTCTTCCTGCGTCTTTTGCAACCGCTCCTGGAGCTGCTGCGCCTGCTTCATGATATTTCCCAGTCCGCCCTTCATCTTTCATTACCTCCCTGTTTACTTTTCACTGTGAGCTGACGGCACCGCTCTTTGCGGCGGGTGCCATAATTTCAATGGATTCCACACGGGCATCCAAAACTTCCAGGAATGCGCCTATGTGTGGATCCACGGCGACGCGTGCCTCCGCCTCAGCCTGCCGGGATGCCGCGCGCGCTTTCTCTTCCTGCACTAGGCTCCCCACTCCGGCCTCTTTGGTCAGGGGTACGATGTTCAGACGCGGCTCCCGGCCAAAATACGCAGTAAGCGCCTGATGTAATGCCCTGCGGGCCTCGGCCTTGACGAGGAATGGCAAATAATTGGGCTCCACGGCCAATTCCACAACCTCTGAATTGCAGCGCAAAGCTTGTCCATAGCGCAGGTACTCAGCAATTATGGGCGACACCTCCAGCGCCTCCACCATATGGCGCCAGTCCGTCGAAAGTGCGGCGTCGGCCGGCCTCTCAGGCAGTGCAGCGGTCACCTTCAACGGCGGTTCCCGGACTTCATCCCGCGAACGGGTGGATAACAGGGGTGCTGAACGGTGCGATACCGGCGAAGTCCCCTCGGGCGTAGCGCACTCGTGCGTCGGGGGTGATGACTCGACAAGATACCGCTTGTCCTCGCTCGGAAGGGCCGCGGGCGGCGAGTCCGGTCCGGAAAAACTCAACACCCGCAGAAAAGCCATTTCCAGTGCCATCCGATGGTCCGGATAAAGCGCAAAGTCACGTCGTGCCGAGAGCAGCAAAAAATACCAGGACTGCAGGGTAAGCGGGCTGATCCGCTCGCGCAGGCGCACGATCACCTCCGCACCATCACCCTCCGGATCAGTCGGAAGAAATTGTGCCAAGCTAAGACGGTGCATGCCCTCTATGACCAAATCGAGCAGGCCGGCGCCATCTATGCCTCGCGCCAGATGATCATCCAGTATGGCAAATACCTGCGCAGCATCCCGGTCCACCAACGCTTCGACCAGACCCAGCACTGCGTCGTCACTGCTGCGCCCCAGCATCGCGAGCACACCATCACGCTGAACCACGCCACCACCATGAACAATGGCTTGATCCAGCAAACTCAGGGCGTCGCGCAGGCTCCCATCAGCAGCGCGGGACAATATCTGCAGTGCGGCATCCTCGGCAGGTAGCTGCTCGGCCGCCATGATCTGCTGCAATCGTCCCTGAATTTGCGGAATATCCAGCCTCCGCAAATTAAACTGCAGACAGCGGGAGAGTACGGTTACCGGAAGTTTCTGCGGATCCGTAGTCGCCAACAGAAACTTGACATGCTCCGGCGGTTCTTCGAGGGTTTTCAGCAGCGCATTGAAGCTGTGCGTGGACAACATGTGTACCTCGTCGATAAGGTACACCTTGTATCGACCCACCGTAGGCGCGTACTGCACGTTGTCCAGCAGGTCACGGGTTTCATCCACCCGGGTGCGGCTCGCCGCGTCCACTTCCAGCAGATCAACAAAATTTCCCGCGGCGATGCCGCGACAGGCACTGCACTCTCCGCAAGGATTGCTGCTAACACCACGCTCACAGTTCAGGCACTTGGCCAGTAGCCGCGCCAAGGTCGTTTTACCGACACCCCGCGTCCCGGTGAACAGAAAAGCATGATGAATGCGACCGGAATCAAGGGCATGGCGCAAGGCAGCGACCACAGCCCCTTGCCCTACAAAATCGTCAAAGTGTTGTGGCCGCCAGCGGCGGGCAAGCGCGAGGTAGGCGCTCATGCGCGCCCGAAATATAGGGTGGCGACGCCAACCAGCCGCACCCCGGCACCTGGATCACCGGCTGCCGCTGCTCCCTTCCGGGCCTGACGGGGTTCACCAGCTACCACTGCGAGGGGACCGATCTTTGTCGCCATAGAAAAACCTGAGACTGTCCGCTGATGGACGGTGATTGGCGGAGAGGGTGGGATTCTGCCCTCCACTCATATTTAATATTTACTTTCAATGAGTTACAAACAACCGCCTTGACCAGATAGTTACAGTGATTAGTTACAAATACAATATCAAGCCGCTAAACTATCAGAAGCGCACGATGTTATCAATATTGCTGCTGTCAATCAGGGTCAAGCAATGACCATGTATCAGCCCCAAGTGCTTACTACGCAACGACAGATCATGAAGTTCACTATCTGAATGAACGGAAACAAGATTTACCGCATCATGCCCTGATCTTTGGTGGTCAACCTTGACGCTGTTTCTCAATCACAAATGACCGATCATAGTCGCTGATTGACATACGATAAAACGCATAAATTGATATTATCTTCTTTATCGTATATACTGCTTTTATTCGGTATACCGAATGTGCAGAGGCGTTTTTCATGACCGTGACCATCAGGAACAGTAGAGAGCTTGGGGAAGCCATTCGGGCCGAACGCCTGAAAAGAAAACTGCGTCAGGTCGATCTGGCGAGCATGGCTTCGGTAAGGCAGGCCCTTATCTCCAATCTTGAAAACGGGGCCAATAGCGCACGCGCAGACACTTTTCTCAAGGTCCTGGCCGCGCTCGACATGGACTTGGCGCTGGTG
>Ga0315298_1002105_pt1 | contig 34749 bp, 30 predicted proteins | sample WHS_1_MG_FD_203077 | JGI IMG/M metagenome (GOLD analysis project Ga0315298, IMG submission 203077) | Extremophilic microbial mat communities from Washburn Hot Springs, YNP, Wyoming, USA - WHS_1_MG | ecosystem: Environmental > Aquatic > Thermal springs > Hot (42-90C) | place: USA: Wyoming...
TCTGCGATTTGTGCACAGATTTTCCTATATAGTACTACACCACCTCCGGATTGTCCTCCACCACCGTGCTCCTGAACCGCTCGGCCCACATCGTCCCGGGCCGGTCCATCCGCCGATTGTACCACCGTGTAAACCGTTGCTTGATCTCCTGCAACAACACCGATATGTTCCCCATCCTCCGCAGCATCCGGGACCTGATCTCCTCGGGCACCTTGCCCTGTTTCTCCAGTCCTTCGCGCGCAATTTACACCAGCCTCCCGTCTTTCCCGTACAACGCCTCCATCCGCTGGACCAATTCCTCGTCGCTTGGATCCTGCTCCGCAGGCACTCTGACCAGCATGTGAAAATGATTGGTCATCACACAGTGGCTCACCAGGTCTATCCCGCAGAACCGACTCAGCGCGGCGCGACACAGCGGTATTCCTGCAACCAGCGCAGTTAACAAGCGCAGTTGTTACGCCTTGCGCATTTGGTTGCGGCTGCGCCGCGCTGAGGAATCTGAATATCAAGCCCAGCAAAGTGTGCCCGAGTCTTCGGATTTGATATTCCATTTATCCAGCAGTTTCGAAGGGAGTTCTTTCAGAAATCTCGAGGGCCGTTGCATGAAATCAGCCGGGTTTGTGGCGAAGGTGCGCATGAGCGGATAGGTCAGATACAGCTCATTGCGCGCGCGCGTGACGGCCACATAAAAAAGCCGCCGTTCTTCTTCCTCGCCGTCGGGTGTTTCCACCGCACGAATCGATGGGAACATACCGTCACAGAGCATGATGATGAAGACCACGTCGAACTCGAGTCCTTTGGCCTGGTGGACGGTTGAGAGGCGCAACCGATCTTCTGTCTCTGAAGGCGCAGTTGTTTCCTCCGATTCGACACTGCTGAGCAACGCGAGTTGCGTGAGGAAATCAGCGAGCGTTGGGAATTGCGCGGCGTAAAGCGCAAGCTGTTCAAGGTCTTCCAATCTGAGCCGATGATTGTCGTAATTGGCTTCGAGGTATTCTTCGTAGCCGTACTGAAGGACAAGCTGAATCATTCTCGACCCTGAAGCGCCGGTTCCGGGCGACTCGAGTTCGGCGAAGGTCTTGACCAGTGGGGCCCATGATGCCGCGGCCTTGGATGGGACGGTTGAAGTGATTGCGAGCAATGCGGGTGCGACCTTGGTTGCGGTGGTGCCGGGGCCGGATTCGGGGGGGGGCGTTTGAGGGCTTTCTGCTGGGGTTTTGGAATCTGGTTTGCCGGGTGTTTCGGGGCCGACGTTCTGCTGTGACGGGGGTTGGTTTGCTGAGGTCTGATTGCTGCTGAGAACCGTCATGTACCGTTGCCACAGTTTCTCCGCCGCTTTCGGTCCGATGCCGGGCAGCATTCGAACAATACGTTTGAACGACAGCTCGTCGGAAGGATTGTACACGAGCTTGAGGTAGGCAGTGACATCTTTTATGTGGGCTTGTTCGAAGAACTTTATGCCACTTGTTATTGAGAACGGGATGTTGCGACGGGTCAATTCGAGTTGGAGTTCCATGGCATGAAAGTGGGAGCGATAAAGCACGGCCATTCTTGAGAGACTCGTGCCTTCTTCGCGCAACTCCAAAACCCGTTGTGCGACAAACACGGCCTGAGTGGACGCGTCGGCACAAACGACCAACGCCGGTTTTGGTCCGGACTTGCGGACCGGGGTTAGGCGTTTGGAATATCCCTTGGTGTTGGCGGCTATCGCAGCATTTGCGAGGGCGAGAATTTCCGGTGTGCTGCGATAATTGGTTTCGATCTTGTAGATTTTTGCGTCGGGATAGCGTTCTGGAAACTTGAGGATATTGAGGTAATTGGCGCCGCGCCATGCGTAGATGCTTTGTGAGTCATCGCCGACAGCCATGACATTCTTATGGCGGGCAGCAAGCAGATCGATGATGTCGCTCTGCAGTTTGTTTGTATCCTGATACTCATCGACGAGGATGAACTGGAACCGGCGCTGATAGTCTTCGAGAACATCCGGGTGTTCGCTCAGGAGTCGCAGCCACAGAACCAACAGATCGTCGAAATCCATGACTCCGTTCTGCCGTTTGCGATCGGCATAGCGTTTCAGGAGGTCTTCAATTTGTGGTGCGAGCGACTCGAATTGGCCGAAGTATTTTGCGAGGACATCGCGTATCGAGCTGCAGGTATTTGCGGACAACGAAAAAATCTCGGCAAGGGCGTCTGCTTTGGGAAAGCGGGTTGCCTTGACATCGATGTTGGCCTCGCCGAGGCAAGAGTTTATGAGCTCTTTGGCGTCTTCTCGGTCCAATATGGTGAAGTTGGGGGGGTAACCGATCAGATTGGCATGACGATGTAGAATCCGGTTCCCGATCGAATGGAAAGTTCCGCCCCAGAGATCGGAAAGTTCGCTGCCGAGCAGGTCGGCCACGCGCCGCATCATTTCATGAGCGGCTTTGTTCGTGAACGTCAGCAAGAGAATGTGTCTGGGTGGGATGCCCTGCTCGATCAGGAAAGCGACGCGATAGGTGAGGGTTCGTGTTTTGCCCGCGCCTGCGCCGGCGATGACGAGCGCCGGGCCGGGCAAGGCTGTCACAGCAGCCAGTTGCTGCGGGTTCAGCTCGCCGGCGTAATCGATATGCAGATCGACCGCAGGTCTGAAATTGTGCAGTATGTAGTCGCGTGACACGGGCCAAATTGAAAAGTCAAGTTGACCGCAAAAAAAGCAAAATCCGAAGCGATGTTGATTTGACCGGCGGCATGGATCATTCTCGGGCCATGCGTTATTGTGCAGGGATTTTCTGTATGGTTTTTCTCATGACGATAGTGGGCTGCGGCAAAGAGACGTCGGGTGCCGGTCCGGACTCTGCAAAACCGTCAAACGAAGTCCGGGGTCATCTGAGCCATGCTCTTCCGAGGCTTGCCACGGTGAAACTCTGGCTGGGCAGCCAGGAACTTACAGCCGAGGTCGCAAGAACAGAGATCGAGATTCGGACGGGCATGATGTTCCGGACGAACATCGTCGATGGCGAAGGAATGCTTTTTGTTTTCGCCCGACCGATGCGCGCCGCGTTTTACATGCGCAACACGACCGTTCCATTGTCGTGCGCCTACATTGATCCTGAGGGCGCGATTCTCGAGATTCACGATCTGAAACCACTGGATGAAACGCCCGTCGAAGCTCGGAGCGACAACGTACAGTTTGTTCTTGAAGTGCCGCAAGGCTGGTTCGATCGCAACCAGATAAAACCCGGAGCTGTTGTCCGCACGCAGTATGGCGCGCTGAACGAACTGAACTGGGCGACCCTGCGACCGGCAAGACGGAGGTGATCGATGAAGATTGCCCTTGCTCAACTTAACACGACTGTTGGCGATTTGGCCGGGAACGCAGCCGCCATACAGGCAGCCTATGAACGGGGCCTGGCGGCCGGGGTTGAAATTGTTGTTACTCCGGAGCTATCGATCACAGGCTATCCACCGCGGGATTTGCTTTTGCGAGCGGGGTTTGTAGAGAACAACCTTCGTGTTTTGGAGCGGTTGGCGCAGGTCACCGGCACGGTCGGTTTGCTGGTCGGATATGTTGGCAGGAATACCAGCGGCAATGGTCGTGAACTGACGAATTCGGTCGCTCTCCTCCAGAACGGTCGCGTGGTCGATTCCAGGAGCAAGACGTTGCTGCCGACCTATGATGTTTTCGACGAAGACAGGTACTTCGAACCGGCGGTGACCAACGCGCCTGTCGTTTTCAACGGTCGGCCCGTGGGCCTCACGATCTGCGAGGATTTGTGGAACGACGATTTTTTGTGGCGCACGCGACGGTATCGGAGAAACCCTGCTTTGGATCTTTGTGAAGCCGGGGCGGAGATGATTTTTAACATCTCTGCTTCGCCTTGGTATCTTGGCAAGAACCGCATACGCCATGCGCTGCTCTCGAGTGTGGCTTCGAGACTCGGTCGTCCACTGGTTTACTGTAATCTCGTGGGAGGGAACGACGAGCTGATTTTCGATGGAAGCAGCGTTGTTTTTGACAAAAACGGCCGACAGATCGCCCGCGGCGCGTTGTTCGGCGAAGATTTCATTGTGGTTGACACCGGTCACGATTCGCCGGTTCCCAGCGAGGTGTTACCTGACGAAGAAAAGCTGTACAAGGCGCTGGTGCTGGGGTTGCACGACTACGTTACAAAATGCGGTTTTTCGCGGGTTGTCATTGGACTGAGTGGCGGGATTGACTCGGCATTGACGGCTTGCATTGCCACAGAAGCGCTCGGCCCCGAAAACGTCTGGGGTGTCTCGCTTCCATCGAAGTATTCATCCCAGGGCAGTCTGGATGACGCGCGTCAACTGGCAATGAATCTTGGCATTCGGTACGACGTGATTTCGATACAGGGCGCATTCGATGCTGTTCAGCGGCAACTTGCCCCGATCTTCGAGGGCCGGAAACCAGATGTTGCCGAAGAAAACATTCAAGCGCGGTTGCGGGGGGTTTATCTCATGGCGCTGTCAAACAAGTTCGGCGCTCTTCTACTGAACACAGGGAACAAAAGCGAGACCGCGGTCGGCTATTGCACGCTGTACGGTGACATGTGCGGCGGGCTGGCGGTCATCAGCGATGTCCCCAAGACCATGATTTATCGCATCGCCAAATGGCTGAACCGAGAACGCGAGTTGATCCCGGCTTCAACAATTCTGAAACCGCCTTCCGCGGAGTTGCGTCCAAACCAAACCGACCAGGATACACTGCCGCCGTACGAGGTTCTGGACGCAATATTGGAAGCCTACGTTGTGGAGGGGCGTACCGGCGCCGATATCGTTGCGTCGGGCTTCGACGGAGCGACTGTAAAGCGCGTGATCAGGATGATCGACGCTTGCGAGTACAAACGCAGGCAGGCTGCGCCGGGGCTCAAGGTGACGAGCCGCGCGTTTGGCATGGGCTGGCGCATGCCAATAGCACAGCGCTTCCGCGAAGACTGGTGAAAGCAAGCGACCCGTCAACGGAACAGCTCTCAGCGAAATCCGGGAACGATCGGATAATCTGCGACCTCCGATCGCGGGTCGCACGCATCCCGACTTTTCCCCTTTCCGTTTGCCTGCAAACTGAGAAATGGTCAACCTACGCGGGCGAAGGAAATGTCAACCTCGAGCAGTAACAAGCAAACCACGCCGGAGCCGGATGATTTCCGGTCCTTGCTGAAAAGCCTCGAGCAGCTCAGGAGAGAGGGTGGCATGCGGTTCCTGCAGAACTTCGGGAAAGCGGTGTTTTGGCAGGGGCTGGGACGTCTTGTTCAGGTTGCGGGTCTTGCTTATGCATTGCGCTGTTTGGGACCGGAGAACATTGGGTTGTCCGGAACCGTGATTGTGGCGGCGACATACGGCCAGCTCGCGCTGGATTTTGGTCTTGATCTGGTGAGTGTCCGGCACGTGGCAGGCGGCACGGCACGTCTTGACGCTGTTTTGCCGGCGATGTTTTCCTTGCGGTTTCTTGTTGGCATGCTGGCTGGGGGCTTGTGGTTGTTGCTGGTTGTTTTGTTGCCGATGGATTCCACGACGCGGCGGGTTTGGGTGATGGGGGCGGCGTATCTTTGGGTGCTTACTTTGAGTTGCAGTTGGTATTACCAGGCAACGGAACGGATGCACCAGTTTTCGCTGATACAAAACTCGACAAGCATTGCAGTCAGCGTTTGCTACCTTGTGTTTTTCCGTCCGGGACAGGCTGCCGGGAGCGATTTGTTGGTGATGCTCATTTTGACGGCGCTGGTGACGGCTGCCGTGTGGTGGCACGTGCACAGAGAACAAGGAATCGGGCTATTCCGTTTCGATAGCCTCGCGCTGGCGCGGTCGTTGCTCCGAGAAGGACGACCCATGTGGTGTTTCAATCTGTGTTACACGGCGTTGTCTTCGATGGGCCTGCCTTTGTGTTACGCGCTGCTGAGCGAGCGGGACGGCGGGCACTACAGGGCTGCGGGGGCTTTTGCAGCGGCTCTACAGATGTTTCTGGTTTACCTGTCTTTGATGCTGTATCCGAGGGTTGTGGCGTGGCGGACAAGTGCTCCTGCGCAGTTCAGAAACAGGGTTTATCTTGTGGTGGCGGGTGTGTTGGCGGTTGGTTTGGCGGCGTTTGCGGGTCTTTGGGTTACGCGGATGCCGATCATGCGTTTGCTCGGGGGCCGGGATTTTCTGGCTGCGGCACCGCTGCTACCGGTGTTGGTTGCCGGGAAATTTGTTGCCATTGCAAGCGGGATTGTGATCTGGGCTTTGCTGGCGGGGAAACGAGATTGGTCTGCGGCTCGATGTTGCGTCCCGGTGCTTGTCGGCGGCTTCGTTTTGAACTGGTGGTTGATTCCGCTTTATGGCGTTGGAGCAGCAGCATGGCTGAATTGCGGGATGGAACTGGCATTGCTGATGTCCTGTCTGGCTGCGTTTGTGCGTTCAGAACGGAGCCGTGCGGTTGAACAATGAAGAACCCGTTCTCAAATGCCGTTGTTGTATTGCTGGCATGGATGCGCATGCGCCGGTATCCGGGGTTGTTTTCTTTGAGCGACGCGCTGATGCAGGTTGACCGGGTGGTTTTACCAGCGCGATTTCATCATCGCTTTGCAGCCGCCGCGCTGCGCAGACAGGCCCGGATTGAGAGGGAACCCGACGGTGTCTGGCGGATCGATCTGCCGGTGCACGGATTGGTTTTTTTCTGGCGCGAACAGCCGACCCCGAATTTGTGGTACCTCATCGAACAGGAGTTTGACGAACGAAATCCGCATTGCTACACGACAGCGCCGATCAAGCTGACCCACGAAAGCCTGATCGTTGACGTTGGGGCATGTGAAGGTCTGTTTGCTTTTCGCGCTGCAAAGAAGGGAATGGCGAAACGGGTGATCTGCTTTGAACCGCTTGCCGAGATGGCTGAGCTGATACGCAGAGGCGCAGAAGCAAACGGAGTTCGCCATCTGATTGACGTTGAAACTGTCGCAGTAACACGAAAGTCAGGTCAGGTTTCTTTTGCGATCACAGAGGGTGCCGATCGAGGATGCATTGACATGGACAGGACCGGAGCAAGGCAGATTCCTGCGGTTTCAATTGACGAGTACCTGTCCTCACGGGGAATCCAGCTCAGACCTTGCGATCTTCTAAAGATAGACGCTGAAGGCGCGGACATGGACGTGTTGATTGGGGCCGAGCGGGTCATCAGTGAGATTGGGCCGCAGATTGCGGTCACGACCTATCACAAGGACGCACACTGCGGGCAGATGGTTAACTGGCTGCGCGCCAAGCAACCGAATTACCGAATGCGACTAAAGGGGTTCTCGTTTTGGACTGGAAAACCGCACCCGGTTCTCTTGCAGGCCGCGCGATGAAAGGACGCCTCGGAAATGATCAGCCGGTTACCGATGCCCGGTGTGCACCGTAACACTCACTTGCATGCGCCTGTGAATATCGTACAATCGTTGTTGTCTCTGTTTCAATAAAGAGGCGGGGATGCAGAGAAGCAATGGTTATGAATTCTATGCGATGCTCGTCAGCCAGAAGAAATGCGGCATTCACACTGATCGAGTTGTTGGTTGTTATTGCGATTATCGCCATTTTGGCGTCGATGCTGTTGCCCGCGCTTTCGAAAGCGAAATCGAAGGCAACGGCCATAAGCTGCGCCAACAACCTGAAACAATTGTCTATCATTTGGACCATGTACGCCGGCGACAACAACGAGAATATTGTTGTCAACAACAGTGGCGGTGACTCGAGATACACAAACACATGGGTGGGCGGGAGTTTTGCCGGGACACCGACGGACCAGACAAACGTCTTTCTGTTGACGGACCCTCGATACTCTCTTTTTGGTGCGTATCTGAAATCGGTGGATGTTTACCGGTGCCCTTCAGACACGAAGCTTGAAACACTCGGCGGCAAAAAGGTCCGCAGAGTTCGTAGTTACGGCATGAATGCTTTCGTCGGATGGCGCGGTGATACATACAGGAACAACCCCGAACCGGGTTTCCGCGTTTATCTCCGCACAAGCGACATCAACGATCCCCCACCGTCCGAGCTCTTTGTTGTTTCCGAGATTCACCACGAAAGCATCTGCCGACCGTTTTACGGCGTGGATATGCTTGGTTTGACTTTTTATCACGTGCCTGCCAATTACCACAAACCCGCCAGCACATTTTCCTTTGCGGATGGCCATGTTGAGATTCACAAATGGAAAGACCCGCGCACGTACAATCCGCCAAACAATCTTGATTGGCATGGTCATTATTACAGTGTGCCCGGAAGTCAGGATGTGCGCTGGCTTCAGGATCACGCCTCGAGGCGCGCCAGATAACCAACCGGGGTAAACGTTTCAACTCAAAACCGTGGAAGCGAACAACCCAGCCGCACCGGAATCACAATCAACCAATCCCCGTGAAAACCCAGTCGGGGCAGCCGCCAGAATCGATGGCCGTCGCCCGGACGAGCTCAGGCCGGTGCGTTTTCAGAATGGAATTGCGCCTTACGCGGCGGGTTCAACATTGATTGAATGGGGTTCCACACGCGTCATTTGCGCGGTGACGATCGAGGAAACCGTGCCCCGTTGGATGAAAGAACAAGGGTTGCCCGGCGGCTGGATCACAGCGGAGTATTCAATGCTGCCATACTCGACGTTGGAAAGGAAACCGCGGGACAGCAGCAAGGGACGTGTCGAGGGGCGCACCCAGGAAATTCAACGTCTCATAGGGCGCGCGATGCGTGCCGTTGTTGACCTCGAGAAGATCGGAAATCGAACACTTTGGATCGACTGTGACGTTTTGCAGGCCGACGGAGGAACGCGCACGGCGGCGATTACAGGCGGGTATGTGGCACTTGTTTTGGCGGTTCGAAAAATGCTCGCCGCAGGCCTGCTAACCGAAAACCCGGTGTTGCAGTCGGTGGCGGCGGTCAGTCTCGGCATCGTCGGCGGGAAAATGCTGGTTGATCTCAACTATGCTGAAGACTCGACAGCCGACGTTGACTTGAACCTGGTGATGACCGGAGACAAACGCTTCGTTGAAGTCCAGGGCACGGGCGAACGTGCCACATTCGATCAACAACAGCTTTCGGAAATGCTGGCGCTCGGCCAAAACGCAATCGCCACTCTAACCGCCCTGCAAAACACGGCTTTGGCCTGAACCGAACCTTGGGTTTGAATCGATGGATCAGTCCACTCGTTTGTTTCTCCTGCGTCACGGTGAAGTAGAAGACCGTTATCGGTATGTGTTTGGCGGACGTATCGACATGGACCTGTCGCCTCGCGGACGAGAGCAAGCCAAACGATTGGCAGAACATCTTTGCCAAACCAAGCTCGACGCAATCTACGTCAGCCCACTGAAACGCGCTCGGCAGACTGCGGCGGCTCTCCTCCAACATGACGGACGAACTGAAACCGTGCATCACGATTTGCGTGAAGTGGACTTTGGTCAGTGGACCGGGCTGACGTGGGCAGAGGTTGCAGAGCGGTTTGGTGTGCATGCGTTCGACTGGCTGAGAGCGCTGAGGCACGACGAGATTCCGGGTGCAGAGCCTTTTTCGGCATTTCACTGCCGGGTATCAAAGTGCTTGAACGAGATTTTGGGGCGGCATTCGGGTCAAAGCGTCGCCTTGGTGTGCCACGGCGGAGTGATCAGAATGCTTTTGGCGTTGTTGTTGGACCTGCCACTGGAAAAAACAGGCGGGTTCGAAGTTGATTACGCGAGTCTCACCGTTGTTGGGTGGGAACGGCCCGGACCAGCCATTCGCCTTTTGAACTTTACACCATGGCGTCCTTTGCCATGACACGGTGTGCGTGGTGGGAGATTTCAGTGAGTGTGCCTGCTGATGCTGCCGATGCGGTCGCGGGCATTATGGAGGCGGTTTTTGCCGCTGCGCCGGTCCAATGCCAGCGCGCCGGCAGTTCCGTGACCAAAGTAACTGTTTACCTGCCGAAGTCAGCGCGACCGGACAGCAGTTTGATCAAATCGCTGAAGGAAAGAATCTCTGCACTTGCGGTTGGCGAGGCGGCTCGATGCCTGCGGCGAATCCGGGTTTCCCGGCTGAAGCCTGAAAACTGGCGTGATTCGTGGAAAAAGCACTTCCGACCGATCGAATTCGGAGGCGTGTTGTTGATCAAGCCCACATGGAGTCATCGCAAGGCCAAGCCGGGCCAGACCGTTGTGGTTCTGAATCCGGGTTTGGCGTTTGGGACCGGTCATCATGCGACCACAGCCTACTGTTTGGATGAGATTGTTCGGTTCCGGTGCGGCGGCCAACCGGCTGCATTCCTTGATGTCGGCACCGGCTCGGGAATACTCGCAATAGCTGCTGCAAAGCTCGGGTACAAACCGGTTCGCGCAATCGACATTGACCCGGAAGCAGTCAGGTCTGCGCTCGCGAACGCCCGACGCAACAAGGTCCAGAGATTGATCGAGTTCAGTGCTGTTGGGCTGGCCAATTTCAAGCCGGATTCACCGCGGACGTACGGCCTTGTATGTGCGAATTTGAGCGATGACATCCTGCTGAAAGAACGCAGGCGCCTTGCAAGACTCGTCGATTACTCCGGTCGCCTCGTCGTATCGGGCATATTGCGCAAATACTTTGCCCGTGTGCAGAGCGCGTACGAGGCACTTGGGTTTGTAATGGAACGATCGAGAACAGAGGGCGAGTGGCGGTCGGGGACTTTTGTCCTAACTCGGAAATCTCACCGGCCAACGCCCAAGGGGCACGAGTACGTTCAATCCGGTGAGATTTCCGAGTGATGGAAACCCGCGCCCAGAGCGGAGAATGTTGATTCTTGAGAGTTGATGCCGGGGTTTGTGAGTTGGGGGATTTCGCCGAGGCGGATCCCGACACCCTGTCGAGTGTTTTCATCTTCCTTAAATTCCTTAAGTGGGGCGTGGGTTTCCTGAAGCCCGCATATTTAGTACTGCTGTATTACTATATTGCGAAATCGATCATATTTGCGAAGATTTTCAAACTGCGAGTTGGCTCAGTTTGTCAGTATCTGCTTCTCTGGCAGCGAGTAGTGCGGTCACCACGGTGCGCCCTTTGGAGTACAATGTTGCAGAATCTGCCCGGACTTTCTGCACGGTTTCATGATTGGTCCTGTCGAGTGTTTTGGAGGTTGACTGTTCATTGACCGGTTGGGGCCCTCACCCTTGCCCTCTCCCAGGGGGGGAGAGGGAATCCGGGGCAACGCGTTGGGTTGGTCAAGTCGTTGTTGCAATAACCACGGCTGGCCCGGACTTCCTGCGCGGTTGCATGAATTGAGCCGTGATCATTGATGAGGAAGCCAGACGCGGTGAGATGGGCGACGGCGGGGAGCATCTGGGACCGGGATTATGTTTTCCCTCTCCTGCGGGGACAGGCACGGAGTTGATTTTAGGGGATGGTTCGAGACTGTTGTCTTGAAGCTGTTCGGGCATTGATTCCAATCTCACCCCCCCCCGTGGGCGACGAAGTCGCCTCAGATATTTCCCAGCCCGGCGGGGCAGAGCTTTCTAACCAAAGGGGCGCAGGCACTGCGTCTTTGCGCGTCAGGGAACTTTGGTTCCGGCTCCGCCGGGCTGGGAAATATGCGGGCTAGGGGATGCATGAAGGGCGTATGATATGCGGGGTTGGCGCGCACGCGATTTTTGAACGTCTTCGCGAATCATCCATCTAAACTGTTGTGATGAGGGAAAAAGGGATGACAGGAGTGTGGTCCGCACGCTCTGAGGCGGTGCCGAGGTTCCTCATCCTCGGTGCGTCATCCCGAGTAAAGCAACAACCACAAGGTAAACTGCCATGCCCAAGTCAATAGATGCCATCGCGGAAACCGTACGTAACAACAAACATCCGTTCCGGCAGGTTGACGACAGACCGGGCAAACCAAAAAAACATCGTTACGAACGACGCAAGATCAAGGAGTACCTGAGACAGGCAGACTGGAATGAGCAGGGTGTGTGAGCCCAACGAGGCTCAGCCCTGGACCGGCCAGTTTGCATACTTCTCAGGGCGGCGCAGCCGAAACCGAATGCTCGAGGCGTAAGATTCGTCCTGGGTGCAGCAATACCGCTGTGTCGCGCCGCGCTGAAAGGGGCGACTTCGTCGCCGACGGCGGGCAGTGGTGTTCGCATGGGGGACTGAATCCTTGCAAAAGAATACAATCGAACGATCACAGAGTTTGCGGTTCGAATCAGGCGTGGACTGCGGCTTTGCGCCGCCTTGAAACCCCCACCGCCGCCAGAACAAGCCCTGCAGCAGTGAGAGCAAAGCCTTGCAGCCTCTTGGATTCGGACGGGCGCGTTGGCACTTCAGCCTGCTGAATGACTTCAGGCTGGGAAAGGGCGCGAATGTCGGCGGTTTGAGTCTCTTCTCGCATGATTTGAAGGCGAAGCTCTTCGCAGGCCTTTTCTCTGGCCTGTAGCTCACGTTCGAGTTGTGCGATCAAACCCGCCTGTTCCGAGTCGGTTGTCGCTGGCACACGCGCAAGATCAAGTTCGCCTTTGATTCTGGCGATTTGCGTCTCAAGATTCTGCAACTCGTGTTCCACGGCAGCCATCAGAGTGACAACCCGTTGTTCGATTTGCTCCTGAATCTCGTTTCGGGTTTGCAGCAAAACTTCGAGCTGTGCATTCTCGGGCGCGGTTTCACTTTGGGTGTTCTCGATTTCGCTCTCGATCATTGCCAGCTCGGCGATCAGTTCCGGCAACAGCAGTTCGTTTGGGAACACAACTTGCAACATCTCGCGCAATGTTATCGTATCCAGATTGCGCAATTGTTCCCAGCGGGTTTGAGCAAAGGCGAGGTTTGCCTCGACTTTGGCGAGCTCTGCAGCCAGCGCATAAGCTCGCGCTGCAGCGGGTGATTGGGTGTCAATTGACGCATTCGTGCCGACGCGCATGTGAGACCCGCCCCGCAAATCTTCGATGCGTTTTCTGAGATTCGAAGCGGCGGTTGTTTGCCATGCCAGATTCTGTCTCAGCAACTGGACGACGTCGCCCCGAGACCGGCGGATGGAATCAACGACAAACTGGACGTATTGTTGTGCGATGCTGTTGGCGAGTTCGGCGGCTTCGGGAGGGTCGGTATCGGACACGACGAGGCGTATCAGACCGGAATTGTCGGCAACCGTTGCGCGGATTTTCTTTTTGAGGGCGGCCAGTGTCTCTTCACGTCCGAGGGGCGAATTCCATTCGCAGCTCCAACGCTTTGCCAAGTCGAGTTTTTCCGCAACCGGATTCAACACCGCTGTGGAGCAGATGCGTGCCGCTTCAGAAGCCGGTGAGAATACCTGGACCGGAGTTGTCATGTGTGCATCGAGCGCGTCGCCTGCGAACGGTCTTGTTCGCACGCTGATCAGGGCCTGCGCGTGGTAAACCGGGGGTGCCAAAGCCAGTCGCAAACCGCCGGCTGCGATCGCAAGGCCGGCGACGATCAACACGGTCCCAAGGCTCGATCGGGTTGTTTTGGACAGACCATTCATCAGTGTGATCCGGGTCGCAGCAGACAACAGGTTTTTGCGATGACCACCGGCACCGCAGCATCCGCCGGGAACGGTCTTGTTTCAGTGCGGTGTTGTGCGTTCATTGCCGGAATACCGCTGTGTCCCGTCGCGCCCACCGGGGCAACTCCGTCGCCCACATGTGAGACGAGATTGTCATCAATGGTACTGGAATTTGAAGGCAAAAATCTCGAACGATCCAACAATTTGCGATCGCTGCGGCTTTGACAGCGCCCTCGGAAGCTGACATTATTGGTGTCTTGCGCGTGCGGACCGGACTGCAACGTCCGGTTGCTGACTGCGCGATGCATTACAACATATGAGCAAAGTGTTGCCGAATTTGGTGATGGTTTTTGCGTTCCTGCTGTGCGGGCTCTGCCTTTACCAATGGAACCGGGAGGTCGCATTGCACAAGGAAATGGCCGCAATGAGCGAGGACCTGTACAAGAAAAAAGAAAACATCCAGGGCCTCGAACTGAACCTCCGCAGAGCCTCAGACGAAATTTCGAGGCTCGAACAGGTCAGAAAAGACCTGATTCAAACTAAAATGACCAATGAAGCCACGATCGCCAGTCTTACAAACGAAGTTGAACGGTTGATCCGGCAAAAAGACGCTGTTACGGCCCAACTTGAGCAATACAAGAAAGCCCTCGACACCGCCAACGAGAGCATTGTCAAACAAAACGAGGACATCAAACGGCAAAATGAAATGCTTCAGAGCATTGCGCGCCAGCGCGACGAAAAAATCGCCGAGCTGGCCAAGGTCGTCGAGGAGTACAACAAACTGGTCAAGGATTACAACAAACTGGTGGAAGACGTAAACCGAATGAACGAGCAGGCTGCAGCCGCAGCGGCCGCTGCTGAAAAGAAGAAATGACGTCTCTGCTCGAGGAGCGCCAATCCCGGTTTGTTTCACGGTTTTTGGGCGGACGTGTAGCTGTCCTGTTTTTCCGCCGGCAGTGCAAAGGCGGCTTCTATAGCTCCACATTTGACACACTCGAGGCAACGGATGCAGTTCGGTGCATTGAGTTGCTGATCGACTTTTACTCCCATGCTGCAACGACTCCGACAGAGATTGCACTCGACGCATTTCTCGGCTCTGAACCGCAAGTGAAAAAGGCTGAATCGGTTGAAAAGAGCCAAAAGACCGCCCAACGGACATAAGAGCCTGCACCAAGGACGATGAATCACCACTGCTGCGCCGAGAAACACGGTCAGCAGAACAATTTTTTGCCAACCCATCAGCCATGGTCCTCCCTGCGCGATGCTCTGCAAAGAATGCGGGAGGCCGGATTCGAGTGCTCCCGCCGGGCACAAACGACAGACGGAAACAGGTTGTTCCTCGAACGGAACTCCACGCGCACCGAAAAACAGTGGCAACGCCAGCACAAGGCCGATCAACATCACATAACGCAAATGCCCGGTCCACGACGGGATCTGGAGTTTTCGACGGTTGATTTTGCTGAGAAAATCCTGAAGAAACCCGAATGGACAAGCCCATCCGCACACAAGTGAACCGCCCACAGCCCCGGTTATCAAAATAACGCCAATGAGAATGTACGGCACCTCATGCGCGGCCGGCCACAGGGCAGCGTAGTTGGCGGCGACTCCAACCGGACAAGCGAATGAAGATAGCGGACATGAATAGCAGTGGAACACACAGCCAGGGATTCCATGGAGCCACCGCCCGACCGGCGCGAGCCAAACTGCCAGAAAGGCCGCTTGAAACCACGGCCTGATTCTTGAGAGCGGTTTTGTGCCGAGTCCGGACAAACCCACCCCGCTTGATTTATCGTCAGATTGGCCGTTCATTTCAGCAGTCCGAGTCGCGTGTCCGTTTGGCCACACCTTGTGGCCACCAAGATCATTTAATTCAGGTTGGGCACGGGGTGCTCGCGCCGAGGTCCACACGAACACGTCCGATGGCGTGCGGTCTTTCAGTGCTGGATTTACGAGCGCGGTCCAGCGTCGCCACGGCGTCTGCCGGGTTATCCGGCAGGGTCGGGAGAACAGCGGCTGTTGCCTCGGCGTATCTGAGTCCACCTGTGGAGAAAGCCTTGACGAGCTGAGTTTCCCACGCGGAACTTCCATCGAGTGTTTCGACTCCCGTCAAGTGCCGCAGTCCGGCAATCAAGACCAACAGACCCACAATGGTGAGGACGCCGCCGGTCCAAAAATCGCGCTGCTCGGTCGGGCGCGTTCCGGGGTTGATTGGCGGCTGTGAGATTTTGCGGGTCATGGCGAGTTTGATTTTGGATCAGCGGGGAAAAAACTTTGTGGCGGAGGTGCATGGGAATCGAACCCACCTGGGACTTTGTTGAGCCCCACGCTGGTTTTGAAGACCAGGAGCGCCAACCAGGTCGCCTTCCACCTCCGTCCCGGTTCTAGGCAACATTGCCGTGGCGGTTGGATGCGCCCGCAAGGTGTATGGTCTGTGCAACACGGGAAACATTAAGCAGTGAAGCCGGGGTTTTTGCAACCACATATGCGCTTGACCTCGGGGCGGTCCTTACCTAACTTGCCCATGTGCTAAGCACGTTTCATGTTCGAACAACTTAAGGGCCTGTTTTCCAACGACATTGGAATCGATCTCGGCACGGCCAACTCGCTTGTTTACGTGCGTGATCGAGGTATTGTGCTGCGCGAGCCTTCTGTGGTGGCGATCCAGGCCGGAACGAACAATGTTCTGGCTGTTGGCGAGGAAGCCAAGAGGATGTTGGGGCGGACGCCCGGAAACATCATAGCCATAAGGCCGATGAAAGACGGCGTAATAGCCGACTTCGACATTACGGGGGCCATGCTGCGGCATTTCATAATGCGCGTGCACCACCGCAAACTCATCGCACCGCGAGTTGTTGTTGCTGTGCCGTCCGGGATCACTGAAGTCGAAAGACGCGCTGTAAAGGACTCCGTTACGAATGCCGGAGCCCGCGAGGTTTATTTGATTGAACAGCCCATGGCTTCTGCGATTGGCGTGGGCCTTCCTGTCCACGAACCGGCGGGCAACATGATTGTTGATATTGGCGGCGGGACTTGCGAGATGGCGATCATCTCGCTGGCGGGGATTGTATTCAGCCGCAGCCTGCGTGTGGGCGGAGACGAGTTCGACGAAACCATTACTGCGCACATGAAGCGGGCCCATAACCTAATGATTGGTGAACGTACCGCTGAAGAAATCAAAATACGAATTGGATCAGCATATCCTCTCGAAGCCGAGCTGACAATGGATGTCAAGGGGCGCGACCTTAGCACCGGGCTCCCAAAGACAATCACAGTCAGATCAGAGGAAATCCGAGAAGCACTCAAAGAACCGCTTTCGAGCATCCTGGAAGCAATCCGCATCACTCTTGAACGCTGTCCTCCCGAACTTGCTGCAGACCTTGTGGATCGTGGCATTGTGCTGGCCGGCGGCGGCGCTTTGCTGCGCGGCATAGACCGGCTTATTGCAGAAGAGACCTACCTGCCCGTCCATGTGGCAGATGACCCTCTGAGCGCGGTTGCGGAGGGCACCGGCAGGGTGTTGCAAGAGCTTCAATTCCTCAAGCGCGTGGCGTCTTCTTCCGGATGAGGTTGAGACGATTTCAGCAGCGTGCGTTCACCCGGTCAATATGACGGGTGATCGATGCTGAAGCAGCAGCACTTGGTGTCAGTCGCAGTAATGCTTTTGCTGGCAATGGTTCTGTTCAACCTGCCGGAGCAGGTTGCAATTCGGATCAAGGCCGGCATAGGTGGGTTGTTTCTCCCTCTATTTGGCCTTGCAGCGGCTGGACAAACTGTTTTGGACTCCGGCGTTTCGGCAACAATGTCACGCCGCACGCTGCTCCGTGAACTGGCAAACACCCGCACCGAAAACCAACAACTGGCCGTCCGCGCAATGCAGGGCGAGGAAGCACTGCGCGAAAACGAGCGTCTTCGGCAGTTGCTGGGGTGGCAGAAGCAAAGCCCATGGAACATAAAGCCGGCTCGCGTGATAGCCCGCGACACGGCTGCATGGTGGCGGACTTTGAGGATTGATTTGGGCACACGCGACGGTGTGCGACCGGGCTTGCCAGTGCTGGTTCGCGAAGGGCTGATAGGGAAAACGGGCGCGGTTTCACTGACAACCAGCGAGGTAATTCTCATCGGTGATCCGAACTGCCGGGTGGCTGTCTTGGTGCGTGAAACCGGTGAAATGGGTGTCATGCTTGGTATGTCTGAAGGGGTGTTTGATCATCGCCTCATCGACCTTTCACATTTGCCCCGGAACAGCTCTGTCAAACCCGGGCAAACGGTTTACACCAGCGGATTGGGCGGCGTGTTCCCGGCGGGATTACCGGTCGGCACAATCGTGGATTCGCGCAGTGTCGGCCATGGCCTTTACACAGAAGCCAGAGTACGCCTTGCAGCAGACGTCAGCAAAACCAGGGAGGTTGCGGTGCTGTTCCCATGAAGGAAATCTTGATAAACAATGCTCTGACATTCCTGCTGCTGTTGGCGGCGTTTGTTGCGGTTTTCCTGCAGGCAGCGTGGGACCTGCCAAGGAACCTGTTGGGTGTGCCGTTGAACCTGCTTCCGCCGCTGATGGTGTTTGCCGCGTTTCGAACGGGAGTGACAGCCATAAGCCTGCTTGCAGGCCTGGGTGGGTTGTTCTCCGACGCTTTGTCGGCAAACCCGCTTGGCGTGTCGATGCTGCCGCTGCTGTGTGTGGGTCTTGCAATTCACCATTGGCGCGAATTGATCCTTCAAGAGTTCGCCTATGCACGGTTTATCGTGGGATTCATAGCAAGCGCCGCTGCGCCGTTGCTGACGTTGATGATCATTATGACCCTTGGCAAACGGACGTTGGCGGGCTGGGGATTCGTTTGGCACTGGATGATAATGGCATTAACCGGGGGATTGCTTACCCCGTTGTCTTTTTGGTTGCTCGACGCAGCCGCGGCACGTCTTGTCCCCAGCCCCGTCGTCCATCCATCGTTCCGTCCGGATCGCGAAATCAAGCGTGGCCGATATTGATATGCTCATACTGGACCAACTGAGACGTGGAGACAAACGATTGCGCGCCGTTGCGGCGGTAATTGCGTTGTGGCTGTTCGTCTTGGTGGCGGGACTGTGGTATATCCAAATCGTTTCCGCGGACAGGTACCGTGCCAGCCTTGTCAATCAGACCTTCCGAAACGTCCGCATTCCTGCCAACCGTGGCTTGATCCTTGACAGGAACAGACTGGTGATTGCGGACAACAAACCGAGTTACGATTTGGAGCTTTATCTCGAGGAATTACGACCGCTGTTCGATGCCGACTTCACCCGCGCCAGAGCCGGCAGGCCGATGAGCAGAGAGGCGCGCGACAGTTTGCGCTGGCAGGTGCGGTACTCGGTCGTCAGCAATACGGTCCATCGATTGGGGGAGTTCTTGCAGGAGCCGCTGGCAATACCCGAACACGATTTCCGACGGCACTACAATCAGTGGCCGTACCGGCCGATCACCGTTCGCGAAAATCTCTCCCCGGCTCAAGTGGCGCGGTTCCTCGAAGGGTCGCCCAATCTCCCGGGCATTGATCTCGAGATTCGCCCGCTCCGGTATTATCCGCTCGGTTTGGTCACGGCGCATGTAGTCGGATATCTCACGCGCGACGACCTTGCCCGGGATGATGATGAAGGGGGATTCAGTTACAGCCTACCCACCTACAAAGGTGCTGTGGGCATCGAGTACGCATGTGACGCCGCTCTGCGGGGAAGCGCAGGAATGAAATCGATCGTCGTCAACAGCCTCTGTTACAGGGAATCAGAAACGGTCTGGACAAGGGCAAGGCCGGGCCAAAACGTTGTTTTGACACTGGACTTGCCGCTCCAAAAAGCTGCGTATGATGCGTTGAACTCGGTGGCGAACCAGGTCCGCGGCGCGGTAGTGGTTTTGGATGCATACACGGGCGATGTTTTGGCGCTGGTCTCGAACCCGAGTTACGACCCGAACGAGTTTACCGGGCGGATTCCCGAGGACCGCTGGCAGGCGATGAGTGATCCGAAACTGCGCCCGATGTTCAATCGCGCCACGCAAGGAGCCTATCCGCCCGGCTCAGCCTTCAAGATTGTGACCGCTCTTGCCTGTCTTGAATCCGGGGTGTTGAACGAGTCAAACCTCACCAACACCATTTACAATCCGGGCCATTACCAGCTTGGACGTCGCAGGATCGAGGATCTTGCGCCCGCCGGTTACTATGATTTCAAGCGCGGATTCAAGCGGTCCAGCAACTTTTATTTTATCCATTACGGTCTGATGGCCGGCCGCGACAGGATACTGTCTTTGGGCAGGCGGTTTCATCTCGGCCAGAGGATAGGTTTGCCGACCCGCCAGGAGTCACCGGGAAGTTTTCCCGAGCCCGAGGACGTCAAATGGCTGTGGAACGATGGCAACACGGCAAACCTGTGCATCGGCCAGGAAATTACGGTAACGCCCCTGCAGATGGCGCTTTTGACAGGCGCGGTGGCAAACGGCGGCCGGGTCATGCACCCGCGCCTCATATCGCGCATCGAGCCTGCTGAACCCGGAATCGAGGAAGGGACCGCAACCGATTTTCAACCGCGCGTTCGCAGTTACCTCGACATTCCGGAACAGCACCTTGCTTTGATACGTGAAGTCATGATTGCCGACACGGAAGAGCCCGAAGGCACCGCCTATCTTGCGTTTCATGAGGCCGACCGAGTCACGCCCCGGCTGAAAGGCTTTCGTGTCGGCGGCAAAACCGGCACTGCACAGATCAAAGAAGGAAATCGTGTCGTGGACCATATTACGTGGTTTGTCTCTTTCGGGCCGGGAGACAGTCCCCGCTATGTCGTTGTCGTCATGGTCGAAAGCGGGGCGTCCGGAGGACTCACATGCGCGCCCGTGGCCTGCAAGATATACCAGGCCATTCAGAAACGTCTTGTACCTGTTTCGCAGACTGCGCCTGCGCTGGCACGGAGTGAATGACATGGTTGGCACCGCTGTAAATCAACATGAGCAACGCGTGGACTGGGTGGTTGTTATCGGTCTGGTTGGACTGATGGTCCTGGGAGCGCTCTTTATTGCAAGCGCCTCGCTGGCCAAAGAAAGCGCCAACCGCATTGCATGGTACCGACTCGAGCATGTTAAGCAGCTCATTTGGTACGCGCTGGGCATTGCCATGGCGATGGCTGCATGGTTGACGGATTACCGACGTCTGGCGAGGTGGTCGGTGGTGATTTACTGGTTTTCGATAGTCCTGTTGGTGGCGGTTCTTTTTGTCGGTACCTCGCACGGCTGGGGAGCGCGGCGCTGGATTGATTTCGGCCCGTTTCAATTCCAGCCCTCGGAATTCGCCAAGCTCGCGTTCCTGATCATGATGGCAAACTATCTGAGCCGCCCTGAAGCCGAACTGCAAAAGCCGGGCGTTTTTGCCGCGGCTCTGGGAATGACTCTGTTGCCTTTTATCCTGATAATAAAGGAGCCGGACCTTGGTTCGGCTTTGGTGCTGCTGCCCACCGGAATTGCGATGATGTTCGCGGCCGGCGTGCCGACGCGATTTCTTCTGAAGCTTGCGGGCGGAGTGGGGCTTGTGATTGCACTGATTCTTGTGGATGTGTTTTTCGCTCCGCCGCAGTGGCGCATTCCCCTCGAGTCCTACCAACGAAAACGGCTCATGGTCTATTTCGGGGTGAATCCGGTTCCCAAAACCGCCAGCGTCGAGGAACGTCAGCGTGTGCTCAAGGAGTTTCGGGACGCCGCGCACAGCGTCCAGCAAGCGCTGATTTCTGTTGGTTCCGGAGGCGTGACCGGCAAGGGCTGGCGGAAGGGGACACAGAACGCCCTTGGTTACCTGCCCCGTGCTGTGGCACACAACGATTTCATATTTTCAGTAATTGCCGAGGAAAGCGGGTTCGTCGGAAGTGTGACCGTTATCACGCTTTACTCATTGATTTTGTTCAGCGGGCTCCGCATTGCCGGCCAGGCGCGCGACCGCCTGGGCAGATTGCTTGCAGTGGGCGTGGTCTCACTGCTGTTCTGTCACGTCGGCATTAACATCGGCATGAACATACGGCTCACGCCTGTGACAGGCATACCTCTGCCGCTGTTAAGTTACGGCGGAACTTCGGTGCTCTGCACCCTCATAGCGATTGGCCTGCTCCAAAGCGTGTTCCGGCATCGTCGCACATAATGAACAACTGGACAGAAAATGGCTGACCATAACTTCTCACGACGCCGGCGAGGTGGACAACGATTCCGCCCCGGCAAAGGACAATCGTTCAAACCCGATCGGGCGGCATTGGAGGCCCGCGCAGAAGCGCTCGGAGAAAAGCCTTATAGCGAAGAGGCCGTATTCGACTCTCGCCGCCACGAACGCGAAATCCTGCAGGCCGAAAACCTCGCCGCAGGTCTTCCGGAATCACCAGCACCTTCGCCGACAAGTGCTCAGGAACCTGAAACGCTTGTCGAGCGAAAAGGGGATTTCCGCGCACCACACCTCGATACACCCGAACAGGTCGTGGAAGAACCCGAGCAGGAAACGGTTCCCCAAACCCCCCCGCCTCAAGGATTGGTTGGGTCTCTCCGTGCTGCGGCTGAAAAGGTAATCAGCAAGGTCAACCGCCTGCTTCGGCCCAAAAAGAAAATTCACAAGGAGGTCATAATCAACGCCGAGTCCCTCGAAACTCGAGTCGCAGTGTTGGAGGAGGGGCGGTTGGAAGAGTTCACAATCGAACGCACCAGCGATGACCGGCTTGTCGGAAGCATATTCAAAGGAAAGGTGCGAAATCTCGAAGACGGCCTGAAAGCCGCTTTTGTGGATATCGGTTTCGAAAAGAACGCCTTCCTGCACTACTGGGACATTGTGCCGTCCGGGTTCGACAGCAGCGTCGAGCTGGTCGAGCGCGACAACCGCAAACAGCGCGAGAAACCACGAATCACACACAAGGACATCCCGCGCTTGTATCCGCCGGGGAGTGAAATTGTTGTTCAGGTGACAAAAGGCCCCATTGGCACAAAAGGGCCGCGTGTCACGACCAACCTTGCTTTACCCGGTCGATTCCTTGTTCTTCTGCCCAATTCCGACCAGTGCGGAATATCAAGGAAAATCCAGGACCATCACGAACGCCAACGTCTCAAGAAAATTGTGCGCGAACTCACCCTGCCGGAAGGCATGGGCGTTATCATCCGCACCGCAGGCGAGGGCCAAAAGGCAAGGTATTTTGTCCGAGATCTGGCGCTTCTGCTGGAGGAATGGCGCGCTGTTCAGGAAAAAATCACCACGCTGCCCGCGCCAGCTTGCGTGTACCGGGAACCGGATCTGATCGAACGAACAGTGCGCGATTTCCTTACAGACGACGTCGAACGGATAGTCATCGACAACTACGAACAGTGCGAGAGAATGCGCAGTACCATCGCGCGCATTTCGCGGCGATCCGCCGCCAAAGTGCGCTGGTACAACGATCCGCAGCCCATATTCGACCGGTTCAACGTCACACGCCAGCTCGAGACAGCCTTTTCTCGCATCGTTCACCTCAAGAGTGGCGGGTACATTGTCGTGGACGAAACCGAGGCGCTTGTGGCAATTGACGTCAACACTGGACGTCACAAGAGCGCCAAAGACCCCGAATCCACAATCCTCAAAGTCAACCTCGAAGCTGTCGATGAAATCAGCCGTCAGCTTCGCCTGCGAAACATGGGCGGCCTGATTGTCCTCGATTTCATCGACATGCGCTCGCACAAGGACCGCCAAATGGTTTATCAACGAATGAAGGAGTGCCTGAAACGCGACCGCGCAAAAACCCACGTCCTGCCCATCTCACAACTGGGCTTGATGGAAATGACCCGGCAGCGGCACACGGAAAGCGTCCGCGAAGCCGTTTACGATGATTGCCCGTATTGCAAGGGCCGCGGCAAGGTCAAAAGCGCCCTCACCATGAGCGTCGAGATACAACGCAAACTCGCCGAAATACTCAAGAAACGCGAAAGAGACGAATCCGATTTCCAGCTCCGCATAATTGTCAATCCGCGTGTTCTCGAACGCCTCAAGACCGAAGACGAGCGGCTCATAATCGAGATGGAAAAACGCTATTTCGGAAAGTTGTCGTTCAGGCCAGACCCGGCCTTCCACGCCGAACAGTTCAAGATCATCAACGCGGCCACGAACGAAGAGCTCGTGAGCGTCGGCGGTTAGCCCGGAAATCTCGCCGGCTCGCCGGCCAAGAACACTCAAAGCTTCATCCGGGTGAGATTTCCAGGAGCCGGCAACTTTACCGGCTACGTCGGCGATTGGTCTTGCTCGGGCCAGATAAGGTCATACTGGTCTGGCGCGGCAAGCAGTTCGGGCACAGTCACGAACTGGACGCATACCTCTTCAAAAGCTTTTGCGTGCGGCGCAATCCAGCTCTTGTACTCGGGCGTCACAACAAAAGCGAATCGCCTGTCCTTGTTCTGGCCCATCCCAAGCAATGCGCTTCCTTTGAATTCCAGAGGTTCAGATCCCAGCCCCGGCAACGCCAAACACTTTTTCACCCCCCACTCAAGCCGCCGGCCACGGCACGAGTAAACCAATTCAATCTCGTCCGAGTGAATGTGCGTGAGGTAAAAACCATAAAAATCCTGGCTGCGCAGGTCCAATACGGTCTCAAGTGGAATTCCTGAAAAGTTAATGACTTCGAATCGCCTGTTTTCGAAAACCATGGGCAAACTCAGGTGCACTTCTTCGACGTCCACCCCGAACCACGCGGCGAGTTTCTCGAAAACCCTGACATTCACTTGAACCGGGTTTACGCCCCGGAACAGCTTTGCCATCGGATGCTCCGAGACAACATGTTCGCTCATGCTGACTTCGGCCTTCGCGACATCGGCTGCAGACACCGCTGGTTTGGTCGAAATCTTGGGTTCTGTCGAAACTGTTGCTGGACCACATGGAACTGCCGGCGGTCCAGAACGCCGGTTCTCAGACTCCGCCGCGATCACCGAGGCGGGCTCAGTTGGCCTTTTCGGAACCTCTTTGATTGGGACCTGCGCGGCGGTTTTTGTGTGACCGTTCGACACCGGTTCTCCGGTTGGCACCAAGACACTTTGGGAGGCCACCGGTGCGCCTGTATCGGGAGGGGCAGTCGCCGGTTTTGCAGGTCGAGCGCTGGGCGGTTTCAACGCCACCGTGAGAGCCGTGCCAGCCTTGGCAAGGTCGTCTTCCGAGCTGTTGCCACCCACCTGAAAGCGCTCTTCCTTGCCGGTTTCCTTGTTCAGAATCGTCAGAATCTGGTTGTCTAGAGAGAGGGACACTTCAAAGTTTGTGCGGAACACTCCTGCAGTTTGGAGGTCTGCCACGTTGTGGTGTGTAAGCGCACGTCGTACGGGATTCTCACCGTGCGCCGGCACGCACTCGAGGCAAAGAAACGGGCGGGTGGCGGGGTCCCTGCAAATGCGCAATGATATGAATTCCATTGGCACTTCTGCCGTTTCAGTGTCGTCGGAAATTGCCGTGCCGCCACGGCGTATCAACGGATGGTTCAGAATCTGTTCGAGTTGGCGTGCAGTGATTTTTCTGTACTGAATGTCCGGAAACTCCGGTATCGGCTCTTCCCCGCCGTCGGGTCTCTTGCGTCTTATGATGAGATTTGGCGGCGTGAGTTTGATGACTATACCGGGTTTTAGCAAATCGCACCGAGATTGGTCCTGCAGCAAATCAAGGTATTCCTGGCACAGATGTCCCTTGACCTCGAACTTTGCGCCGGCTCTTGTAATGAAAAACCGAATGTCAAATCCGGTCGCAGCCGCCGGGTTTTCTCGGATTTCAATAGCCGCCTGATGTGATGCCAGCTTCGGCGCGTAATGTTCGTTCAACGCTATTTCGAGCGCGCGTGCGCCGGCCTCATTGCATTCGAATCGCACACCGTCCAGTTCTATCCATTGCTGCAAAGGATGCACATGCATTGTCTGCGGCTTGAGCATCAGACCGTTCTCAACCAGTCCTGACAACCCGCGCAAGCCGGTCTCCACTTTTTCTTCGCCTCTGAAGCATTCAACTGTTATGTGCCCCAGATGATCCAGTTTCACCCTGAAACGGACCTTGTCGGAAACAGGGCGCGTTGGAGCCGCAGCTTGTTTTGTTGCAGCCGGTTTGTGCTCGGTGGCGACGGCGGCAAACCGCTTGTTGAGTTCGGTCTCGAACCGGTTACACGCGTCAGGGTCCGTTAAACCGATTTTCTCGCCGTTGATCTCGACTCCGCCATCGGGGAAAACCCGGAATGACTGCGGAGCATCCATCAGCCCCCGCGTCACCCACTTGAAATGGTCTGTCTGAATCCACGTGTTCCCGGGCTCGACTCGAACCGATTCCCGCCCCACTGACAGGACGAACCTCCTTGGTTTGCCCTCCGGATCGCGATCGATGCTGACCTTCACACGTCGTTCTTCCCCGGACTGAACCACAGCGGCGCTGACGAACAAAACTGCAAGTGCGGCAGCCGTGGCTCGATCGCCGCAAAAGATCAGACATCCAAACCCCACCAATGCGCCCAACGCGAACATCTGGCACACGGTCCCAAACCAACCGGAAAAGAAGTCGCTTCCCGCAGCGCAATGCGACACAACAGCGTTTCTGCAGCCTGAACAGTTGTCTCGGGTAACCCGCTCGGTCGGACCTGCCCCATGCTGTGTTCGCATATCCACGACTTGTGCCAGATTTGAACCTACACTATGTCATCGTGCACTCCGTAATCAAGCCCGCTCTGAACGGCGGGCAGACCAACAGATTACCGGGCCTCGAAAACCTCACGCGTTGTCCAACTCGACTGCTTTCTTGAGTTCGTCGAGGAAATTCGGCAACGCCGACTGCACCCTGTTCCAGTTCGAGATCAAGGGCGACCACAGCGGATCTTCGAGGAAGGATTTACCAGCCATCTGAATGCTGCGGACGAAGGTTGTGACCGCCTTTTCCTCTTCGTGCCTTGGAAAATTAAGGCCGTTTATGGCTGAGTCGGCCGAATAAAACCTCAGGGTATCCTCAGCTTGGCGCACATATGCGCTCAACAACGTGTTCAACAACCCGGAATCAAGCTTGATCCCTTCTGCAGCCATCCGCCTGAACAGCGACTTGGAAATATCCATTGCCATCCTGTTCAGGCCTTTTTCCGGGTCCCGAGGCGAAAGTTCCTGATGTTTGTGGTCGTAGTTTTCGCAGAGTTCCGACTGGCAAATTGCGCGTGGGGCGACATTTCTGAACACCTCCGACAACACACCAACTTCAAGTGCCCAGTCGTACGGAATCCGCAGCCGACGCACCAGATCGACATCCAGCGAAAACTCGCCCGCCAGCGGATAACGGAACGTGTCCATGTAAACAAGGAACGGGTGCGTGCCAACGATCGTCTTCAGCGCCCGCAACATCGGCGTCACCATAAGACGCATCACCCGCCCGTTCAGCTTGTCTGAGACCCTCGCATAGTAGCCTTTGCAGAAGTCAAACCCAAGGCTCGGGTGCGCCACCGGATAGCAAAGTCTCGCAAGCAACTCGCGATTGTACGTGATGATGTCGCAGTCATGCACAGCAACCATCCGGGTCCGCTGACTCGCAAGCACGTAACCGAAACATATCCAGACGTTCCGCCCTTTCCCGGCCTGACCAGCGCTGAGTTCGGCTTCTTCAAGTTGCTGATACAATCGCCTCAGCCGCGGTCCGTCATTCCAAACAAGTGCGTGGGGTTGGGGCAACTGATTGAACAATCCGCGCGCCCTTTGGAATTCGGTCGGGCGCGTTGCGCCGTCTATGCCAATAACGACCTGCTTCACATAGGTGACATTCTTCAGCTCTCGGACTATCAATCGCAACGCCCTCGAACCCAGTTCTCTTGCATGGCACGGAAGAACCAATGCTATCGGAGTCTCATCTGCGAACTCCCGCAACTCGTTTTCCAGCCTTTGCACATTGGGCTTGCCCAAACGATGTAAGGTCGCAATCGCTCCTGTCTGATAGAAATCCGACATTGTTCTCGCTGTGTGTTTTGATTCGTGTGGATAACTGTCGTTCACCCGGTGCACCGCAGCAGCAACTGAAAGGCCATTTCCGCGAACTCCGCGGGTGTCACGCATGCCGCTCTATCACGCCACTCTGGTCAGCCGATTCTTTGTCTGCTTTTCGGCGCTGACGGTGGGTTTGTCGGACCTCTTGGCGCCCCGTGCCCGCCGGCGCCGACGTTGCCCTGAGCAATGTTCAGACCAGAGTAGGCAACTCGTATCAGCATTGCAATCGAAACCACAAAAAGAACCGTGATTACTATCGAGGCCTTCCGGTAATCCGGCCCTTTGCGGGCTTCGTCGGCCCACATGGTGACCATTTGCGCCAGGAGCACAAAACTCACCGGCACCAATGTCAGTACAGGCAGAATCTTGCTGCACTTGCCTGCAATGGCCAACACCGCCCACGCCGCGCAAACAACCCCTCCCGCCACGGCGGCATAAAGCGTCGGGCGCGTCGCTTCACCGGCAAGTTTGTACACAAACAAACCAAGCCCGGCCAGCAGCGGACTGTAACAGATCAACTGTATCGAAACAGCTTTGTTCATCAGGCGCACCATTTCCGATTTCGAATTGTGCTGGCACAGAGAATGCAGGTCGCTGACGTGGCTCGCGCACACTCCTGCTGCAGTCTGATCCCGCCATACGGGTCGTGCAGTGCTGCAGTTGCCAGAACAACTCACATCTCGGATGGCGGCCCGACCATCCGCACCTTCCTTCGACGGCACCTGCCATCGAACCCTTGGCTTTCATTTGCAAACGCGGTAAACCGTTCGCAACATGAGCATATTCGCACCGTAAAGAGCCACGGTCAACAAATACTACATCCGTCTCCGGGGCTCCGCTTCACACCGCAGTGTCAAAATGGGCGCGTTCACCGACGCATTGCCAGATTCAGAAGCGATCAAGCCGGGATTGCAGTCCAAGCAAACGAAGAAACAGTTGGCCACCAAACACGCTTCGTGCAATTCTTTGCTCATGTTGCTCGTTGTCCTGCATCACCATTTCCGACCCGGCGGAGTGCGGCGGGTTATCGACCTCGCAACGCCACACTTGGTCACATTTCTTGATGGACCGTTTGACGGAGTCTTGTTGGCGGGCGGAGAAGAGCCCGATCCATTGTGGTTTGCAGACTTCAAGAAGAAACTGCGGGGTGTTCCAGTGAGTGTCTTTGCAAGGCCGGAGTTCGGCTATGTTTCAGAAATGCCCGGATCAGAAAATTATGCCGGGCGATTGCGCAGAGCCGTTCTTGAGTTGATCAAGCAATGTGCAGAGAACGGAGGTTTGATTTGGGCACACAATCTCGCTCTGGGGCGCAATCTGCGGCTCGCGCGCGAGTTGAGCTTCTTTTGTCACCTTACCGGCATCCCGCTCGTATTACATCATCACGATTGGTGGTTTGAGAATCGGTGGCATCATTATTCGGCCTTTCGAGAATCCGGTTTCAGATCCCTGACCAGCATTGCGCAAGCAATACTGCCCAATTCGTGGGCCATCCGATTTGCTCTTGTTAACCGCGCTGACGCGAGGCTGATGGCCAAACATTTTGGCAAACGTGCCGCATGGCTTCCCAATCCCGCCGAACGCAAAAACCCGCCCCCAATCGAGCAAGTCCAAGCGGCCCGCAACTGGCTAACACAGCAGCTCGGCGATTCAGCTCCGGTCTGGTTGATGCCCTGCAGGCTCCTGCGGCGAAAGAACATTGCCGAAGCGCTCCTGCTTGCCCGGTGGTTGAGACCTGAAGCGTGGCTCGTGACCACCGGCGGCGCAAGCTCCGCCGAAGAAGAGGGATACGCCAAAGCACTTGCTGCAGCCGCGAATGCCAACGGGTGGCGATTGCGGCTCGGCTTGCTGCAAGGCGATCTCCAGTCCAATCCCAATGTCGAACAGCTCATCGCCGCGAGTGAAGTGGTACTGCTCACCTCGGTGCAGGAAGGGTTCGGGCTTACCTACCTTGAAGCCGCCGCGGCTCGGCGCCCGCTGATCGCTCGAAAGCTCCCGAACGTCGGTCCGGACCTTGCGCACTTTGGGTTCAAGTTTCCTTACTACTACAACGACATTCTGATTGACCCTGCCTTGTTCGACTGGGACGCGGAATACGTCCGCCAAAAACAGTTGTATTCCTATTGGAAAAAGCACCTTCCGAGACCGGCAAGCCGTCTCATGTGCAAACCATTGCTGCTGACGTCAGGTCCCGGACCTCGCCCAGTGCCTTTCAGCAGACTGACACTCGAGGCACAGCTAGAGATATTGACTGTTCCACAAGCGCAATCTTGGGAGAAATGCGCTCCCTTGAATCCTTTTCTTGTCCGCTGGCGAAAATTGGCGTCAGCAGGTCAACTCAAATCAACAGACTGGCCTGCCAGGGCCGACACGTTGTTGGAGAGCAAAGCCTATGCAGCCGCATTTCTTGATTTGGTACAGTTGCTGCCGCCTCCCAAACTGAAGACGACCACGAGCGTTGATGCCCAAAGAGACTTCTTGCGCGTCAGACTTCGCTCCGAGAATCTTTACCCCATTCTCTGGCAGAATGTCTCATGAGAATTCGCGCCGCAATAATCGACATCTATGGCACTCTGCTCGAGAGCAATTCAACAATCTCTCAGAATGCCGACCATTGGAATCAGTTCTGGAAAGACCATCTGCATAAACCGCCCCGCATTACGCCCGAACAGTTCAGTGCAGAGTGCGATCGCGTAATTGCAAAAACGCACGAGCTCGCACAGGCGCGTGGCATAAAATACCCCGAAGTGTACTGGCCTCACGTGGTCGCAGAAGTGCTTCCCGAATTCTCTTTCCTTGAAGAACCGCAATTGAGCGAACTGCGCTATTATTACAGGCCCATGCCGCGTGATCCTCCACTCGCAACCGGAGCGGCAGACGTAATGCGATTTTTGACAGATGCAGGGGTGATCCTTGGAATTGCGTCGAACTGCCAGCCATACACTCTTCGTGAACTGGACGTGGCACTGGCTCGTGAAGGATTGTCACGAAAAATTTTTCAGCTCGATCTGTGCTTTTTCTCGTTCGAACACGGATTCAGCAAGCCGGACCCTTACGTCTTCCAAATCCTTACAGCCCGGCTTGCGCGGTGCGGGATTCGCCCGCACAACACGCTGATGATCGGCGACCGCATTGACTCAGACATCGAGCCTGCCATGCAAGCCGGATGGCAAACATGGCACCTGCGCCAAACAATTGACGGTGACTGGACGGCTCTTCGCAACTGGCTGACTTCGACTTGGCCCGCATTTCTCCCAGCCCGGCGTAGCGAAGTGCCAAGTCTGGGACAAACGCGTTTATCTCGCTGCGATCCTTCGGCTGGGGCTGCGCCGCGCTGAGAGAAGCCAGAGCATTACTTCCTGCGTGCCATGAAAATCAAGCTCACCAGTCCAAATCCCAACAACCAGAACACAGACGGTTCCGGAAAGGGGAGGCCGGAAAGTTCAATCGCACCGCTTGGTCCGCGTAGTCCGAAGACAAAAGTGGTGGCTGTCGAAGCGTCTATTGTTTTCCGACCATCGTCGGGTGGACCAAGCCAAGAGCTATCGCTGCAAAGCGCAAAATTCTGAGCCAGGTCGGGGTTACTGTTGTCGAAAACGAACAACCAAAGTTGTCGGCCTTCAATTCCGGAAACAGTCACCTGCCCCATAAAACGTAGCGAACCGGAGCTGGGAAAGGCATAGGTACCACCGAGCGGTACGAAATTCCCGTCGGTGACCGCTTTGCTGTACATGGTTTCCTTCATGTTACCCGCATCGTCCACGCCGTACACAAAGTTGTACCTGTACGGATCAAAGGCCGGGTTGAAGACGCCCAGCTTAACTGCGCAAAGCGGCTCCACGCTGGACACGCCTCCGGCATAGTTGATTTGGGCAGCGAAAGTGGAATGATCCGCCCCCGGCAACACCATCACCGCCGCCGAGGCCAACATCACTTGAATAGAGACATTCATGGGACCATGACACGGCAGTTGCTTTTGGCAACGGCTGCCTATTGGTATTCTGCAGATTTGAACAATTTGATGGACAATTCAAGCCGTTTTTCGGGACCGGCCATTTTGGGCGGTTTTGGAGCTGTTTCCGAGCGAGGTCCGGATGAAGTTTGGCGCGGGCCGTCCCGCCCGCCCGCCCTCATATTTCTCGGCGCGGCGCAGCCGCAACCAAACGATCGCGGCGAGCTAAATGCGTTCGTTCCAGGCTTGGCACTGCGTCGCGCCGCGCTGAATGGGGCGACTCCGTCGCCCACGGGGGACATGAGGTTGAGATCAGTGGTTGAACAGTTGGAGGGCAACGGTCTCGAACAATCCCCCCCTTTGCGATCGCTGCGCAAATCTTCCAAAATATCGTGTCTGGCATTCAATTCTTCTGTTTCCCAATTTACCAATTTCCCGATTTAACCGCGAATATCGTGTCTGTCCCTCTATTTGCTCCGCCGTCCGCCCAAATATCGTGTCTGTCCCCATATCCCGCCCACATGAACCCTTTCGGACACTCCGTTGAAAGTTGAGAGTTGAACGTTGGACGTTGAACGTTCCTGATCGGCACACCGGACATCGTGTCTGTCCCCATATCTCGGTGCGCGTGTGAAAAATCCGGCCGCCCGGGTTAAATACCGTGTCTGTCCCTCTATTTGCTCCGCCGTCCGCCCAAACATCGTGTCTGTCCCCATATCCCGCCCACCATGGGCCCTTTTCGGTCACCCCGTTGAAAGTTGAGAGTTGAGCGTTTCACGTTGAACGTTCCTGATCGGTATATCGGACATCGTGCCTGTCCCTCTATTTGCACCGCCGGTGCCCAAGCACCGTGCCTGTCCCCATATCTGGCCCACCATGCGACTTTTCGGTCACCCCGTTGAACGTTGAGAGTTGAACGTTGGACGTTGAGCGTTCCTGATCGGCATACCGGAAATCGTGTCTGTCCCCACATCTCGCTGCGCGTGTGAAAAATCCGGCGGCCCAGGCCAAATATCGTGTCTGTCCCTCTATTTGCTCCGCCGTCCGCCCAAACATCGTGTCTGTCCCCATATCCCGCCCACCTTGCACCCTTTCAGTCACCTCGTTGAAAGTTGAGAGTTGAACGTTGGACGTTGAACGTTCCTGATCGGCATACCGGACATCGTGTCTGTCCCCATATCTCGGTGCGCGTGTGAAAAATCCGGCCGCCCGGGTTAAATACCGTGTCTGTCCCTCTATTTGCTCCGCCGTCCGCCCAAACATCGTGTCTGTCCCCATATCCCGCCCACCATGGGCCCTTTTCGGTCACCCCGTTGAAAGTTGAGAGTTGAGCGTTTCACGTTGAACGTTCCTGATCGGTATATCGGACATCGTGCCTGTCCCTCTATTTGCACCGCCGGTGCCCAAGCACCGTGCCTGTCCCCATATCTGGCCCACCATGCGACTTTTCGGTCACCCCGTTGAACGTTGAGAGTTGAACGTTGGACGTTGAGCGTTCCTGATCGGCATACCGGAAATCGTGTCTGTCCCCACATCTCGCTGCGCGTGTGAAAAATCCGGCGGCCCAGGCCAAATATCGTGTCTGTCCCTCTATTTGCGCCGCCGTCCGCCCAAACATCGTGTCTGTCCCCATATCCCGCCCACCTTGCACCCTTTCGGTCACCTCGTTGAAAGTTGAGAGTTGAACGTTGGACGTTGAACGTTCCTGATCGGTATGTCGGACATCGTGTCTGTCCCTATTCCGGGTGCCGCAGCCAGCCTCGACCAATTGACCGGCGCTTGGGTAGGTCCACCGGGCCAAAAGCCCGGTCGTCCGAATTTCGTGTCTGTCCCCATTCCCGGCCACCATCCGCCCTTTCAGTCACCACATTGAACGTTGAGAGTTGAGCGTTGGACGTTAAACGTTCTTGATCGCTATATCGGACACCGTGTCTGTTCCCATATCTCGGTACCGCAGCCGGCCTCGACCGCCCGACCCGCCATTGGGCAGGTTCGCCGAGCCAAAAGGTTCGAGCGCCCAAATTCCGTGTCCGTCCCCATGTCTGCACGCCCCGCCGGCTTGGGCGCCCAAATTCCGTGTCTGTCCCCATATCCCGGCCACAATACGCCCTTTCGGTCACCCCGTTGAAAGTTGAGAGTTGAGCGTTTCACGTTGAACGTTCCTGATCGGTATATCGGACATCGTGTCTGTCCCCATATCCAGGCCACCATCCGCCCTTTCGGTCACGCCGTTAAAAGTTGAGAGTTGAACGTTCCACGTTGAGCGTTCCTGATCGGTATATCGGACATCGTGTCTGTCCCCATATCTTGGTGCCCCGCCAGCTTGGACCGTCCGACCGGCGCCGGGTCAGGTCCACTGGGCCAAGAGTCCGGTTGTCCAACTTCCGTGTCTGTCCCCATATCCCGCGCACCATCCGCCCTTTCGGTCACCCCCTTCAAAAGTTGAGAGTTGAACGTTTCACGTTGAACGTTCCTGATCGGTATATCGGACATCGTGTCTGTCCCCATATCCCGCCCAGCATCCGCCCTTTCGGTCACCCCGTTAAAAGTTGAGAGTTGAACGTTGCACGTTGGACGTTCCTGATTGGCATATCGGACATCGTGTCCGTCCCCATATCTGGGCGCCGAGCCCGCCTCCACCGTCCGACCGGCCCTTGGACAGGTCCACCGGGTCAAGAGCCCGGTCGTCCAAATTCCGTGTCTGTCGCCATATTCTGCCCACCATCCGCCCTTTCGGTCACCCCGTTGAAAGTTGAGAGCTGAACGTTTCATGTTGAACGTTACTGATCGGTATATCGGACATCGTGCCTGTCCCCAATATTCGGGTGCCCCGGCAGCCTCGGCCGCGCGACGGGCGCGCTTGCTCAGGTCCACCGGGTGAAGAGTTCGGTCGTCCAAATTCTGTGTCATTCTGTGTCTGTGCCCATATTTGGTCCCGGGCAGATTACCCAATGTAACACTTCGAATGGCGCACTGTGGTGACCGCACTGCTCGTTGCCAGCGAAGCAGACATTGACAAAGTGAGCAAACTGGCAGTCTGAGAATCTTCGCAAATATGATCGATTTCTCACTGTAATTATCCAACGTCCAAGGACGCCGTGCTTGCGCCCGTTGATCAGAAAGATCTGCGCCGCTGGTGTAGCGCACGCTCTAAAATTGGCATGAAAATCACGGTTTAAAAATGCCCGGGTTGAACGTCTGTTTGGGCTAAGCAGAACCGATCTGGTTCTGCTGAGGTAAACCGAGCAAGCCGTACAGATCCGGGTAGAGCCGGCAGTTTCCCACCGGCTCCCCCACAGACCCGTGCGAGCGGTTTTCCCGCACACGGTTCCTCCAGTCACGGATTCCACCGCCCCGTTATCCGACCTCGTTCCGTGTACACGA
>Ga0315298_1002106_pt1 | contig 34742 bp, 34 predicted proteins | sample WHS_1_MG_FD_203077 | JGI IMG/M metagenome (GOLD analysis project Ga0315298, IMG submission 203077) | Extremophilic microbial mat communities from Washburn Hot Springs, YNP, Wyoming, USA - WHS_1_MG | ecosystem: Environmental > Aquatic > Thermal springs > Hot (42-90C) | place: USA: Wyoming...
TCGTTATGCTCTGACTGGTCTCCGGTGTTTGCTAGCGGACAGGTTTCTGGTCTCTGGGCCACTGTGCTGCTAGGAGCTCTATCGGCTGCTCTGCTTTGGGGAAGTTGGCTTCTCCTTTGGACGTCGGATGCGGTGAGGTAAGTGAAGAGACTAGCGCCTTCGGTACTTGTTGTTGTGCTTGCCCTAGCCTGCCTCCTTCTTGCCTGGGCAGAACCGGGGCTGACGGGCACAGTGTATGGTGTGTCTGAGGTCAGAAGCGGTTCGAGCGTCGAACCACCGCGCGCGAACACAAGTGAGTCGAGATTCTCTTTCTCTTGTGGTCGTGGATTCAGTTTCTGCCATTGCTGGTATGTCACTTCGGGAGGAATGTCGTATTACTGGGCCAGGCTACGCAGTCTCTCTGTAGAGCTACAACCCGACGGCTCAAGTAGTGCAACGGAACCACTACGTTTTACGGCTGAGGGCTCTGCTGCGATTGAAGGCTCATACGTCTTGGACTTCTCCTGGAAAGTAGCTGCCAGACCAGGGACCTACACTGCCGAGGTTGCTTTAAATCGCCAGCGTGCAGCGCCGATAAGTGGCCTATACCAGCAGGGAGAGATCACATCTGACAATAGGTTGGCCGATAACGCGTTGCTAACTTGGGTCGCACTTGATGTGGTTGGGTTAGATCACTTGGTGCGGATGGCTCGTATTGTCGGAGAGAGTCTTGGGCAAGACAACGTCAATGAAGCCGTGAGACTGAAGGTTCAGAACCTTGGTCTAAGCACAGAAGCGTCAGTCGGGAAGGCCGTCACTCCTACGAGCGGGCACTCCAGGCTGGGAGAAGACAGATCCGTAGTTGTGTGGATATTCTCATTGGTGGCCGACTCGAACACAAGTCGACGGGTAACGTACAACTGCTCGGCAAGCAAAGTGGCGGAAGAGGACTTGGATGAGGTGCTTACGCGAGAGGATGCGCTCGTATTGCGCATCCACGGGGAGGGTGACGAGCCAGAAGGTGAGGGCGACCGACCTGCAACCAGAAGCCAAGCAGTTTCCTACGTAGTTATCCCGCTCTCGTTACTGAACGCTTATGCCGCGGAGGGGGCGAGTGTAGCTGCGAAGGTGGGCCACGGGAGCGCTCCTGGTGAGTCAGCGACCACGCCGTAGCTTAGTTCAGACACACACGTTTGTCGTCGCCGGTTGAATAATGAGCCGGACCGGTCGGAAAGTGAACCGCCTGAGCAAGGGCTTGGCATAGGTTCCCCGAACCTTGGAAGCAGGAAGGGCCGCTCTCAAGGGAGGAAGTGGTGTATCGAGCGAAAGTTGTGAAAGAAGATGGCGCTCTTCGGGCCACTGTCACCCGGGGCCACTTGCAGGCTCAAGGCTGTGGCGGCGGGATCACCATCCCTGAGGACTATCTGAAGGAGGTGAAACCGCGGTTCTTCCTGGTCCGCACCTACCAACGGACCAGCTATCGTCCCGGGGAGATCGGCCGAGCGCACTGGGGGGGAGCTGCCCCGGCGGGTTCTGCAGATCGACCCCGTACTCCGCGAGGTCCTCGGTCTGGTGATGACATTGCTGTAGTCCGCCACTTATACCAGTTTTTTTACCCGCTCCCGGTCCCTTTCTGGCGGCCTCAAGCACCTGGGCGGGATTCCGGCGGGCCGACGCTCGAAAATCGCGGCTCGCGTCAGTGCTCATCGAGCGCGACGCCAATGGTGCCGCCGGGAACCAAAAAAGAACGTCAAGGAACCCTGGCCCTGTCGTCGGGCCTTTCGGACTTTTGCTCTGCGCTGGTCCTATGGTCTCTGCTTACCTCTCTCCGACGCACAGATGTGTTGCGAAACCGGTGGTCCGACCCCGCCCGACGAACATGGTGGCCGGGCATCTTTGGGACTCCGGGAGATACCCGGCGGATAAGAACGATCACCCTCTTTCTACGGCTGCCGCATCTATCCTGCGATCCTTTGGTGGCGCCGGACTTCGCCGTGTTCGGCCGGCTCATCCGGATCGCCTCGCCTCCTATGCGGTTTGTGTTCCTCGGTGCAGGGGTTTGTCTCGGCTTTCCTTTCTACCGCGCCCCTCTTCAGTGGTTCGCCCGGCTCGCGACCAGAGCTCCACGACCAGATTCGACCCCCGCTGAGGCCTGGCCAGGGTAGGGGTGTTGCCCAAGGCGCTCCCGAGCCCGCTCCACCTTGACAGCCCTCGACCCTCCTATTACGATGCGAGATGGTTACGCCCAGGACTGCTTCGTATGCATGGGGGGTGGGCGATGCCAGAGGCAAGGACCCAGCCGCCACTTAAGGAGGAGGGCCTGCGCCCTGCAGGTCATCGGGGCCCGCACCCGGGGCCGGGCGGCCGGGGAGGGGTCTTCGGCCTACCCGTGGCGGCCGGTCCGGGCTTGCTAGGTGAGGTCCTTCCCTTCCCTTCCTTCTGGTCTTCCTCGTTCGTCACCACGAGAGCGCGCCTTCCCTTCGACCGCGCTCCCCGCCTTCTTTCAGGGGTGAGGTGAAGGGGCGGGTGCCCCGCGTGAACGACCGGCGGCGCGTGGGGAGAAGAGGGCCAGGTGCCGGGAGAGGGGAATCACCGGTGGGCTAGAGACACGTAGTAACGCCTGGTCCAATGACGTCCGTGTAGCGAAGAAGGACGCCAAAGGAGGACAAAGTGAAGAAGAGGCTTTGTGCAGTGGTCGCAATCTGTACTCTGGTAGTCCTGCTGGCAGGCAGCGTGGCACTGGGAGCCACCCGGTCCATCACTCTTGCCGCTTATAATTCCGGAGGTGGGGGCACTCTGTACGGCTATCACAACTACTACTCCTACAGCTCGACACAGTGGCGCAACACTACTATGCAATACCGAGTGACGGGGAATACCCGGGCGGAGAATGACGTGTACATAAGGCTGTACAACGCAGGGACGCTCGTTTGGAGTCACAGCCGGCGTGATGTGGTGGGTGGCGCCCCCCTTTACACCGCGGATGTTTATCGAACGACTCAGAAGAATGCGACTTCCAGTTGGTGGAAGCTGGTAGCCGATGTCAACAACTGGTTCGATCCTGAGGCTGAAGGCTGGATAAGCACTTTCTGATGCGGTTTCCAAGAGCCTCCACCTGCCTACTTCTAGGGGTCAGCCTCCTCGTAGCGGTGGGGGCTCTCTGTGTCGTTGTCTTAAGATTGGCCGGCGGTGGCGACACGGTCGCCGGGGGCGGGGCTCAGGGCGATACGTCTGCTGTTGCGAGGCCGGGCTGGTTGCTTCTTTCGGCAGCCCCGCAGGGGGCACTGGTCTTTGGATGGAGTTCATGGGGGTCAAAGGACGCCCAGTCATGCGTGCGCGCCTACGATGCGCACGGCGTTCTCGCTTGGGAGAGGCGAGGGGTCACGGACGCAATCGCCGCTGGTCTGCCGGCGGCCGTCGTGGCGATCCCTCAGGGCAAGAGGGGAGCCGAGCAGCAAGTGGCCACCACGGGGGAAGAACCCATCCACACTGTCCGCGTGGGCCCGGATGGCGGTTCAAAGGAGATCGCTGCCTCCGATGGCGACGTGAGGCTGCTCTACGCCGACTTGCATGAGGTCCTGTTCGTTGAAACGCTCTTCAGCGAGCTTGGGGTCCCCCGTTCCAGCCTGGTGAGCGTTCGTGAGGGCGTATTTGACGTGGCGGGGATACCAGGCAACGGTCGTGCGGAGGGCGTCTCCGTCTCTCGCGAGGCCGGGACGGTAGCGGTGGTGACCTGCCAGGATACCGGTAACTATCTTACCTGGTTCGAAAGACGACCCGAGGGTTCGTGGGGGATCGTGAGGCACACTCCGACCGACGCCTATTACGTGGCCCTGTCGGCAGATGGTAACCAGGCTGTTCTTGGGCCGGAGCGTCCTGTCGTCTCAACAAGAGAAGGAACGAGTCCCCTACCGTTGCCTGTCGACTACGTGGCGGAGGCCCGCTGGGGCGTCTCGCGGCTTCTTGTCATTGACTTCAGGACGGTCGCAAACGAGACTCGCACGGTTGTTCACGTCGTGGATCTCGGGTTAAACGCGATCGAGTGGAGTCGCGAGTTCGAAGGGGAGCGGAGGATCGCGTCAGATGGGGATCTTACGCAGCTAGCGTACCTTCAGCCTGACAGGGAGGCGGTGGTGATAGTTGACCTTGCCACTCGCGGGGAGCGCATTGTTCCAGTGCCCCGGGCAGATGACGTGGCCTTCGTGGCTGAGGCTGTGCTTGTGGCTGTGCTTGAAGACGGCTCAGTGTACACCCTGAGGACGAGGTGAAGACAATGAGCAGAAACGACCCACCTTCGCAGACTCCGCCTGTACTCGAGGTGGAGGGCGTGTCGTTGGTCCGTCGTGGTCGGAAGATACTTGACGAGGTGAGTCTCTGCATACAACAACCGGGCCAGGTGTGGGGCATCTTGGGAGCGAACGGAGCCGGGAAGACCTGTCTTCTCAAGGTCATCACTGGCCTCATGCGGGCGAACAGCGGGGTGGTCAGAGTACAGGGCGAGGTGCTCCCTCCTGGGGTGATGCCGTCTCGGGTGGGGGCACTCATCGAGGAACCGCGCTTCTACCCCTGGCTGACGGGGCGAGACAATCTACTTGTCTTTGCCGGCGGCGATAACGTGAAGAGCGCACGGGTGGACGAGCTTCTGTCTCTGGTGGGTCTCAGAGAGCGAGCGAACGACAAGGTCCGTATCTATTCGCAGGGGATGCGCCAGCGTCTGGGTATCGCAAGGGCGCTCCTATCCGACCCAGCCCTAGTACTGTTAGACGAACCTGCGAACGGACTGGATCCCGAGGGCATAGCATGGTTGCGCGCTCTCGTGGCTGCTCTTCGAAGCAAGGGAACGACCGTTGTCATCACGAGCCACGTTCTTTCAGAGGTCCAGCGCACATGCGACACCGTGGTGGTCATGAGTGCTGGCAGGATCTTTGCCGAGGGGCCGATGGCGAGCGTTCTGAGCGGCGTCTCGTCTCTTGAGGAGCTCTATTTCAGACTTGCTGAGCGCTGGACGGCACCGGATGCGACCGGATCCTTCCATGGATAGGGCGACGTCCTGGTGCAGACACTCTCAGCCTCGTAGCGTGTACGGGCGCTACCTGGGGAAGCGGGCGGTCCTAGGGGCCCTCTACCTGTTCGCTTTGGCTGGCGGCGGGGCAGCATTTGCCTGTTCGCTGAGTGAGGGCACCCGATACGGCCTTGGGTACAGCGTGTGGTTCGGCGGGGTGGTCACGGCCGCTCTTGGCACGGTAATTGCGCCTTTTGTGGGTGCGCGAGTGGGTGGTCTTGACTATGACCTGGGGACCGTCAAAGAGGTCCATCTCTGTGGGCGCGGTGTATTCTCTGAGCAGATATGGGTGTTGGGGAAGACCATTGTAGTCGGTCTTTTCTTGGTAGCGGCTGGCGTACTCTCCGCACTTGTTGTCTCGACTGTGTCAGGACTCGGAGACTGGTCGTGGCAAAGTACTGCGGGTCTGGTGTCCCCACAGATGACGTCTCGGCTTCTCTTGGCCTGGCTGGTCGGTATGCCCTTTGCTTGTCTGGTCGGCTGGTCCTTCGCGGTCCTTGTACGCTCAGGGTTTCGCGGGGCTCTCCTGGTAGCGGGAACCATCATCGTGTATATGGCGGGTCTTCAGCTCGGCAGGCTTGATCTGGGGACGGATCTGGGGACGGCGGCAGCGCTCCGGCAAGTACTTCGCTTCTCCCCCTGGGGTGCTCTTCTTGCGATGACCACCGGAAGCCACCGTCACCCGCAGGTCGTCGTGGTGCCGGTCTTGGGTATTGTAGAGTCCGTGCTTGCCATCCTTGCCTGGAGCGCGGTGTTGCTCTTCGCAGTGCGGCTATCTTTGGTCCGCCGCGACATAGGAGGGGGCGGCCCGTCGTGAAGTGGCATCTGTTGCTGTCTGGCGAAGCGCGTGTTGCCATACGCAGCCCCACAAGTGGTTTAGGGGCCGCGCTCGCTGTGGTTGCGGGCTTTGTGTTTGGCCTCCTGCTGGGATCAGGGGAGACGGGGACAGAATCGTTCGCTACTACTGTTGTCATGGCTTTTGGAGGGGGAGTGACCTACATGGCCGCGGTGGTCGCCAGCCTTATCGGCGCGGGCATCGGCGGGAGGGACTCTGATCTGGGCACCGATCGGGACCTATGGTTGGCTGGCATCCGTCCGGTGCAACACTTGTTGTGCAAGTTTGTGGTAGCGGTGGATCTGGCGGTCATCTGCTCTTTGCTCATTCCCGTGGGCGGAGTGTTCGCCGGCATCATCAACACCTTCTTTCGTGGCGCAGCGCTGTACAGCGACCTTGCGCCATACCAGGCCCAGACCGCTGCTTCTGCTTTGGTCACGGTCGTGATCGTGGTTCCTGCTGTGGCCGTTGGCGCTGCCGGCGTAGCCAGTCTATTGCGGTCACGGCTGCGGGGTGTCCTCGTGTGGCTGGGGTTGTGCATCATCCTGATTCTTACCCCGATGCTAGCATACGTGTTCGCTCCCTCGGGGTACATCTTGAGCTTCACCCCCGTCGCCAGTGCATTTGCGTTCGTCAAGCGAAAGGGGTGGGGTGGGGCGGCAAGCGTGCCACTCTGGGTCTTGTTGCTGGCTTCGGTGACTTGGTCAGTCTTGATCGTTGCGCTCGCCCTCTGGCGAGCAAGAGAACTAGAGGCGTCGGCAAGCGAACAAAGGAAAGCTCGGCTCTTGCTCCGGACTTGGCTGGGCAAATGGTCCACCTTGTCTAGTGCTCGCCCCGTCTTCACTGCTGACCGTCCCACCCGCACCAGAAAGCACATTGTTGTCACCGCGTGTTTGCTTCTCCTCCTGGGTGGAAGCGGGGCGATGGGTAAGGATGCCTTGGTCAGGGCGGGAGCGAACTTTGACCCCGTTCATCAGGTTCTGACTGGCAATCTTAGAGGAGACTGGCTGCGGCATCTAGCGGCAGTTCTTTCTGAGAGGAGCTTTGGTGCGGCCCATCAACTCGTCGGGGAGGCAGGTGAGCAAGGTCTTGCGCTGGTCGAGGCTTTACTTGAGGCAGACCCAGAGGCTCGAGTCAGCTGGGCACAAGAGTCATCCGGCCACGGGCCCACCTACGGGGTCATCACCATTGAGCGCGATATCGTCCGCAATGGCCAGGTTACCACCGTCGGGACAGCTTTTCGGGTTGATATGCGCTTTGAAGAAGGCAAGTGGCGCTGCCTGGGAATTGGACCGAGACACTAGAGCCCAGCTTCGACGCTACAAGCTGGAGTGCTCCCCTCTCTGCGACAGAAAGTTAAGGCACCCTCCTTGAGGAAGAAATGAGAGCGCACAGGTATCCAAGATGAGAAGGTCATTCACTGCCGAGTTCAAGCTGCAGGTAGTGGCTGCAGTCCGAGCGGGCGCGACGATCGCCGAACTGTCCCGACGCTACTAAGTGTCACCGAGTGTGGTCCGGCGCTGGCGGGCATCTTTGGAGGGAACTTCTTCTCGGGAGAGGGGGTTCCCTGGCGAAGAGAGCCGCTCAAGCGACAAGGCAACCAGGCCGCCATGGAACGTTTGACCGCCCGGCAGGCCCTGGGGATCGACTTCCTAGAAACGCCTTGGCCCGGATGAAGGGGGGAAGGAGTGTAGGGTATGGTCTTCTCGACCTGTATCGCGGCCGTCTGCTGCTGAGGAAGATGTGTGCGCTCCTGGGGCTCTCCCCGAGCGCCTACTACCGCTACCGCATGGTGACCAAGGAATCTCATGGTCGCGGCTACGCGGTCAACCACAAACGGGTCTATAAGCTGATGAAGACCTATGGCCTCACCAAGAAGCGCCCGCGGTTTGTAAAGACCACGGACTCCACGCACGCTTATCCCGTTGCCCCAACCTGGCTCGGGGTTTCACACCAACGGGTCCCCATCAGCTCTGGCAGGCCGACCTCACTTATATCCGCCTCAGGTGGGAGTTCTGCTATCTGGCCTGCATCCTCTATGCCTTTTCCCGCCGGGTGGTGGGCTGGGTCCTCAGGTCCACTCTCCACCGGGAGCTGGCTCTGGCCGCCCTTCGCGTATGGTCCTCGTGCGTCGCCTGCCCCACCCTGGAGTCATTCACTATGGCGATCAGGGGGTGCAGTACGCTTCTGAGGACTACATGGCCCTTCTCGGCGAGGACGGGGCCCGCGTCTCCATGAGCCGTACCCGCAACCCCTATGAGAACGTCCTCGCCGAGTTGTTCGGTGCCACCCTCGGGAACGAGGAGGTGTATGTTCAGGAATACGAAAGCCTGGCCGACGCCCAACGGCAGATCGCCCGGTTCATCGAAGACGTCTGCAACCGCAAGAGGCTCCACTTTCTTGGGCTCAGCTTCGGCGATCACTTCTTGAGATCATGCGCCTAGGGCAGGTTGGTCGCTACTACGGTTGTCAACGTGCTCCAGGCCCTGGAGAACGCTCCTGCACAAGCCGAGCCGAGAAGATGGTGGCAGAGTGTACCGAACAGGACTCAGCTAAACAACTATTGACTCGGGGGGGAGTTAGTAGAATTCGAAGCACAAGCGTCAAGAGGCCACGCGCGAAGGGGGTTAGCGTGAGAGAAAGGCTATCAGGCTATAAGCTGCGTCTCAAGCCCCGCTCAACGGTTCTTGGTTTAGCTGCAGTCGTTCTCATCGCCGGTGGCATTATTCTCGGATCCTATGCGCTTGTCGCGAGCAGCGGCCATGAAGCCGCAGGGCAAAGTGACGGTAGTGTTCCAGCAGCCCAAGCAGAGCCAACCCAAGAATCCGCAGTCACAGAGAAGCCTGCTGTTGTGGAAACGGTAGTTAGCCGCATCAAAGACACGGGTGAATTGGACGCCGGACTGGCGGTTATTACCGTGCCGCTGGGCGCAGACTGGAAGAAGCCGGGGTGTTTCTACGCCAGCGGTCTGAAGGAAAGAATACAATTGGGGCCGGCAGCCGCTAAAGGAATGACTCAGGATGCCTTTAGTGGTCAAGCGGGCATACTACTGCCTGACGAGCGGCATCTTCTTTATCACTTCTGGGAGCAACTTGCTGATTTTCCGACTGAAGTCCCCGGCGATCCCATAGTCAAGGAAGGTACGCACCTTAGCACTCCAACCATTCGACTTCATGATCTTGAAACCGGCGAGGATAGTCTCCTTGTTGCAGGGGCTCGTTCTTTTGCCTGGCGTGCGGACGGCATGTTTGCTTACGCCCAAGGTGTCGATCGTGACTATCGCTACAACATTCCTTACCTACAGCGGGTGGTCGTCCAGAAAGGACTTAACGGAACCCCGGAGGTCTGGACTAAGGACGCCGATGGCTACACCGTTCTTGAATGGGCGGGAGAGCATCTTCTGGTTTGGCGGGAAATAATGGAAGGGGCCGGAGAACTTCTTGTCTTTGCTGGTCCCAATCAAGCGAGAAGCATACCGGAGATGGGCGAGCGGTTCCTCGGCACAAGCACTGACGGGTCATTTGTATTGGCCACCAGTGGTCCAGATGCTGGCTACCCATACATCCGCTTGATCAACTTGGAGACTGGTGGCGAAGTGACGCGACTTTCGCTCGAAGGTGTCTCTGATCCCCAGACAGGAGCTCAGGTCACCACGGTTACTGCTGCTGCCCTTCGAGAGGACAAGCTGATGGCAGCCGTGTCTCCGGCAGATCTTGCCGTGTTTGAGATGGGCAAGACCAATGCAGGTCCGGTGAGACTTGTTTTCAAAGAGATCATCAAATACACGTACCCGGGGCTTTGTTCCGGAACTGCGGATGATCTTCTGTGGAATGAAGCGGCGGGAAGATTGCATTTCGTAGTTCGCGAGAGCTCTGGGAACGGTGAACTTGCGCGGATGGCCGTCATCACCTACGACCTTGATTCAGGCGAGTGTCTGCGCTGGGTTGCACCGGATGAAGATGCTGTGGTGAGGTTGGTAACTAAAGCTAGTCGGCCGCAGTAGGACTGATCAAGCATGCTAGGGTGGGCACTCAATCGGCGTCAGGCGGCAGTTATTCTCGCAGCTTGTGTATTGGCAGCACAGGCTCTTATCGTGGTTGGTCGGCCTGCTTCAGCCGAAGCGTCTTCTGTATACGGCTGGTTCGATTATGCTCGCAACGGCACGAACATCAACGGGACCCTCACGTGGAAATATCTTTACAACGATACCCCGCCGGTTTATTCGGTCTCGTGGCGAGCAGGTTCTGGCATGCAGCTGAACGACAAGAAAGACGTCGGGTGGCTTCCTTCTGGCTACTATGCAATTTGCGGGCATTGGGACAACTACAACGGCACTGCGATTTGGGGGAGAGTATGGCGCCTATCTGACAAGTACAACAGCGAAGGAGTGCTGCGCACCGGCCTCTTCATCCACACCGAAGAGACTCGGACTAACGGTCAGGACCCCACCAACGAAGGCCAGTACTGGACAGACAGCAATCCATGTGATTATTACTCAGCCGGTTGCGTCAAGGTTTCGTACTCGAACATTTCTGCGGTCCATACCAGGTGGACAAACTATGGCGGAACAACGGCCCATGGTGACAACTCGCCTTACCCGCTGTCGTCAAGGTTGTACGTGCACTAGGTTGATGCTGCGGGCGGCGTCAATAGATTCCGTGGCCAGCACGCTGGGAGAACGGGGCTGGTGTTCGAAACACAGGGTATCCTGCTCCCCCCAGATTGAAGCTACCCTTAAGACATGGTCGAATGAGAGCAGGAACTGGCAGCCATATCGGAAGATATCACCGAGAACGTCCAGCGGTGGACCGCAAAGAGAAGGGCAGCCTTGGTCTTGAGCATCTTGAAGGGCGAGGGCTCAGTCCAGGTGGCGGCTCGTAGCCCGGAGTGACCGTGGCAGAAGTCGAGGACTGGAAGGGCGAGTTCCTCCCAGCAGCCGAGAATCCCGAAATCGAAGGAGACAGTGGTTGAACTAAGGATGGACTCCGCGAGCTGGCTGCGCAAGCAACTTAAGGAGGCTCACGTCGATCTTCTACGCGAAATGGCAACGAGCTCCGCCGAGGTCCCCATGTCAGCGCAAGCTGATGCTCTGTGCGGTCCTTCCCACGGCGAGCGAAGCGAAGAGCGGGTGAACCGCTGCAACGGCTACCGAGAGCGTGACCTCGGCACCCTAGCGGGCACCACCTGACTACAGGTGCTCAAGCTCCGGCAAGGGAGCTATTGCCCCGACTCGCTCTTTGAAGGCCGCCGCGGGGCTGAGCGCGCTCTTGGTGGCAGTCATCTGTGAGTGCTTGCGTACGTGGGGTCTCCACAAAGAGTTCGCTCGCGACTGCTTGACGGTGGTCCTTATCCCTCTATCTGTGGCTAGACGCTGTTTCGGTCAAGACGCGCGAGGAGGGCCGGGTGACAAGTGTGGCGAAGTGTTGCTGCTACCGCGGTATCAGCAGATGGTCACCGGGAGACCGTAGGGTCTTGACACGTCTACCGTGGAAGGACGGGGCTGCCTGGACTCGGTTTCTCAAAGACCTCTCGTCCCGAGGACTTGCCACACTAAAAGCTAATCATCTCCATGACCTTCAGGGCCTGGTGGGTGCCATTGCCGGCGTGCTCCCCGGATGTTCCTGGCAGCGCTGCCGTACCCATTTCATGCGCAACATACTGTGCCTTGTGTCCCGCTCGGCCTGAGTCCTTCGTAGCTACGCTGGTCAGGACGATCTTCGCCCAGCTCGAAGGGCGCTTGCCGAGGCAGCTCGGATACTGGAAGAGGCCGGGCCCGACAGCGCCGCTTCTTAACCGCTGCTCCCGCTCGTCACCGGCGAACTTGAGGAGGAGGTGGTGCTCCTACTCGTGGCGAGCCGAAGCACCAAACCAGAAGATAGAGCAACCGACGATTTGTACACCAGTTGGCGGAGCGTGGCCCTTTTGCAGTTCACTGGCGTGGCTTGCAGGCTTGGTGGCCTGGCTCAGGCGCGGCCGGAAAACCTGCCCGCCATGGCCCGTTATGGCATGGCGGGTGAGCGCCGTCTCGGGGTATCTGTGCCGGCCATCCGCAAGTTGGCCAAGGAAATCGGCCCCGACCACGCTCTTGCCCTAGAGCTATGGAAAACCGGAATACCAGAGGCCAGAGTGGTGGCTTCGCTGCTTGCCCTGCCTGAGCAGCTGACTGAAGAGCAGATGGATGAGTGGGTGGCGGACTTTGATTCGTGGGACGTGTGCGACCAGGTGTGCGATAACCTCTTCCAGAAGAGTCCGTTTGCTTGGAAGAAGATTGGCGAGTGGGCCGAGCGAGACGAGGAATATGTGAGGCGTGCAGCATATGCCCTTATTGCGTGTCTGGCCTGGCACAACAAGCAGGCGGAAGACGAAAGGTTCGTAGAGCTTTTCCCGGTAATCAAGGGGGGCGCGACGGATTCTCGTAACTACGTCAAAAAGGCGGTGAGCTGGGCTCTACGCAATATCGGCAAGCGAAACGCGCAGCTGAACAAGGCGGCACTGGAGCTGGCAGAGGAGATCGGCCGAATGGACTCGCGGGTGCCTCGCTGGGTGGCTCGAGACGTGATAAAGGAGCTAAGTGGCGAGGCAGTCCAGAAAAGACTGAGCTTATGCACTTGACTATGGAAATTCTCAAGCTTGATCGAGCCGACCTCGATCAGCTTCACGCCATGATCTGCGAGACCATCGACGCAAGCTACCGAGACGTCTACCCGCCGCGTGCTGTGGCGTTCTTCAAGCGGTATCACGCGAAGAAGAGAATCCTTGCGCGCAGCAAGATCGGAGAGACCCTAGTTCTGGTTTCCCGTGTAGATGGCCTTGTTGTGGCCACCGGCTCTCTCGTGGAGGGAGAAATCGCTGGAGTCTTCGTGCGGCCTCAATTGCAGCGGCAGGGCTACCGTAAGACCATCATGACGTATCTTGAGAAACTGGCTCTTGAGAAGGGGATGAGCAGGGTGCAGCTCAACATATCCCTCCCCTCGCTGGCGTTCTACGAGCACCTCGGTTACGAAATTCTCGAGGAACGCGCTCTTCACCTGGGTGAGGGGCAATACCTCCGCCATTGGCTAGCGGAGAAAAAGCTTGCTGTATGAGCTTGGCGCCGTATTACGTCTTCGCGACGGCAGGGGCTCAATATAGCGGGGGTGCACATCCTACTCACGTTCTACTTCGAGGCCTTGGCTCTCGTCACCCAAGATGTCTTCGGTAAGGTAGCGCTGTATGGTAGGACCGACCGCTCGGACCACCTGCTCCACAGAGGCTGAGGCCAGCGGCTCCACACGCAGTAGGTAGCGATGAAGCACCAAGCCTACTAACGTGCTGTGAATCAACGCCCCTCGCAGAGGCCCGAGGCGATCTTTGGCGCAGGCTGCTGCCCGTGCCACCATTTCCTTGGCTATGAACTCGGACATGAGGCGGGCGGCTTCATCGTGCTGAATAGCATTGCGGAAGATCACCGTAAGAGGGTGCCGGGTGTTCTGGTCTTCCCAGGTTGTGCAGACAAGGCGGACAAGACGCTCACCCACGGTCCGAGGGTCTCCCTCGAATATGTGCCGGGCGCCTTTGTCCATATCGACGGGCCAGTCTATGGCTGCTCTAAAGAGCTTCGCCTTGGACTCGAAGTAGTACATAACGAGCGCTGGGTCGACATTCGCCGTCTCTGCAATGTGTCGGATTGTGGTGTGGTCAAACCCCCGATCCGCGAAGAGACGTCTTGCTGCCTCGAGGATGCGCTGTCTGGTCTGCGACTGTCCGGGGCGGCGCCCCTTCGGGGCGCCGCCCCTCCGCAAACTGTCTCCCGCGCTCTGTCCCGCGCTCCCGGTCACGCCGTCATCTTTCGCGAGCGCGTCGTAAGCACTCGCCAACCTTCCCGTGTCCGACATGCTGTCTCCGCAAGCTTTGTACGCGCAGTGTCAGTTTGGAGCCTTGTCGGCTGGTGACGTTCGTTTCCCCAGCCCGATCACGCAGGCCAGTACCAAGAGGGACCCTATCACCCAGAGACCAAGGGCTGCTGCGGACCATGTCAGCCCTGCGCCGTCGAAGTAAAGACCAGATCTGAGGGCCTCTAGTCCTGCTCCTGCGGGTAGCACAGGTGACAGCGCACGGAAGGGCTGCGGCAGGAATGACGAGCCAATGACGCTTCCCGACGAGGCGTTGCCTAGAAGGATGAGGATGATGCCAGCCAGGGCTGTGCCTGCTGCTTTTCCGAACAAGCCGACAAAGGCTCCCGTGCCAGAGGCGACAGCGAGCGCCAAAAGCGCGCAGATGCCTGCAAGAAGCCAGTAGTTGTTGAATCCGACCACAACTCCCACACTAAGACCTGCGAATAGACCGGCCAGTACTGCGAAGGTGGGCAGCACTGTCAAGGTTTCGTACCGCCGGAATGGCCCATTCATATTCCGGAAGAGAAGGGAGAAGAAAAAGGCTGAAATGCTGACTCCCATGACCACAAAGAATGGAACCAACCCGCGGCTGTCGGATTTTGGCAACGGCCGTACGTCTTCCACAGTGACAGTTTTCCCCAGCGCCTGCGCAATGGCGCTGAACGCGCCGGAGATTGCGGCGGCCGCAGGCTGCCCCGCTCCGCTAGCCACCATCAGTAGAGGGGTGCCTGTTCCCAGAACGAGAGCTCCAGTGATCTCGCGGTCTTCAATGGCTGCTCGTGCCGCCTCGGGCGACTCATACGAACTCAAGAGGAACGCGCCTGGGGCCTTCTCTGCGAGCTTGGTCTCGAGCTGGGTGAGGAGCATTGGAGGTCCCACCACGCCCACGCGCAAGTCATGAGGTTGTGGATCGTGCAGCGCGGCAGCAAACAGCCAGACAAAAAGGAAGGCGATACCGGTTCCAATGATGAAGGGGACGAGCATCATCCGGCGATTTCGGAGAATCGAGTGCTCCACAGGGGCTCCCTTCTAGTGGTTTAACGCATGATGAATTCTACAAGCGTTGAATTATATGGTAAAGGTCTCCTTGCTCAGAGTCTCATTTATCCTCCCACTGGGTCACTTCCCGACGGGCGGAGTTAGGAAGGGAGACCGGATAACGGCCGCCGGACAGTGTTGCTTGCTTCGGCTCCGCCCTGCGGAAAACGCTGGCTTCTTAAGCTCGCTTGCGTTTATATGCCGCCACCCCTTCGCCGGCGCGCACCGTACCGAGATGATGCGAATGCGCATGGTGGCAGCAATAGCGGTATCCGGCATCGCGACCTATCATGTGAAGACGCCTCATCTCTGGCCCCGACTTCAAACAAGTGTGTGAACAGCTGCCTTACTAGGGGAGGTCGAATGACAGCTGCCTATTACGAGCTCCTGCTTCCGCGCGAAAGCGCCTGGCCGGTGCTTGCCCACGTTCCTCACGCTTCTACCAACATTCCGCCAAAGTTTCGGGCGTCTATGCTCATTGACGATGCCGTCCTTCGCCGGGAGATAGTCAGGCTTACAGACTGGGAGGTAGACAAGCTCTTTGGATGGGTTACTGAGCGGGGCGGGGTGGTGTTCGCAAGCAAGCTATCCCGCCTAGTCTTCGATCCCGAGCGCTTTCCCGACGACGCACAGGAACCGATGGCCGCAGTAGGGATGGGTGTTGTCTACACGCGTACCACCACTGGCGAACCTCTTGCACACATCACGCCCGAGGAGCAAGATCGCCGCCTGGCGGAGCTTTACCATCCCTATCACCAGGCCCTTACAGAAGCAGTTTCTTGCCTACTCGAACAGTTTGGCCGGGTCACAATCCTTGACTGCCACTCGTTTCCTACCGAGCCGCTTCCCACGGAGATGGACCACTCCGGCGAGCGGCCAGACATATGCATCGGGACTGACGAGTTCCACAGCCCTACGGCGCTGGCCCACGAACTTGAGAGCCGTCTGACCAAGGCCGGGTTTGCCGTCCGGCGCAACTTTCCATACTCGGGTGCGTTGGTGCCCCAGGCTTTTCTCAATAGAGATTCCCGGGTAACCTCAGTCATGATTGAAGTCCGGCGCGCGCTCTACTGTGACGAGACCACGGGCAAGCGGTCGGCCGATTTTGACTCCGTGCGAGAAAGAATCGAGCAGGCGGTGGCCGGAGCGATTAGCGCGACTACCAAAGGGTAGCTTCTAGCGGGCACTTAGGCGCGCGGGGCAGCACGGTAGGTGCTGAGACTGGCGCGGTGGTGTGTGGGTGTTCTCCCGAGTCACGGCGCTGTCGCGGGCTTGACAGGCCTTTGCCCCGGTAGGTGATGGGCTCACCGCCATTGGCTTGGTTTTGTAATCACGCGCTTTCCGACGTGGACCCGTTCGGGTAACTGGTACTTCCTGTAGTGGGCCTCCTTGATGCGAAAGCCATGCGTCGCGACACCCAGAAAGGCACGGTTGCGTCGGCCAACGGGGTAGAGCATATAAATGGGCTTTGTGGCCAGACGCATGGCGGCTCGTACTGCGGGAACAAGATCTGTGTCACCCGAGACAAGCACGACTGAGTCAACCGACCGATCGTACATGAGCTCAAGAAGCTTGCAGGCGATGGCAACATCGGTTTCCTTTTCCTCGTGACGAAGCAAGTCAAACTTGGTCCCGCACACGGGACATACACATCTCACGTGCTTGGCCTTGAAGTGAGCCAATTCCACGATCACCCCCGTGGACTGCAGCGCCCTCATGTAGGCACGGTGCCTCTTCACCGCCCCGGGGTTTTGGGGCTCGACATGGTGAGCAAGGGCAGAGAAGTAGAAGACCCGGCTAACGTGGGCGTCGCCGCCAATAACGGGCAAGAACGAGCCGCACAAGGACCGAATATCAAGCCAGCGGTAATTTACACCGGTACGGGCGTGCACGTCCCGAATAGAGTGATACAGGTTGAACCCGTCTATCAAGAAAACCACCCTGTTTGGCAACCTACCCCCTGAAAAAGAAAACCCCCAGTGCCCGCAGGCCTGGGGGACCTGAGAGACTCGCTCTCAGGGATGATCACTGGCAGTATAACAGCGGCCCCGGCTCTGTCAAGCCACTGGCGGTAGCTTGGCTGGTTGGCCACAAGACAAGCTGCATTCGCCTGTTTGGCCGCGAGTTACACTGCATGGCCTACTCTCTGTCCTCCGCGCCTCGCATCCTCCACTGCTCGACATTGTTCGTCATTTCGTCTGAGCTTGCCCTACAACTAAAGTTTGAGACTGGTCCAACACCTGCACGTGCTTAGCTTGTCGGCACTGCCGCCCCGGTCTTGCTGTCCCGGAATCAAATCCCTGGCACCTCATCGAGCTTGCCCAGCTGCTCGAGGGCCTCAGCTAGCTGCTCGTACACCGGCGCTGTTTCTCCTCTCTGGCCAGGGATCTTGCCTAGTTCAGCAGCCGCGCAGGCCAACCGAACAAGAACATCCGGAATGGCGTCTTCGGGGATACCGGAGACCTTGACTCCCCGGTAGTTGCTGAGAATAGCCTGGATGGCCTTGGGCAGGCGTTTCTGGTCGATGGAGCCGTCTACCAAGCGATAGGGCAACCGCCAGGTGGAGGGCCGAGCGGCATTACCGACATAGGCAAAGCAGCGGGCTGGTAAGCAGTACTTCGGATGAAGAATGGCGCTTCCCGCGGTCTCTGCTTCGCTCTCGGCCGGCGAAGATTCCTCGGGAAGGAGCCGAAGCGTGGCATCAGCGTCCTCCCGCGGCCGGTAGATGCCGTGGACGCTTAGCCACCATAAGGATTCTTGCGGCTCCGGCGAGGCGAGGGAGACAAAGACCCGGTCCTTAAGGCCGCCATGCTCGAGGTCGGCCGCGTAAAGCATAACGCCGTCGCTTATAGCCACCCGCTTGACCTTCTGCTGAGCAGCATATCTTACTACCTGGTCTAGTGCCCCCTCCACAGCTCGCCGGCTCCAGGCAAGAGAGCCCGGGCGCTTTGCCTCCACCACGAGGTACCTCACGCCGCTTGAGGTAAGAACAAGATCAGCGAAATCCAGTTGGTTATTAAGATCAGACAGGCGCCAGTCAAGAACCTCAGTGAAGAGATCCTCAAGGATATTCTCGGCTACCTTCTCCGAGGCTACGCCATGACGTTCTTGCTGCTTTAAGCGCTCCTGTCTTTTCTTCTGGAACGCTGACCAATTAGCGCAGATACGCTCTTTGCAGCGTTCGAAGGAGGCTAGGTGTTCAACCGCCATGGTGAGCTCCGCCGCTCCAGGGTGTTCACTCACTGTTCAGGTAAGCAGAAATCTAACAAGTGTTCTAATTTCACTCGACCAGCGGGTCTACCTGACCAACTGCTGCTGGATCTTTGACTGTGCCAGTACGGGGTAGCCCAGGCCCGTCGTGTGTTAGCGGGGACGTGCCACCGAGGATGCCCTGGGAAGCATGCTCTTTCTTCGTTAACCTTTGTTGACGGTTGAGGTGGACGGGGTGGCGGGGACCTTTGACGAGCTCCCAATCACCCCGGCTTGTATCACTGGCGACAAGTCAAGGTGCATGGGAAACCGGGGCAACATATGCAACCCCAGGCCTGGTGGCCGCCTCTCTCGTGCCCGCTTCTCTGGTGAACGCCAGTCTGGCGATTGGCGGCCACCACACGAGTGGCTAGGGCCACTGGCCCTGACGGTTAGCAAGGGCAGACGGCAGCCCGTGGCAAGACTCGCTCAGCGGCGTACAGGCCGGTGGACCATAAAGGCCTTGAAGGCGGGGCTTTTGGTCCTGCTTTGGGCCTGGCTTATCGTTGTCGCCGGCTGTACGTCGCCGTCTTCCGGGGACGCCCGAGACTCTTCGGGAGCGAGTACTGCTCTGCCAGCCACCGCTGTCCCGCCGACAAGCTCTGCGGCGTCAGTCGTTCCCAGCCTGCCAGCCAGCCCCGCCTCGCCAGCAAGCTCCGCCGATCCAGCCAGCCCCACGCTGTCCGGCTCCACGCCGACCTCCAACCCGGGAACCGCTAAGGTGGCCAACCCTTCAGATACCACTTCCCCGGCTTCCGCTTCCCCAGGCGTCGGCCCTCCAGACGTTGAGCTGATTCTTGGAGAGCCCCTGTCAACTTCTATCCAGCCCCTATTGGGCGTGAATGTGGGTCCGGTGCCTGCGGGACGCAGCCCCAGCAACGGCGATCTCACCCAAGCTTACCAGTGTATCGGTGTCACACTCGTGCGCACTCATGACTTCTACGGACCGCTTGACATGTCGGTGATGTATCCGGACCTAAGCAAGGACCCCAAGAGTCGGGAGTCCTACGATTTCCGCGTGAGCGACGCCGTCTGGTCTGCCGTCACTAGCGGAGGGTTTGAGCCCTACCTCCGTCTCGGCGACTCTTGGAACAACGTCCGCGCGCCGCACGCGGAGAGGGAGATGAAAAACTGGGCCCAAGCCTGCGTGGAAGTGGTCCGCCACTATTGCCAGGGTAAGTGGAACGGTTTTAGCACGGCCGTGCGCTACGTTGAGATCTGGAACGAGCCCGACAATCAGCAGTTCTGGCCCCGGCCGCTCTCTGCTCTTGACTACTACCGCCTTTACGCAGAGACCTCTCATCTTCTAAAAGAGGCTTTTCCGGGCGTTCAAGTCGGAGGGCCTGGACTGACCCAAGCCGGCTTCATGACTGCCCGGGGCCGGCAGTGGCTGGAAGATTTCTTGGTCTTTGTCAAGCAGACGGATTCGCCCTTGGATTTCTTCTCCTGGCATCTTTACTCAAATAACCCGGAGGATTGGTCTTCGGCAGCTCAGTTCTACCGCGAAGCCTTGGACGAAGCAGGGTTTCGCAAAAAAGCGATGCACGTCACCGAGTGGAACACTGACGTCAGGGGTCTGCCCGACAACGGTCCCCAGGCTCTTGCCCTCCGGACAGGGGGCAAGGGGGCTTCAATTCTCACCGCGGCCTGGATTGCCATGCAGGAGAACGGCGTAGCGGTGTCGACTATCTATCGCGGTACCGACCCGGATATCAACTTTCCCACTTTCTACGGGATTTTCTACGCCGACGGGAAGCCCAAACGCACAGCTCTCGCCTTTTCTCTATGGGCCGAGTTGGTCCAGCACTCGGAGCGGCTGACGCTGACGGCAAGCCCCGATCTCGGCAGCCGCCCCGAGCCCGGCATTTGGTATCTCGCCGGTGGGAACGCAGTGGGGGAGACGGCGGTGCTGATAGCCAACCCGACGGCCAAACCGGTCCGCTACACAGTAAGCCGAGCGGCGAGAGGCACCCCTGTGGAGGACGGGTGGCGGGTGATGGAAGTAAGCGATGACTCCGACGCGTTGGAGACCTGGAATTTCACGGGCGGTGTAGCTGAAATTGGCGCCGAGACTGTGCAGCTTCTGCTACTGGGCCCGTGACCGGGCTCTGGGCTGACTTCTGGCTGTGCGTTGCTGGACGGACTTGCGGACAGCTTTCGGGGGCAAGTTTCCGGGCAAGTGGAACGGAAGACGTGGTTAGCACGGCTACGGAGCGCCAGCAGCTCCGGCCCGGTTTTTTTTGTTTGTCAACCTGGCTATTCGCTTTCGGGCTTCACCACAACCTGATGATTCCCAGGGTGGCCAGGAGACCGAGAAGTATGGGCTGGTGGGCAAGATAAATCAGCAAAGAGTTCTGTCCCAATAGCACCAAACTTCCGGAGATCCTTCTGACCCAACCGGGCAAAAAGCGAAGCCGGTCATCAAGTCTTTCTAGCTGGCCGCTCTTCGCCTGTCTCTCTAGTTGGGCAGTCCTGCCGCTTGTAGGACGACGCCGTAGCCAAGGGTCGTGAGCGATAACCAAGTTGCCTAGAAAAACGCCAATGAAAACCCCTGCGGCCACAGGAAAAAGAGGGGCGCTGTCTACAGCCTGGCCGCTTGTTGGAACCAGCCACTCCAGCCACCATGCCCCTGGCTTTGCGTCCAGGCTCTCAAGTACTATTCCCGCGCCAAGAAGCACAAAGCCAAGACCAAGATTTAGCCAGCGAAAACGAAGCAGCGGGTAGCAAACTACGGTTGTGACGCCGAGGAGATGAATTGTGCCAAAACGTACGAACCTCTCCTCGCCAAGAGCAAGGAGCGTGGCTAGGCTTATGAGTGCGGCCCAGGTAAGTAGAACTGCCGCTCGTAGAAAGTAACCGCGCCAAATCCGCGTGGTCGAGTTTTGGGCCTGAGTTCGTTGCGCTTGCAGGCGCCTTAGTACGAGAGAGACCCCGAAGATAACGGTGAACAGAGCGACAATTGTTTCTTGCCACGCCCGCCAGAAAAGGACATGAGTGTCCAGAAGGCCGCCAAAATGATCCAAATCCCATACGAGGTGGAATACCAGCATCATGAGGACGGCCACTCCGCGGAGGGCGTCAACGAGCATGTAGCGCCCGGGCTTCATTACCACCGGTCTTGCGCTTCGAACAAGGGCGTGCAAGTAGGCGTGCGCCGCGTTCATGACCCTCACTTTGCCCGTACCCTCACGTTTGCCGCAAGGAGTTAGCCAGAGGCTCTTACCCGGGGTGGGGAAGACGGGCTTCATCCACACTCTAGAATGTTGTTGAAGGTTCCTCAACAGCGGGTCCCCGTGCGGGTTAGCAGTCCCTGGGCCCAGAAACTATGCTTTCGGAGGCCACCTGTGTTGCTGCCGCGGAGGCGCCCAGGTTCTGGGCGCCTCCGCGCGCAAACCGGCGGCCAGTCTCACGAAGCCGCCAGCCAGTACTAACAACCCGGCAGCTCCTCCTACCGGCGCCTCAACGCTATAAGAAGGCCAACGGCTACAAGCAGGGCCACTCCCGCCACGCTGAAGCCAATGATGGAACCAAGTCGGGCCCAGGAGGACTTCTTGGAGTTGGCGAGCGACTCCCGATCAAGAGTGGTCGAAGATTGCTCTGTTGTCGTTTGGCCGCCCGAAGTAATTACCGTGGTGCTCTCAACTGGGGTTCCGGGGATCGTCACTGTGACAGGCTCCGAGGGCAAGCTTTCGCTGCCTTGTGGTGACAAAGCCACGGCCATGTAGCGATATGTCTGTCCGGGGGCAATGTCGGTATCGACATAGCGCAGGGAATCTCCGTCAAGAGTTGCCAAGAGTCGATAGGTAAGCCCTGGACCAGGCGCAGTCCGTAGGATCTGGTACTTGGCCGCCTTCGCGGGTGTCTCTTGTCCAGTGGGTTGCTGTGGGACCTGGCCTGCCGAACCAATGACCAACTCCACCTGTGCCTGGTTGGCTTCGGCTACTGCAAGCGTGGGCTGAGCCGGGGCCGGGGAGACCACAACCGTGAAGGTGGCTGTGCCGTGGTTTCCAGCGCCGTCTATGCCCTCTACCACGAGCGCGTGTTCTCCGGGGGCCAGAGGTGCAGAGGGGCTAAGCTCTGCTCTTCTGTTGGCTACGGACCACGTGCCACCCAAGGGTTGGCCATCTAACGTGGCTTTGAAAGAGGATGGGACCAGGCCCGAGCCCTCTTCGTGACAGGTGACGATGAACTTTGGTTCCGCCGTCGACACCACAGCTGGGTCTCCGGCGGGCAGCACCAAAAGGAACTCCGGCGCGGTGGTGTCTGATCCTACGCAATATGCTCCCATCTCCGTCACCCGGGCAGTCACCGTTTGTGACGCGCGGTCATGACTAGCCGATACGGGAAGCCACACCTTGTCTTGGGGATTGAAACGGTAGAGCACGAAGCTACCCGGATCTCGCCCCCGGCTTGACTCGGTGCTATACCGCACAGTGAGGGTTACCGGACGAGAAAGCAAAGCGGCCTCCGGCTCAAGAAGGTAGATACCCCCTACGGCAAACTCTGACCCGTCGCCGGAAGTACCAATCAGGCTGACCTTCTTGTTTGAGCTAGCTGCCCAAAGCGGCCGACTAACATCAGCCATCTGTTTGCGGCCCAGGTGGTCCTCGTCCAGAGAGACAGTCTGGGTGCTGGCAAGCGCAGGTCCAGGAGTCGGTCCGGCGGGAAAAGCTTCGCCAAGTAGTTCAGTGCCCGCTTCAAACACAACGGTTGCTCCATCGGCAAGGGCGCTTCCCACGCCTGCCCCTACCGATAGCACTGTGTCGGTGGCTGTAGACAAAGCTCCGGTAACGAAGTCCCAGGTCTTGGCAAGTAGCTCCTCCACAGCTTTGGCTAGCTCCTTTAGCACCTTGGGGAGAGTGTCCACCTGGTTACTAAAAAGGGAAGCTGGATACTCCTCTAGCTTGACCATGCGGCCCTCGCTGCTCTCCTTGTCGGCAACCACAAAAAGCCCCCGCTCCACAGGGAAAGACTGATACCGGCCCCAGGTTGGTTTGACTGCCAGGTCAAGCTCATCTCCACCCACTCCTACTCCCAAGCCGACCTCGAGCGAGACCGGGTTCTTGTCTCGGGTAACCACTCTTTCATAGGGAATTTGCAAGGGGATGCTGTTAAGAAGACCCTGCATGAGCTCGGCGCAGAACTCTTTGGAGAAAAACACGCGCACGCCGGGCTCAGCAACCGGCGAAGGTACCAGTGCACGGAGCTCCTCCACAATGGTCTGGGCAATCGGCCCAAGGAAGGAGAGGTCTACTGTGAACCTGGTCTCTTGTGCCTCTCCTCTGCTATCGGGAAGGGGTACGACGGTAAGTACTGCCCGTTTGCAAGACAAAGACCCCGCGTCGGCTACTACCTCAAGCGAAAAGGCGGTAGACGGCGCCCAACTAAGTAACTGGTAGCCCAGGACCTCGGCGACGGAAAATGAAAAGCCGGTTTCTAAGCCTACTTTGCCGCTCACTTCGCCTGCCGGCGGGTATCCAGTGATTCCAGCCAGCGCTCTCTCACCCACGTTTAGCTTAAGAAAGTTTATGCCGCCTAGACTCTTAAGACCGCCTCCACTGTTCTGGTCGTTTTTTGTCAGCTTGAGGCCCAGGCCTGTGCCTTCTGCTGAAACCCGCAATGACAGGCCCCCCGTGATGTGCTCCAGCTCTACATCACTAGAAAGGGCAGAGACAATGACGTTCTCCACCAGCGGCACAAGCGCAGTGGTGCCCTGGGTCAGAGAATGCTCAAGGCCACAAAGGAGGGTAAGCATGGCCATCAGCTTCTCCTGTGTGGAGCAGGCCGAAGGTTGATCAAACAAGGTGGCGAAATCTGTGAACGTTCCCAGCCCGGTTTTTACCGAGAATTCACCTGCTGTGGCCTCCACGGTACCCAGTCTGAGCTTACCGATCTGTTCCTGAACTCCTAGCGCCACCTCGCTGGAAAGACTGTCCAGCACGGTGAGAGAGCCCTTGCCCTCTTTTGCGGGGTCGGCCTCAGTGCGGGTCACCACCATTCCGGCCTGCTGCTCAAAGGCGCCAAAGACTCCCTCTCCCAGACCAACGCCCACTTTGCCCTGGATTCCGCTTCCAATTGACCAGTTGGTGGACCAGGAGAGCGGGCGCACGTCGGTGGCAAAGTTCGGGACTTCTGCAAGCGTAATTCTTCGGCCTTTGAGGCGGACTCGGTCAATGCTGAGGGTGTGCTCGTAATGTCCTTCTTTGGTGGAGCGGGGAACAGGAAAACTAAAGACTATCTCACCCTTTGAGTCTGAAGTCGTGGTGTACGAAGAGGAAGAAAACGCTCCCTTATAGCGGATCTCAAGGCCCTCGACCGGTCTGCCCTGGTCGTCGACCACCCGGTAATACCTATACATTGTGCCGCCAGGCATGATGGTAGAAGGTGTAGCCGGGTCGGCGGGGTAAAGCGGCTGGAGAATGGGAACACTTTGGCCCTCAACTTCTTGTGCCGAGAGTTCGGCATCCCGGGGAAGGACCTCTATTTGTTGCGACTCACATTTCGCAGGAAAAGAATCTCGGCTTGCGGGCTGCAACTCCATGGAAGGATGCTCCACCCGAACCAGGCGGGTGTCGCCCACATCCACCCGGGTTAGGTAACTTTTCAGCTTCCCGGCGGTGCCATCAGGGCCCATGCGAATCACGAAGAGGTTGCCTTCGCTAGTTTGTTGCCGGCGGCTTGTCGCCGCCCACACCAGGCCTCCGTCGCTAAGTGCGGTCACCGCAGCCACGGATGCGCCTGCATGGCCCGCAGACATAAAGATCTCGCGGTCCATCGTGCTTATCCAAAGAATTTCGCCTTCGGGCGAGAGCTTTTCGGCCATGCCGTCGTAGCCATACTCGTCTCTACCTGAGAACTCTGTGGTGGCTCCCACCAGCACAAGGCTGCCTGCAGGGCCGACGTCAATGCCCCACAGACTTGCCTCCAGAGGTCCCCCATAGCGGAGCCCTCCGACCCAGGTGCTCCAGACAACGTTGCCGACAGCGTCCAGCTTGACCACGTTGGTGCCAAAGCAGCCCCGGGAGAATCGATACTGACAAAAAACTGGGCCTTCAGGGGTCACAGCCATGTTCATTAGCTGCCCGTAACTTGAGGTGGGCTCCGTAGAGTCGTAGTAGGCTTGCGAGCGGGTCACTTTTCCATCCGCCGTAACCCACATTAGCTTGATTCCGTAAGTTGCCGCGCTCGCGTCGGGCCCAATTGTCCCCCCCACCAGCAAACCCCCGCTCGAAAGGCTAAACACCCTCGGGCGGCCTACCCAGGAGTCAAGGGAATAGGATCTGGTCCACTCAGGAATGCCTCCGCGGTCCACCTGGCACAGAAACACTTGCGAGTCGCCGGTCTTTCCGCAGAGGACAAACTTTCCACTAGATAGCTGGATGACGTCGGTAAACTGCGTACTGTGATAGGGGTCGGAGGCCACCGTTACGCTGTAGTCGCGAGCCCAGGTCACTCCGCCCGAATCGTCCAGGCGCACAAGCTTATTCCCATAGCATACAAGGGCTCCGGAAGGCGAACAGGCAATTGCAACCGGCGTGATGTCCACATTGTCGGCGGCAGTCCCGTAGACTTTGCTCCAGAGCACTTCTCCCGCAGGACTTAGGCGTGCAACTAGGAGGCCTTGTTGCTGCCCTGTCACCAGGAGGTCTCCATTGGGCATGAGCGTGACTCCCTGGCCAGTGGAGGTGGTCTTGCTCCGGTAAGTCTTGGCCCATGTAGAAGCTTCTGGCTGCGGGCTCATATTGCCTGAGGAAGTTTGGGCCTGAGCTGTTCCCGTTGCGGCAAGGAGACTGCGCGTGTCAGGGCCGACGCTCAGAAGGCAGAGGACGCAGGCCACGGCAGGCAGGATAATAGCGAGTCGTCGTAGCAAAGGCCGCGTTAGCAAGATTCCTGCCTCCTTTCTTCAGAATGAATGCTAAGAGTCTAGGGACTTTCGTGCAAGAGATCTGGTCCTAATTAATGCTAAGCTGTGCTTGCGCGGCGCTGATGCTACCGGTGCTGGGCAGGGGTGTAGCTGTCAGTTCAAATTCTCTGCTCCAGTTGTGGACGCTACTACGAGTGCACTGATGAACGCAATAGATCAAACCCGGAGGGTCTCAAAGAAAAACAGCTCGAAGAAATGCTTAAGGGTCTGCGCATCAACCTGCAAAACATTGGGAAGGTGATTGCAGCAAATACTGACAAATCTCCGGATGAGGTTGAGCAGGCTAGGCTCGAGAGGACTGCCCTTAATCCCCAAGAGGCCAAATCAGGGGGCCGGTCCGCACGGACCGGCCCCCTGACACGGCGGCCTACTATGCCTTCCAGAGTCCGTGCAGATTGCAGTGCTCTCGGGCGGTCACAGTGGCAGCCTCAACCCGGAATTCGGCCTCTGGCGCCTGTCCGGGCTCGAGGAACTGGCGATAGGCCTTTCCATCGGCAATGAGTTCAATCCACTCTATGTAGTGGGCCTCTTCCATAGGATGAGCGACACTTCCAACTTTGACCCGGTAGCCGCCCTCGATCTGCTCGATGACCGGCACGTGCTTCTCTTTGGCCGCATCGACCGTGTTCTCAACGAGCAGGGTCATGGGCTGCCCGCAACACACCAGCTCGCCTTTGCCGGCATGGAGAACCTCAACGATGTTGCCACACACCTCGCACTTGTATATCTCCAGTCGGTTTGTCATCTTATTTCTCCTCCTTTGCCGCGAGGACGTCTAAGGACGCTCTTTCTAAGCGCTGCTATTCCCGAAAAACGCCTCACCTTAACTTCTTACCGCCAGGTGCTCCTGCTCACTTGCTGGCTAGGGTCTTGGTGCTAGCGGAGAGGAAACAGGAGCAAGAAGGTCGCAGGGCGCCAGCCGCAGCTGGCGACACAGGGGGAGATCTGAAGTAACATGCTAGGCGCAGCGAGCGAGGCGCAGCGAGCATGGTCCTTTGCGCGCTTTTTCTTTGGTCGCCCACCGGCGGCACGCTGTCTTGCAAGCAAAAGTTCGAGCCTGAAAGAGCATAGCTGTGCACTTTGACATCTCTCAAGTAACGGCCTACCAATGGGTCCTGGCGATCACCAGTGGGATGGTCATCGGCATGTCCAAAGCTGGTCTGAACGGCCTTACGCTAATGTTTATCCCGTTAATGGCTCTTGCCTTTGGGAGCAAGGCCTCCACGGGTCTCCTCCTTCCCATGCTGTGTGTGGGCGACGTCTTTGCTGTTGCCTGGTACCGCCGGCATGCGGAGTGGCGGTACCTGATTAGACTGTTGCCGGCGGCCGTTGTTGGCATTGCTGCCGGGGCAACAGTGGGGGTAGGTTTGTCTGATAATTCCTTCCGCTTCTTGCTGGGCGGCATCATAATGGTGTTGCTTGCTCTAACCGTGTGGTTGGACGTGCGCAAGAAAGAAAATGCCTATCCTCAGACGTGGTGGTTTGGGGTGGTTGCTGGTCTGGCTGCCGGCTTTACTACCATGGTGGGCAATGCCGCCGGAGCCATAACGAACATCTACCTGCTTTCGATGCGTCTGCCCAAGAACGCCTTCATTGGTACGGCAGCCTGGTTTTTCTTCATCGTTAACTTGCTCAAAATGCCCCTACAGGCCTTTGTCTGGAAAAACATGAGCGGCGCCTCGCTTGCCTTTGACGCCATAATGATCCCAGCCGTTGCTATTGGCGCCGGGATAGGCATTGTGGCAGCGGGCAAGATTCCGGAAAGGGCCTACCGGATTTTTGTAATGGCCATGACCGGAGCGGCGGGCCTGTTGCTATTTGTCGCCTAGAGGGGTCGCCTAGAGGGTCTTCTGGTGGCCGCCGGCCGGGCCGCCCGCAGGGCCTTCGCTGGGCTGCTGGCCAGGGTCCCCCGTAGGGCCTTAGCCGGGCTGCTCCGGGGGAGGTGTGCCCACGAGCTGGTGGATCTTTGCTGCCAGATCGTTGAGGTTGAAGGGTTTCTCGATCAGTAAAGTGTCGGAATCAAGATCCATGGTCTGAGCAATGATCCTCTCGGTATAGCCAGACATGTAGATGACCTTCAGGTACGGTCTTCTTTGGCGAAGATGATCCACCAGCTCTTTGCCATTCATGATGGGCATGATCACGTCAGTAAGGACCAGGTCAGGCTCGATTCGCTGTTCTTTGATGACGGCTAGCGCTTCAGCTCCGTCCCCGGCAGCAGTCACTTGGTAACCTAGCCTGGAAAGAAAATCGCTGGTTAGCTTACGCACAGCCTCATCGTCTTCCACCACCAAAACATGCCCGGTTCCCTTGGCTAGCGGCACAGCTGCCTCAGGGAAAACCGCGGGCGCGGGCCTGTCCTCGGCCCGAGGCAGGTAGATCTTAAAGGTCGCGCCCTTGCCAACCTCGGAATACACCGATATGTGACCGCCGGATTGCTTTACAATGCCGTAGACCGTGGATAGCCCCAGCCCCGTCCCTCTACCCTTTTCCTTGGTGGTGAAGAAAGGTTCAAAGATGTGCGCCATAACTTCTGGCGTCATCCCGTGCCCTGTGTCGCTCACGCCCAAAACTACATATTCTCCCGGAACAACCTCCGGATGCGTGGCGGCGTATGTCTCATCAAGTCTTGTGTTTGCTGTGCTGATGAGCAACCGGCCTCCCGTGGGCATCGCGTCGCAAGCATTCACCACCAAGTTCATGACCGCTTGCTCAAGCAAACCCGGGTCTGCCAGCACGGGAGCAAGGTTCTCGTCTAAAGAGAGCTCGAGGGAAATATCTTCCTCAACCAGGCGGCGCAGCATTCTGTCCAGGTTGCGCACAAGATCATTTAGGTTTAGCAGCTTAGGTTGCCACGTCTGCTTACGGCTGAAGGCAAGTAGCTGCCGAGTAAGCGCCGCAGCGCGCTCTCCGGCCTTGACTATCTCCTCTATGTCCTCTCGCAGGGGGCTGTCCGCGGGAAGTTGAGCAAGGACGCTAGTGCCGTATCCAAGGATGACGCTCAGGATGTTGTTGAAGTCATGAGCCAAGCCTCCTCTAAGCGGCCGATCGATTCTAGTTTCTGCGCCTGCTGCAACTGCTCAGCCAGCCTTACCCGCTCCTCCTCTGCCCGCACGCGGTCGGTAATGTCTTGGTTCACGCCGTAGGTCTTAATAGTGCGGCCGTCGGCGTCTTTGGTCACGGCAATGCGCACAGCCATGTACCCGATTCCGCCGTCCGCGTAGGTAATGCGGTGGACTAGGTGCTTGCTGTAGGCCGTGTCCGTAGTCTCGATGGCCTTCCGGGATTCTTCAGCTACCAGGTGAGCGTCCTCAGGATGACAGGATGACAGAACCTGCGCGCGTATTCCTCTGAGGACAGCTGGTAGCCACCGACCTCGTCGACTGTGGTATGGAAGATGCGGTAGAAGTTATCGTTGAAAGTGAACGTGTCGGTGGCGACGTCATATTCCCAATGACCCGCTTGGGCCATTTGAAGAGCCAGGGATAGCCGAGCCTCGCTTTCCTTAAGTTTCTCCTCGGTGCGCTTGTGCTCAGTTATGTCGATCCCGAAGGAGATGGTGCCGATGGCTTTTCCTTCATCTAGTAACACACTGTTCTGCCAGACAATCTGACGTTCCTCGCCGGTCTTGGTAACGATAGGGTTTTCAAACGACTGGGGAATAACCCCGTTTTCCATGGCTCGCTGGAACATCTCCCACACATAAGGGTAGCGATATTTGGGAACAAGGATGTCAAACCAGTTCTTTCCTTTGATCTCCTCTAGTCTGTAGCCAGTAATCTCTTCGGCAGCCTTATTTAAGTTAACTACGTTTCCTTCCAGATCTAGCTGCGCAAAAATCACATTGGCCGTTTGCACAACACTTTCAACAAAATCTTTGCTTTGTTGGAGCTCCATTTCCCCGTGCTTCCGCCGGGTGATATCCTGCACGAAACCAACCGAACGTACGACGCGGCCCTTTGCGTCCTTGATGTGATTGCACTTCTCGTGCACGAACCGAGTCTCGCCAGTGTCAGGGCAAACGATGCGGTGCTCAATCTCATATCCATCCTGACCTTGAGCAACGGAGCGGCTGTAAGCGGTGTTCACCGCTTCGCGATCATCCGGGTGCACAAGCTCGAGAAATGCCTCGTAGGTGCCAGCAAACCTACTCGGCTCTATCCCGAAGATGCGGTAGACCTCTTGAGACCAGCGTAACTGGTTGCGATCCAGATCCAATTCCCAGCTTCCCACTCTTCCAATGGACTGTGATTGCAGAAGAAGTTCCTGACTCTCAACAAGCCTGTACTCCGCATGCCAGCGGCGCTCCTCGAGCTGGAGCAAAAAACCCATAAAAGCAGTGCCAACCGGGTAGACCAACATTACCGGCAGCCATATATCCTCCACCGTTGCCAGTGCTCTGCCTCGGGGCAAGAAGGCCAGTTGGCAGGCGAGCATCACTAGGTGTGTCGCCACGCCTATGATGTAGAGGCGAAGAATCCCCAACCGATCGGGACGGTGGTTCCACAGGTAACGGAATCCCAGCCCCACACCAGCGCAACCCACTATGGTGGCAAGTCCAGCCCACATGCCTCCCCCCGCTAGGACTGCTCTGTAAGCGCCGGCTATCACTGCCGCAATGCCAGCGGTGAGCGGTCCGCCAAACAGGCCGGCCATGGTGAGCACGATGGACCGGCCATCGTAGATGATCCCGGGCGCGTAATGGAATGGCATCGCCATACCGGCTACCGCCGTAGCTCCGAAGACCAGCCCGGCCACAACCTGAAACCAGGTCAAGTGCTGGGCGCGTAAACGGGAGGCCAAGCTATACAGCGTAGAAAGAGCAACCAGGAGAGCGACGTTTTGTATGAGAGCGACATACATGGCGGGCAGCGCCTTTACGTTAGCTACTTGTCATTATATGGCGCCAGGAAGGACGTGTGCCCGTGTGTTGAGGCTGGACTGTGCCGCAGGGCGTGTGTGCCAGCCGCGGCTGGGGCTTTCGCCGCAGGTGAAGGTCCTGCCCCCGCTTGTCAAAGATACGAGGGGCTGTGATGCTTCGTCGTTCTCAGGACCTTTCTCAGGACAAGTGTGTTTTGGAAGAGGCTCGGGAGGGTGCGGCTGTGACCCACTTGTTCTCAAACCTGCCTCATGGGCTGTACTAGGTTGTCGATGGTGACAGGAGTGGATAGACTAGCGGTCTGTCTGCGGTTTAAGGAAGCGAGCTACTCGGGTCCTAGGTGGACACTCGGGTCGTATGTGGATGCTGGGGTCGTATGTGGGCGACAAGTGTTGTGCACACGGACGACTCTCTGAGATGGCAGCGCCGTCTCTTACGTTCTTGCTCGACGGAAGTCTCCGTTGATTCGGCAGGGGTTAAGTATCTTTGCGAACGCGAGCGTTTTTCGGGGGTGGGGGAAATCCTGGCCTCGCTACCCCCGGGTCTGGTCTTTCTCGGCGGGAGCAGCTTTCATCACCTTTCTTACCACCTCATACGGCGCTGCGCTCGTCAGCCGCTCAAGGTTGTCGTCTTCGATCGGCACACCGACTGGTTGCCGGCTCCTGCGGGGCATGTGTCTTGCGGTTCCTGGATCCGGGAGATTGTGAGAGTCCCTGGGGTGGAAGGGGTGCTTGTTGTCGGCCCTAGCTCGACAGAGACTTTGTTGAGCCGAGAAGACTGGGAAGGATTGGAGGGATCCGTGGGCGGCACCGGCAATCCGCCGCAAGCAAAACCCTCGAGCCGGGTCCATTGGGTGCCGCCAAGATTCGCCCGGCGAGAGCTGGTCCGATTCTGTACGCCCACTTCCCGGGTGTACGTGTCAATTGACAAGGACGTGCTAGCTGATGTGGACACGGACTGGGGGGCGGGGACCCTACGCTTGACTGTGCTACTCGACCTGCTTGGTCACATTTGTGGGCGGGCCAAGCTGGTGGGCGTCGATGTTTGCGGCGAACTTGTGCCGCACGGGCCTTGGCCGAGTGTGCTCGAGTTGGCTCAGATCAGGCAAAACGAGACGGTCAACATGGCCATTTGGCGTGTGTGTTTCCTTGAAGCAAGGGGTCGCCGATCTCCTCGCCGCCGCGCGGCAAGCTCTCATGCGCATTGGGCCTCGCAGCAGCTAGGGGCCAGCCTGAGGCTTGACCAATGACCTGTCCGTATCTAGAATCTTAGTCAATAACTATTTTTGCTAAGTGACCTTGAGGCGCTTAGGGCGGCCCTGCTGCCACAGGTGCTGCCAACAAGTGCGGGTGCCCCATAGGAAGGTCCGAGATGGCCGAGGTCTTGACTATATCTGCGCTTGAGCGTAGGACGGGTGTCCCGCGCAGCAAGATTCACTTCTACATTCGCGAAGGGCTTCTTCCTGCTCCCCAGAAGACCGCGGCCAGCAGAGCTCTCTATACCGACCATCATGCCCGCCTTCTTGAGGAGATAGGGCGGCTTAAGCAACGCGGCCTGTCCCTTGCCCAGATCAGGGCCCAGCTTGCTTCGCAGCTCGCCGAGGCCAAGATGGACGAGTCGGACCTCGCGGCCCAGGAAAGCGAGCGGATTCGCAAGGCGATTCTGCGCGTGGCCACCGAGGAGTTTGTCACCAAGGGCTACGAGAAAACCCGAGTGGCGGACATCATCCGTCGTCTGGGCATCACACCGCAGGTCTTCTACAGCCATTTTCCGAGCAAACGGCGGCTGCTAGCCGAGTCTTTTCGCACTTTCATAAGCTGGAACTTAGCCTACGTAGAGCCCAAACTGGCGCAAACGGCTGATGTCGGAGAAAGGCTTCTTTGGCGGGTTCTAGCCGACTTTCGCGCGAATGGCTTCGGCTCTGAAGTGCTTGCCCTTGTTCGTTCGGGAGATGGTGACGACCGAGAGCTTGTGCGTCTGGTCGAGAGAGCCTGGGAGCAGGTGATCACTATCATTGTGGACGATCTTGTGCAGAGCCGATCTCCCGATCTCCCGCCTCCGCGCGTGTCGCTTGAGCTGCTTGCCTACAGTCTTATTGGCGCTCTTCACAACAGTTCGCTTCGCGTGTCTTGGGACGAGACCTACACTCGTGTGGATTTGGTGCGAACTCACCTGTGGCTGTATTTGGCGGTGATGGCCGCCATGAGCGGGGAGGTGGACATAGATTCACGAATTGCTCGCTATGAGGAGCTGATCCGCGAAGTAGCGGCGCGTGAGCCGGTGACGCCGCCAGCGGTGGAGGGTTAGCCTCGGCTCGATTCAGGGAAGGACTCCGTCCAGGCAAACACTCTGTCCAGGGAAGGAGCCAGTTGCCAGTACTTGGCTTGACTAATCGACTCTTAACAACGACAAGGGTTGTTGACAAGAACCCTGACCGCCTCTACCATGGCGGACATCAATCCCGGGGCGGGCCCCGCCCTTGGGCGGGGCCCGCCACCATGGCGAGCCCTACTGCTAGGAGGGCGGTGCTGCTTCTGTTGGCAGCGCGGAGGCGCTCCCGGGCCGACAGGAACTAGTTAGTTCTACGGAGAAATGTAGTGGTTAAGTGGATCCAGCTACTAGTGACGGGCGTCACGGTGGGTAGCGTTTACGCTCTCATCGCTCTGGGCTACGTGACCATTTACCGCACTTCCCGAATAGTCAATCTGGCTCAGGGCGCCTTCGTCATGTTCGGGGCTTTCTTCACCTATTCGTTCCTAAACGAGCTTGGGCTTCCGTACTGGCTTTCTGCCATCTTGGGCATAGCTGGGGTGACGGTGGTGGGCGTAGGCATGTACCTGGTGGTGCTAAGACCTCTTCTTAAGATTTCGCTTGTCTCTATCATTCTGGCCACTATTGCCCTCAGCATTTTGTTTGAGAACCTTGCTCTTCTGCGTTGGGGCGGCTATGGCAAGTCGTTGCCGGCTTTCACTGGCGATCAGGCCATCTTTGTGCGTGGGGTAGCGGTATTCCGTCAGAGCTTGTGGGTCATCGGTCTCATGATCATCGTGCTGGGAGGGCTCTATCTGCTTACCAATCTCACTCGTCTTGGCAAGCAGATGACAGCCACCGCTCTTGACCCGGGGGCGGCTAGTCTTTCTGGCGTGGCCACCGGACGTATGGTTCTGCTGGCCTTCGCCATTTCTGCGGCAATAGGAGCCCTGGGCGGCATCGCCATTACCCCCATAACGTCGACTTCCTACCTTTCCGGGGGGATTTACGCTTTGAGCGGCTTCGTTGCTGCGATCTTGGGCGGATGGGGCTCCAGTACGGGTGCAGTGGTGGGAGGGCTGGCGCTGGGCATCATTCAATCCCTGGCGACCGGTTTTGTGCCAGCTGGATATCAGGACGCCATTGCCTACGCGCTTCTTATATTGGTGCTCTACTTCCGGCCGACCGGCTTGCTGGGAGTTCCCCTTGCGGAGGGCGAGGAATGATGTCCCGCTTGGGTGAGGCGTTTTCTCGGTGGATCACCCGGGGAGTGGTCTTGCGGACTCTCCTTGTGCTCGTGATCTTGATCTGGCCCCTCGTCTATCCCAGCAGCTACGTGGTGCGGATCATGACCACCGCCGGCCTTTACGCCCTTATCACCATGGCCGTGGTGGTCATCCTGGGCCAGGCTGGTCAGCTTTCTTTTGGCCATGCGGCTTTCTACGGGATCGGTGCGTATGTGGCGGGCTTGCTGGCCATGAAACTGGCTTTCCCGACTTTGGCCGCGCTGATCGTAGGGGCTCTTGCTGCCGGGTTCGTCGCCGTTGTTATCGGGCGACCGGTGCTGAAACTGCGGTACTTCTACCTGGCTCTTGCCACCATCGGATTGGGTCAGATCTTCCTTGTGCTTGTTAACAACCTGCGTACAGTGA
>Ga0315298_1002107_pt1 | contig 34735 bp, 34 predicted proteins | sample WHS_1_MG_FD_203077 | JGI IMG/M metagenome (GOLD analysis project Ga0315298, IMG submission 203077) | Extremophilic microbial mat communities from Washburn Hot Springs, YNP, Wyoming, USA - WHS_1_MG | ecosystem: Environmental > Aquatic > Thermal springs > Hot (42-90C) | place: USA: Wyoming...
TTGCGCCGCCAGCACGACGCGGATGGCCTTGCTGGCGATGACGGTTTGCAAATGGATCTGATTCAGGATCAGGGTTTCGACGAGCTGGGCTTCGGGCAAGGCCGCGTGGACCTGGAGCACCGGTTCCCGGGCGAAGCAGGGGGTGCCCTCCGCCAAGGCCCAGATGTCGCCACGGAAGCGGAAGTGTTCCAGATAAGCCAAAAAAGCCGGGCGGAAGAGGGCGGTACGTTCCAGGGCCTCCAGGATATGCGGGGTGAAACGCAGGCGGGACAGGTATTGGAGGACGGTGCCGAGGCCGGCGAAGACGAGGAAATTGCGGGACGGCGGCAGGGACCGGAAAAACATCTCGAAGACCGCCGGGCCATTTTCGCCCTCATCGAAGTAGGTCTGCAGCATGGTCAGCTCGTACAGGTCCGTGACGAGGCACAGTTCCGCTTCCGTCACCGGTCCCTCAGGCCAGGAGAGCCCTGCGCTCATGGCGTTGCCTCCTCGATGATCTCCGCCCTTTGATTTATTATACTGAGAAAAGCAGGAAAGCCGTTATGGCCTGATTCCTGAAAACCGCCATGCCGATGGCGGCTTTTCCTCTCGTCCCTCAAGGTGGCTCCGTTGGCGGCAAGCACAATTTACGCCCCTTCCGCAGAACGACCCCAGGAGCACCGCTGGCTGATCAGCATCGCCCTGATGCTGGCGATGCTGATGGTCTTGCTGGACATGACCGTGGTCAGCGTGGCGCTCCCCTACATGATGGGGGCTTTGGCTGCTACGCCGAACCGGATCACCTGGGTGCTGACCGCCTATCTGGCAGCCACCGCAGTCTGCATCCCCCTGACCGGTCATCTCGCCGCCCGCTTTGGGCGGCGGCGTCTTTTTCTCGTCAGTGTTTCCGGCTTTGTCCTTGCCTCGGGTCTGTGCGGGGCCAGCCAGACCCTGGCGGAAATCGTCTTCTTGCGCACCTTGCAAGGGGGTTTCGGCGCCCTTATGGTCGTTTTGGCCCAATCCACCATGGTCGATCTCTTCCCGGGAAAGGAGCGGGGGCGAGCCATGGCCATTTGGGGCGTGGTGCTGATGGTGGGGCCGGCCATGGGGCCGGTATTGGGCGGCTATATCACCCAGCACATGGGCTGGCGCTGGCTGTTCTACATCAATCTTCCCGTCGGGATTTTTTCGCTCCTGCTGGGCGCCGCCACCATGCGGGAGAGCAAAAGGCAAAATCTGTCCACGGACTGGCTGGGCCTACTGCTCATGGCGATCGGGATCGGCAGTCTGCAAATCGTGCTGTCGCGGGGGAACGAGGATTATTGGTTTGACTCCAAGTTCATCGTGGCCCTGTCCATCCTCGCGGGTTTTGGCATCCTCATCTTCCTGCTGCGGGGATGGATGATTTCCGACAATATCATCGATCTCCATCTCTTTCGCGACCGCAGTTTCGCCACCGCCGCATTGATCACCGGCGTATTCGGCCTCGGCCTCTTCGGCACCACCGCCATGCAGCCGCTCATGCTGGAGGGGCTGCTGAATTACATGCCGGAAACCACCGGTTGGGTCATGTTTCCGCGCGGTGTCGCTAGCGCCGTTGCCATGATGATCGTTGGGCGCCTCCTCAATCGCTACCAACCGCGCCTTTTTGTCATGGCCGGGGTTCTCCTGACCGCAGTCAGCACCTGGATCATGACCCGCTACAGCCTGTATATCAGCCCCGCATGGATTATTTATCCCGGCATTATCCGGGGGATCGGCATGGGGATGATCTTCGTGCCCCTCACCGTCATCGCCTTCGATACCCTGCCCCTTGCGGTATCTGCAGAGGCCAGCGGTATCTTCAACCTCGTCCGCACCCTCGGCAATTCCATCGGCATCGCCATCGACGGCACCGTGCTTACCAATGAAACCCAGGTCAACTGGAACCAGTTGGGTGGACACATCAATGCCTTCAGTGCGGCGCTGCCGGACTGGCTGCAGGCCAGCGGCTTGGCACCGCAGGATCCCCGCGTCTGGGCATTGCTCGGCCAGACCTTGTTCAGCCAAGCCGAAATGATCGCTTTCCTGGACGTCTTCCAGTGGATCACCATCCTCTTCTTTTGCCTCTTGCCCCTGGCCCTGCTCATCCCCCAGCGCATCCCTCCGGCTGGCGGATGGTGAGGCATTTCGCCTATGGCTCCAACAACAGCACACTGATATGTAATCGGTTTTTCCCGAGCATCAAAAGCCCTGGACGCCGTCGGGAAGGCAGTTACCCGCCGCCGCGCCGGGTCCCCGTGCGGTCAAGCATGTTCCGATCCGATTTGCTACGGAAGCACCTCGCATGCCACACTTTCACCGGCAAGCAACGCTCCTGATGGCCGGGTGATCACGGCACCAGCGGCGAAGCGAGGTATCCTGGAGGTGGCTTTTCATGGAATATGCTCTGTTCCGGATGGCATTGAAGCGGAAGGTTCTGTAATCATGTTGCTGACGTCGGCGCTATGGACTCTGGCAAGCGCGGGGATCCTGGGGAATACCGTGCTCGGTTCGCTGGTGATGTGCCCGCGCTGTAAAATGATCAGCACCAACCTGATACGCCTGCCGAAAACCGCCGTGGGCCGCGGCGAAATAGCGCTGACCTTCGACGACGGGCCGGACGCGGAGGTGACCCCTCAAGTGCTGGACCAGTTGGACCTGCACAGTGCGAAAGCCAGCTTCTTTTGCATCGGCGAGAAAGCGGCGGCACGACCGGATTTGGTTGCAGAAATCATACGCCGTGGCCATAGCGTTGAAAATCATAGCTACAATCACCGAAATCTATTCGCCTTTAGTAGTTCCAAAAATTTAAAAATCGAAGTTATTGCTACGCAACAGGTCATTCGTTCTGCTGATGCCGGTGGTAGCCCCATGTTTTTTCGCGCCCCTTTCGGATTTCGTAGCCCATTGCTCGGTGGTGTATTGCGCCAGACCCGCTTGCAGCATGTGGCCTGGACCCGGCGCGGCTATGATGCCGTTTGCCGCAATCCCGATGCGGTGTTCCGTCGTCTTGCTCACAAGCTGTCCGCCGGTGACATTTTATTGTTACATGACGGCGGGTCGGCACGGACGCGCAAGGGGCAGCCGGTGGTGCTGGAGGTCTTGCCCCGACTACTGGAACAGTGTGCCAGCCACGGGTTACGCAGCGTATCTTTGCCAATGGCATTTGGCGATGCACAATTCCTATAAAGAAAGCTCGGCAACATACCCGCTATGAATGGGCAGGCGCCCAGGGATTCTCCTGCCTGACACTCTTTGGCCGAAGTAAACTGGAGAAGGATCCGGTATTTCATTAGCCGTTGTGCTATGGGATTTTGCCAAAAAATGGTTACTCGTGGTTCCTGGTTGCGGGAAACAGTTGGCATTGGTGCCGCTGGTGGGGCAGAAATGACTTCCTGCGCTGACGGTTGGCCGAGGGGGAGATGTGGTGGAAGGCAATATTCATTGATGAAAAAAATAATCTAACCGGGAGCAGATCATAATGGAAAAAGATGAAATAACAAGTTCCGTTCCGGCAGCACAAATATGTGACATCCTCATTATCGGCGGGGGACCGGCAGGCTCCACGATCAGCACGCTGCTGGCAGAGCGCGGTTATCAGGTGACCGTTCTGGAAAAGGCGCGCCATCCCCGTTTCCATATCGGGGAATCACTGCTTCCCGCCAATTTACCCTTGTTGCAAGAGTTGGGTGTTGCGGCGGAAGTCCAGCGCATCGGCATGGCAAAATGGGGGGCAGAGTTCAACTCGCCTTACCATGCGGAGGAAAAGCAGACCTTTTCTTTCGCCGACGCCTGGGACAAATCCATGCCCATGGCCTATCAGGTGCGGCGCTCCGAGTTCGACGAGATCCTCATTCGCAATGCAGAGCGAAAGGGCGCCAAGGTCATGGAAGGCTGTCGCGCCAATGCCGTGGAGTTCTTGCCCGATAACGCCGGGGCACTGATTCATGCGCAGCACGAGGATGGCCGCCGGGAAACCTGGCAGGCCCGCTTCCTGGTGGATGCATCGGGCCGCGATACGTTCCTCGGCAATCGGCTCAAGTCCAAGCGTCGCAACCCCAGGCATAACGGCTCCGCCCTCTATGCGCATTTTCGCGGTGCCCAGCGCCTTGACGGCAAGGAAGAAGGGAATATTTCCTTATTCTGGTTTGATCACGGTTGGTTCTGGTTCATTCCCCTCGCGGACGGGACGACCAGCGTGGGAGCTGTGGTATGGCCGTACTACCTCAAATCCAGAAGCAAACCGGTAAACGAATTTTTTCATGAAACCATCGCAATGTGCCCTGCCCTGGCAGCACGGCTGGTTGATGCCCGGCGCATTACCGATGTCGATGCCACCGGCAACTACTCCTACGCCTGCGATCAAACCCATGGGCCCAACTATCTGCTGCTGGGTGACGCGTTCGCGTTCATCGACCCGGTTTTTTCTTCGGGGGTCATGCTGGCCATGCAAAGCGCATTCATCGGCGCCGAGACCATCGACACCTGCCTGCGCGAGCCGCAACGAGCCGCAAGGGCGCTCAGGGATTTCGATCGCCGGGTCCGCCATGGTGGCAAGGTATTTTCCTGGTATATTTATCGCATCAGCCAACCGACCATGCGCGACATGTTTATGCGCCCGAGTAATGTGCTGCGCGCTAAAGAGGCGGTACTTTCGGTCCTTGCCGGAGATATTTTCGGGAAGACGCCGATTTGGTCATCCCTTGCCGTCTTTAAGGGGATTTATTATTTGTCTTCCTTGCGTCATGTCCATCGTTCCTGGGCAGCCCAAAGGCAGCGTAAAGAAAATATACGAGCATTTTGATGACGATAAGCGCGAACGCCATGATCACTGATCCTGGACAACTTTATTTTTCTTATATCCGTCCTACCGATGAGGTATTGCAGTCTCTATCCAGCGGGGAAGGTTTGCTGGGGATTGTCACATTCCGGAACGATTTTTGTAGAGAAGGAGCTGGCACTACGCTAGAGGGGGTATTACAGATATCATTATCCGGCAGGGGGAATGATCTTTGTGAAATATGGCAGACCACGCAGCCGGTGGTTGCCGGTAAGGTTGATGGCATCACCTACCGTTGCAGTCGCGACTTCTTGTTTGGCAGCATAGCCCTGCCCGTAGCCGATGTTCCCGCCGGCAATCACCCTGGCTTGATCTCCCCCCCTTTGCAAAGCTGTGCCGAGCTGGCGTATAAGCAAATATTCAGCCTGCTGGATCACCACGGATACCCCGACCTGCTGCGCATCTGGAATTTTGTCCCTGATATCAATGGCATTAGCCATGGTCTTGAACACTATCGCCAATTTAATATAGGCCGCCAAGATGCGTTTCTTGCCCACGGCCGCCTGCCGTCGAAGCGAAATATACCCGCAGCCAGTGCGTTAGGCTCTGTTGGCGGGCCGCTGGTCGTGTACTTTCTTGCTGCACGACATAAATCACTGGCCGTTGAGAATCCCAGGCAGACCAGCGCCTACCATTATCCACGAGAATACGGGCCAAGCAGCCCGACCTTCTCTCGTGCCGGATGGATTGATCTTGGGCAGCAAAAGATTCTCTTCATTTCCGGAACGGCCAGCATCATCGGGCATCAAAGCCGGCATGGAGGGAATGTAGCGGCGCAAACGCGCGAAAGCATGGCGAATATTGCCGCCGTCGTCGCGGAGACGAATCGCATCACGGCGAGGTCCCTATATGATCTCAACGACCTTTCCTACAAAGTTTATTTGCGGCATATCACGGATCTGCCGATCGTCCGGGCCGAGCTGGATCTTCTTGTTGCGCCCGGTGCTCCGGTATTTTATCTTCAGGCTGATATTTGCCGAGCAGATCTGCTGGTAGAAATTGAGGCAACCGCAGGCATACTCCATGGCGGTATGGCATGAGCCAAGCCCCGGGATTGGGCATTCCAGGTATGCTGCGCACGCTGCGCGAATATCTCGTCTTCTATAGCGGACTGGGGCTGCTGGCTGGCATCAGCCTGCTGTGGTCCGTGCTGGCCCTGCCATTGAGCTTGGTACTGCCCAGGAAATGGAAAAAACGGACGGGACGAATGGTCATTACCATGGGGTTCAGAATGTACCTGCAGGCATTGTCCATTATGGGCGCCTGTCGTTTTGAGCTAAAGGCGCTGGATACGCTCCAGGGCGAACCGCCCATGATCATCGCACCCAATCACCCTTCGCTGCTGGATGCGCTGATGGTGATTTCCCGCATGCCCAATCTGGCGTGCATCATGAAGGCAAAGTTGGTGGATAATGTATTTTTTGGCGCGGGTGCCCGCTTGGCTGGTTATATCCGCAATGATTCGTTACGCCGCATGATTCACCTTGCCGTAGAGGACCTGCGCGGGGGCAGCCATTTGCTGCTCTTCCCGGAAGGCACCCGTAGCAACCGCCTCCCCATCGGGACCGTACGCGGCAGCATCGCCCTGATTGCCAAGGAGGCCAGGGTGCCCATCCAAACCGTTTTTATCGAAACCGACTCGGCATTCCTGACCAAGGGTTGGCCTTTTTTCCGTAAACCATCCATGCCCATTCACTATCGAGTCCATCTCGGTCAACGCTTCGACCCGCCGACCGACGTGCGCGGCTTCACCTCGGAGTTGGAAAGATACTTCCAATCGGCACTGGCGGAAGCCAAGTTGCCGCTACTCCCTCCAAGGGATGTTCATTCTCCATGAGCGAGGCGTCGATTACCCATCTGTTGCTGATTCCTAGCTACAATCCCGGTCCAAAAGTATATGAAACCGTAGCGTTGGCACGGCGGCAGTGGGACCCCGTATGGATCGTGGTGGATGGCAGCACCGACGGAACGGCTGCGGGGCTGGAGGCGCTGGCTGCCAAAGATAGCGGGTTACGCGTTTTTCAACGCAGCAATAATCAGGGTAAAGGGGCGGCCGTGCTTTTCGGGCTGGATCAGGCCGCCTCGCAAGGATACACCCATGTGCTGACGATGGACTCCGACGGCCAGCATCCCATGGATGCCATTCCCGCGTTTATGGCGGCATCCCTGCAAAATCCGGAGGCCATGATCCTCGGGGTCCCGGTCTTCGATGCCAGTGCCCCAGCCTTGCGGGTAAAAGGCCGCAGGGTATCCAACTGGTGGGCCAACCTGGAGACGCTAGGGGGGGGCATTGGCGATTCCCTGTTTGGTTTTCGCGTCTATCCCATCGCGCCATTGCGGCAGTTGATGCACTCACAACGCTGGATGCGGCGCTTCGATTTCGATCCTGAGGCGGCGGTGCGCATGTCCTGGCGCGGTGTCAGAATTATCAATATGCCAGCAACGGTCCGCTACTTCCGCGCCGATGAGGGCGGGATCTCTCATTTTCGCTATCTGCGGGACAACCTGCTGCTTACCTGGATGCATACGCGGCTGTTCTTCGGTTTTCTGGTTCGTTTCCCCGTATTGTTGTGGCGTTACTGGTCAGGGCGGTAACCCCAGGTCAAACAGTTCTCCGCCCACTGGGCATGGGAGCAGTGGCGGGAAGCTGCACCCCGGCGCGGGGTAACCAGACACGGAGAAAAGGTGTCGTGATGATGGTGCTGAAGATGGCCATGATCACCAGCATGGTGAAAACCTGTTGGGATATGGCACCCAAATCATAACCCACATTGATGACGATCAACTCCATTAATGCGCGGGTATTCATCATGATGCCCATCACTTTCGCCTGATGGTGGTTCAAGCCGGCAATCCGTGCCGCCCCATACGCACCGCCGAACTTGCCCACGGTCGCAAGGAGCAAGGTCAGTCCGCACCAGCCCCAGAGTGACGCGCTATCCAATCCGCCAATATTGGTACGCAGGCCCGTATAAGTGAAGAAAATCGGCAGAAAGAAGACCAGCACAAAGGGAGAAACCCGCTCATTCCACGCCTTGACGAATTCATCTGCGTCATGAAGGATGACGCCCATGATAAACCCGCCAAAGATCGTAAAAATGCCCAATGAAGAGGTGACCAATCCGGAAACGAATATGCTGATTAATATGATTCCCAACAAATGCGGAGTCAGCCCGCCTCCCGCGCTGAAGCGCCGGATCACCCATTTCATCAGCGGCCGGATGCCAAATATCCAGATGATGATGAAAGCGCATACTAAAAAAACCTTGATGGCGAAGGCGACCGCCTCAAAATGGGACAGCGCCAGAGTCGTCACCAGCGCGAGCAGCAACCAGCCGACGACGTCATTTATCGCCGCAGCACTGATGGCGATGACTCCGAGTCGGGATCTGGTCATGCCGAATTCCATCATGATGCGGCCAAGGATAGGTACGGCTGTGATGGAAAACGCGGTAGCGATAAATAGCGCCGATGTCCACTGATTGGCTTGTGGGGAGAGTTTGGGCGCGCTGACCAGGGCGAACCCTAGACCGAGGACGAATGGTACCAGCATGCTTGCTGCTGCCACCCATAACACCGCATTCCGGTTCACCTTTTCCTTCAGATGGGAAAAATCGAATTCTAGGCCAATCTGAAACATCAATAGAATAAGTCCCAGTTGGGAAAGGGCATTTAGAGGCCCGGCAGGAATTGAATGAAAAATGTAATGGAAGGTGTCCGGCAGCAGTAGGCCGAGTAGTGACGGACCCAGCACGATTCCGGCGATGATTTCGCCAACCACCGCTGCCTGACCGATCCTGGAGGCGATCTCGCCACCCATGCGCGCAGCCAATATAATGACGCTGAGTTGCAGCAATGTGAAAAAGATCAGCAGTTCGGACTTCTGTGCCGGCAGATCGAAAACATGACTAAGAATACTCATGGAAGGTTCCCAGGTTCATGTCATGGCGCCATTGATGGAAATGATTTGGCCACTGATGTAGGCGGCTTGTTCCGAAACAAGAAATCCAACCAAATCGGCCACTTCCTCGGGCCGTCCGGCACGCTTCATCGGCACGATTTGCGCGATGGCGTCGGTAGCGAAGGCATCCGCGCTCATTTCCGTCGCGATGATGCCAGGCGCCACGGCGTTGACGGTAATCCCGCGGCTGGCGACCTCCAGCGCCAGGGACTTGGTGGCCGCATGCAGCGCACCTTTGGCCGCCGAATAATTGACCTGACCGCGATTACCCGTCAACGCGGCCACCGAGGTGATATTGATGATGCGTCCCCAGCGAGTGCGGATCATGGGCATGAGTACGGCCTGCGTTACATGGAAGAAACCATTCAGTGATACGTCTATCACGTCCTGCCATTGCCGCGCACTGAGGGCCGGGAAGACCGCATCGTCATGAATGCCGGCATTGTTGACCAGGATCTGGATGGGCCCGGCTTCGAGCAAATCCTGCAAGGCCAGAGCGGTAGCCTGTGCATCGGTGACATCGAAAGCCAAAACGGCCGCATCGCCACCCGCGGCGCAGATGGAATCTGCCAGAGCCCGGGCTTTCATCTGGTTGCGATGGGTATGGATAATGACCTGGAGGCCATCTGCCGCGAGTTTCTTGCAGATGGCAGCACCAATGCCGCCGCTGCCTCCGGTGATAAGGGCGCGCTTAGACATGCGGCTCCTCCCGGACCTCCGCAGGAGGAACAGGGGAATGCATCGCTGCAGCCGGATTGGCGTCCAAAAGAAGGGCCGCACGGCCATCCAGCAGCACGCAGCCCTGGCTCAGAACAGCGAAGCGGTATAGTAGACTGCCCTGGCCGGCCAGCTTTTCCGCTGTAATCGTGAGGTCGCCGTCGATATCGTCAAGGCGCGATACGCGCAGAACAACATCGCGCACGCTGATGAGATAGCCTAGCTTCGCTGCACCCCCTTCTCCGGTTGTGGGGCATAATAATGCGCCATGGACGGCCATCGCCTGTGCGGCATATTCAATACCACAGGCGGCGCCGAGCCGTCCGTGGGCGCGAAGGGGCAACGTTTCCCATCGGTGGCTGGTGGCCGTGCAGGTAATGGTGCTTTCATCCCATCGCTCTACGGCATCGAGCAAATGCATGCCGTCCTGGTGCGGTATTTGTCCGGCAATCCACTGGCGATCTAGCGGCATGGTGCTACATCCACCGCCAAATGCGGCAAATTCACATAATCCAGGACGATGCGCCCAGCTTCGCCTCTCGCTATGGCTTGCAGCAGAGGGAGGCAGCGTGCGGCAGGAATGGATCGGCGCAGGGCTTCGAGCGTATCATCATCCATGGTGTGCACTGGGGAGTCCGTAAATAACGAATCTCCGCAAAAATCGAGTTGCGCGATCGTTTTCCCGGGATGTGGGGTAGCAGTCAGCAACAGCGCTACGGCAAAGGTATCCGGAACCGGACGGGCGTCGTACAGAGGTTGGGGGTAATCGCTATCACAGGCTATCAATAAAACGGGGCGTTGCTTGCTCACCAGCAGCGTCATCGCTTCCAATAACCCGGCGGAGAAGCTCCCATCATAGGCGCTGACCACGGAGGACGGTGTTCTGGCAGCCGCCGCAATGCCCCAATAACCGGAAATGGCATTGTGTACGGAATTATGAAACTGGGTGGGAGAAATCATGGTATCTCCCGACGCCAGTGCCGAACAGATGGCGTGGCAGATACGACCATCTCCCCCCGAGGAGGCAAATACCGATGCCGGATCTGCGGGCCGCACACCGGCCATGGCACAGGCCTCATGGCCCACCTGCAGCGCAGCCATGACTCCCGGGCTGGCACGGCGCCGCTCAGCCGGTGGCAACGAGGGAGGCGGTGATAATACGGTTTTCTGTTTTTGGTAGGGCGTTTGTCCGGCAAGTATGGCTAAACCTTGCGGCCAGTTGGTGACGCCGGGGCCGAGCAGCCCTAACCCCTCAAGGTATGCACTTAGCAAGGTCATGAAATCGTTTCGCTAAGTGGAACGGCCAAAGACCAGACTGCAGTTACTACCACCGAAACCGAAGGAATTGCTTAATACATGGGAAACCCTTTGCCGCCGATTTGACGCAAGATATTGAATGTCCATCGTTGTATCTCTCTGCCCGGCTTCCGGGCCTGCCGGCATCAGGTCATGTTGGATGGCCAGCGCACAGATGACGGCCTCCAGCGCCCCGGCAGCACCCAAGGTGTGACCGGTGGCCCCCTTGGTGGAGCTGCATGGCGTTGCGGCGCCGAAGACGCCTGCTACCGCTTTGGCCTCGGCCGAATCATTATTGAGGGTGGCGGTGCCATGCAGATTGATATAATCAATGGCTGCGTGGCTTAGCCCGGCCGATGACAGCGCTTGCTCCATGGCCATGCGCGCTCCCAGTCCCTCGGGGTGGGGTGATGACATATGATGGGCATCGCTGGATTCACCCACACCCAACAAAAGCACCGCATCGCCGTCGAGGCTGCCGGGCATGCGCTCCAGCAGCAGATAGGCGGCGGCCTCCCCCAGGGAGATGCCTTTACGATCGTCGCTGAAAGGCCGGCAGGGGCCGTCGGCCAGCAACCCCAGCGAATGAAAACCGTAGAGGGTAGTGGCACATAATGAATCTACCCCGCCGACCACGGCGGCATCAATCAGCCCTGCGTCCAGCATGCGCTTTGCCGAGGCGAAGACCTTGGCGCTGGAGGAGCAGGCGGAAGACACCGACATGGCCGGACCTTCGAGGCGCAATTTGCGCCGGATGAAGTCGGTTAGAGAGTATGGACTGTGGGTGGCGGCATAGACAAAATCCGCAGGCAGGTGGCCGCCAATTGGGTCACGGTGCCGAAATGCCCACTCGGTCTGCAAAATGCCTGCAGTGCTGGTCCCCAGAAAAACGCCGATCCGCCCCCGGCCCCATCTCCTGGCGGCAGCATCCACTGCGTCGGCAAATCCGTCCTGGCGCAGGGCCAGTTGCGCCAAGCGATTGTTGCGACAGTTGAAATCTCGTAGTTCCGGCTCCATTTCCTCATCGTCCACGGCGTCCACCTCGCCGACCCAGGTATCAATATCGATGTCCTGGAAGGCGCAGCGCTGCAGCCCGCTCCGGCGCTGCAGCAGCGCGGCAAGGGTTGGGTCCAGACCGCGGCCGATGCAACTCGTCGCAGTGAATCGTGATACCGATACAGGTGGCATGTGCCTTATAAATCATAATAATAGACGATATGGACATTGTGATTGGGCGACCGATGAATGTCAAACCGGGGGCGGTGGCCGCCTTTAGGACAAGTGGGGCGTGCTTACGTTTCCTTGCCGGGACGGCGCGGTGCGGGAGGAAGTCGGAGGCCAGTTATGGAAGCACGGCAGCGGGGGTGTATGGGTGGCCGCCCCGGCGGCCGATGGGGCTTGGCGCTTTGTTTCGCGGGTTCGGTCATGCGCCGCCCAGGGGCCAGTGTCCACAGCTTGTGAACCGGATACCAATCTGGGGTAGAATTAGCCAAATGGAACGGGGAGGACATCCATGTCCCCCTCCTAGCGGAGCTGGATCGTGCCCCCCAGGGCGTATCGCCACCTAATGTGCGGTTAAACATAAAGCAATGGAGATCATCAAATATGTACGGCCTTACGCCTCAGGAACTGGAGTTAAGTGCTCTCATAATAGAGGCGCTGAATCTCCCCGTGAATCCGCAAGACGTTGATCCTGAAGCGCCATTATATGGCGGAACATTGGGGCTGGACTCCATTGATATTCTGGAGATATCGATGGTCATCGCAAAGCAATACGGATTTATGATATCGAGCGACAATGACAACAAGGTAGAAATATTTAGTTGTTTGCGCAATCTCTGCGCTTATGTACAAACGCACAAGACCAAGTAGAAAATCCCTCCCGCGCACGCCTTGGCCGGGGATGGGCGAGGGCTGGCCAGCCGCGTTTGGTGGAACCTGAGATCAAGCTGCTGTGCGTTGAGAAAAACTGGCAGAGAATAGCAACGCCAGAACGACGCCCGGCGCGACGGTGGCACCGATGGCCTGTAGCACCGGAACCCCGGAAAAAGCGAGTGGCCCAAATCCCATGACGGTGGCGATGTTGGCGACGAGCAGGGAGGCCAGCGTACGCGGTGCGATCTCCCCATGGGCCTGCCGGTCACCTTGATCAAAAAAGAGTGCGTAGTTTGATCCGACGGCGACGATCAGCATGAGCCCGATCAGATTCATGATATTCAGCTCATAACCGAGCAATACGAACCCGGCAGCCACCGTCAGGACAGCCGCGATCAAAGGTAGCAGTATTCTCAAGACGCGCATCGGAGAGCGCAATACGAGCAATAATAGCAAGGCAATAAAAACGACACCGGATAATGCTAGCCTAATCCCGTTTAGCAGGTAACTTTTATACAATTGACTCGACGTGTCGGACAAGTCGATGAACATGGCACCCGCGACATGATGCCGGGCAAGGCTGGCACGCACGCGCTGCGCGTCCACTATGCCTGAAGCCGGAGCTTTGAGCGGTAGAATGGCGTCCCACCCGTTGCCGTGGCGGACGAGCATGCTGCTTACCAGCATCCCGAGGCCGCTGCCGCGCAGATCGGCAAGGGTGAGGGGCTTCAGCGTCCGTTGCACCTCCGCTTCCTTGACGAATGGCGTGAACAGCGAAGCCTTTACCGGTAGGCCACGCAAGGCCTCACGCAAACGCCTTTCCAGTTCATCTTGCGGTGGAATTGCCGCTTGCCGCTCCTGTTGCAAAGTGACGCTCGGCAGGTACCGGGCGGGGCTTTCGTAGCCGGCAATGACGTGATTTCCTACCAGCTCCTGGAGGGCGTTGTCGGCCTTTTCGGCCGCAGCCAAGGTGGCGTTGACGGTGGGTGCCGAAACGACAAGCAAATAGCCCCCTTCCGATACGCCCAAGTCAGCGCGCATTTGCGTATAGAGCCGCTGCTCCGCCGCTGGAATCGGGCTAAGCGCGGACAGATCATAATTCCAAATCCTGTCGTGATGGATGATGAGGACGGCGCTCGCCGCGATCAGCAGCAACAGCACGGCCGGACGCATGGTTGAAAGAATATGTGTCAAGCGAAGCAGCTTTTCGCCGATGCTGCTCAGATCCCGTGATTGGAAATTGCCCGGCAGCAAGGTTGGTAATACCAAGCGGGTGACGGCCGCCGCCGTGAGAAGCCCGGCGATTGCATAAACGCCGAGTTGTGCCAACCCCGGCAAATTCGAAAATAGCAGGCTGGCGAATCCGATGATCGAGGTGAGCACCCCTAACCTGACGGTCGGCCAATACTTCAGTACCCATCCTTCACTGCCAGCAGCCGATCGTCCGGACTGCACAAAAAAATAAATGGAATAATCCACGGCTTCGCCAATTAATGCCGTACCAAACCCCAGAGTGATATCGTAGACCACGGCAAAGCCCAACGCTACCGCAGCAATTCCGACAACTACCCCGGATAATACCGGCACCAGACCCAAGATGAGCACGGTAGCGGAGCGATATACCAGCAATAGCAAGATAATGATGAGCGTTATGCTGATGCTTGACATCAACTCCGCTGCGTGGACGATAGTATCGCGGGAGGCTACCGAAATTACCCCGACGCCCGTCATCACCAAGGCGGTGTTCGCGGCTGCGGGCCCCGCTTCCGCTTTCACGACGGCAAATGCCGTTTGTATGCTCTTGATTGCTGCCTGCTGGGCATCCGTAGCGGAACCGGAAGCCCGGGTTTGCGCCAATATCAGGGCGCTCTTGCCGGAACGGGAGGACCACACGCCGTCGCGGGTCATCGGTCTGGCCCCGCCCCCCATGGATTTGATCATCTGCACCGTGGCCCCGGTAGGATCACTAGGGAACAGCGACTGGGCCATCTCGCCGCCTGGAGTGGCGAGAATATCAATGGCGTTGGCAATGGCATTGTGCAATCCGTCAACCGTAAAAAGCCTTGGACTGACGGTAGGGCTCAACAAATAGCGATGGGAAAAAATATAATGAAACATCCGGGTATCGCCATTGCTGCTGCCGTTGTTGATGGACGTAAAGGCAGCGTCACCCTGAACTTCCCGGACCAGATCATTGGAGAGCTTGGCACGTAGGGCGGCGTCGCCCCCGTCAATGCGGATCATGATTTGGCGCGACAGCAAGCCTTGACGTAATTGTTCGTTCAGGACTGCTTGCTGCGCGGTGGGTGACCGGGGCAGGAATTCTGAAAGATTTGCCGTAAATTTGGCAGCACTGATCACCAAGCCGCCGGCAAGCAAAATAACCAGCCATGCGGCAATAATGAAAAGACGGTTGTCCCTCATGGAGCGGCCGATTTGACGATGGTTATCAGGGAACGATCGTGATTCGTTTTCACAATTTCAATGCTGGTTACTGTATCGTCGCTACCGTTGACCAGGATCTGTTGAATTATGTCAGCTACCCTTTTCTGCTTGGGAAGCATCGTCAAAGTCCAAGCGTCCGCGCTGCCGTTCAGGGAAAGACTAAAAAACTGCTCCAGCATCTGCCGGTTACCGGTCAATGTGCCACGTATGCTATCGATAAATGCTAGTAGTTCTGGGTGATCCTGCAGATGGATCTCCTGGTGATCGATGGTGAGCGTGTCACCTTGTACGAGCATGACCTCTGTTTTTGGCTTGAGGGTATGCATTTCCAAAGTATCCGGAGCGATGAAACGCAGCCTACCGGATGATTCTAAAGGTTTTTCCAACATGGTTATGAATTTCTTCTCGACGAAGCCAGCGTGGCCGGATTTGGTCTGTGCCAAGGAGCGCATCAACTGATCAATGTTCCATTCTGCAGCCCGGGCCGGCGGCATCAGCATGGCACTTAGGACCATGAGTGCCAGCAGCGTCGCAAACCTTGGGGGGAAAAGTCTCCAACCGGCGAAAGATTCGCAGATATTCTTGCCGTCCGCTCCGGAATTCCAGGCAGGGAACGAAGGCGAACCTCGCAACGTCATCCGGATCGCGAGGAAGATTTTCGCTAGATACCGGAGGATCATGGTCACGCGGGTATTCAGCAGTTGCGGCAGCGCTGCGGGTTTGGCCATCGGACTACTCCCTAACCTTATTGCCAGAAATCAAAAAAGTTAAACCAGTTGTATGGCGCTATATGACAATATTTATCCAGCAAATTGACGTATTGTTCCATCGCCCGGTGCAAAACCGCTTCCCGTGCGTCTCTTTCGACATTGGTGAAATCAGCTAATTGCTCAAAAAAAATTTCATATTTCCCCGGCTCGATATGTAAGCCGACCATAAAGAAAATCGGCCGACGCAGGATCGCCGCCATCCGGAAGGACCCGCTGGGCCAGAGGGCGGGCTCGCCAAGAAAGTTAATGGATGTCATTTTTTCCAGGCCAAAGGAACGGTCACCCAGCAGACCGACCAATGCGCCCTTTTCCAGTTGTTCCTGAACGCGAATCATCGAATCCATACGGCCGAGGGGTATGATATTTTGCTCGGCTATAGGATTGATGGCCGAGAGCATGGCATTTATGCGTTTGGCGTTTTGCTCATACATCACCATGACCACGCAGAGGTCCGGGTGCTGCCGGCCAACGGCCCTTAGCACCTCAAAACTGCCCAGATGTGCTCCGAGGAGCAATACGCCATGTCCAGCGGCAAGGGCAGTGTCGATAACCTCTGGCTGGTGTACGTGGATGTCAAAGAGATCGAAACGATTGTTGAGCAAATAGATGCGATCATGGATCGTTGCGGCGAAGGTGAGAAAATGTTGATAGATGTGCCGGATACCTGCGGGTTGGCCGAGCACTCGCGTAAGGTAGGAGCGAGATGATCGTCTGGCGGTTGGCGCAAACACGAGAAAATAGCCGGCGATCAGGTGCAATATGACCCGGGCTTGGCGGCGGCCTAGGGCCGTGGAAATCCAGGTTATCAGCCGTAGCATGGTCATGCTTCCGCGCTCCGGCTGCTGCGCCCAGGAAGGTCGATTCGGGGGTGTGGATGCCTGGTGTGAGGGATTCATCAGCCGAAAGAGATCCTTGTGGGGGGAGACAGATCGCCAGCGGCGACCTTGCGGTTGTCCGCGTGGATCGTAAAGGCGATGGAAGCATCCGCCCTCGTATCAAAGCGTAGCGTCAACACTTCGCCAGGGGAGGCGGGGCTGTAAAATTTGGCCATGGTGATATGACATCCCGTCATTGCTTGCCCAGTCGCCATTTCCACCGTATAAATGACCTCGTCGATGAGCATTACACCGGGCACAATGGGATGCCCGGGAAAGTGGCCAGCGAAGACCGGATGCTGCGCCGGGATGGTGAAGAAAACCTCATGGTGCGCCAGGGCTGTTCTCCTCTTTATGAGCATGTGCTGCTACCAGCAATTGAAGCGCCTCGCGGGGTAATTTCCCGGTATTGTTGCGCGGTAGAGCGCCTACCATCTGTAATGGTCGCGGGAGAAAGGCCGGATCAATGCGCTCACGCAGATGGGCGTAGACGGACTGGGCGTCTAATCCCGGTGCCACAACGAATGCGATCAAGCGCTTTACGCTGCCATCCGTATCCTCGTCAGGCATAAAAAACACGCCGTCCTGCACTCCCGGGATAGCATTAAGCTGATGGTTCAGATATGCCAGAGAGCTGCGTTTACCAGCAATATTGACAAGATCGGCTGTTCGACCATGAAGAAGGAAGCGCTCGGCGCTGATTATTTCCAGGCGGTCGCTGAGTTCCGTTGCTTGCAGCAGATGCCCACCGCTTGCCCATACCCGCCCGGCCTTTGCGGTCAGGCGCAAATCCGGCAACAAAACCCATTCGTCGCTTTCCGCCCTGCGCCGGGTGGCCACCTGGCCGGTTTCCGTCGATCCGTAGATTTCCTGCAAGGGAGCATTGAAGCGGGTTTCTGCCTCCCTCGCGAGTTCCTGGGCCAGCGGGGCGGTAGCTGATACCAGCAGGTCAACGGCTGGCAAAGGAGAGCCCATCCCCAGCAAGGCGCGGAGATGGATCGGTGTGCTCACCAGCAAACGTGGGCGTGGCAGCGATGAAAGTTCAGCGCAAATATCCGCAGGATAGAAATGCTGGGGAGCACTGAGGGCGCTTCCGCATTGTAAGACGATCAATATGGTCGACTCGAAGCCGTACATGTGCTGTGGCGGAACCGTACCAACCACCGCATATTTACGGCCATCCAGTAGGCCGAAACGCTGGGCTTCGGCACGGACGCTTCCGACCAGAGCGCCCCAGGTTTTCAGGTGGGGAACCGGACTACCGGTGGATCCGGAAGTAAATACGTAACCTACCGGAAGAGTTTCCGGAAGGAGGGGAATGGGCAGATTATGGGTTGCCGCCGCTGCGGGGAGTCTGTCGGGGAAAAAAAGTTGTGGCAAATCTATATCGTTGTCGTCATCGCTGAGGCAAAACAAGTCTGGAGCGAAGCGGACCAGCCGGCTGACGGTTTCCCGGGTATACGTGGATGGTAACAGGCTGATTTTATTTGCAGTCATGGTTGCAGCAAGGCCGACCATGAAGCGGTAACGATCACGGCAAATGTTAAGAACATGCCGCCCAGGAAAAAGTAAGGCGCGAAGCTGCGCCACATCAGCCAAGAATTGATGCACTGTAATCGCCTCGCCATGACGAAATGCGATGATATCCCGTGCTGATTCATGGGTCATCAGGGGCAGGAGGTTCATGGCCGGAGGTTACCCATTGAATGACTATTACCGCAGCGGAGCAGAGTGGTTGTTGCGCGGTCTCTGTTTGCTGGGCGCGATCTTGGCAGAATAACGGAAATAGGCATGAATCCCTTCCATCATCCCGGAGCGCTCGCCTGCCGGAATGGCGCGACAGCGCACCATGTATTCGGCAAAAAACATTGATACCACCAGCATCGCGCTAATGATATTGATCAATAAAAACAATAAATGGTGTGGCACGAATAGCAGAATAACCAGTGGCAGACCGGTCATGGTAGCGAAAAAAATTGTCCAGGCCATCGTCACGCGCCGTGTATAGAGCGCTAGCTGTTCGCTCAAGGGCCCATGGACCAGTTCGGCAATGCGCGATATCATGGGAACATGTCCGGGCAGCAACGTGACGCCGAAGACAGCGGTTAATAGTATGAAAATACCGCTCCTCTGGATCATGTACGCCCAGGTAAGGTAGTGCGTGAGGATGCTGTGGTAATGCCATAGCACTATACATGCAGAAACAATACCGGAAAACCAGATAATTTGGTAATGCGTCTTCCACGACATAAATATCAAAATGATAATGGCAGGGGAGAAGGCGGCAAGAACTGCTAATCCGCCCGAGCTGGTCGCGGGGGATCCCAGGTAGGTGAGTGCTTGGTAACCGATAAAAACAAGCAAGGAAAATACCGCGCCATGGAAAGCTGTAAACCTGCTAAATGGTGAATTACGGGAAAATAATTTGATGGCCTTGCTACGCAAATTTCTCACATACCGTTCCTCCCAAGCGTGAAGATTGACGTTCGCTCGTGGCATTTCCGCTTGCAGCTTTCCGCGTAGAACCGTTGGTTGCCCCTGCATGGTTCCTGATTATGTGCTAGATCAACCACACCAATGCGCTTTCCCCGGAAAGATGGGCGAAGCGCCGCCCGGGCCGAAATTCGCCTGGAATCGCGTTAGTTCTGACTTTTGGTATTTCCAGTAGTGCCCGTATCCCCCTTGACAGCCCGCCAAAATTCAATCGCCCCCGCCTTCGCCGCGTGGCCGATGTCGACCGCCTCATGGGCGATGCCAAGCCCAACATCCTTTCCTGTCTGGCCGATCTTGTGAACCGTTGAACCAACCGTCTGCCCGGCCTGCTCGGCTCCCTGTTTAAGATCCGTATTTGCTGCATAGGCGGTGACCGGGGCGAGGGCCGAGATCAGAAATATGCATGCATACGTCAACTGCGCAGCAGTTGCCGTCTTCTCCTTGATGTGATTGGTCGTTACCATGTGTCCTTGCATCGCAATGCACCTCCTAAGCACCTCACCTAAACTTTGGCGATCATATCGTCCCTACAAGTTATCGTTCTTGAAGTCGTGATCTCTATTTGGCGCAAGTGTTCGCCAAAGGCGTGGTTTCTCCCATGCTGATTAGATGCTTTCATCTGCTGAAGCGTCGCCGGCCGAGCCCCAAGGTCACGGATCGTCCCTGCCAGGGCTCCCTCTCCGATGCGTCCAGATGGACGATGCCCGCGTCCGTACCACGGCCAACCTTTCGCAGTAATCCTACCCCAGAATCGGGGCTGGTTCCAACCGGAGCGGCGCGAAAACGCACCATCCTGGGGAATGAACTGGTCCCGCCTAACAGGTTCCGCCGGGCGTGATATGGAGTTCCGCGATGCCGCCGGCCAAAGGAAGGCGCCATTGGGGTCCACCCAAAAGCTGGCGCACTACAAGCACGACCTGTTGTCCGGTGCTGCGGGTTTGGGGCGCCTGTGGCGGCCGTCGTCGCTCCGACTGAGCGGGCACAGGGATTCCGCGGATCTGGGCATGGCCCCATTGGGCGCCTCTTCGCGCACCAAGCATCGGATAGCCACGCCGGCAGGAAGCCCGAAGAAGCAGAATTTTCCGCCCGGCGGTACATGGAATCCATCTTCGGCTGGAGGAAGAGCGACGGCGGCATGTCCAAAATCGGTTTCCGCGGTTTGTGGTTCGCCGGCCTACCATGTCCTGCTTAGCGTCCGGCTCAGCGCCGCCCGATGGAAATATGATAGGTCTAAAATTCAGAAAAGCGTGCAATTGGAAGAAAAATAGGGGAGAATACGCTCAGGTTGATTGATCTGATGCGGTGTTAAAGGAGTACCTGATGAAGCCTATAAAGGTATTGCTGGCGAGTATCACGGCCATGCTGTTGCTGGGCACTTCTTCTGCCTATGCCTTGTCTTTAGATCAGCTCGCCCGGATGAGCCCGAGTCAAAAGAAACAGGCCCAGCAGTATTTTCGCACCCATTCTCTGGGATTCTCGTCCATTTTCAAAAGATATCATCCGGGACCCTACTGGATCCTGGAGAACAAAGCTGCGTTTCATTTGACACCCGGGCAAATCCGGAGGGAGGAGCAGCTCAAGGACGAGATGGCTATGCACACCATCGCGGATGACCGCGCTTTGCAGCACGCGTATGGCAAGTACGCAAAGGATGCCTCTGCCGCGCATCCCGCATTAGCGACGATAAAAAACGACATCATCCGCGTCGGAAAGGCAGAAACGCGCTTGGCAGGGGAAATGGTTCCCTATCATCTCCAGGGCTATGCGTTGCTCAATCCGGCGCAAAAAACCACCTACACCCAATTGGCGGTCAAGACTTGGGCACAGCATCACAGGACGCCTGACAAGCGAGCGGGCGCCCAATAATCGGTCAGAAGTCATCGTGTGACTGCCGGGTATTGCATGCCCCGCTATCTGGCTACCTGGGGGATGGATGGGCGCCATAAAAGGCTGTTCGGGCACATGGAAACAGCGGCTGGGTACCTTGGGGATTATCCTTCTGTTGCGGCTGACGGCGGCGCTGCCCAATGGCTGGCGGTCGCAGATGGGCGGATTGCTGGGGATTCTGGTGATGACCCTGCTCCACAAAACCCGGCGCGTGGTGGATATCAACCTGGCCATTGCCTTTCCCGACTGTCCGGAGAGCCAACGTCGACAACTGCGGCGGCGAAATTTTCAGGAGCTGGGCCGCACGGCCCTGGAGCTTGGACCTCTTTGGTCGCGGCCATTGCCCCAATCCTTGGCCATGGTGCGTGAGGTGGCGGGCGCGGAGGCCGTGGATTCTGCCCTGGCCCTGGGGCGAGGGGTGATCCTCTTTACGGCTCACCTTGGCCCCTGGGAGGCGGCGGTACTCTATACCGGGCAACGCTGGCCCATTACCGGCATGTATCGGGCCCTGCGGAATCCCGGTCTGGATGCCGTGATGCGCCGGGGCCGGGAGCGCAGCGGCGCCCGGCAGTTGAACAAGGAACAGGGCATTCGCCCGTTGTTCCGAGCCCTCAAACGGGGGGAGGTGATCGGTATCCTGACGGATCAGAATGTCGACCCCAGGGAAGGTGTTTTTGCGCCCCTTTTCGGCCGTCCTGCCTGCACCACGCCCATCCTGGCGCGTCTGGCGGCGCGCGACGCGGTTCCCGTTTTCGGCATGTTCGCTTATCGCTTGGCGAACGGTGCAGGTTTCCGTATCGAATTCGTACCCATGCCGATATCTTTCCCCTGCGGGGACGACGTGGCCGACGCTGCCGGCATGAACGCTCAGCTGGAAGCCGCCATCCGCAAAGCGCCAGAGCAGTATTGGTGGGTGCATCGTCGCTTCAAGGACCAGCCAGCCCTGAGCCCGGTACCCTATTGAGCGGCAAGAGGCGATGATTCGCAACATGCTGGACGTGCCGTGGGCTTGATCCTGTTCTCGCTCACGATCAACAAACCATTCCCGGGGATTCCGCGTTGCCCACGCCACGGTGCATTGTTCCCGTTAAAGGCCTGCTAAAAACGGAATGGACAGGAAGTCACCCTAACCACAATCAGTCAACCATCTGTTTCATATGGCGCGCCCGACAGGAATCGAACCTGTAACCTACGGCTTAGAAGGCCGTTGCTCTATCCGGTTGAGCTACGGGCGCGTGCTGGGATGATTTTAGGGGAAAGGGGCCGGGAAGGAAAAGGTGCCTGGTGGGGGTTGGCTTGGGGTCGGGGGGGCGCCTCAAGGCGCTGCAATACAGTCAGCCCAAAAACGCGGCTAAGCCTTTGATAGTTGGTCGGGGCGAGAGGATTCGAACCTCCGACATCCTGCTCCCAAAGCAGGCGCGCTACCAAGCTGCGCTACGCCCCGACGTGCCTCGCAGGATATAGGCAGAGGGGAGTCGGGTCAATCCATCCGGGCGAGGCGGTGGCGCAGGCGTTCGAGTTCGGCGCGGGCCAGGGAGATGCCGTCATTGAGGCGCTGGCGTTCCTTTTCGCTGAGTTCCTTGCCCTTTTTCACCAGCTCTTCGCTATAGATGGCGATGGTATCGAGGAGTTCTTCGACGCGCTCGTTGATGTTTTCCTGGGAGGCGATCACCCGATCCCAGGCGCGATTGGCCTGACGGCGGATCTGCTCGCGGGTGCGCTGGCCGGGTTGGGGGGCGAAAAGCAGGGCGACGACGGCGCCGGCTGCGGCGCCGGCGATGAGGGCAATGCCGATGGCGCTATAGCCGAGGGAGGTGTCACTGTCATGATCCATCATGGGGAGGGCTCCTTTTTCAACTCAGGTGATGACGGTGGGCGCCTTGCGGCCGGTGAGGGCTTCCATGCGGGTGAGCCCGCGGCCGAGGGTGATGAGATCGCGCAGGGCGCGCTGCGGGTCCTGCTGCTGGCGCGCCGGATCGATTTCGTACTGTTCGTGATAGATGCGCAGGGTGGCGCCTTCGGTTCCGGTTCCGGAAAGGCGGAAGATGAGGCGGCTACCGTCGGTGAAGCGCAGGCGCAGGCCCTGATGGAGGCTTTGGCTGCCATCGACGGGGTCGGTATAGGCAAAGTCGTCGGCGCTGTACACCGTGTGGCCGGCGAGGGTTTGCCCGGCCAGGATGGGGAATTGCGCCGCCAGCGCGTGCATCATCTGCGCGCCCACTTCCGCCGAAAGATCTTCGTAATCATGGCGGGTGTAGTAGTGGCGGCCATGGCGGGCCCAGTGGGCGCGAACGATTTCGGCTACGCTCTGGCCATGGTGTGCGATGATGGACAGCCAGGCGAGCACCGCCCAGAGCCCGTCCTTTTCCCGGATATGGTTGGAGCCGGTGCCGAAGCTTTCTTCCCCGCAAAAGGTGATGCGCCCCGCGTCCAGGAGATTGCCAAAGAATTTCCAGCCGGTGGGGGTTTCGAAGCAGGGGATGCCGAGGGCCTTGGCCACCACATCGGCGGCCTGGCTGGTGGGCATGGAGCGGGCGATCCCCCGCAGACCGTCGCCATAGGCGGGGATGCAGGTGGCCTGGGCGGCGAGGACGGCGAGGGAGTCGCTGGGAGTGACGAAAAACTGTTTGCCGAGGATCATGTTGCGATCGCCGTCGCCATCGGAGGCGGCCCCAAAGTCGGGGGCATCAACGCCGAAGAGTTCGTCGGCCAGGGCTTTGGCATAAACGAGATTGGGATCGGGGTGGCCGCCGCCAAAGTCGGGCAGGGGGGTTCCGTTGACTACTGTGCCCATGGGGGCGCCCAGCCGCTTTTCAAAGATCTCGTGGGCGTAGGGGCCGGTGATGGCGTGCAGGGCGTCAAAGCGCATGCGAAAGGGCCCTTGCAGAAGCCGGGCGAGGGCGTTGAAGTCGAAGAGGCGCTCCATGAGGGCGGCGTATTCGCTGACGGGGTTGCTGACCTCGACGGTCATGGCGCCCAGCCGGGTTTCGCCTTCGTGGTCGATGTCGATATCGGCGGCATCGAGGATCTGGTAGGCGCTGAGGACCTTGCTGGCGGTCCAGATGGCCTCGGTGACGGATTCGGGGGCGGGGCCGCCGTTGCCGATGTTGTATTTGACGCCGAAGTCATGCTCCGGGCCGCCGGGATTATGGGAGGCGCTGAGGATGATGCCACCAAAGGCGTGGCGGGCGCGGATGAGGGTGGAGACGGCGGGCGTGGAAAAGAGCCCGCCCCGGCCGACGATGACGCGCCCCCAGCCATTGGCGGCGGCCATCTTGAGGATGATCTGCACGGCTTCGCGATTGAAATAACGGCCGTCCCCACCCAGGACGAGGGTTTGGCCCTCGTGGCCGGGGAGGGCGTTGCAGATGGCCTGAATGAAGTTGTGCAGATAGGGCGCCTGTTGAAATACCCGCACCTTCTTACGCAGGCCCGAGGTCCCGGGGCGCTGGTCGGGGAAGGGCTGCGTGGGAATGTGCAGGACTTTCATGCCGGGGCCTTCAGTTGTCGAGGGGGATGTCGAGGATGGTGGTTTCCCGGGCGGCATCGGTGCGGATCCACAAGGTGTAGCCGCCCAACTGCCAAGTGCTGACCACTACGCCGCCTTCGGCAATGGCGCGTTCGCTGGCGGCGATGAGATCGGCTTCCATGGACGGATCCCAGTCACCGGTGACATGGCGATAGATCAGCTCTTGCGGGTCGGTGCCGCCGGCGCCCAGCACTTCTTGCGCATCCGGGGAGGCGAGGATGGTGCCAGGGTGAAAACGCATCTTTTGGGGAGTATTCATAAGGGCAGTATAGCATCCGGAAAGGGGGTCATAGGAGAAAACCCTGATTGCGTAAAAAATCCCGGCTGGGGGCGGCGCAGGTGTTCATGAGGGCGATGCGATGGGGATTACGGCGCGCCCGGCGGGCCCAGAGCTGCGGATGGCTTAGTCCCGCCGCGGCATAGACCTGAACCGAGGGGAAAAAACAGGTGCGCAGGAATTGGCGCATGACTTCCCGCAGCAGGGGGGCCACGGCGCGTTTCTGCCAGGGACGCAAGTGCTGGCTGCGGGTCTTGATGGTGGTGCGGGCGAAGGCCATGTGGCGGGCTTCTTCGCGCATGTGCAACTGGGTAATGGCGAGCACGGCGGCCGGCAGCGTCTTGTGGGCGAAGATGAGGCGATTCATGCGGTCGGGCACGTTTTCGCCGATGAGGATGGTGGCCCAGAAGGCGGCCGAGCGCTGGGGGGCGAAGCGGGCGAAGAGCCGGGCCAGAGGCGGGCGCTCGCCAAGGGGGGTCATGAAGGGGATCTGGGAGCGTCTTTGCAGTTCCAGAAACATGAGGCTGTGGCCGACCTCCTCGCGCAGTTCATGCAATTGGTAATGATAGCTGATGGGATCGTGATACAGCTCGTTGAGGGAGTTGCTGCCCAAGCGCTGGATGAACAGGGCTTCCAGCCACAGGCCCAGTTCGCAAAAGGAGACGAATTCGCACTGGGACAAACGCAGGCGATCCTCCTTGGAGAGGTCGGCAAACTCGGAGGTCCCATAGAGGGAGAGGAGTTCGTCGGGGAGCCAGGGGGCGTCAGGATCCAGGCTCTCCCAGGGAATGCTTTGCACCGGATCGCGATAATGGCTGCTGTGCGCGCCCAGCCGGGTGACCAGGGCGTCGTGGTGGGTCTGGACCTGAGCCTTCATGGAAATGTGCCGAGCAAAGTTCATGAGGCATTCTGCCACGCTGCGGGCGTGGGTCCAAGGGCGTTAGGCGGGTTATTTCCCGGCCCGGACCTGGGCAATGGCGGCGGCCACGTCGTAGCGGGCTTGCCAGGCGAGTTCCGTCTCTGCCCGCTGGGTAGCGACGACTAGGGGATAGCGCAAGCCCAGGAGCCAGCCGGGATCGCCCAGGGCGTCGGTGAAGGGCCAGACCATGCGGTGCAGGCCATGGGCCAGGGCGATGGGGATCGGCAGGGTGATGCGGCGGGGGATTTCGTGCCAGGGGATGGGCTGGGGAGCGGCGATATTGAAGATGCCCTTTTGACCATAATGAAGGGCGGCGAGGATGGCGCTGACGGCGTCCTCCTCATGAATGCACTGGATGCGCAGGTCGGGGTCGGCCGGGCGCAGACCGATGGGACTGGTGGCAATGGCATTGACCAGGGCTTGGCCATGGGGGCCGATCACGGCGTGGAGGCGCAGGCGGGTAACGGCGAGATCCGGGTACTGGCTGGTGAAGATATCCAGCCATTGCTCCACGGCGGCCTTGTCTTCGCTGTAGGCAAAGCCCGGCTGGGGACGGCAGGGCTGGGTTTCGGGGATGAGGGCGGGGTTGTCGGGCCAGGCCCCATAGGTGGCGACACTGCTGGTATAGACCACCTGCCGCACGCCCGCCTGCCGGGCGGAGCGGAAGAGATTCCGGCTGCCGCCGACATTGATGGCGCGCATGAGGGCGCGGTCGCGGCGCTGACGGCCCAAGGACTGGGCGAGGACGATGAAGGCGAGATGGATGACCGCGTCTGCGCCCTCCAGGAGGCGGGCCAGGCCCGGGTCGCGGATGTCGGCCTGGACCGGCGAGAGGCGGGGATGGGTGAGGAGGGGGGGGTGGCGGTCGAGGGCGACGACCCGGTCGATACGGGGGTCCGCCAGCAATGCCGGCAGGAGGGCGCGGGCGGTATGTCCGGCGGCGCCGGTGACGAGTACGCGCACCGCTTCAGGCGGCGTCGGCCGCGCTCGCGCGCAGGGCGGGCAGGACTTCCCGGGCGAGGAGGTGCAGGGAGCGCTGGGCGACGGCCGTGGGCACCATGCCGGCGCCCACGGCAAGGATGAGGCGGTCCACCCCGGCGCGGGCGTAGCGGAAGAGCTTTTTGCGGCATTCTTCCGGATCGCCCACCACCACCATGCCCATGCGCTCCAGCAGCGGCAGGGTGAGGGTGCGGCGCAGGAGGGGTTCGAGGAAGCCCAGGCGGTGGTAGTATTCATAGCTGTCGCGCAATTGGGCGAGGACGGGGCGGGTCTGGTCGAGGAGACGCTGGTAATACCAGTGAAAGCCCTGGGCCAGGCGCCGGGCCTCGTCGCCGTCCTCCAGGCACAGGCAGCCGATGGTCATGGCGAAGGCGTTGTTCCGCCCCGCTGCCGGTGCGCCCTCGCCGTGGGCTTGGCGCCAGGCGCGGCGGTAGGCCTTGAGGTCCTGTTTGATGAGAAACCACGGCTTGAAAGGGCCCGCCAGCACGCCGATGCCTTCCTGCGCGGCCCAGGTGAAGGTGGGCGGGCTCACGGCGGCGGTCCACAGGGGCGGGTGGGGGCGCTGGAGGGGCTTGGGCAGGATCTCGATGTCGTCAAACTGATAAATTCTGCCATGGTGGCTGAAGGCGCCTCCCGGCGCGGCGCGGAGGATGGCCAGGCCCTCCTGCACATGGGCGCGGCTGTCCGCCATCTCCGCGCCGAAGAGGGCGTATTCCTTGGGCGAGAAACCCCGGCCCAGGCCCAGATCGAGGCGGCCGTTGCTGAGGATGTCGAGGGCGGCGCTGCGTTCGGCAACGCGCACGGGATGGTTGTAGGGCATGACGACGACGGCGTGACCGAGGCGCAAGTGTCGGGTGCGCTGGCTGGCGGCGGCGAGGAAGGTTTCGGGGCTGCTGGAATGGGAGTATTGGCGCATGAAATGATGCTCCACCAACCACGCCCCGTGGAAGCCCAAGTCGTCGGCAAGGCTCAGTTCGTCGAGGGTTTCGTGATAAACTTGCGCCTCGCTGCGCCCCAAATGTTCGGGTACGGCCAGTTCGTAGAAGAGATCCACATCCATTTCGGGAGCCCCCATGAAGCCCATCGTGTCGCCACCGCCGACGCCGCCGCAAGTTGCGGAGCGCCTGGAGATCGCCATCTTAACATCGGAGCGGATGCGCCTGCACTGGGAGGAGGAGGGGACCGCCATGCATTACCTGGAGCTGGTCCTGCCCCTGGAGCTGGAAGCCACGCCGGCCGGCGACTATTTGCGTTGCCGGGTCTTGGCGGAGGGTATCGAAGTCCGGGTGCGGGTGGACCTCATCCACAACCTGCCCATGCCGGTAAAGGATTAGGGGACGTCCACCTCAGCGCTGTTGCCAGCCGTTTCCACCCCGCTGGTGCGGAAGATACGGCCCCGATAGTAGGCCAGTTCGGCGAGGGATTCGCGAATGTCCGAGAGGGCCTCGTGGCGTTCGCTCTTGGGGAATTTGGGCAGTTCGGGATACCAGCGGTGGGCCAGTTCCTTGAGGGTGCTGACGTCGATCATGCGGTAGTGGAAGAAACGCTCCAGATGCGGCATGTGGCGGGCGAGGAAGCGGCGGTCCTGGCAGACGCTGTTGCCGCAGATGGGAGAGGTGCCGGGGGTAACGTGGGCACTGAGAAAGTCGATGGTCTGGGCCTCGACGGCGGCGGTGTCCAGGCGGCTCTCCCGGACGCGGCGGATGAGGCCGGAGGCGCCGTGGGTGCGCCGGTTCCAGTCGTCCATGCGCGCCAGGACGTCCTCGTCGTGATGCACGGCGAGGACGGGTCCTGCGCAGAGGACGCGCAGGTCACTATCGGTGACCAGGGTGGCTATTTCGAGAATCTCGTCCTGTTCCGGGTGCAGGCCAGTCATTTCCAGGTCGATCCAGATCAGGCGCTGGGCTTTGACGTCCATGGGGAGTCCTCTGTGATGAGATAACATTATTCTAGCATAGAGCCCCGCGGGCATAAAAAAAGGCGAACTACAGGAGTTCGCCTAATAGCCGCAAAACAACCGCTACAACCACTACAACCGCTACCACTACAAAAATCGGGCTGAACCGCCGACTTGTTGGCCGCCGCCCTTGCCGAAGGGGGTGCCTACTCTTTCATGACGCTCCGCTCATTTTCAGAAGATCTGGGATCGCTGTACCGCGATGGAAGAGAGATTACCGGTAAATTGTTTCTGGAATATTTCCTGGATGAATGGAGTTGGGTGTTGTCGGCGGCATTGGTGCGCATGGAACCGGCCATTTCCCCTTGCCGGGTAGCGATGCCGTTGGCCATTGCCTTCCGGGATACGGCAGGGCTAAGGAAGGTGGCTGCTGTCGGCATCAAGCTGCTATTTTTCCTCATCTTATGCTCCTCCTATTGGAGAGAATAGGCTGTCGCCGTGACGTGATCTTGCTAAGATTAGAAGAGAATAATTTCAGGAATGATTCCGGGGGTTTCCATGGCGGTGGTCTTGATAGTGGACGATGATCAGCGGCTGGCGCAGATGCTCCAGGAATATCTGGAGGGGCAGGGCTTCGGCGTGCGGCTGGCCCATGGCGGGCAGCAAATGTGGGCGGTCCTGGCGGAAGCGCCGGTGGATGTCATTGTTCTCGACTGGATGTTGCCGGGGGCCGATGGCATTACCCTGGCGCGGCAACTGCGGGAAAGGGGCGGGCCGCCCATCCTCATGCTCTCGGCCCGGGGCGAGGACGATGAGCGCATCATGGGCCTCGAAAGCGGGGTCGACGACTATCTCGCCAAGCCCTTCAATGCCCGGGAGCTGGTGGCACGCCTGCGCGTCCTCCTGCGCCGCGGCGGAAGGGATGAAAACGGCGACCAGTTCTGCTTCGGTCCCTTCCGCCTGAATTTCCTGGAGCGCCGTTTGTACCGCCATGGCGAGGCGGTGGAGCTCAATCCGGCGGAGATGGATCTCTTGCTGGTCTTCGCCCGCCGCCCGCGGCGGGTGCTGAGCCGGGAGCTTCTATTGCAATTGCTCGGCGGCGAGGAGGATGGCCGCTTCGACCGAAGCATCGATGTGCGCGTCACCCGCCTGCGCCGGGTGCTGGAGGAAAATCCGCGCCAGCCCCAATACTTGCTCACGGAGCGCGGGGCGGGCTACCGTCTTGTGCCGCAGCCGTGAGAATTTTCCGGGGACGCAGTCTTTTTGCCCAGACGGCCTGGACCCTGGGCCTGGGTATCGTGCTCTTGCAGGTCTTGAGCCTGGTCATCATCGTGGTGACCGTGCTCTATCCCTTGACGCAGCGTTCGGCGGAGGACCTAGCGGGCCTCATCCTGATCAGCGCCAAGACCTATGTGGAGTTGCCCGCGACGGCCCGCCCGGCCTATCAGGAGAGCTTGCAAATGGACAATGGCCTGGTCCTGGAACCAGCACGGGGAAACCTGGCGGGCACCCGCGCGGTCCATCTCTATGGCACCCTCCTGAGCCGCGCCCTGAGCCGGCGCCTGGCCATGCACATCCCCGTATTCGTTCGCAGCGGGGCGGCACGCACCTTCTGGGTGCAGATTCCCATGGACGGGGAAAGGATCTGGGTGCACTTCGATCGGCGGCGCTTGGCCAGTTCCCTGCCCGTGGCGATCATTTTCATCCTGACCTTCTCGACCCTGGCCTTGGTGATCCTGACCATTGTCCTGGTGCGTCGGGTGCTGCGTCCTTTGGCCATCCTGTCCACGGCGGTGGGCCAATCCTGGAATGCGCCGTTGCCGGAACTGCCGCGGGAGGGGCCGCAGGAGCTTCTGGACCTTATCGGCGCCTTTGCCCGGATGCGCACGCGCCTGCAGGCCATGGTCGATCATCAATCGCTCCTGTTGACGGGCATCTCCCACGATCTGCGCTCACCGCTGGCGCGCCTGCGCATGGCCTGGGAACTCCTGCCGGAGGACGTTCCCCCCCATCTGCGCGAAGGAATGTTGCAGGATCTGGAGCGCACGGAGTCCCTCCTGGCTCAGGCCCTCGCCCTGGGGCGGGGGATGATGCATCGGCGGGTGGCGGACTTTGATCTCGGTGTCTTGCTGCGGGAGTTGGCAGAAGAGTTCGGGCGGGCGGGCGGAATTTGCTCGGCCAGGATTCCCGAACATTTCCCTTTCCGTGGCGATCGGGAGGCCCTGCGCCGTTTGCTCGGCAATCTCTTCGACAATGCCTTGCAACATGGCGGCGGGCAGGTGGGTCTTCGTCTGGAAAAAACCGGGGGGCGCTGGCTTCTCATCCTTTGCGATGCCGGCCCCGGCATACCCGAGGCGGTTCTGGAGCAGGTCTTCGAGCCCTTTTTCCGCTTCGACAATGCCCGCGGGCACAGCAAGGGCAGCGGCCTAGGCCTGGCCATCGCCCGCCAACTGGCCGAGGCCCAGGGAATGTTGCTGCGTCTGTATAATGCTCCCCAGGGTGGACTTTGCGCCGAACTGTCCTGGCCCATCCGGCGCTTTCAATAACCGGGTCTGCCGGAAGGCATCTCCCATTGCCGGCGCGATTCCCGCCAGTTGCCGAATCCGGGATCAATCCCGGTGGAGGCGGAATTCGACCCAGACCGTGAGGGTGAAGTTTTTGCCGGTCAGGTCCTGGGGGGTGCCAGGCAGAGAGGCGTTTTGCAGGGCGGCGATGGCGGCCCGGTCAAAGACCTCCATGGCCCCGTGGCGGAGGATCTCGACATCGCCGATCTGGCCGTCGTGGAGGAGGAAACGCAGTTGGACCTTGCCTTCCTCGCCGAGCATGCGGGCGTTCTCGGGGAAGCGCACCGCGGCCTGGATGGCGACCTTGACCTGGGCGAGGTAATCCCCCTGCACGCGCGGATCGGCGACCACCGGGCTGGGCGGCGGCGTTGCCACGGCCTCTGGCGTGGTCGGCTGCTGGGTGGCGATGGGCGAGGGCGGCGGCAGCTCCCTGGACTCGGGGCGTGGTGCGGGCGGCGGCCGGAGGGTGGACTTGGGTGGGGGCGTAGGTTGCGGCACCGGTTTGCCTGTGGGCGGCGCGGCTGGTTTAGGCATCTCCGGCGCCACGAGGGTCAGTTCCACGGGCGGCATGGCCGGCGTGACGGGGTCGGGCCGCTGGCTGCCATAGAAGAGGGCGGCGAGGGGAAGGATCTCCAGGAGAAGGGCCATGCCAAAGGCGCGCCCCATGGCCTTGTTCTCCTCGGGAGGCGTGAAGGAGGGCATTCTGGCGAGTTCTGCAGTCATCTGTATTACTTTCCTCCTGAAAAATAGGTAACCATATCGCGGTGAGCTTGAAATGTTTTAGCCGCTCCGCTCCTCATGGCTGCGCCGGGCCCTCATCTTGTCCATGGCCTATTCATGATGCCTTCCCAAAGGATGCGATTATATTGGGCAGTATCAATGCGGTCTTCGGCCGAAAAATCCATTCCCTGGGTTTTTGCGGCCCAGTATTTCCCGTCGTGCAAAGGCCGCAAATGGCCTTGGGCGCTGCTGCAGGATCGATATCTGGCTGGCCAGCGGCTGGCGAGGGCGGTGCTGTGCAGTATCCCCGAGGGGCAGGCCTGAAAGCTCCATGGCCGTTGCCGAAGGTCGAAAATATCCGTCATCGGGCGGGCGGCGCCGTCCAGGGCGCTCAGGGGTGGCAGTCCCAGCACCATCTCCATGGTGCGCAGCAGGTTGAGGGTGTTGTAGGGGGTGGAAAGCACCGCGCCTTGCTTCACATAGGGGCCGACGACGAAGGCGATGCTGCGGTGGGCATCCACATGGTCCGGGCCATCCTGGGCGTCATCTTCCACCACGAATATCAGGGTATCCCGGGCGTAGCGGCTATGAGCGATCCGCTCCGCCAGCAAGCCGACGGCAAAATCATTGTCTGCGACCTGGAGTTCCGGCGTGTTGACGCCATCCATGGCTTGGCCAAATTTGCCCGTATGGTCGTTCATGAAGCGTATGAGCGAGAGGGTGGGCAGTTTGCCAGTGCGTTCATAGGCGCGGAATTCCCGCTCCCATTCCCGGTAGCGGTAATAATCCGGGTAGGCGTTATCAAAGCTGCGGAAAAAGGGATCGGTATGGGCGGCGAGTTCCGGATTGGCCGGATAGGCCTGGATGATCTGGTCCTGGTAGGGATGGCGCGATAGGAGGATCTGTTTGCTGCCAGCCCCATAGCGCTCCAGGTCCACAAAAAACCCATAATTGCGCAGGCTGAGTCCGTGGCGCAGGGCGGCGCTCCACAGATACCCTTGCTGGTACCGTCCGGCGGCGCTGTCCGGTGCGGCAAGGTCGGCGGTCCCTGGCAAAAGATCCGGGTCCTCGGGGGTGTCTGGATTGGCCGCGCGCCGTTCTTTCCCCTCCAGGCCCACATTGACATTGCGATTGCTGCCTTCCCAGTCGTAGGAACCGCCGCCTTTGGCGTAATTATTGGGCAGCATTTTGCTGTTGATGTCCGACTCCCGGGCCGCGGTGGACCAGGCCCAGCCATCGCCGCTCACTTCCCCCGTATCCAGAAAGTGATCGAGCAGGACAAAATCCAGGGCGATGCGATGCTGGTTGGGGGTCACGGCCCAGGGAAATTCGGTGAGGGAGGGGTCGCCGTTGCCGCGGGGAAGGTCGCCCAGCACCTGATCGTAGGAACGGTTTTCCTTGACGATATAGATGACGTGCCGGATATGCTGGTGCAGGAAATCCATTACCTGCCGGTCGGTGCGGGAAAGGAGGGTGGAATGGTTGTTTTTGAGGACCAGCGAGGTCATGGATGGGAGGTCCACCTTGGCCGGGTGCGGAATCTCCTGCAGCCCCGAAAGGGAAAGCTGCAAAATGTATTGATTGGGCTGCGGCTGCACGGGAGATGAGGCGATGCAGCCATGGCGATAACCGGAGCAATATCCCGGATTGGCTCCGGGAACGGATTTATTGTTGATCACCCAAAGGGTGTCGCCGGCCGGCGCAGGGACCAGATCCTGCGGTGACCATGCCGTTGGCAGGAGGCCGAGGCTGCGCGGCATTGCTGTCGTCAGGGAGAGCACGGCTACGGCATTCATCTGGCCCAGGGTGGCGTAAAGCCGCCGATGATCCGGCGAGATGCCGAGGGCGTTGGCCGACCAGCCCAGATTTTCTTCACCTGGGGAAACTCCCGAGGTCCCGGTGCGGTGCGCCTCCTCCGGAAGCAGGCCGACCTGACCCTGTAACTGGAGTTTTTTGGTGTCGATGACGGCGATGCTGTCGCGATTTTCCATGGCCACGTAGAGCCGCTGGCGGGTCTCGTCCAGGATCAGGCGGTTGGGATTCCCCGGCGTAGCGATGCGGGCGACGACCTGCGGATCGTCGTTGGCGGTGTCCATGACGACGATTTCGCGGTCGCGCATGCTGGAGACATAGGCGCGCTGTCGCTGATCCGTGACGATCCAGAAGGGGCTTTCCCCCCCGGCCTGTCCGTGCCGCCCTTCGCTGGGGCCGGGACGCAGGTCCATGTCCCGGAGAACGCGACGTTGGTCCAGGTCGATCATGCTCACCGAATCATTGTAGAAATTGCTCACGAGGAGGCGCTTGCCGTCGGGGCTGAGGGCGAGGCCGGCGGTGAGGGGCTTGACGTGGAGACCAAGGCCGGACCGGTGTCCGAGAGGGATGGGATGGCCATCGGCCCGCCACGATCCGGAGGGCTCCGTTTTTTTGAAAATCAGCACGTTGTCATCGACGCCGCCGCCCACATAGAGGGTTTTGCCGTCCGCCGAAAGGGTCATGCCGCAAAAGCTGTTGTCGATGGGCAGGACCTGGACGGCATGTGGCTGGTGAGGGTCGGAGATGTCCTCGATGATCACGCTCTGCCGTGAACGCCGCGCTGACGGCTGGCCATGGGCATCGGCGTTCAGCTTGAATCCGGAGGTCAGGATCAATAAATAGTGCCCATCCGGCGTCG
>Ga0315298_1002111_pt1 | contig 34670 bp, 34 predicted proteins | sample WHS_1_MG_FD_203077 | JGI IMG/M metagenome (GOLD analysis project Ga0315298, IMG submission 203077) | Extremophilic microbial mat communities from Washburn Hot Springs, YNP, Wyoming, USA - WHS_1_MG | ecosystem: Environmental > Aquatic > Thermal springs > Hot (42-90C) | place: USA: Wyoming...
AAGCAGACTCACCGTAGATCCCCCAGGTCTTCGCCGCCCAACACATGGAAGTGCAAGTGCGGCACCTCCTGTCCGCCGTGAGGACCCACATTGACAATGGCTCGATAACCGCTCTCCTCGATTCCCGAGGCTCGAGCCACCCGTACCACGAAGTCAAGCAGTGCTTGCCCGTCGACTTCGGGCGAGGCTCCACCCTCTTTTGCCGTTGCCGCCTCAAGCTCGTTGAGCGAGGACACATGCTTACGAGGCACAACCAACACATGCACCCGAGCCTTGGGGTTGATGTCCTTGAAAGCCAGGAAATCCGAGTCCTCAAGGACCTTCTCGCAGGGAATCTCGCCCTGAACTATCTTGCAGAACAGACAGTTTTCCATAGGGCGTGATTATACTACCAATCCCCCAGCACAAGCCGGGTGACCGCCACCGCCACCGGGCCAGCCGTCTCAGTGCGAAGCACGCTCCGTCCCAAGCGAGCCGGCTTCATGCCTCGAGAAGCAAAGTCCTTGACCTCTCCCGGACTCCAGCCTCCCTCCGGTCCGACCCAGAGCGCGATTCTTGCCGGCGAAACTGCTTGTTCTTCCAGAAGTTCGCGCAGTCCACAGACAGCATCAGGTTGAAGGACCACCGAGAGAACGCCGGCGTGCCGCAAGTTGTGAAAGGCTTCGTCCAAGGAACTGGAGAAGCCCACCACAGGCACCGTAAGACGTTTGCTTTGCTTGGCCGCTTCCTGGGCTATGCGCCGCCAGCGGGTTAGCCGCTCTTCCTTCATCACATGTTCCCAGCGAGTAGAGCCCGCGCTGGGCGCGAGCAAGAAGAAACTTGCTCCCACCTCTGTACCCTTTTCAATGACCTGGTCTATGAGTGAAGGCTTGACAACGGCCTGAACAATCCCGACCTGGTGACGGTAGCGGGGTCCCGCCGCTAGTTCCTCCAAGCGCCGCACCAGGCTCACTTTGACAGTGTCACCTCCCGGCTGGAGCGTGGCCGCATAGACTGCCGATCCCACCACCACTTCACACATGTCACCGCGACGCAACCGTAGGACCCGCAAGGCATGATGAGCATCCGTTCCACTCAGGGCAAACTCTTGTCCGGTAAGATCAGGCGAAGAGTCTGACAAAGAACTATCCCCTAAGGCAGCCGGCCAGGCTTCTTCCTCGGGAAAACGACCCGCGCCCACCTCGCCAACAAAGAACCTGGGACAGAAGCCCGCCAACCCTAAGCCTCCGTCTTTATCGAGGTCACAAGCCGGAAGAGCCGGAAATCAGATCAAGCACCTTATCGACCGTCTCATCCTCATCAGCCGTGGCCGGGTCATCAGGGGCGTAGACATCCGGCGTGATCCCGGTCTTGTTAATGTCACGCCCATTGGGAGTGAGATACACCGCTGTCGTTACCTTAATTGCCCCGCCATTGGACAGGCGTTCTATGCTTTGCACAAGACCCTTGCCAAAAGTGGTCTCTCCTACCAGCACCGCGCGCTTGTGATCCTGTAGAGCCCCACAAACAATCTCAGAGGCGCTTGCTGTGTATTCATCTGTCAACACGTAAAGCGGCGTTTCCGTGAACGCTCCGCCCGTCGAGCGGTAGACCTGCCGCGGGGAGTGCAGTCCCTCAGTGCTAACCACCAGCTCCCCCTTGGGCAGGAAAAGGCTCGACACTCCCACCGCCTCGTCCAACAGTCCTCCGCCGTTACTACGGAGATCCAACACCACGACCTGCGCCTTGTCCTCTCGTACGGCCCGTTCAATCTCTGCTCCAAGTGCTTGGGCGGAGCCTTCCGAGAAGGTGAAGAGGCTTATCAGAGCCACCGTTTTACCGTCGGCCTGCAAAGTCTTCTCCTCCGTGACCGGGATCTGGATCTTCTTGCGAGTAAGCGTGTACTTGGTCACCTCACCCCCGGGAGGCAAAAAAGAACTGTCGGCGGTGGAACCCTCGGACTCTTTCGCCGCCTCTTCCACAGAGCTACGATCGGCGCTCGGTCCCTCCGTGGTCGTGGTGCGAGAAAGCCGATAGATCTCAAGCGTGACGCTTGTTCCCTCCGGGCCTTTGATGCGCCTCACTACGTCATCCAAGTACTGACCATCGGTCGACACTCCGTCCACCGATATGATGACATCCCCCGCCCGAATCCCTGCCAGCTGGGCAGGACTGTCTTTAAAGGTCGACACCACCGTGACCAGCCGATTCTTCATCTCCACGACCATGCCCACCCCGCTGTAGGCCCCCGAAGCATCTTCTAGAAAGGCTGCGTACTCTTCCGGATCCATATAGACGGTGTAGGGGTCGTTCAGTCCAGCCAGCATGCCGTCAATGGCCGCGCTTTGCAGACTGTTCCAGTCCACTTCTTTGTAGTAGCTGGCCTTGAGCTTCTCGAAAACCTCCCGTTCGAGACCGAACATGTCGGTCGAGGAAGTGGTACTTTCTGTGCTTTCAGGAAAAAGCCCACGCACTGCTCCGCCAATGTGGGGATCAAGCCCCATCATGAAGCCGGCAGACAGAAGCAAAGCGGCCGCCACCAGGCTGGCCACTACTAGGAGAAAAGCTTTCGTGCCTTTACGCATGGCTTACAAATACCCCAAGGGATCGACAGCCTCGCCGTTGACTCTCACCTCAAAATGCAGGTGAGGCCCGGTAGAGTATCCGGTGCTCCCCACCTTGCCCAAGACTTGGCCCAGCTTCACCTTGTCTCCCGCTGTCACTGAAATAACCGAAAGATGAGCATAGAGGGTGGCAAGGCCACCGGAATGCTGGACTACCACACACTTTCCATATCCTCCACGCCAGCCCGCAGAGACCACGGTGCCGGCTGCAGCAGCTTTGACCGGATCGCCCATCTCGGCATCAATATCTATCCCCGTATGCATTTTGCGTACGTGGAAGATAGGGTGAATCCGATATCCGAAGCCCGAGGTCACCTGCCCGACCACCGGCCAGGCAAGAACCCCTTTGCCCTTCTTGGTGGGGTTGGCCACACTCGCTGCCCGCAGGAGCTCGGCGACACGCTTTGACTCAGCTAGAAGCTGGTCTTCTTGGGCTCGCCAGGCCGCCTCTTCTCGCTGAGCCGCGGCCATGACCTCTTCCTTGGCTGCCCGAGCTGCTTCCAGCTCTTTGAGGGATGCCTCACGCTCGTCCACCGCCTTCTCCAGCCTGGCGGTGGCTAGTTCCTGCTCTCGCTGGAGCTCGGACACGCGGACACGCTCTTGTTCTAGCGCTTGTTTCTGCTCTTCGATCCGCGCCTTGAGAGCTTTGATCGCACCAAGCACTTGATTGTCTTGCTGCATCAAATCCCCAAGAAGACGGGCTCGAGCAAAAAGCTCGTCTATGGAGTCGGACCTGAGCACCGCCTCCAGGTATCCGGCCGTCCCTCCCACCTTATAGATCCTCACTAAGCGCTTCTCGGCCACAAGCCGCTGTGCGGCAAGATCACCGTTGGTCTCGGCCAATTCTTGCTCTTTCTTGGCTAGTTCCGCGATCACCCGGTCCAACTGCTCCTTTATACGCGCTAGTCCCTCAAGCGCCTTGTCTCGAGCGGCTTCTGCCTTCTCAAGCTCCTTCTCCGCCCCTTCGATGCGCTGGTCAAGAGCGGTTATGTCTCCCTGCGCCGCTCTCCTTATCTCGGACGCCTTTCGGAGATTCGCCCGTACCTCGTTTAACTCTCCCCGCACGCTCTCTAGCTTCTGGCTGAGCTGACTCTTAGTCTCGGCCTGAGCCAAAGACGAGCAAGGTCCCGCCACCACCCACAGCAAGACGCCGCCAGCAAGCACGACGAGTAGGAGTCTCACGCCTCGCCGCATCTTCGCACCGCAGGCAACGGGTGTACCCATATAGCCAGGCCTCCGGCTTGCCAACCTCCGCTCGCAGAAGTGCATGTTCAGGCGACTGTGGGCTCAGATCTCATAGACCCAGCGCTGACTCAAACTTTTAGGAACCGCCTAAGACCTATGGCGGACCCAAGAGCGCCAATGAACACCCCGGTCCCAAGAAGAACCGCGGCCACGAGAACGTAGGGCACAGCATCCATGGGCATTTTCAGGAAGCTCAAGCTGGTGCTAATCCTACCGAGGAAGTAGCTGTTAAGCCACAGCAACAGTCCCGCAGCCACTGCAGCTCCCACCAGCCCCACCGTGACCCCTTCTATCACAAACGGCCAGCGGATGAACCAGTTAGTCGCCCCCACCAATTTCATGATCTCCACTTCCTGCTTGCGCGCAAAGACAGATAGCCGAATCGTATTGGAGATCAGGAGGATAGCTACGATGCCTTGTAGGGCGATGAAGATGAGCATGAAGTTCCGTGCCTGGGCGGTAAGCGCAAAGAGCTTCTCCGCCACTTCCTCACCGTAACGGACCTCGTCGACCAGGGGGTTGCCCTCAAAGCGAGCCGCCACCACCCCCACAGAGTGCGGGTCCACAAGCGCTATCTCAAAGGAGGCTGGGAAAGGGTTGCCCGTGATACTTTCAAGCAGCTCCGGACTGTCCGCGTACTCGCGTTTCATGCGCTCATATGCTTCTTCCTTGCTTACGTAGGTGCAGCTCTTGACCTCCGGCCAGGCGGCGATCTCTGCCTGCATGGAGGCCACCTCATCGGCAGTGGGGTCGGGATCAGTCTTTAGAAATACGGTGATCTGCACCTTCTGCTCCACCTCAGAAAGAAGAGCGTTGGTCGTGAAGACAAAGATCAACACCCCGCCCAGCATGAAGGTGGAGAGGAAGACGGTCACAAGCGCCGCAGTGGTCATGAAGGAGTTGCGCTTTAAAGACCCAAAGGCCTCCTTGAGGAAGAAGCTAATCTTCCCCATACCCACCTCGCTTCTGATCCCGCACCACGCGGCCGGCATCAAGCGCGATCACTCGCTGGCGCATGCGGTCCACCATCTCGCGATCATGAGTGGCCATGAGAACCGTGGTCCCGGTCTTATTGATGCGGTAAAGCAGCTGCATGATGCCCAGTGAGGTATCGGGGTCAAGATTGCCGGTGGGCTCATCCGCCACCAGCAGAGGAGGATGGTTGACAAAAGCCCGAGCGATGGAAACGCGTTGTTGCTCGCCCCCGGAAAGCTGATGCGGGTAGTTGTCTGCCTTGCTGCTCAGGCCCACCAGGTTCAGGATCTCCAAGGCCCTTTTCTTCGAGGCCGCGGTGGCGTTGCCTGTGACCATGAGAGCGTACATCACGTTTTCAAGTGCCGTCTTGTTGGGCAGCAGCTTGAAATCCTGAAACACACAGCCGATGTTCCGGCGCAGGTAGGGAACCTTCCAGCTACGGAGAGTAGCTAAATCTCTGCCTCCCACTATCACTCGTCCCCGGTCGGGCTGAATCTCTTTGAGCAGAAGGCGAATGAACGTAGACTTCCCCGAACCAGAGGGTCCCACCAGGAAGACAAACTCACCCTTCTCAATATGGAGAGTAACTCGCTCAAGACCTACTGTGCTTGGGGGGTATATCTTGGTGACGTCTTCGAACTTGATCACGTCTCGTTCCTGGTCTTGTTCATTTCTCGTGTTTTCCCTTGAGCACTATTCTCCAAGCTGGACGTAAAGCCTCCCTAAAGGACCGGAGATGACCACCCCATGAGCCGCCGTCGCCCACGGAAGGGCGCCGGTCCCGAAGAGCGCAACCCTACGAGGAGCGCCGGCCCAGCTTGCCCGTAGACTTCTGCCATATGTATTCGCGAATGAAGTCGTCTATCTCGCCGTCTAGGACAGCCTCGACGTTCCCCTTTTCGTAGCCAGTACGGTGGTCCTTAACCAGGGTATAGGGAGCAAGCACGTAGGAACGTATCTGGCTGCCCCAAGCAATCTCCTTCTGTTCCCCTTTCTCCCGGGCCAACTCCTGCTGGCGTTTCTCATACTCAAGGAGAAGAAGCTTGCTTCGGAGTATCCGCATAGCCGTCTCCCGGTTCTGGATTTGGGAGCGCTCATTCTGACAGGAGACCACCGTTTTTGTTGGTAGGTGGGTGATCCGTACCGCCGAGTCAGTCTTGTTTACGTGCTGACCGCCCGCCCCGGACGACCGGTATGTCTCTATCCGCAGGTCTTTCTCATCAATCTCCAAGTCGATGGGCCCTTCAATGAGCGGAGAGACATCCACCGAGGCAAACGAGGTGTGGCGGCGCGCATTGGCGTCAAAAGGCGAGATACGCACCAGCCGATGTACACCGCGCTCGGTGGAAAGAAGACCGTAGGCATTCTCTCCGTGGACCGTGAAGGTCGCGCTCTTGATGCCGGCCTCATCGCCCTCGGTGACCTCGTTGATTTCTACAGTGAAGCCACGCGACTGCGCCCAGCGCAGATACATGCGTAGCAGCATCTCCGCCCAGTCCTGACTTTCCGTGCCGCCTGCGCCCGGATGGATGCTCACAATGGCGTCACCGGCATCGAACTCGCCCGTAAAGAGCCGTTCCTCCTCTAGGCGCTCGAGACGTCTGGCTAGCTCCTTAGCCACCTGCTCTATCTCTTCGGCCAGTTCCTCCGGCACCTCATCGGCGACGCACTCCTCGTCAGCGATCTCCATCAGAGCCTCGAGGTCAGCGAGATAGGAGGCCAACTGCTCGTAGTCCTCCAGGCGACTACGCAGGCGGCTGTACCGCGTGCTCACCTGCTGCGCTCGACCCTGGTCGTCCCAGAAGCCGGGGGCCCGCATTTCCTCCTCAAGGCCGCTGATGTCCCGGCGAAGGGAATCGGGGTCAAAGATAGTCCCTTGCCCACGCGAACTTCTCCCGGAAAAGGGACAGTTGTTCACGGTATTCGGCAAGGGAAGGGGTCTCTTTTTGTGTCTTCTCAGCCATGTTCGGGGCAGTATACACGCCTTCTCAGCGCGGCAACAGCTCTCAGGCAACAGCTCTCATATAGCTCCTACGCGCCGCAACATTTCTTGTACTTCTTGCCGCTGCCGCACGGGCAGGGGTCGTTACGGCCCACCTTCGTCACCCGGCGAGGGGCCACCACCGTCCGCGTCGCCTGCTGGGCAGCTTGGTAGGCCTCGGCCGAGCTGTCAGCCATACCGGCCGGACGAACCGCGGGAGCCGCGGCTCGGGCAAAGCTCTGAGTAAGGAGTCCGTCGTCCCCGCCTGAATACGCAAGTTCTCGGGTCGGCGGCCCTTCCTCCCGCTCTTCGGGCCGGACGATCTCAAGGTGATAGATGTAGCGGACAAAATCGGACTGGATGGCCTCCATCATCTCCTGGAACATGCGATAGCCCTCGTTCTTGTACTCGACCAAGGGGTCGCGCTGCGCGAGCGCCCTCAGGCCGATGCCCTCGCGCAAGTAGTCCATTTCGTAGAGGTGATCGCGCCACCTCGAATCTATGGTGCGGAGTAGCACCCATCGCTCAAGAGCACGCATCGCCTCAGGGCCGAAACGCCGTTCTCTTTCTTCATAAACTCGCAGGGCGTCTTCCACCACCATATCGGCCAGTTGCTCGGCGTCGAGATCAGCCGGGTCGCCCAGACTCTCCAAGGTGAGCGTGGTGGGGAAGAAGTTGCGCAGGGTGGTGAGTAGCTCCTCCAGGTCCCATTCTTCCGGGAAGCGAGATACTCCTGTGAAAACCGCCACCTGGGAACGCAAGACCCGCTCAATGATGTCGAGCACGTCTTTCTGCAAATCCTCGCCAGCCAAGATCCGCTGTCGCTCCCGATACACCACCTGGCGCTGCAAGTTCATCACGTCGTCGTATTCGAGCACGCGCTTACGGATCTCAAAGTTCTGCTCTTCCACCCGGCGCTGGGCGCTCTCCACTGCTCGAGAGATCAAGTCGTGCTCGATGGGGGTATCTTCGTCTAAGCCCAGTCGGTCCATCAGACGATGGATGCGCTCCCCGCCAAAGAGACGAAGAAGATCGTCTTCCAGGGAAATAACGAACTGGCTGACCCCCGGATCGCCCTGACGACCAGAGCGGCCGCGGAGCTGGTTGTCTACGCGCCGTGCCTCGTGCCGCTCGGTGCCCAGAACAAACAGGCCGCCTTTCTCTTTGACTCCTTCGCCCAGTTTGATGTCCACGCCGCGTCCGGCCATGTTGGTGGCGATGGTCACCGCGCCGGGCTGCCCCGCCTGAGCGATGATGGCCGCCTCTTTGGCGTGATGTTTGGCGTTCAGGACCTGGTGAGGAATGCCCCGACGTTTGAGCATCTCGGAGAGCCGCTCCGACTTCTCCACCGAGATGGTGCCCACCAAGATCGGCTGCTGCCGCTGATAGCAGTCGGCAATTATCTCGACCGCCGCCTTGAACTTGGCCTTTTCCGTCTTGAAGATGAGGTCGTTGCGGTCCTCGCGGATCATGGGCACATTGGTGGGGATGACCACCACGTCCATCTTGTAGATCTCGCGAAACTCGTCTGCTTCGGTGGCCGCCGTGCCTGTCATGCCAGCGATCTTCTCGTACAGGCGGAAGTAGTTCTGCAGGGTGATGGTGGCGAGAGTCTGGTTCTCCTCCTTGATCCTCACGCCTTCCCGGGCCTCAATGGCCTGATGCAGCCCCTCGGAGTAGCGCCTTCCTTCCAAAATGCGCCCGGTAAACTCGTCGATGATCTTGACTTCGCCGTTCTGGACCAGATAGTCGCGGTCGCGCTTGAAGAGAGCCTCCGCTCGGAGGGCCTGCATCAAGTGGTTCACCAGTTGACCGGAGAGATCCTCGTATATGTTGTCGATCCCGAGTTCTTTCTCCACGCGCGCCAGACCGGTCTCGGTGATGGCCACCGTGCGCTTCTTCTCGTCGACCTCATAGTCTTCGCCGGGCTTAAGGCGGCGGACGATGCGGGCAAACTCATAGTAGGTCTTGGCCGCTCGCTCACCGGGCCCCGAGATAATGAGCGGAGTCCGAGCTTCGTCAATGAGAATGGAGTCAACCTCGTCGATTATGCAGTAGTAGTGGCCACGCTGGACCTGTTGGTCAAGACGCAGCACCATGTTGTCGCGCAAGTAGTCAAAGCCGAACTCGGTATTGGTGCCGTAGGTGACATCCGCCTGGTAGGCCTTCTTGCGCTCAGCTGCGTCCATGCTGTTCTGAAGGGCCCCTACAGTGAGGCCGAGGAACTCGTAGACCGGCCCCATCCAGGCGGCATCTCGGGCAGCCAGGTAGTCGTTCACGGTGACCACGTGGACGCCACGCCCGGTGAGCGCGTTGAGATATACAGGCATGGTCGCGACCAGAGTCTTACCCTCACCGGTCTTCATCTCGGCTATGTTGCCTTGGTGAAGGACTATGGCGCCCATGACCTGCACGTCAAACGGACGCATGCCCAGCGTGCGCTTGGCCGCCTCACGCACCACAGCGAACGCTTCCGGGAGTAGGTCGTCGAGAGTCTCGCCTTGAGCTAGGCGCGCCTTGAACTCTGCTGTCTTCGCGCGCAAGGCTTCATCGGACAGGCGCGAAACCTCCGGCTCAAGAGCGGAGACCCTGGCCACCAGCTCTTCGAGCTGCTTTAGTTTCTTGCCTTCGCCGAAGCGGAGGACCTTCTCGATGACTTTGAGCATGGGTTAAGCCTGCTTGCAGGTCCAACCAAGGAGACGGCCCCAACCGGCTAGCCGCTCCCCGACTGCGCCGCTACCTTTGTGGTTCTATGAGTCCGTAGTTGCCATCTCGGCGGCGGTAAACCACCGCTGTCTCATTCGTCTCCGAATTGGTGAAGACAAAAAAGTCGTGACCCACCAGGTCCATCTGCAGCACAGCTTCCTCGGGAGTCATCGGCTTGACCATGAACTGTTTTGTCTTGACGATGCGCGGCGCGATGCTGTCCTCCGGATACTCCTCAACTTCTTCCTCCACCTGGAAGCCCTGCGAAGCCAGAGTCTCCTTGTGAGCCCCCTGGGAGCGAGCAATGAGCTTACCCCGATATTTCTTGACCTGGCGCTCGAGCTTCTCACACACAAGGTCAATGGACGCATAGATGTCGGGGGAGGCCTCCCGGGCTCTTATCACCGGACCCTTCGTGAAAATGGTGACCTCAACTACCTGATTGTCAGCTATGCTCGGGTTTTTTTCGGTCCACAGCTCTACTTCACAGCGAGCGCCGTCCGCCAGGTATTTGCCAAGTTTGCCGATCTTCTGCTGTGCGTAAGCGCTAACTGCATCAGTAAGAACTAGATTTCTGCCTCTGACCGTGAGATTCACGCCGATTGTACTCCTTGGTCCGTGGTGCGACTCCTATCTGCCGGGATGCGGAACGGTGGGCATAGCATCCGGCCACCCGGCGAATGAGGAAAGATACCACATACCTGCCTGCCCGTAGTTTCAATCGTGCCGCTCACTCCCTCCTCCCACCGCCCGACAAAAAGTGAACACATACACGGGCAATCCTGAGGCCGAGCTCAGCACTGAAGACGCCTCCTGCACTGTCGCCCCCGTGGTGAACACGTCATCGACGAGCAACAGGGCCCCGGCCGAAGCTGGAACCCGTTCTTTCCATCCCTCGTTCATCGCAAAAACGCCCCGCAGGTTCTCACGCCTGGCCGCCCGATCCAGCTCTTTCTGCTGCCTGGTTCTCCTTGTCTTCTTAAGTAAAGGCGCCGTTGCCAGCGGGCCGTGACCTGCCGCGAGCACCTTGGCAAGTACCTCCGCTTGGTTATAGCCACGCACCCTCCGCGTATGGGGGTGGCTTGGCACCCAGGTCACCACGGTGCGCTCCGCTTCCGGCAAAGAGCCCAGGAAGGCAGCAAAGTTCGGCGCAGCCAGCTCCGCCATGACCCGGCCGAGCACCACCTGTCCCCCAAACTTGAACTCGGCCACCAGCCGAGCAGCAGCCCCTTGATGCAAGAAAGCCGCTCGTGCACTAACAAAGGAAAGCTCCTCGCCCATGCAGTCTGAGCATCGTCCGCCCAAAACGGCCACAGGCCCGGGACTACCGCACCGCGGACAGCTGTCTTCCCCGACGGGTTGAAGAGACTCGCGGCAAGAAGGACACAGGTACCACTCGAAATCCCCGCAGCCCACACACCGTGGTGGGAAAAGCACCTCCAAAACCGGCACAGCCGCTGAGGCCAAGAAACGCAGTCCAGCTCCAAGCCGACCACACACTACTGGCAGGAGAACGCAGGACCCTGTGCAAGCACGCCCTCAATGACCAAGGCACCCGCAGGCACTGACACATTAGCTAGAAGCACCGACCGCGCCACCCGGGCGCCAGCGCCCAGCGAGCAGCCTTCGCCCACTGCGGTAGGACCTTCGATCACCACCCCAGGACCAACGACACTTCCCCTGCCTATGACCAGCGGGGGCTCGAGCCGCGCAGAGGCCGAGATTTCCACATCCTCTTCGACCCAAATACCAGGGCGGATCTCCTCTCCCGGCAACTCGACCTCGACCCGCCGGTTGAGCGCGTCGCTATTACCCCGCATGTATTCCCGCAAGTTGCCCACGTCACTCCAGTAGCTAGCTACCTCGTAGATGTGGAACGGAACCCCCTGCCGCAAGAGGTCGGGAAAGACCCGGCGCCCGAAGTCATCAAACTGACCCTCGGGAATATGGGCGAGGATTTCCGGCTCAAACACGTACATACCACAGTTGCACAGACGGGACTTGGCCTCCTCCAGCGAGGGCTTTTCTTGGAAGGCCACCACCCGGCCTTCGTCGTCCGCCACCACCACCCCGTACTGAGTGGGATCGGCTACCTCCTTCACCGCCATGGTAGCTATGGAGCCATTGCGGCGGTGAGCAGCAATCAAGCCGGTGAGATCGACGTCCGTGAGAGCATCGCCGCTCACCACAAGAAAAGTCTCTCCGCCAAAGAAGGCAGCGTTCTTCTTGACCCCACCAGCCGTGCCCAGTAGCTCCGTTTCGAAAGAATACGTTATCTCCATTCCCAGAGCAGAACCATCACCAAAGTACCCGGTGATCGCCTCGGGAAGATGGTGCAGGTTAATCACGACTTGCCTAAGACCATGGCGGCGTAGCAGCCTAAGGATGTGGTAAAGAGCTGGTCTGTTGGCGATGGGGGCCATGGGTTTGGGCATGAGATCAGTGAGAGGACGTAATCTAGTGCCAATACCAGCAGCCATGATCATGACTTTCATCTTGCCTCCAATCTACGCAGACTTTCTTCGTAGGGAGGGAAAGCCACCCCTCGCTCGGTGATTATGGCCGTGACATTAGCCGCCGGAGTCACGTCAAAGGCCGGGTTTCGCACGCGCACGCCCGGCGGAGCCCAGCGCACCTCTCCGAACCCCGTGACCTCGGCCGGGTCACGCTCTTCGATGGGGATGAAGCTTCCGTCGGGCAAAGAAAGATCAATGGTGGAGAAGGGAGCGGCCACGTAGAAGGGGATCCGATGCTCCCGCGCAAGCACCGAAACCGTGTAGGTGCCGATCTTGTTAGCCACGTCGCCATTTGCCGTGATCCGGTCGGCTCCCACTACTACATGCGTCACCAGTCCCTGCCGCATGAAGTGACCTGCCATGTTGTCAGTGATGAGCTCCACGGATATCCCGTCTCGCATCAGTTCCCAAGCCGTGAGGCGCGCGCCCTGTAGGAGCGGACGCGTCTCATCAGCAAGCACGTGGAGCTGGGGGTTACGTGCATGTACCGCCCTTATGACCCCAAGGGCCGTCCCGTATCCGGCGGTAGCCAAAGCCCCAGCATTGCAGTGAGTCAGGATCACGGGACGCTCAGCCTGTATAAGAGCAGCCCCGTGCTCGCCGATGGCTCGGCAGCAAGCTAGGTCTTCCTCGTAAATGGCAAGCGCACGCCGCTCCATTGCCGCTACTACCTCGCTGGGCGTCAGGTCTGGCTTTGACCAAATGCGCTCCATTTCTCTTAACGCCCAGGGCAGGTTATAAGCAGTGGGCCGCGTTTCGAATAGGCCTTTAGACGCAGCTTGGAGCGCAGCCCGGAAAGAGCGCGCGTCGTCGCCGCAGGTGACAAGCGCGTTCTTCGCCGCCAGCGCCATGCCCATCGCTGCTGTCACCCCCAAAGCCGGCGCTCCCCGCACGACCATGGTGCGGATGGCCTCCGCCACTTCTTCCCAGGTCCGACAATGAACGTACCTCTCCTCTAGCGGCAGCCAGCGCTGATCTATTAACACCACCGTCCCGTCCCGCCATTCCACCGTGCGGACGGAACCGGCGGCCCCTTCACCCGAGCGCACGCTCAAGTCCCTGCCTTCCAGCCGGCCAGATACTCGGCCTGCTCCGGGGTAAGCGTGTCGATGTTCACCGCCAGCGAAGAGAGCTTAAGCCGCGCTATTTCCGCGTCTATTTCCCGGGGAACTTCGTACACACGCTTCTCGAGAGTGTCAGCATGTTTGACTAGGTACTCGGCTGCCAAAGCCTGGTTGGCAAAGCTCATGTCCATGACGCTCGAAGGATGGCCTTCAGCGGCCGCCAGATTGATGAGTCGGCCTTCGGCAAGCAGATACACCCGGCGCCCATTGGGAAGGACGAATTCTTCCACAAAGGGGCGCATGGCGCGCCGAGAAACCGCGAGACTCTCTAAGGCCGGAATGTCGATCTCCACATTGAAATGGCCGGTGTTTGCGACGATGGCCCCGTCCTTCATCACCTCAAAGTGTTCTTTTCGGATGACGTTGATGTCACCCGTGGCCGTGACGAAGATGTCGCCCTCCGAAGCCGCCTCCGCCATGGGCATCACCCGGTAACCATCCATTACCGCCTCGAGAGCCCGCAGGGGGTCGACCTCAGTGACCACCACATCCGCACCGTGTCCCTTGGCCCGCATGGCCACACCCCGACCGCACCACCCATAGCCAGCTATCACCACCACCTTACCGGCGATCAATCGGTTGGTGGCGCGGATGATGCCGTCGATGGTCGACTGTCCTGTGCCGTAGCGGTTGTCGAACATGTGCTTGGTCATCGCTTCATTGACGGCCACAATCGGGTAGCGCAAGACGCCCTCGCGCTCCATGCTCTTTAAGCGGATGACACCGGTGGTGGTCTCCTCTGTCCCACCGATAACGCCGTCTGCCGCGTCTGTGCGCTCGGCATGGAGCAGTCCCACCACGTCCGCCCCGTCGTCCATGGTGAGATGAGGCCGGGTATCAATCACTCGCTGGATATGCTCGTAGTAGGTCTCGCGGTCTTCGCCTTTGATGGCAAACGTGGGCACGCCATACTCCACCACCAGGGCAGCCGCCACATCGTCCTGAGTGGACAGGGGATTGGAGGCACACAGAGCGAGCTCCGCTCCACCAGCAGCTAGGGTTCTCATGAGACTGGCCGTTTCGGTGGTGACGTGCAAACAGGCCCCGATACGCACGCCTCTGAGCGGCTTTTCTCGGGCGAACCGCTCGCGGATAAGAGCCAAGACTGGCATCTCCTTTTCCGCCCACTCAATACGCAGCACGCCCGCAGCTGCAAGCCCGATGTCCTTCACATGATGATCGACCACTCTAACCCTCTCCTATACGTTTAGACTTGCGCAGTAATACCGCTGCTGCCAACTTTACCCCCATATGACCGGCAATGATGGCCACCGGCACCAGCTCCGAGCTGGCAGCTAAATGCCCTTCCACTTGGGCCATCTCGGCCTCAAAGCTGGTAAGACTCCGGTCGTCTGCCACGCCGGCCACTACCCCAGGTTTCAATATCATACCGGCCAGGCTTGCCAGGGCGCCTGCGACCTGGTCGGTGGCATAGATCCCGACCATACTAGGGAAGCGAGGCCCCCACTTCTCATCATTGGGACCGGTTAGGGGCGACCGCCAGGTTAGACCCGCATGGTCGGCGACCGCCACTACGTCCACCCCCTCCACCCTGCCGAGGTCCGAGCCCTCACAAACATAGCCCACAGTCTCGCGTCGCTCCTCCTCCCCCGACAAGGCCTGTCGCACCCAGTGCACCTCGGCCTGCGAAAGCGGCCGTTCCAGACTGCGTACGCCCCGCTCCCTAAGAAGCACGATCGTCCCGTCCTCACCAGCCAAGACACGCGCCACCAGGGCGGCCGCCCGGTCGCGTGCCAAATCCACCCGTGGGCTAACCAATACTCTCATTGCGCAGGTATGTAGAGCATGGAGGTGGCCACAGCAAGAAGTTCGTCCTCGCTAAGCAGATGAGATAGCGTGTTTGATACCCAGTACAGCACGCCGTCGGCTTTAAACCACACCCGGTCCACCTGGCCCTCGCTGCCCACCACAGTGTAGGTGATGGCCCCTCGCCTGACCTCCTTGCCTTTGCTAGCTGCGGGCGCGTCCAGCCAAGTGGTCTCGGTTATGCCCATGAATTGATCGAGGTACTTCCCACCCTGCTTCAAACGGTAAAGCATTTTGAAGGCCGGTTTGGTGCCGCTCCCGACCTTTATGTCGTAAGTGGCTCCTGTCGGAGGCATGCGCTCCACAAATTCGTAGCCCTCGGGAAGGTAGGCGGGAGCCCGCACCGCGTAGGGGACCTGGCGTGCGATGGCCCTCCAACCATCGGCGTCGGGAATGGTGCTCGGACTAGGGGATAGGCCAGAATCCTTGGGCAGGGTAAAATCCATGCCGAGTAGGACCGTCACCTGCTTGCGGGCGTCATTTTGCTTCACACCTACTCCCGATAAAGCCTTCGCTACCAGTTTGGCCTCGCCCAAGGCACCAGCAGGATACTCGACGAGCGTTTTTTCCAATATAGTGCCGGCGTTGGCGACAGCCTTCACCTCTGCACCCAGGGTCTTCAGCCACTCCCCTGCAGCACTTGCCTCCCCTTTGCGGCCATTAGCGTTAAGCACCTCTACCTCTACGCCCTTCAAGTCCGGAGCGGCGGTGCTTCGCACCGCGCTAGTGCTAGTAGAAGCCGCCCCCGTGACGGCAGAGCTGGTGGCAGTGGCAGCCCCCTTGCCCGGCGGGGTCAATAGCTTCTCCACCAAGTCAGACAGGCTCTGTTTGTCGACAAACACGTAGGAGACGCCGTCAAGCTCGCCGGTAGCCCCGGTCAGGGTGAGCATCCGGCTTTGCCCAGGCTCAAGACGCACCGCCCAGTAGGCCAGCTTAAGTATGTCGTTCGCTCCCAGGTCCGTGGCCAAGTTATCAAACAGCGCGCTCACTAGACTTGGCAGTTTGAAAGGCAGGTCCCACGTCAGAGCTTGTTCCTTTACTGCTCTTAAGAACATCTGCTGTCGCTCCATGCGCCCAAAGTCAAGATTCTGGTCGTGACGAAAGCGCACGAAGTCCAAGGCCTGGTCGCCATCCAAGAGCTGATAGCCTGGGGCAAGCCTGATCAACTCGTAGTGGGGATCATCGTTGTAGTAGCGGCGGTCTACGTCAATGTAAACGCCACCGAGAGCATCCACAATGTCCCGAAAGGCCTGGAAGTCCACCTCCACATAATGGTTGACGTCCACTCCCGTCAGCTGCTCGACTGTCTGGATGGTGAGAGCAGGTCCGCCCACCGCGTAGGCGTAGTTGAGCTTGTTCTTCCCATGCCCCGGGATGTCAACCCGCAGGTCCCTTGGTAAAGAAAGCACCGACAGATAGTTCTGGCCTGGATCTACATGCACCAGCATCACCGTGTCCGAGCGCCCCGGGTCACCCTGCTCCTGCTCCCGTTTATCTGAGCCCAGGACAAGCACATTCATGGCCGCAGGCGATTCGGGAGCGGCAACCGTCGTGGTGGAGACCAGGGTAGTACTGGGCTTGGCGGTAAGCGCCACGCGGATCTCCGGCGTTACCCGGGCATTGGCTCCAGCCACCTGGCTACGAAACCACACATACCCGACACCGGTAACTCCCAGCACCAAGACCACAAGACAAGCCACCGTCCAGATGGCAATCCGTCCCCAGCGTCGGGGCTTGCCCTCGACTGCATAAAGCGTGTAAGGCTTCTTACTCAGTGACTCACCCCACCAGGTATCGGGATCATGGACATCGCCACCTTGAGCAGCTCGGCTGAACTCAAGTAGTAGGAAAGAGTGTTTGAGACCCAGTAAAGTACTCCGTCTTTCACCCACCAGACGTGATCGACGGACTGGCTGGTTCCCACTATGGTATAGGTCACACCGTCGCGCGTCACCTCCCGGCCTTTGCTCGCTGCTGGAGCCTCAAGCCAGGTGGTCTCCATAATTCCCAAATACTGGTCGGTCGGCTCCCCTTCCCGCGTCAGCCGATAGACCATTTTGAGCGCTTTCTCCGTCTTGTTTCCAACCTGGAGGTCGTAGGCGCCCGGGTCCACGGGATTGCGGTCCACGTAGGCGTATCCCTTGGGGAGATAGCCGGGGGCCATCACTTGGAAGGGAACCGCCTCCGCGTACAACTTCCACAGGCGGCTGTTCTGAATCTTCTCGGGATCGGTCACAAAACCTGAGGTGTCAACCGTTGCCGAAGTGGTAGTCGAAGGCAGAGCGGTGCTGGAGGCACGGGTGTCACTGGCGCCCGTCTCGCCAGACGGGGGAGTCATCAGTTTCCTCACGGCCTCCTCCACTGCTCCTTGCGCGGGGATGACGTACGAGACACCATCGATGGTCTGAATATCGCCTGTCACACTCACCTGCCGAATCCGGGAACCGTCGAGCCGGATGCCCCAGTAGGCAAGCTTGAGGATCTCGTTGGTGCTTAAGGTGGTGCGCAGGTTATGGAACAGGGCATCCACCACCCCTGGAAGGTCGAGCACCAGATTCCAGCCCATTGCCTGCTCCCGCATGGCAGCCAAGAAGCGCTGCTGACGATACATGCGCCCAAAATCGTAGTTAAGGTCGTGACGAAAGCGCACATAGTCCAGCGCCTGAGCTCCGTCCAAACGCTGGTAGCCCGGAGAAAGCTTGATGAGTTCGTACTCGGGGTTGTCGTTGTAGTAGCGGCGGTCTACATCAATGTAGACGCCACCTAGCGCATCCACAATGTCCCGAAAGGCCTGGAAGTCGACCTCCACGTACTCAGTGATGTCCACATTCGTGAGCTTCTCCACTGTCTCCACGGCAAGTTGCCATCCCCCCAACGAGTAGGCAGCGTTGAGCTTACGGATCCCGTGGCCCGGGACCTCGACCCTCAAGTCACGCGGCAGAGAAAGCACGGCCAAATAGTTTTGCTTGGGATCGGCGTGGACCAGCATCAGTGTGTCGGAGCGAGTCTCTTCCCCGGTGTCGGGCCGCTTATCACAGCCTAGGATTAAGAAGTCCATCCCGTCAGGGGTGCCGATAGGGTCGGCTAGGCTGGTACCCACCCCTCCGGAGACTTCCACCCGTGACTGCTCGACCCGGCTGTGCAACCACAGGTAGGCGCCGCCGGCTATGGCCACAAACAGCACCAGCAGCCCCCCCACCGAGTAGAAAGCGATCAACCGCAGTCGGCGCTTCCTCAGTCCTTCGACCGCGTACACAGTGTAAGGCTTTTCCCTCAGTCAGCCGCTCCTTGCATTGTGGGCAGAGCCTGACAGACTGATTTTAGCCCGCGCGGAGGTCGGGGCCAACAAGACCACTAACCAGCTATCTGTCAGCGGAATCGGGGAGAGGCAGGCTCGGGATGGATCCGCTCCACCTCTGCGCCCAATGCCCGCAACTTCTCCTCGAAACGCTCGTAGCCCCGGTCGATGTGATAGATGTCTCTGATTTCAGTGCAACCTTCAGCGGCCAGCCCCGCTATGGTGAGAGCCGCTCCTGCCCGCAAGTCGGGACAACGCACTGTGGCCCCGGTGAGTGCTCTCCCACCTGTGACCACGGCATGGTTCCCATCTACTCTTATGTCCGCTCCCAACCGTATCAGCTCGTCTACGAAACCGAAGCGGTTCTCAAACACGTTCTCCGTGACCACCGACACGCCCTGAGCAATCGACAGGAGCACCATCATCTGTGCCTGCAAGTCCGTGGGGAACCCGGGATAAGGCAAGGTGGCCACGTCAACCGCCACATAGGAGGCGGGATCGCCGGTCACCTTGATGCTCCTCGTGTTCTCGTGCACCCTCACTCCGACAGCCCGCAGCTTGAAAAGAAACAGATCTAGAAAATGCGGACTGATGCCGGTGACCTCGACCTCCCCGCCGGTCACCGCCCCTGCGATAAGATAGGTCCCGGCCTCTATCCGGTCGCCGATAACCGTGTGTTCGGCCGGATGTAGCTCCTTCACACCCGTGATGCGCAGGGTCGAGCTGCCGGCACCCTCAATGTCGGCTCCCATACTGATCAGGAACTTACATAGGTCAACTACCTCTGGCTCCCGGGCAGCGTTCTCAAGGACAGTGGTGCCCTCGGCCAACACAGCCGCCATGAGCAGGTTCTCTGTCGCCCCTACGCTGGGGTAATCGAGGAACATGCGTACGCCTTGCAGCCTAGGAGCAGTGACTTCGATGAATCCGTGGTCTGAGCGTATGGTCGCGCCCATCTCCTGCAGTCCGCGCAGGTGGATATCTATCTTGCGCGGACCCAGGTTGCAGCCCCCCGGCAAAGCCACACGGGCCCTTCCGAAACGCGCCACCAACGGCCCCATGATTTGGATGGAGGCCCGCATGCGCTGCACTAGCTCATAGGGAGCCTCCTGAGAGCGCACCCCCGAGGTATCGATGGTCATCGTGCCGTCGGTGAAATCAACCGCAGCCCCAAGATACTCGAGGACCTCCTGCATGGTGCGGACGTCCGTGATATCAGGGACGTTGTGAAGAATGCTGACCCCGGGAGCCAGCAAAGACGCAGCCATCAGCTTCAGGGCTGAGTTCTTGGCCCCCGACACAGGCACCTGCCCGCGAAGCACACGCCCCCCTTTCACCAACAGGCGCGGCTGCTCTAAGCACTCAGTTGTCACTTCTCAGGGATCTCCGCCACCTTCAGCCGATTGCGCGCCCGCTTAAGCGCCATCTGCTCGCGGTACGGGTCTACAAATTCTCCCTCAGGAACCGTGCCTTGTCGATACATCTCCAAGCGCTCAGTCGCCCGCGCGATAGCGCGCTTGGCCCTTTCCACGTCAATCTGCGAGGCTTCCTCCGCCGCATCGGCAAGGACGATCACCTTGTCAAACTGAACTTTAGCAAAACCCTCTGCCACGGCGAAGGTCATCCAATCCCCGTCGACGGGCAAGGCCCGCAGTCGCCCAATACTGAGCTGCATCACTATCGGCGCATGCCGGGGAAGCACACCAACTTCCCCGGTGACCGCCGGCAAAACGACCATCTGCACATCGCCTTCCCAAACCAGCCCAGTGGGGGCAACCAACTCCAGGCGGAGATAGGGACTACCCTCCTGCTCCACGCTTTACCTCGCTCTACGCCTTGGCGGCCGCAACCGCTGTTTCCCGAGGAGCCTCGGCTCCCTCAGCAGCCGATGTCCCTGCCGAGCCGGTGGTCACTGTCTGTGAAGGCCTGGCCACAGCCAGCACGTCGTCGATGCCTCCCTGCATACGGAAGGCCTGTTCTGGCAGACTGTCGTACTCACCCGCTATGAGACCCTTGAAGCTGCGCACCGTCTCCTTCAGCGGTACGAACTTGCCCGGCCGCCCAGTGAACTGCTCGGCCACAAAGAAGGGCTGCGAGAGGAACTGCTGAATCTTCCGCGCCCGCCGGACGATGACCTTGTCTTCGTCGGAAAGCTCATCCATACCCAGGATGGCGATGATGTCGCGCAGGTCTTTGTAGCGCTGCAGAATCTCCTGGACCCTGGTGGCCACCTCGTAGTGCTCATCCCCCACTACTTCCCGGCTCAGCGCCCGGCTGGAAGAATCAAGCGGGTCCACCGCCGGATAAATGCCCATCTCCGCAATGGACCGGCTCAGCACTGTAGTGGCATCTAGGTGCGTGAAGGTGTTGGCCGGCGCGGGGTCAGTAAGGTCGTCAGCAGGGACGTAAATTGCTTGCACTGAGGTCACCGATCCACGCCGCGTCGAGGTGATCCGCTCCTGCAGCTCGCCCATCTCCGAGGTCAAGGTCGGCTGATAGCCCACAGCCGAGGGCATCCGGCCTAGCAAAGCCGACACCTCTGAGCCAGCCTGGACGAAACGGAAGATGTTGTCGATGAAAAGAAGCACGTCCTGCCCCATGACATCCCGGAAGTACTCGGCCATGGTGAGAGCGGACAGCCCCACCCGCAGACGGGCTCCCGGCGGCTCGTTCATCTGGCCGAACACCAGAGCAGTCTTGTTGATAACCCCCGACGCGGTCATCTCCAGGTACAGGTCATTGCCCTCGCGCGTGCGCTCGCCCACGCCGCCGAACACAGAAATGCCGCCATGATGCGTGGCGATGCTGTGGATCAGCTCCAGGATGACCACGGTCTTGCCCACGCCAGCTCCCCCGAACAGACCCACCTTGCCGCCCTTGACGTAGGGTGCTAGGAGGTCAATGACCTTGATACCCGTCTCGAGAATCTCGGTGGTGGGCTCCAGCTCTTCAAAGGCAGGGGCAGGCCGGTGAATAGGCCATCTCTCGACATCTGCGGGCAGAGGCGGCCCTTCATCGATTGGGTCCCCCAGCAGGTTGAACAGTCTCCCCAGGGTGGCTGGACCTACCGGCACTGCAATCGGCCGACCGGTGTCGACCACCTCAACGCCGCGGGCCAAGCCGTCGGTGGAGTCCATGGCCACGGCGCGCACCTTGTTGTCGCCCAGGTGCTGCTGCACTTCCGCCACCAGGTGAATCCGGCCTGCAGTGGTCTCCGTGTCAATCTCAAGGGCATTGTAGATAGCCGGAAGCGAGTCAGGGAATTCGACGTCGATGACCGGCCCGATGATCTCTACGATCTTGCCTTTGTTCATAGCCCTCTACAATCCTCCTTCTATCCTGCCAGGGCATCAGCACCCGCCACCACCTCGGTGATCTCGGTGGTGATAGAGGCCTGACGCACCCGGTTCATCGCCAAGGTCAGATCCTGGATCATCTCGTCGGCCGCTTCCGAGGCGTTGCGCATAGCAGTCATGCGCGCCCCATGTTCACTGGCTAGCCCTTCCAGAATCGCTCGGTAGATCGTTACCTCCACATAGGAAGGCAGCAGATCGGCCAAAATAGCCTCCGGGGAAGGCTCAAATAGAAAATCCAGATGCTCAAAACGGGCAGCAGCCTCATACAAGCCCGTGATCTCCTCCTGAATGGGAAGAATCACCTGATCGGTGACGTACTGCTCCATCGGGCTCTTGAAGCGGTTGAAAATGATATGGACACGATCAATGGTCTCGTTGGCGTAACGCCTGATCACCCCGTTGGCCAGGGCCTGAGCCTCAAGGAAGGCTGTCCTCTCGGTCACGTCAAGGTACGCCTTGTCGATGCGGTAGCCAAGGAAACGAGCTGTACTCACCCCTTTGCGGCCCAGGATGACAAGATCACTATCCACACCTTGAGCAGCGTAGGAATCGACCCTTTCTAGAGCCCGGCGCATAATGTTGGAGTTGAAGGCCCCGCACAAGCCCCGGTCGGCAGTAAGAGCGATGATCGCTACCTTCTTCACCTGCTCGTGCTCCCTCAACAGGGGATGCATGCTCAAGTCCACCTGGAGATAGCGCACTAGCTGGCCGATGAACTCCAACATGTGAAGGGCGTAGGGCCGAGTTGCCTCGATCCGCTGCTGGGCGCGCCGGAGGCGCGCCGCAGCCACCATCTCCATGGCCTTGGTGATCTTCCTCGTGTTCTGTACGGAGATGATCCGCCGTCGTATGTCACGCTGCGATCGCATCAGAGCCTCATAGGATGCTTTGGTCTGTCGCCCAGGTTTCCTTGAACTGCTCGATGGCCCGACGTAGCTTGGCCTCCGTCTCCGGCGTGAGGTCTTTGGTGGCGACAATATCCGCCCCGATCTCCGGATACTGCGTGTTCAGATACTGGCGTAGCGCCCCCTCAAAACGCACCACGTCTTTCACGGGAATGTCGTCAGTGTAGCCCTCAATCGCCGCAAAGATGATCATCACTTGGTCTTCCACCGGCCAAGGCGTGTACTGCGGCTGGTTGAGGGTGGCCACCAGACGTTCGCCGCGCGCCAGTGTCTTCTGCGTCTCCGGGTCCAACTCCGAGCCGAACTTGGCAAAGGCCTCCAGTTCACGATACTGCGAGAGGTCAAGTCGCAAGGAACCGGCCACCTTCTTCATGGCCTTGATTTGAGCGTTGCCTCCCACTCGTGAAACAGAAATGCCGACGTTGATGGCCGGGCGGATACCGGAGTAGAAGAGGTCACTCTCCAAGTAGATCTGCCCATCGGTGATGGAAATCACGTTAGTGGGAATATAGGCGGAGATGTCGCCGGCCTGGGTCTCAATAATAGGCAGTGCGGTAAGCGAACCCCCACCCTCTTTGTCGCTAAGCTTGCACGCCCGCTCCAGGAGACGGCTATGCAGGTAAAAGATGTCTCCCGGGAAGGCTTCTCGTCCCGGCGGACGCCGGAGAAGGAGCGACATCTGCCGGTAGGCGTCGGCGTGCTTACTCAGGTCATCATAAACGCACAGGGCGTGACGGCCCGAGTAGGTGAAGTACTCGCCCATGGCCGCACCCGCATACGGTGCGATATAGCGCATAGGGGCGGAGGTAGAGGCCGGCGCCATGACCACGATGGTGTAGTCCATGGCCCCATATTCCTCAAGTCTGGAGACAACCGAGGCCACCGTGGAGGCCTTCTGGCCAATGGCCACGTAAATGCAGACTACGTCCTGCCCTCTCTGGTTGATAATCGTGTCAACGGCTATGGCTGTCTTACCCGTACCCCGGTCACCGATGATGAGCTCACGCTGACCCCTCCCAATCGGGATCATCGAGTCAATGGCCTTGATACCTGTCTGTAGTGGCTCCTTCACCGGCTGTCTTCGCACCACACCCGGGGCCTTGAACTCGACCGGACGATAATGGTCGGTTTCAATAGGACCCTTGTCGTCCAAGGGTAGGCCCAGGGGGTTCACTACACGACCGATGAGCGCCTCGCCCACCGGGACCTGGATAACACGCCCGGTGCGCTTGACCTGGTCGCCCTCCTTGATGAGGGTGTCCTCGCCCATCAGTACCGCGCCCACGCTGTCCTCTTCGAGGTTGAGAACCAGCCCCATGACTCCGTGGGGCAATTCCAGCATCTCGGAAGCCACGGCGTTCTCCAGTCCCTGGATCCGGGCTACCCCGTCGCCCACCTGGACAACGGTCCCCACTTCCTGAAAGTCCACACCGGCTTCATAGCGCTGGATGCGGGATTTAAGGACGCTCGTTATCTCCTCAGGACGCAGCTTCAACTGAACCCTCCAAGCTAGCCGTAGGGGTGATCAACGATTCGCGGAGTCGTTCCAGGCTTTGGCGGACAGTGGCGTCGACCACTTTGTCGCCAATCCGCAGACGCAGACCGCCCAAGATCTCTTCGTCCACCTTTGCCACCAGATCCACCGTCTTCCGCAGGGATCTTTCAATCTTCGACCGCAATGCTTCCTTTAGAGACTCGGGGAGAGGTACCGCGCTTACCACTTCCACATGAACAATGCCCTGAGCCTCTTCTGCCAGGCGCACAAAAGCACGGTGGACCGGGACGATCTCGCTCTCTCTATTCTTGTCAACCATCAGGCGGAGCAGGTTCCTCACCAGCTCGTCCCCGCCTTCGGTCAGCTCCATCAGCACCTCGATCTTGCGCGCGTCCGGGATTTCCGCAGAAAGCAGGAACTGACGCAGCTCAGGCGACCGCTCCATGGCCTGAACAAACTCACCCAGGTCACGGCGCACTTCCTCCACCCGACCAGCTTCTTCTGCGGCCTCGTAGAGGGCCCGAGCATAGACACGCGCGACCTTGCCTTCCCTCATGGAACGTCCGCCGCCCTTCTCTCTAGTTCTCGCTGATCTTGCTCAAATCAATCTCGTTTATGGCTTCCTGGATCAGGCGCAGCTGGTCATCTCCAGAAAGCTTCGCTCGGGTAACCTTCTCCGTGGCGGCCACAACCAAATCGGCCACCTCTTCGCGAATCCGCTGGAGAGCCTGCCTTGTATCGCGCTCTATCTGCTCCCGAGCCTTGGCCAAAGTGGCCTCCGCCTGAACCCGGGCCTCCTCCAGGATGTCGGCTTTAGCCGCTTCCCCCATCTTGCGCGCCTTGTCGACGATGGCAGCGGCCTCCTCCCGGGCAGCGGCCAATTGCTGCTTGTAGTTGGCGTAGAGCTCCTGCGCTTCGTCCCGTAGTCTCTCCGCTTCATGTATGGCCTGTCGAATCTCTTCCTGCCGGGCTTTCTGCAGCCGCATCAACGGATTGAAGGCAAACTTGTACAAGAGGCCCACCAGGATGAGGAAGGTGACGACCGACCAGATAAACAGCCCTGGGTCTACCTCAAAAATCTTCATGCTCTAACCTGTCGCCTTACGTTGTTGCCAAGCGACTGGGCCCGTCTGGCGCCCACTTCCTCTTCCACTAGACCACGAACAGCAGGATGATGGCGATAACAAACGCGTAAAGCGCAAGGGCCTCGGCGAGAGCCAGACCGATGATGAACACCGTGCGGACGTCGCCCGAGACCTCAGGCTGCCGCGCGACCGCCTCGCACGCATGGCCAGTGAGCAACCCGATGCCTACGCCAGGGCCGATGGTGGCAAAACCCATGGCGATACCAGCACCCAGGTTAGCCGCGGTTTGTGCGTCAAATGCCATTGCTCTTTCCTCCTTGATCCAGGGTTGTGGCTAGTGGCCGGCATAAATGGCCGATTCTATGTACACGACGGACAGCAGGGAGAAGATATATGCCTGAATAAAGGCAACAAATATTTCAAAGGCAAGCATGATAACCACGAACACTGCTGTGGGCAAAATCACAAAGTTTGCGTATTGCAAGAGCAACCCCAGCATAACAAGGATTATCAAGTGCCCAGCCAAGGTATTGGCAAAAAGTCGGACGGAGAGTGAAAGCGGCTTGAAGAACTCCCCCATGACATGGACAGGAAAGAAAATGATATTGAGCGGAGCTCCCAGAGCCTTCGGAACTCCTTTAGGAGTGCAGAAGGACCGTAGATAACCAAATACACCGTGCCGGCTGAAACCCTGGAATTGGGTGAACAAGAAAATCACTAGAGCCATACCAAAGGTCACATTTATATTGGCCGTGGGAGTGTAGGGCTTGAGTACCGCCGGCTTAGGAATGAGGCCGATAAGGTTCATCGTCAAGATGTACGTGAACAGCGTAAGAATAAGATAGTAGTACTTCTTACCCTTCTCCCCGATCTGGCCAGTCAGATGACCAGTCGCGAAATTCAGCAGGATCTCAGCCACTATCTGTAGACCATCCGGTTCCTTGCGCAGGCGCCGCGCCACGATGAAGAAGAAAAGAAACACGATGGCAGCAGCCACCCACATGTAGATCACAGCGTTCGTTATTGAGAAGTCGAAAGGACCCACCTTGGGGATTGAGACAATGGTCTGCACGTTTAGTTCGTGCAGCGCCTCAAGGATCTTGCCACCGCTCTCTTCCGCTAGCACCTTGATCTCCTACCGAGCTCCCGTCACTCCAGCCGACGGGGGAGCACTGCGCCGTTTGACGAACAAGAGATAGATAGAAACCACGTTCAGAACCGTAAAACCGGCCAAGAAAGCCAGGGATAAAGCAATGATGTTGAAAGGACTGAAAAGGCCAAGCACGACCAGTATGACGGCAATGAGAGTGAGCCGAGCGAGGAAGCCAACCACAGTGATGGCAACGACCGTGGAAGGCGCGAAACGGCCGATCCAGCGCTGGAAACGCATGGAGAGCAAGTGGTATAGGACCGCTAGAGCAAGCCCGACCAGCACCGATATCAAAGTCAGGACCAACTCCCTCTCCTGGTGCTAAACCACAATGTCCACATACGCCCTATTTTGACCTCTTTCTGTCTGGGCTCCGAGCGCCGCCTTTCCTCTTGCTGCGCCCTGATCCGCCAAACAGTATGTACACCATGTACAAGAAGCCCAGGCCCGCACCTACAAACACGCCGCTAGCCATCAGCCAGGGAAGAGTCCCCAGCCAGCGGTCCGCCGCATAACCCAAGCCCGCGAAGATCGCAGTCAAGGCGACGAACGTCAACGCGAGACTGCCGGCCTGCGCTTGCCGACGCTCACTGTGCTTGCTCATGAGGGCACGAGTGGCATTATAGACAGGACGCGCCTGAAGCGCAAGAAAAATGATATTGATTGTTCAGGCAATGTATGTGTCCTTTTCAGCCCATGCGAATGAGACGCGTCCTCGCCTCTTCAAACAGGTCCCTGGCCAGAGCATCCGGGTACTCACCGAAGAAGTAGACCGCCACCACACCAGCGTTGACCAACATCTTCGCGCAGGTCACACAAGGCTGCAAAGTCACATAGATCTCGGCGCCGTTGATGGCCACCCCGTGATAGGCGGCTTGAATGATGGCGTTCTGCTCGGCATGGAGCCCTCGACACAATTCCTGGCGTTCACCGGAGGGGATGCCAAGCTCGTCGCGCAGGCAGCCACGTTCCTCACAGTGCTGAATCCCGCGTGGCACCCCGTTGTACCCGGTGGCGAGGATCTGTCGGTTTTTCACTAGTACCGCGCCCACCTGCCGTCTCAGGCAGGTCGAGCGGGTGGCCACCACCTGGGCTATCTCCATGAAGTACTCTTCCCAGCTGGGACGCACCATCAGCTCCGAAGCCCCCAGTCGTACACGCAGTCGCAAACACCAAGTATGGTCAAGCCCATCAGCCGTCAAGCCCGGGATACAGAGGGAAAGAAGCAACCAGAGCCTGGCTTCTCTCGCGTAGCCGCTCCAGATCCGCATCGCTAGGCTCTCCGGTTAAAGCCTCGACGATGATGCGGCCTACTTCTCGCATCTCCTCTGGACCGAACCCCCTTGTGGTCATGGCCGGGGTACCCAGACGAAGCCCGGAGGTCACAGTCGGTGGCCGTGTCTCATTCGGCACAGCATTTTTGTTGGCAGTGATCCCCACCCGCCGCAGCAGCTCCTGCGCCTGCAGGCCGGTCATATCCGTGCCAGTGAAATCAATCAGTAGAAGGTGGTTGTCTGTGCCTCCCGATACCAGCTTGAGGCCCCCGTCCATCAAGGTTTCTGCGAGAGCCCGGGCATTCTCCACTGTGAGGCGCTGCTTCTGCTTGAACTCCTCGGTGGAAGCAAGAAGAAAACACACCGCCTTACCGGCGATGACATGCTCTAGTGGCCCGCCTTGGAGGCCCGGGAATACGGCTTTGTCAAGAAGAGCCGCCTTTTCCGCCCGGCAGAAACAGGCTCCACCGCGCGGTCCGGTCAACGTCTTGTGCGTTGTGGTGGTGACCCACTCGCAATACGGGAAGGGAGAGGGATGTACGCCAGCTGCCACCAGGCCAGCGATGTGGGCCATGTCAGCCATCAGCTCCGCCCCCACCTCATCGGCAATTTCCCGAAAAGCGGCGAAGTCTATAACTCGCGGATAGGCGCTAGCCCCTGTGACAATGAGCTTAGGCCGGCAGGCACGAGCAATAGCCCGCACTTCTTCGTAATCGATGAAGCCCGTCTCGGGCCGTACGCCGTAATGGAAGAAAGTGTACGTACGCCCAGAGAAATTCGCCGCCAGCCCGTGGGTAAGATGCCCGCCGTGGGCCAGGCTCATGGACAAGACCCGATCGCCCGGCTTAAGTGCAGCCATGTAGACCGCCTGATTAGCCCCTGACCCAGAATGCGGCTGCACGTTAGCATGCTCGGCCCCGTACAAAGCTTTGGCCCGCTCGATGGCCAGAGTCTCAATCTGGTCGATAACCTCACAGCCTCCGTAGTAGCGTTTGCCTGGGTAGCCTTCCGCGTACTTGTTAGTGAGCACGCTTCCCATGGCTTGGAGGACAGACAAGGCAGTGAAGTTCTCGGAGGCGATCAGCTCAATGTTGCGCCTTTGCCGTTCAAGCTCCTGCCTGATCAAGGCGTGCAGAAGTGGGTCCACCTGAGCAAGCGGCAGATCCACGCTACGCAATCCCTCCCGCTTGCGCTCCGCAGGTGCCAGCCCCATGGCCCGGTCTCCAGAAAGATGCTCGCTGCCGTCCTCAGTCCGCACTGACACCTTTGTAGCCTCCCCGCATCTTTTGAAGCCGGGCCACATGCCTTCCACCTTCAAACTCTTCCTTCATCCATACCCGCAGAATCTCCGTCGCCAGACCTGGACCAGTCACTCTAGCTCCCAGGCACAAGATGTTGGCGTCGTTATGACGGCGGGACATCCGCGCTGTATAGCAGTCGCTTGCTGCCACCGCCCGCACGTCAGGGTGCTTGTTTGCCGCCAAAGCCATACCCGCTCCGGTGCCGCAAACAAGAATGCCTCTTTCCACTTGTCCTTGACTAACTGCTTCCGCCACCTTGTTGGCATAGGTGGTGTAGTCTGTGGGCTCCGTGCTATCGGTGCCCATGTCGATGACCTCCTGGCCCGCGGCCTTCAGCTCTTCAATCAGTACCGCCTTGAGCGCAAAGCCAGCATGGTCGCACCCGAACGCATAACGCATGGTCAAGCCTCCTCCAAGACAGGGCTCAAGGATAGCAAATACCCGCGCTCCCGCCGTCCGCTAAAGTAGGGACAGTCTTCGGAAGGTCTCCCACAAGACAATAGCCGGAACAGCCCCCTCGCGTAGAATCACAGGCGACCCTCCGTAGGCTAGAGGCCGCAAGTCAACCACGGTGGAAGGCTGTCCCGGGACCGCCGAGGGGACTCCTCCGCTTGACTCAGCCCGAACCCGTCGTTCTCCGCCTTGAGAGCTAGCGGCAGCCTCTTCTAGGGCCAGCGAGCAATGCGCTAGCAACCGGGGATCCACCTGGTCAATATCACGGGTGTCAGGCTGACCGCTCAGGTTGGCGCTGGTGGCTGCCAAAGGCACACCAAGGGCGCAGAGAAAGCTGAGTAACTCCGGATGATCTGGAACTCTTACCCCCAGCGAATCGGGAGTCCCCACGTTCTCCGGACAAGACACCCGCGTCTCCACCACAAAGGTGTAGGGCCCTGGCAGCAAGGCTTCCAGCACCGCCCAAACGCTGTGGTGTAGGTCAGGTAAAGACCGCTTTATTGCCTCCGTTGAAGCAAAGAGAACCGCAACCGGCAGGTTTGGTGGTCGTCCTTTGGCGGCAAAAATCCGCGCCACCCCTTCAGGCGAATCCCACCGGGCAGCCAACCCGTACACTGTGTCGGTCGGCACGCCAATCACTGCTCCGGAGGCAAGCGCCTCCGCAAGCTGGCCAATAGTGTCCGCGTCGAGGTCGGTGAGGGGCATCCTGCACGTTCCCGGACGGATAGCCTCCACAATCCTTTCCTTCCCGGAAAGATCCTTATGCACACAGGCATAAGCAAAGCCGCAAGCGTAAGCCAGGTCCAGCACCGCCCCCGCCTGTCCGTGGCCGATCTCAAGGAGCATACTCCCGCCGGGACGCAAGGTCCTGGCCGCTTCGGGAACCAACCGGCGGATCACGACCAGCCCGTCCTCCCCGCCATCAAGCGCTGACACGGGTTCGTAAAGCCGCACATCCGGCATAAGAGTGGAAAGCTCGCCCCGACAAACATAAGGGGGGTTGCTGACTACCAGATGGAGAGAACAAGCCGGCACGCCGGCAAGGAGGTCTGTTTGCAGGAATTCCACCAGGTCACCCGCTCCCATTCGAGTGGCATTCCTAGCCGCCACTTTAAGCGCGCCGCCGTCTATGTCGGTGGCAAGAACCCGTAGATTGCTCTCCAAGGCTAGACTTAGGGCGATGGCACCGCTCCCCGTACCCACATCCGCTATCAGCGGGGCACTCTTTTTTTCCTTTTCCGCCCCCGTGGCACCCCAAGCTGGCCGCCGGCGCAGCAGAGCAAGAGCGACCTCCACCAGTTCCTCGGTTTCCGGTCGGGGTATCAATACGTCGCGAGTCACTTCCAACTGGAGCCGCCGGAAGTAGGCTTTCCCCAGGATATATGCAACCGGCTCATGAGCAGCGCGTCGCTCAAGCAGCCTCTGGAAAGCCTGAACCTCGTTATGTGTGAGCAAGCGGTCAGGTTCGGCATAGAGTCGGCTCCTTTCTACGCAAAGCACGGCCGCCAGCAGCAGCTCTGCATCCAGCCTGGGGGAGGAGCTGCCAGCCTTGCGCAGGCGGTCGGTGGCTTCCTTAAGCGCGCTTGCTATCGTCCCAGGCCCTGCGGTAGCGTAACTCAACCTCGAACCGCCCTCCGGTCGTTCTTGACGGCTGGCTAGAAAGCAGCGGCAGCCAGTTTCTCCGCCCGATCACGCGCTTGGAGAGCTTCCGTGAATTCCTCCAGCTCGCCTTCCAACACCGCTTCCAAGCGGTAAGAGGTCAGGCCTACCCGGTGGTCAGTTACCCGTCCCTGAGGGAAGTTGTAGGTGCGGACCTTCTGCGCCCTGTCCCCTGTTCCTACTTGACTGCGCCGCTGAGCCGCCAGTTTCGCATTCTGTTCGGCCTGCGCCATCTCGTACAGGCGCGCTCGCAAGATGCGGAACGCGCGTTCCTTATTTTGCAGTTGCGACTTCTCGTCCTGACAGGTGACCACAAGACCGGTGGGGAGATGCGTCAGGCGCACTGCAGAATCAGTGGTGTTCACCGACTGTCCCCCGGGGCCGGTTGAGCGGAACACGTCAACTCGCACGTCTTCCGGGTCGATGTGCACCTCCACCTCCTCCACCTCAGGAAGGACAGCCACTGTGACAGTGGAGGTATGAATGCGGCCAGTGGACTCAGTCACCGGGACTCTCTGCACCCGGTGGACACCCGACTCGTACTTCAAGATACCGTAGGCATTCTTGCCTTTGGCCTCGAAGATCACTTCCTTTACACCCCCCAGCGCGCCTTCGGTAAGGGAGAGGATCTCGGTCTTAAGGTGCAGACGCTCGGCATAGCGCATTAGCATCCGCTGCACCTCAGCCGCGAACAGGGCGGCCTCGTCGCCCCCCGCCCCGGCCCGGATCTCGACTATGGCGTTCTTCTCGTCGTGAGGATCCTTTTCCAGAGAAGCCAGGCGCAGTTCCTCCTCCAGATGCTCGAGCTTCTCCCGGGCCGCTGTCTTCTCTTCGACTAGGAACTCCTTCATCTCCGGGTCGAGGCCGCCTTCTTCCAGCATCGCCTCGGCTTCCTCAAGAGCAGCTCGCGTTTCCCGATAGGCCACAGCCAGTCGATAGGCTTCCTCAAGGTCGGCGTGAGCCTTGGAAATCTCGGCGTAGCGCGCAGGATCACGCAGCACCTCCGGATCAGCCAACTCTTCCGTGAGGGCCTGGTATTTCTCTTCGATCTCCGCTGCCAAGCGGTCTATCACTTTTCCTCTGCCAAGTTCGTTTGCCATACCTCTTCTGTCTCGTCCAAGCGGATGACCTCCTCCAAGGCCGCCGCCGCCACCTCGAGCTGCTCATAGGTGGGCTCGCGGGTGGTAAGACGCTGTAGTTGGATGCCCGGCCAAAGCACTATCCGGGCTAGCAGCCCCTGGGAATGTCTACCTGCCCATTTTATGCCAATCTCGTAGGAGACGCCGATGATGAGCGGAATCCCCACCAGCCGCGAGAGTATGAGCCAGGGGAGACTGGGTTTCCCTACCAGGGCAAACACAAACACAGCCACCACCAGCACCAGCAACAAAAACCCCGTGCCGCAGCGCGGATGAAGCGGCGAGAAACTGCGAGCCCTCTCGGGGTCGGCCGAGCCCAAAGCCTCGTAGGCATGTATGACTTTGTGTTCGGCGCCGTGGTACTGAAATACCCGACGAAGATCAGGAATCAGGGACACGCCCACCACATAGAGAAGGAAAATCGCAATCCTAATAAGCCCCTCTACCAGGTTGAAGAGGAAGGGGTTGGCGAAAGTAGACTCGAAGCGTTTGACCACCACCAAGGGAATGACGACAAAGAGAACTACCGCCAGCCCCACTCCCAGGAGCACGGTTAGAGCGAGCTCCTTCGAGCCGAAGGCAGGATCAGATGCGTCCGAGGAGGAATCCTGGTCCGACGCTTCTTTGGCGGGATCCTCCAAAGCAAAGTTGGCCGCCAGACCCAAGGCTCGGATGCCGAGGCTCAAGGATTCATACAGTGAGATCACACCCCGGATCACCGGAAGTCTCAACCAGCGATGGCGCTCTCCCAGAGACTGAAGCGGATAGGCGACGCGGGCGATGTCTCCCGACGGCCTGCGCACAGCCATCCCCCAGCCGCGCTTACCACGCATCATCACACCTTCGATGACAGCCTGTCCGCCGTAGGTGTGGTCGGCGGCCGCCCCATGAATCCTCATGGATCTCGACCCCCTAGCCAAAGTGCGCCGCAGAGCGCACGAGATCCATGCCCAGGACCTCTTCTTCTGTATACGGTTGCCCGCAGGACATCTTGCCTTCTGGGCAACCACCAGTGAGACATCCGGGACCAGACCCCTCAAAGAGGCGGGGGGCCACCGACAAAACCAAGTGCCGCATGGTCCAGGCCAACCGGTTGATCTCCCACTGGGCACGCCGGCAGCAGCGAAGGGAGAAAAAATGCCTGAGCTCGCGGGCGTTCATGGTGACCACGATCTTGGTCTCGGCGGCATTAGGAAGCACGAAACGTGCGTCTTCGTACACCGACTCCGGATCACGGCCTTCCGCCAAGCCGATTTCCACCAGCTGGTCGTAGGCCTGCCGCGCTCGCTCCATGGCCTCCTCAAAAATCGCCCTGGCTCGGAGAGAGGAAGCGATGCTGGGAGGCACAACAAAGCTGCTCTTGGGGCCAAAGCGCACGTAACGCTGAGACTGCTGACTGTAAGAAGCAAGCCGGTGCCGCACAAGCTGATGCGAGCACGCCCGGGAGATACCATCGATGCCGAAAGTGAAGGAGGCGTGCTCGAGCGCACTCAAATGTCCGGAGCTGATGAGCCTACGCACGAGCTTGGCCACGTCCTCCTCGGACATGGTCTCCTTGAGTTCCGCCGCGCTCACCGGCGCATAGCACAACCGGCCAGCCGAAGCCACCGCTCTCTCTGGCGAAGGCGTGAACTGAAGAAGAGTTACCTTGAGCTCGGCAGCCACGGCCGATAAAGGTCACTTGTTCTTGAGAACCCGGCGGTACTTCTTGTTGAATCTTTCCACGCGGCCTGTGCTGTCAACCACCTTCTGCTTGCCTGTGTAGAAAGGATGACAAGCAGAGCACACCTCTACCTTGATTTCCGGCTTGGTGGAGCGGGTGACAAAGGTCTCGCCGCACGAGCATATGACCCTACATTCCACGTAATCGGGATGTATGCCTTCCTTCAAGTCGCCTCCAATGACGCACGTTTCAAGAGCTGGAGCAGTCAAAAAGGAAGCATATAATACCACGGCCTTCCCCCTGGCCTTGGATGAGCCCGGTTAGAAGCAGCCAGGCGGCAGCCGCTCCGCGGAGCATGCTGGCGTGGAACGAGTCGGAGTGCAACGAGCGGGCGTGAAACGAGCGGGCGTGAAACGAGCGGGCGTGAAACGAGCGGGCGTGGAACAAGCCGGCGTGGAAGGGGCCCCGCGGTGGGTCACCCGCTCTCGGCGCCACCTTGTCTAGCTTGCCTAAGGGCTTCCCGGGCCACGCTAAGAGCCTCTTCCCGGGTAGTCGCCAGGCCTGCCTCCCAGGCCAACCTGACCTCACGTAGCACCTTACCTAGGAGAGGGCCGCTTTCCACTCCTAGCTCACGCATGACGACTTCTCCGTCAAGAGGAGGCGCGGGCACTCCGGCTCTTGCCCGCTTCCCCCATACCTCCATCAGCCGGCGCGTCCGAGCGGGAACTTGGATTCCAGGGCCACCAGTCTCCCCACCCCTCGCTGCCAGCAGGAGCAGCACCTCAGGCTCCCAGGGGTGAGCCTCCCATAGAAAAAGCACCTCTTCCCTGAGTCTTTCGCTGGAGCCCCATGCGGGGGGCTGAGCGGAGGGGGCGCGGCCAGCCGGGGGCTGAGCGGAGGGGGCGCGGCCAGCCG
>Ga0315298_1002112_pt1 | contig 34658 bp, 28 predicted proteins | sample WHS_1_MG_FD_203077 | JGI IMG/M metagenome (GOLD analysis project Ga0315298, IMG submission 203077) | Extremophilic microbial mat communities from Washburn Hot Springs, YNP, Wyoming, USA - WHS_1_MG | ecosystem: Environmental > Aquatic > Thermal springs > Hot (42-90C) | place: USA: Wyoming...
CGCGGCGAATGTCTCGCCCCTACAGACGTCACGTACACTTGGAGCCGCATCGCCCAGAGAGCGGCTGTTGCGAGCCTAGCGCCGCCGCAGGCGTGGGATCAGCTTCGAGTCGTCGTGGGAGCCATGAGCCGCTCGGGGTGGGAATAGACCGAGAGGCGGGAGCCCCGGGCATAGCCCACCACCGTTATGCCCAGTTGCTCCGCCAGATCCACCGCCCGCGCCGTCGGCGAGTTGACCGAGACGGCGATGGGTACCCCCATCTTGGCAGCCTTCACCATCATCTCCGAGGAGATCCTCCCCGTGGTGAGCAGCATCCTTCCCTCGGTGGAGATCTCTCGGAACAGGCACTCCCCCCAGATCTTGTCCAGGGTGTTGTGGCGCCCCACATCCCGGGCAACAGCCAGCAGGCGCTCTCCATCCGAGAGGGCGGAGACGTGCATGCCCCCCCGCTCCGCGGGATCGGGGTAGAGATGCAGCATCTCCCTCATTCGCTGCAACACCGAAGAAGGCTCCACCTTGAGGTCCGACGCCACGGGCCGGAGGGAGTTTCCATCGTCGAAGGTGACCCCTCCCCCGCAGCCCGAGGTGAGGATCCGTCGGCCAACCGGTGGCTTTGGCACCATCAGCCGCACGTCGGCCACACGCTCCTCGTCGCACACCCGCATTACGGCTATGTCGTCCAGCCTCTCTATCAACCCCTCGGATCTGAGGAAGCCCGCCACCAGGAAGTTCAGCTTCTCTGGGGTGCACATGAGAGTCGCGAGCTCCACCCTGTCCAGGTAGAGCACCAGGGCAACCTCTTCGCCTAGGCTGCTAGGACTGCTCTCCCATCCCCTATTCTCGCTCCAGCTGTGCACTACCGCGCCGGGGGGAGCCGCCGGCATACGCTCCACCATCGATAGCGTTCCTTCCATAAGGTTTACCGCCGCACCATTATCTAAGCCCTGCACGCGGCCCTGTCAAGGGCGGCTCACAGGCTCCGCGGCTTCTCCACCTCCTCCCACTCCACCAGGGATCGCGCCCACTCACCGTCGAGGTAGCGCTCCGAGTAGAGGTACCTCGCCCCCGTGGACGCCACGATCATCTTTATGTCACCATACTGGGCGAGCTGAAGCATCTCGTCCACCAGCTGGTCCACCCTGTCCGGTTCCAGGCCGAAGGCGGGCGCCCTGAAGATGGACACAGGGGTAGGCCGAGGATAGATCTCGGACTCCTCTCTCACGGTCGCCGCGATGGTCTCGTAGGGGTTCCCATCCTCCACCCGCAGCAGGATGCGGGCGTAGCTGTCCGATATGAAATCGCTGGAGTAGAGGCAGATGGCGCCGGAGGAGGTCCGCAGCCACCTCAGGTCGCCGCAGCTCTCGTCGGCCATGAGCTGCTGGAGTAGCTCCTCCTGCTCTTCCTGGCTCATCGGCCTATCATCAACCAGGAGGGAGTCCAGTCGGGTGAGGGCGGCCTCCGTCCTGGACTGTTCTCGCACTATCACCGCTACCTCTTGAGCGACGGTCAGCTCACCTTCGTTATCGACAGTCACGGAAGACCTCCATTCCTGATTGAAGGGGGTGCCGATCCGCGAACCGCGCCGCCTCGCGGATCAGGCCAAGCCGAAGGTGGGGTGGGCCGGGGGCGATCCGCGGCAGATCGCCCCCGGCCACAAACCGGGAGGGAGGTCTTCCCGGCTCTAAAGAAGTCCAGACGCCTCCAGCTTGTCGGCGACGTCCTTCAGCCCCAGCCGCTCATAGGTGTAGCGGGTCGGGGCTCCGGTCGCACCGTCCCAGCCGAGCTCTGTGTAGAGCATGTTCTTCGCCAGCTCGATGTCCCCCCTGTCCATCTTGTAGTGGCCGGGCGTGAAGGGCGCCTTGTCGGGCGGCCACTCGAAGATCCACTCCGGGGCCGTGTCGTGAAGGGCTCGCATCTCCTTGGTGCCCCAGTCGCGGATGGTCAGAGCACGATGGAGGTTGAAGATCCTCTCCGCCAACAGGTCCATCTCCTCCTTGCTCTTCTGGTCACCCGTGGCCAGCGAGTAGAGCTTCGACTCTAGGTCGTCGTCGCCCACATACCCGCGCTCCTTGAGGGGCGATCCGGAGAATGGGTACATCCAGTTGCAGAGAGTCAGGCTGTCATCCAGCTCCTTCCGAAGGAGGGACCACTTGGCAAACACCGCCTTGTACCGGTTCATGGGGGTGTAGTTGTTGACCGCGTCCACCGCATCGCCTGAGCCGAACAGCTTCTCCGCGATCTGCTTCTGGACCTTCAGCGGGAGGCCATTTCGGACCAGGTTGGTGTGAGAGTGGCACTGGGGATCGCGGTTGTACATCATGTTGATCAGCACACCCACCTGGCCGGCATCCTCGGCGGAGTGGTGCTTAGGATGTCCCATCTTCCAGTAGACGATGTCGTGGTCGGTGAAGTAATCCTGGCCGAAGCCCCACTTCTCCGCCATCCGGCCCGAGCCCTCGGCCAGCATGGTGCCCAGCTCGCCATCCTTGTAGGCGATCCTCTTGTAGAGATCCATCAGGAAGCCCGGATCGCCAGCCTCATACTTCTTCCAGTCGTAGCTGTCGTACTCCTTCTTCCCCAGCTTCGCCTTCACATAGCCCCTGTAGTAGGCGTAGACCAGGTCGCTCTGCATCAGGCCGTAGTTGTTCCAGACGCCGTAGTCATCGGCCAGCTTGCTGCCAAGCACGGCCGCCTCGATGGAGCTCATCCCCTGCGAGCCATCGGGGAAGCTCTTGAAGAAGGATCTGGCACCCCAGCCAGTGCACGTGTTGGCCGCGTAGCCGTTGACACCCCACTTCTCCTGCACGCTGGGCACGTTCATATGGGTCATGCATCGGATGGGACAGGAGTGGCAGCCGCCCTGCCGCACGGTGAACCTCTCAGCCAGCGGTCCCAGGTACATGACCCCCAGGAATGACCGGAAGCCGATCCTGTTCACGTCGTATGCGCTGCACTCCCCCGTCTCGATGGGCGGATTGGCGGCCCCCCAGAAGAGCCCCTTCCTGGCAAGCCAGCGGCTCCCCGGGTTGTAGTATTCGGCCCAGGGCTGCGGGGTGCTGGGCACCGCGTGGGAGTTGTTGGCACCCATGATGGAGATGATGTACTTGATGTAGTCGCGCCACTCGGCCTTGTCGGCCGCGATCCTCACGGCACCTGTGCCCCGCACGCCGATGGCCTTGAGGTTCTTGGACCCCATGACAGCGCCCATCCCAGCGCCGGCGGAGTGGGACATGTCGTTCATCACCACGGACATGCGGACCAGGTTCTCGCCGGCCTGGCCGATGGCCGCCACGTGCCCCTCCGGGCCGATCTCCTCAAGGATCTGCTGGGTTGCCCTGTAGATCCCGTTGCCCCAGATCTGGGAGGCATCCTTGATCTCCACCTTGTCGTCGACGATGGAGAGCCAGACTGGCTTGTCCGCCTTTCCCTCGATTATCACGTTATCCCATCCGGCGAACTTCAGCTCAGCCCCCCAGTGCCCCCCCATGTGGCCAGTTGCCACCAGCTCGACAGGCCACGGCGTGGGAGAGATCGCCGTGATGGAAACTCGGCCGCCGCTTGGGGCGCCAGTCCCGGTCAAAGGACCGACTCCGAAGATGATCTTGTTGGCCTCGTCGAAGGCCTTGGTGCCGGCGGGCACCTCGTCCCACAGCACCTTGTAGCCCAGTCCCGTGCCGCCCAGGTAGTCCTTGTATCTCTCTATGGTGTCCTCAACCGTGATCTTCCCGGTGGACAGGTTCACCCTCAGTGTCTTCCCAGTCCATCCGCCGTAAGTAGCCATCTCTGCCTCCTGCTGACGACGTTGTCGAGAGCCCAGTCGCCCCTACTGGGGCTTGACGTGGCACGGGGCGCACGCCTGCTGCACCGAACCAGCCCCTATGACCTTCATGGCGGCCTGCCTGGGCGGGGTGTTCTTGGTGGTGTCCCTCCACGGGACCATCCTCAGCGCCCCGGTGGGGCAGGCCGATGCGCACTCCCCGCACAGGAAGCACTTGGTGGCCTTGTGGGTGTCGGGGTCAACGTGGATCATCTCCCAGGGGCAGGCGCCGGTGCAGAGCCCGCAGCCGATGCACTTGGAGCTATCCACGACACGCGCGCCGGTCTCCGCATCGGCCACGATGGCGCCCTGAGGGCAGGCGGTGGCGCAGGGCACGGGGTGAGGACACTGCTTGCAGGTGTCCTGCACGATCCTGAAATCCCCGAACTCCCCTTCGCCGCTCCAGAAGCTTCCCTGCATCCCCTTGGGACCGAAATTGTAGTTCCTGCCAACCTGCACCCGAGCGATGCTCGGCTGGCTCTTGCCATCGTTGAACTCGGTGCAGGCCAGCTCGCAGCGGCGGCAGCCCACGCAGCGGGTGGGATCCGCCAGGATCATGCCCTTGGCGTTGGTCATGATCACCAGGCCCGAGGTGCTGGCGTTGAAGCCGGCAGCCTTGACGATGCCCCCGAAGGCCGACACCGCTGCGACCGACACCCCCGCCGCCGCGCCCAGCTTCAAGAACCCGCGCCGGCTGGTCACCTTGGTCAGTCCCAGCTTACCCAGGACTTCCATTTCTTCTTCTCGACTCAACATGTCTGCCTCCCTACGACCCTGTTGGAAGGTCCGAATCGATCATCGCCACAACCCTCGTGGCAGACGGCGAAAATGCTCTTCTTCGAGACTGCACTCCTTTCTACACGATTGAATGATGGATGGAGGTAAGAAGGCCCAAGAACCCATCGCGAGGATACCCCGGCCATCGTGGCCGGGGAATCGAGCGTCCGCGCTATTCCCATCCGGCGCCGAAGGACATACCCTGCCGATTTACGCGTCCCCGCTCTAGGGTGCGGATACTAGTCCTTTGAAACGATAATCTGGCCGTGCGGGGCGACGCCAAGCGCCTGGATCGAGCATGCATGCAGGCACGGCTTTTTAGCAGATAATCCTCTTGCAAACCCGCTCAAATGGGGTATAGTGGAGGAGCAGGGATAGACTGTTCCGAAACGTGCAGCGCAACGTGGGGGAGAGTTGACGGCCGACGGAGTCCAGCGCGCTCTCGACAACCATCTGGCTAAAGACGGCGGCAAGGTGGAGGCCATCTACAGGGCCACCCTGGCCATAGCCACCGAGCTCTCGCTGGATGCCGCCCTCCAGAGGATCGTGGACGCAGCCAGAGAGCTGGCGCACGCTCGGTATGCCGCTCTCGGCGTTGTGGACGAGGAGCGACGCGGGCTCACCCGATTCGTGGTCTCAGGGATGACCGTCGACGAAATCCGGCAGGTCGACCATTGGCCGCGCGGCCTGGGACTCCTGGGAGAGCTGATCCACTTCCCGCGCCCCCTGAGGGTCAGGGATATCTCTGGCGACCCTCGATCGGTCGGCTTTCCTCCCGGACATCCCATAATGCGGAGCTTCCTGGGCGTGCCCATCCTCCGAGGAGGGAGGATCCTCGGCAACCTCTACATGACGGACAAGATCGGGGCCGAGGAGTTCACGGAAGAGGACGAGGAGATCCTTTCCCTCTTCGCCGCCCACGCCGCCATCGCCATCGAGAACGCCAGACTCTACACCGAGACGGACACCAGGCTGAGAGACAAGGTCGCCGAGGTGGAACGGGCGGAACGCCGCTCCCGATTGCTCTCGGAGCTGGGAGCTGTCCTCCTCGGGACCCGACCTGGCCAGGATCCTCCGCTGGAGTCGGTGGCCGAGCTGGCCGCCAGCCAGCTGGGCGACGCCGTGGCCATCTTTATCGTGGCGCGGGGTCGACCGGATAGGGTAGCGGATCGCCTGGTCTTCCATCAGGACCCAAAGCGTGCACAGGCCGCGGCGGAACTGCTGTCGCGCTCCTGGGACGGGCTTCGCCAGCAGATCCTCCACAAGGGCAGATCGGTACTCGTGCGGACCCTTGACGGGCAGGACGGTTCGCCAATCTTCGACGGCAAACTCCTGAAGAGAGCCCGCTTCTCCGCGGTCCTGGCAGTCCCCATATCCACCGGCCAGGCCACTTACGGCCTCCTCGCCTCGCTGGCCAGCAGGCCTCTCACCCTCACTGAAGAGGATCTCCGCTTCGCCACGCTGATCGCCGATCGACTCGGCACGGCGCTGGAGGCGGCGGTCCTGCAGCGTCGAGAGCGGGAGAGCCGAGCCAGGCTGCAGGAGCTGGCCGAGTTGGCCGAACACCGCGCCTCCGAGCTGGAGGCGGTGCTGGACACCATCGCGGACGCGGTCTATGTGGTGGACGATCACCTGAGGCTCACCCGCCGCAACAGGGCCTACGATCGCCTGATGGGGCTCGCCAATGGGGATCCCCCCATCACCTCCCTCCAGCAGCACTTCCAGCTCCTGAAGCCCCGTGGCGAGAATGGCGACCCTCTATCCCTGGAGGATCTTCCCGCCGTCCTCGCCCTTCGGGGGGAGAACTTCACCAGCAAGGTCATGCTCATCACGCCGGTTCACGGGGACCCCGATCGTTACATCGCCGTCTCAAGTGCCCCAATACGCGATGCCACCGGCCGCGTCATCGCCGCCGTCAACGTCGCCAGGGACATCACCGAAAGCAGGGAGAGAGACCGCCTGAGGGACGAGTTCATCTCGGTGGCATCCCACGAGCTGAAGAGCCCTCTCACCGTCGTCAAGGGGTACGCCCAGATCCTGTTGCAGAGGCTGCAATCCATCCCGGATCGCCAGGGGGAAGCGCGGATGGCCAGGCAGATCCTCGACCAGTCCAACCGAATGGCAGCGCTGGCCGACAGACTCCTGGACGTGTCTCGCATACAGTTCGGCCGTCTTCACCTGGAAAGACACCCCGTCGACCTGGAGTCGCTGGTGCGAGGAGTAGTCGACCAGATGCAGGTGACCGTTGGCGATCACCGGCTTGTGGTCTCCACCGAGGGAGGAATGGATGCCTCCATCGACGCGGGCAGGGTCGAGCAGGTGGTCGTCAACCTGATCTCCAACGCGGCCAAGTACTCCCCCGACGGCACCGAGATCCACCTCTCCCTTCGTCGAGAGGACGGTCGAGCCATCATTTCGGTGAGCGATGAGGGGCCCGGCATACCCAGGGAGCAACAACCCCACATCTTCCGACGCTTCTACAGGGCCTCCAGCGGCGAAGGGAAGAGCGGGACGGGGCTGGGGCTCTACATCAGCAAGGGGATTGTGGAGGCCCACGGCGGCCGCATCTGGTTCCAGAGCGAGGCAGGGAAGGGGACGACCTTCTTCGTGGAGCTTCCACTGGAAGCCTGAGGCCCAACAGGGCCCGCGCAAGGTGACAGAGCGAGGCCACCGCGGCACAGGCCCACGGCCTGGTTTGAGGGGGACGTCCAACCAGACTCATTCGGCAGGGGGTCGGGGGCACAGCCCGGGTACGGCCCTAGACCCCTTTCTCCTCGATCCGAGCAGTCCCAAGCAGCTGCCGGCGCAGCCACTAACGCAGCAAGTTGAAGTCCTGCCCCAGGATGACCCTGATGTCCACGCCCTTGTCGGAATTGGCACCGGCCGGGGGAGAGATCCGAACCACCGCTCGAGACGGGAGCCCCAGCGCCTGGGCCAGCAGCCTGGCAGTCTCCATCTTGTCACCCAGCACCTCTATACTGCTGCTCTTGTAGTCGGAGCGATCGGCCGAGGTCACCCTGGTCACATCGAACCCCTGGGCCACCAGAAAGTCGCCTGTTCTGCCCGCGAGGCCCGACACGGTGGTACCGTTGGATACCTCTATCCGGGCGGCCTCCTGCTTGACCACTGGATCGACCAGGAGGGCCCCGATGGCCTTCCTTATCTCGGGCTTGTTGGGCATCAGGAGGTCCGCACCTCCCTCTCCCACGAAGGGTGGTGCCAGCTTCTCGTCGATGACCAGGGTGCTGATGGCGTTGTCGTGGATCTCTCTCGCCATGGCCGCCAGCCGGATGATCTCCTGGGGAGGGATGTCCGTCTCAACCATCTCCCTGAAGGTGCTCATCAGGGTCGGTAGCTTGGGGATTACATCCAGCTGGAGGGCACGGTCCTTGATGGCCAGCAGCACCATCTGCTGGCGGTGGGCCCTGCCAAAGTCGTCCTCGCTGTGTCTGGACCGAGCGTACTGCAGCGCCACGGCCCCGTTCATGTGCTGTCGGCCGGCAGGGATGTACACCCGCATCACCCCGTAGTCCTCGGTAGGGTACTCGTTATCCACGATGGGCCGCTCCACGTTGATGTCGATGCCGCCCAGCGTGTCGACGATCTTCTCGAACCCACGGAAGTTGATGCGGGCGAAGTAGTCGATCTTGAGACCGAAATTGGCCTCCACCGTCTTTTCGGCCAGGGCCGGCCCGCCTCCTGGGTACTTGTAAGCGTCACCCAGGAAGTTGGCCACATTGATCCTGTTGTCCGCGAAACCCGGGATCTGCACCCACATGTCGCGGGGGAGCGAGATCATGGCCGCCCTCTTGGCAATCTGGTCGATCCTCACTACGATCATGGAGTCGCTTCGGGCGGGAACGCCGGCCTGCCTCTCGTCGTCTCTCTGGTCCACTCCCAGCAGCAGGATGTTCAGATAGCGCTTGGAGGTCGCATCCGCCACACCTGTCGCGCCTCCGCCGCCCTGGCCGGCGCTCCCGCCCAGCACCGCGCCGACCAGTCCCGAGAGGGCACCGGCCAGAGGCTGTCCCGAGGCCGCGAAAAGGAATAGGTAGGCGAAAGCGAAGCTGCCCGCGACGAACACCAGGAAAGAGCCGGCAAGGAGGCCGACCAGCAGCCTGCCGACCCATCCGCGATGCACCTCATCCCGGTTCGACCTCTTCGCCGTCACACCCATGCTCGTTCATCCAGGCGCCCATCATCGGCGGTGGCCTGAACCCGACAGATGTCGGCCTGGCCGCCGGCGGGCAATTGTAGCACAACCTGCAACCTCTTGCCCTCGGACTCCCCGTCCCCTATATTGTGCCGGTGACCTCGCGGCGAGGAGGCCTTGGCATCGACAGGAGGTACTCTCATGGAGATCCGTCTCTCCGTCTTTCCATCCGAATGGGGCTGGCTGGGCATGGCCGCCTCTCCCCGCGGGCTGGCTGGGTTGAGCTTGCCCCTTCCAACGGAGGAGTCGGCCCGCCAGCGGCTGGGATCCAACTGGCCCCAAGGCTCCTTCCAGCAGGAGAGTGTCTGGCCGGAGCTGCAGCAGCGGCTGCTCGCCTACCTCTCCGGCATACCCGTCCAGTTCACCGATGTCCCTCTCGACCTTCCAGAGAAGCCGCCATTCTGGCGGCGCGTGTGGGAGCTTTGCGCCCGCATTCCCTATGGGGAGACCCGCTCCTATGCGGATCTGGCTCGCGAGGCAGGATCGCCAAAAGCCTTCCGCGCGGTTGGTGGGGCCATGGCCGCCAACCCCATACCCATCGTGATCCCGTGCCATAGGGTGATTGGAAGCGGGGGCGACCTCACGGGCTTCGGCGGGGGAGTGGAGCAGAAGCGACGCCTCCTCCAGATGGAGGCCGCCGCGGTGGGGCGACTGGTCCCGGCATAGGGACAGAGGGGCTCAGCCTCTCCCGTGGGAGGCTGAGCCCCTCCGGGGGAGAGATGATGGCCCCATCCCATCTCTCCCCCGGAGGGGCTGCCCTCTCTTTCCCGGGTCAGCCCTCAACCCATCCGAACTGGCACCTACTGGCTCTCGGCAGCACCGGCCTTGGCCGCGGCCTCCGTCTTCTCCTTCCCATTACCGTGGATCACCACGCTGGGCTTGGAGTATTCCGGCGACCGGTACTGGCTCACCAGTCTTATGCCATTGCGAGGGCAGATCTCGATACAAGCCTCACAGATGATGCATCTGAAGGGCTCGAAGTAGAAGACTTTGTTGGCTCGATCCACATTGATGGCGGACGTCGGGCACCGCCTGGCGCACGCGCCGCAGAAGGTGCAGTTCTGGGGAACCAGTTCTATCTGCCCGCGCGCGTTCTCGAATGGCTCCCGCTTCTCGAAGGGGTAGAGCCTCGTGGCGGGCCCCCCGAACAGGTTGCCGAGAACCCCCGGCAAGAACCAAGGCATCTGCGTCCTCCTTTCTTTGTCAGTACCGGGAGCCCGACTGCGAGCCCGTGCAACGCCCCTCGCCGGCAGCGGTGGCTCGACGCCGGGCACCCCGGACCGATCCAGTCATCTCTCGGTGCAGCTGAAGCACGGATCGATGGAGAGAGCGATCACCGGCACATCGGCCAGCGTCATCCCAGGCAGCATCGCCACAAGGGTCGCCGCGTTCTGGTAGGTAGGAGTTCGCACCCGCAGCCTCTCCAGGTTCTTGGTCCCGTTCCCCTTGATGTAGTAGACCAGCTCTCCTCGTGGCTGCTCCACACGCATGACCGCCTCTCCGTTCGGGTTGCCCCGCACCTTCACGGCGATCTCACCGCTCGGCATCTTGTCGATGGCCTGCCGCACCAGGTCGATGGCCTGGTAGGACTCCCTCACACGGACCAGGGCGCGGGCGTAGCTGTCGCACCCGTTCTCGACCACTGGCTCGAACTTGAGCTGGCCATAGGCGGCGTAGCCCGTCATGCGCACGTCCTGGGCGATCCCGCTGCCCCTCAAGGTCGGCCCCACGGCCCCGAAGGCGATGGCCTGCTCCTTGGTCAGTATGCCTACCCCAATGCACCGCTTGCGGATGGTGTAATCCTTCTCGATGACGTGCGTCACCTGATCCAGATGGCGCTCCACATCCTTGAGGGTGGCAAGGATCTCCGAAAGCAGCTCGTCGCTGATGTCCCGGCGGACGCCACCGATAGTGCATGTGGAGATGATCACCCTGCTGCCGCAGGTCTTCTCCAGCACATCCATCACCTTCTCGCGGAAGCGCCAGGTCTGCATGAATAGGCTCTCGAAGCCGAAGGCGTCTGCCAGCAGCCCTATCCACAGCAGATGGCTGTGGAGCCTGTGCAATTCACCCCAGATCACGCGCAGGAACTTCGCCCGCTCGGGCACCTCCACACCCATGATCTTTTCGATCCCTTGGCAGTAGCAGAGGGCATGGATGAAGGAGCAGATCCCGCAGATGCGCTCCACCAGGAAGACGTTCTGGGGGAACTCGTTCAGTTCTCCCGCCTTCTCGATCCCCCGGTGGCAGTAGCCGAAGGCCGGCAGGGCGCTCACAACCCGCTCGTCCTCCAGGGTCAGCTTGAGCTGGATGGGCTCCGGCAGAACCGGGTGCTGCGGGCCGAAGGGTACCACTGTCTGGCGGCTCATTGAGCACCTCCGTTGGGGCTGGTGGCCACCGAGGTCACCTGCACCGACTTGAGCAACGGCGTCTGCAGCGTCTCGTCTGTCACCAGGAGCTTGCCTCCATAGTCGATGGCAATCCCGGTGATCTTGGCCCCGAACATCTCCTTCATCTCGTTCTCTATCAGGAAGGCACCCAGGTACACACCGGTGATGCTAGGCACCTCGGCGTCCTTGGGGAACACCATTCGCAGGTTCTGCAGGGTAAGGTCCTTATCGAAGTGGTATATGATCTCGAAGTTCTCGCCCAGATCCACGCAGGTGGCGGTAGCCAGCCGATATCCAGCGTCGACCAGCTTCTTCACCTCCGCTACCAGCTCGTCCGGGGTGACCATCCTCTCGTTCTCGATCACTTTGCCGCCTCCTTGCCGTTGGACGGCGCGAACAGCGCCAGAGCCTTCACCACGCCGTCGATGATAGCCTCCGGCTTGGCCGCGCACCCTGGCACGTAGACGTTCACGGGGATCACCTTGTCCACGCCACCCAGCACGTTGTAGCAGTTGTGGAACACCCCGCCGGTGCAGGCGCAGGTCCCGACGGCGATGACCGCCTTGGGCTCCGGCATCTGCTCATACAGGTTGCGCAGCACTCTCTGGTTGCGCCGATTGGCCGGCCCGGTGACCACCAGCACATCGGCGTGCTTGGGGTTGCCCACGTTGACGATGCCAAACCGCTCCACATCGTACAGCGGGGTGAGGCAGGCCAGTATCTCTATGTCGCACCCGTTGCAGCTCCCGCAATCGTAGTGCAGGATCCAGGGCGACTTGATGCGGGCTGTGTCTACCAGTCCCATCGCTCCCTCCTCATTCGCGATCCCGTAGGAGCCGGCTCCTACCTGATCAAGTACAGCGCCGCGATATTCACGACGCTCAGGCCGATGCCGGTGGTCCAGACGAACTTGATCATCCAGGGCCAGGTCATTCTGGCCTCAATGTTGTCCACCACGATCTCCAGAAGGAAGGCCGCGATGGCCAGAGCGGCCGCCGCCCAAACGCTGGTCGCCCAGAAGAGGCCGATGATCCCCAGCACCAGCAGCAGCTCGTACCAGTGGGTCAGCTCGATCAGAGCCAGGTAGGGGCCGGAGTACTCGGTGTAGACCCCGCGCACGATCTCCTGGTGGGCATGAGCCGACGCCGAGATGTCGAAAGGCGACTTCCGCATCTTGATGGTCAGGATGATCAGCAGCGCCACGAACACCAGGGGCAGCGAGAACAGCAACGGCTGCTGCAGCTTGAAGATGTCCGACACCATGAAGCTGCCGGTCTGCAGGTAGATGGCCACCGCCGCCAGCATGAGGACCGGCTCGTAAGCCACCATCTGGAGGATCTCCCGCTGGGCCCCTATGTTGGAGTAAGGGGATTTCACCGAGAAAGCCCCCATGATGAGGGAAACCCCCCCGAAGGCCAGCACGAAGATGATGATCAGCAGGTCCTGTCGCAGTGCCAGGAGGCAGAGCGCCGTTATGGTGAAGAGCAGGTAGCCATAGACATACATCATCTGGGACTGGTTGGCCACGATCCGGCTCTTGGACCACAGCTTTATGAAGTCGTAGAAGGGCTGCACGATGGGCGGCCCGTACCGACCCTGCAGTCTGGCGGTCAGCTTCCGGTCGATGCCGAAGAGCAGGCCACCCACCAGCGGACCCAGGACGATCGTCGCGATCACCGTCAGCAGGTCGTTCGTCGTCATCGCAGCACCACCCCCACCAGCGCCACCAGCAGCAGGATAGCCACCGGGTTCGCCCAGACGTTTAGACTCTTCTCCCCCAGCGCCCTCTCGAAGTAGTAGCTGGAGGTCATCACGGGCTCAGGCCGGTCCTGCAGGCTGCGGAACTGCACTGTAGAGCCATCGCCGGCTTGCTCGCCGCACATGTAGGCGGGCCTGATCTGCTCCGCCTTCACCCTGACGAAGAGGTAGGTGGGAAGCACCACCAGCATCAGGACCAGGAAGAGGGGCCACACGGTGATGAAGCCGACCCCGGTGCTCAGGTCCGCCCCGACCGGGGAGATGCCCGGCGCCCGATAGTAGGGCATCACCGCATGCTTCACGATGGCATCCACCACGGGGGCGATGCCCGCGCTCAGGATCACAGCCATCCCGACCAGGAGAACCAGCGGCGTGGAGTAGAGCCCCTCCAGGCTCTGCACACCCCTGGGCCCAAGCCCCGTGGGGGCTCCCAGCAGCTTGCCGACCCACTTGACCCAGAAGACCACCGTGGCCGCGCTCCCGATCACGAAGAAGAGGGTGATCACCGGCATTCGCACCGAAGCCTCGATGGCCGCCCACTTGCTGATCAGCACCGCGAACGGGGGCAGCAGCATGGTCAGGATGCCCACCACTGTGATGAGGGCAAGGGCGGGCTGTCTGGAGATCAGCCCCTCCATATCCTCGATGTCGCGGCTCCCGATCTTATGCTCGATGGTCCCCGTGCACAGGAAGAGGAGCGCCTTGGAGATGGCGTGGAAGATGATCAACATGATCGCCGCGCTTATGGCCAGCGGGGTGTTCAGCCCCGCGCACGCGATGATCAGCCCCAGGTTCGAGATGGTGGAGTAGGCCAGCACCCGCTTGGCGTTGCTCTGGCTGATGGCCAGCACAGCAGTCACCACGAAGGTGAAGGCACCTGCCAGGGCAATGAGTGTGCTCAGGTTGGTCCCCACGTATGCCGGTGCCAGGCGAACCACCAGGTAGACCCCCGCCTTCACCATGGTGCTGGAGTGGAGCAGCGCCGAGACAGGGGTGGGAGCCACCATGGCTCCCAGGAGCCAGGACTGGAACGGCATCTGGGCCGACTTGGTGAAGCCCGCGAACACCAGAAGCGCCAGCGGCAGCAGTACCACCTCCGGCTGGGCTCCGGTGGAAACCAGCTCCTTCAGCGACAGGGTGTGCGCCCTCTCGTACATCAAGACGATCCCGGCCGCGAAGGCGACACCGCCCAGGGAGTTCATCCAGAGGGCTCTCGTGGCGTTGGCTATGGACTCCTGGGTCAGATCGTGTCGGATCAGCATGAAGGAGCAGAGGGTGGTGATCTCCCAGAAGAAGTAGACCCACATGAGGCTGTTGGCGAACACCAGCGCGTTCATGGCCCCCAGGAAGATCACCAGCCAGAAGAAGAAGCGCGGCTGCCGGGTGCCCTCCAGATGGATGTGGTGCTCGTGGTCCTTCATGTACTGGATGGCGTAGACGCAGATGAGGGACCCCACGATGGAGATCACCAGGGCCATGATGATGGAGAGCTCGTCCACGAAGAAGGCGGGCTTCACCTCGGCGTGAGCGCCCATGACGAACTCGAAGTAGCCCATCACGGCCCCCTGCGCCAGGGCCAGGACGATCACCAGCGCATTGCGCAGGTAGATACCGAGGGCCAGAAACAGCACCAGCAGGGCCATATCGGCCCACGTGATCAAGAGGTTCCAATCCATCCCCGCCAGTGGCGGAGGTGTGTACTCGAAGGGCCCTTTCTGCAGAAGCAGGAGCGAGTCGGCGATCAGGGCAATGGCTGTTACGATGACGGTGAGGCTCCGGATCGCAGTGCTCCTGATGAAGTAGCAGATCAGGCCGGCCAGCAGTGGCAGCAGGATCGCCACCGCCACCAACTGAGCTATTGGTTCCATGATTCGCCCCTCCTACATAAATGACGAATCGCGTCAATGCCCGCTCCATCGGCCTTGCCAAGCCCGTATGGCAAGCTGCTTACCTCCAAAAACTCATGCTGTCGGCCACCGCTACCGGTGTCCGGCTCCCTTTCGGAACAGTGCGATCGGCCGGCGGACCCAGCCCGCCACCTGCTACGAGGGCACCGCAGGGCTCGAGACAGCGGCGCCACACCAGCCGCTCTCAGAGAACCCGCGAGAGGAAGAGACAACGAGAAAGGCCGGCCTGCTCGGGCCAGCCTCCAGCACAGAACGGCATCGCAATCCCTGGTCACAGATCGGCTGATCCGGAGCCCGCCCTCGGGACGCATCCCCGACCACCGGCCCACACTGGCCTCGCCCTTGCCGCGTCGTCCAGGCATCACGGGAGCCCCTTTACTCCACGCAACATCACCACAAAAGAAAAGGCGCCCCGCCGAGTATCGTCTCGGCGAAGGCGCTCAACACCTTTCGCATCGCGGATGCCCACATCAGCATCCGAAAGGTAGTATACACTTTGTGAATTCTCTGTCAAGCAGAGCCACCCCGAACGATACGGTTCTGCAAGGCATCGCTGTTAGGGGTTTCCCCTATTGTACCTGCCCTCGCCTCCCAATATCATGCCAGCGTCGCCGCAACGGCTCGCGATCTATCCCGTTAGATTGACTTGGCGAGCCGCCCAACGGCCCGCATCGCGTCCGATCCTTCGTATTCGTTTCCTGTTCGGCTCTACCTTCGATGAGAAAGAGGAGGTGTCTCCGCCGTGCGAAGGCTCGTCCTGGTGCTATGGCTCTCCCTGTCCGCCCTGCTTCCAACCATAGGACACGCCGAATCCCAGATGTCTAGTGCATTCGAGTTCAAGCTGGGGTTCAAGGCGCTGGCCGACCAGATCCCGGATATCGTCGGAACCCCCGCCGAGGCGGAGCACTACGGCCCCAACGGCGACTCGCTGCAGAAAACCACCACCGGGCTGATGGTATGGCGAAAGGCCGACAACTGGACGGCCTTCACCGACGGGTCCACCACCTGGGTCAACGGCCCCAACGGAGTCCAATCCCGACCCAACAACCAGCGGTTCAACTGGGAAGGCCCGGCGGAGACACAGCTCAGCCAGCCCTCTCAGCAGCTGCAGACCGCCTCGCTTCCATCCTCACGCCAGCCCACCCCCGTGGCATCCTCGGCCTCCGCACCCCGTTTCGGGGTGGCGGAGGCCTTCCGGAACGACGCATCCGCCCAGCTGGGGATCAGCTGGGACAGGATCATCCTCTCCTGGGCCGACATCCAGCCGGGAGGCCCCGGCGACTGGCGCGCGGACAGCTACTTCCCGCCCGAGAACCTCCAGAAGGAGCTGGGTAGGGGGTGGGATGTGGTGGGAGTACTCCAGTTCACCCCGGCTTGGGCCGCCCAGAACCCCGGCGACGGCCAGCGCTCAGTACCCAGGAACCTCTACCTGCCGGCTGGGGATCCCAGCAACTACTGGGCACAGTTCGCCGGCCGCATCGCCGCGCACTACCGTGGCAGGATCGACCGATGGGTGATCTGGAACGAGCCGGAGTTCAAGCCCGGCGACAAGGGGGCCGGCCAGTCCTACACCTGGCTGGGTAGCGACTCCGACTACTACATGCTGCTGAAGCGCGCCTACCAGGCCATCAAGGCCGCCAACCCGAGCGCCACGGTGGTCTTCGGGGCCACCTCCTACTGGGTGGACGTGAACATGGACCGAAAGCCCTTCTTCCAGAGGATACTGGACATCGCTGCCGCCGATCCAGAGGCCAGAGCCAACGGCTTCTTCTTCGACGTGGCCGCCTTCAACATCTACAGAGCTCCAGACGACCTTCTGCGGATATTCGTCGAGATGAAGAACGCCATGCGGGCCAAGGGGATCGACAAGCCCATCTGGCTGACCGAGACCAATGCCATGCCCTACGACGACCCGGCCACCCCCAAGCCCTCCGACGGGCAGCGGGTAACCTTGGCGCAGCAGGCCGATTACGTGGCCCAGGCCCTCGCCATCGCCGCGGCAGCGGGGTACCAGAGGGTGGGCTGGTACCGGATCACCGACGGAGGGATCTGGCGCGAGCAGGAGGTGTGGGGTCTCATGAGGGACGATGGCTACCCACGCCCGGCCTTCCAGGCCTTCAAGACGGTGGCTCCCCTCATCAACGGGGCAAAGCGCATAGCCTTCGTGCCCCTGGAGAGGGAAGGGCAGCCCTTCGGCACACCCTGGCCGCAGGACCCCAGCTCCTACTATCCCAACTGGGCAGTCTATCAGGTGGTGGTCGACCAGCCCGACGGCCGGCGCGTCAGTATCCTCTGGAACGCCACCAGCAACAACCTGAGGGTGCGGGTGGCCAGGCAGGGCTCCAACGCCATTCTGATGGACAAGCTGGGCCAGCAGTTCCCGCTGGCGGAGAAGGATGGGTGGTACGTGATCGACCTCCCTTCCTCTGGGGTCAAGGGCCCCTTCGACCCGGACGGCTACCACTACATCGGCGGGCAGACCTTCGTGCTAGTGCAGCAAGGGGTCTCCGCCGACGCCCCAATCCAGGAGCCGAGGCTGGGGGATCCGGGATCGGCGCAGCCTGGCGTCGTCCTGGCCCTGGACCCGGCCGCCTACAAGTTCCGGCCAGGCGAGTCGGCCCGGTTCACGCTCCGTCTGAGGGGGATCGAGGGGTTCGGCTCCCAGCTTCAGCTCTCCGTCGCGGGTCTTCCGTCAGGCGCTACGGTGGACCTCCCGACCACCGCTTTCCCGGGAGATCGGGTTCCCGTTACGGTAGCCAGCAATGGCTCGCTGAAGCCCGGGCTCTATGTGGACGAGATCTTCATCGAGGCCAACGGCGGCGGGGTGAGCGCCCGGGTCCCACTGAACCTGGAGGTAGTACCATAGTCCGGAGACGCACCGGACGAGACATCCGGGGCCGACGGAGCGGTCGGCCCCGGTCCAGCCGAGGTAGGCGTCTCCCCCTGCAGTGGGGCTGATGGCTGGACCCTCCACCACCGTCTGGCACAGCGGGTGAGGCCAGGACGCGGGCGAACGGGGCCCCTATGCTCGACGCCCCTCCCGCAGGAGGTGCCCCAGGATGAGGAGGCGGGAGCTCCGGTTGGCGTAGAGGAAGCTGAACTTGTTGACCAGATCCGCCACACGGGGGTCGGAGGACAGCCGGAAGCGCGGCTGCTCGCCCTCCCTGCACATCTCCACCACCCCGGTCTCCTTCAGGTAACCCAGCTCCTCGGCGACCCTATCCTCCGGCCAGCCCAGCTCTCCGGCGATGTCCGCGGCGGAGAGCTCCGCTTCGGGCGCCCGTCGGAAGAAGACCACCATCTCCAGCCGGATGAAGCTGTTCACCACCACCGTGAAGAAGTGGTGCAGCTGCGGATCGATCGCATCGATAGCCGCTCGCAGCTCCTCCCCGAAGTTGATCACCTGGCCGGTCCCTTCTGAGCAAGCAAGCCAACCCCGTGTCCGACCGGTCGGGGGGTTGGCCGGCGAAGATGCTCTGACGCCGCGGATCGCGGCATCACTATCTCTATCAGCGATATGCGCCCCTTGCGCATCGCTGGGCATTCTATCATAGGCCGCGTGTCGGCATCAATCCGCTGGACATGCCCGACGAGGCCTTCCCCCGATCCCACACGACGCCCATCGTAGTCGGCCCTGCCTGCAAGTGGGGCATATCCCGGATGAACCATGGAATGCCGAAGGTGATAACATTGTCTTGCACAGTCGCAGATCGTTGCGAGTCGCGCCGCCTCAGAGCCTTGCAGCGGCCGTCGCTGCGAAGAGAAGGTCGAAGATGAAAGGGAGAGTGGTCCACAGAGCAACCTTCCTCATGCTAGCGCTCCTGAGTGCCCTCTCGATAGCATCCCCAGCCGATGCTGCGCTCCAGCCCCCTACTTCCAGCTCTTCGACGTGGACATAGCCATCCAGCCGAACGGTGATTTCGTCGTCACAGAGACCCAGACGGTGGTCTTCGGCTCGCAGTCCGCGCGCCACGGATTCCGAAGGATACCCATGGACCGAACAGAGGCGATCGAAGACGTCACCGTATCGGAGCCCGACACTCAATTATCGGCAAGCCGGAGGCCCATCTGGCCCCCAGATCCGGCATGACGGCAACTCCACCGAGGTCTCCTTGCAGTTCGGCGGATCGGCGCAGGAAACCCCCAACAGCTTCACAGTCGAGCGGAAGGATGGCAATCTGAACATAGATTGGTGGTTCCCACCGACGGCCAATGCCCAGCGCTCCTTCGTCGTGCGGTATCGTGTCGTTGGAGGGCTCCGCTACTACCTGGCGGGCGACCAGCTCTACTGGAAGGCCGTGTACGCCGACCGCCCTCTGCCAGTCGGGTCCTCCAGGGTGGCGGTCGTCTTTCCTGCTGACCTACCCGCTGAGCAGGTGAAGATGGCCTCCTACCCCGAGCATCTTGGGGTCCAGGGCAGGCTGGTCGATCCCCGCACAGTCGTCTTCGAGGCGCGGGATCTCCCTGCCGAAACCGGGCTTGAGGTTCGAGTGCAGTTCCCCTTCGGCTTAGTAGATGGCCGTTCCCCCGAATGGCAGGCCGCTGCAGACCGCGCCGATTGGTTCCGAGATTCCGTCAGACCGCCTCTGAACGTCTTCCTGGCCCTGACGTCGCTCCTGCTTCTGGTGCTGGGGACGCTCCAGATTGTCCTGCGCTGGCGCTCCCTGGGCAGGGATCCGGGGGTGAGGGGGGTGCCGCGGCTGCTGTCGGAGCCGCCTGGGGACCTGCCGCCAGGGGTCGCGGGTGTCCTGGTGGACGAGAGGGCCAACATTCGAGATGTGGTAGCGACTTTGATCGACCTGGCGCGGCGCCGCCTGATCCGCATCGTCGAGGAAGGCCCGCCTGATGGGAAGGATGGCAGGAGGTTCCGACTGGAGAGGCTGCGCGATGAGCCCGACGACCTCAGAGCGCATGAGCGGCTGATGTTCCGCTACCTCTTCGTTGATGGCGCATCGGTGAGACTCGATGAGCTAAGGCCGCGGCTCCTCGAGATCATCCCCGAGGTGCAGAGACTCCTCTACCAGGAGGTCGTCGAGACAGGACTATTCCAGGCCAACCCAGAGGCCGTGCGCAACCGGTACCTGATCATTGGCGGTGTCACCATGGGTATGTCCTTCGCCCTGGTTGGCGTGCTGGTTTCGGTGCTGACGGACATCCTCGAGCTGGCCTGGACCCCGTTCGCTGCCGTGGGTTTGCTGGGCGCGATCCAGATGGTGGCCGCGGTGGGAATGCCCCGCAGAACTGCCACCGGTGCCCTACAAGCGGCAAGGTGGCGAGCCTTTGCACGATACCTTCAGCAGCAGCAATCGCCGGTGGATCTGGCACCGCACCTGGATCGCTTCGACACCTATCTGCCCTACGCTGTGGCCCTCGGCGCCGATAGGGAGTGGATCAAGAAGTTCGCCGCTGCAGGCGCGAGCGCGCCGACGTGGTATGAAGGCTGGCCAACCTCGGCAGCCGCTTGGCACCCTCTGCCCCATACTCCAGGGGATCGCTCTCAGACGGGGGAGTCCGGAAATCTGGCGGAGGCATCGGGCGGTCTTCAGTGGCTGAGCGACCGGGGCGCCTTAGGCCTCCAGGGGCTGAGCGAGGGGTTCGTCGACATGCTGAACAGCGCCTCGCGAACCATGGCCGCCGGAGGTGGAGGAGGTGGCTGGAGCGGAGGTGGCAGCGGTGGCGGTGGTGGCGGTGGCGGCGGAAGTGGAGGGTTCAGCTGATGGGTGACAGTTACAGCAGCGGCCGGGCGTTTGGCACGATTCTGGTGGCCACTGGGGTCGCACTGGGGATACTCGGCCTGGTCTGGATGATAGCCAATGCGCGAGCTGGGCTTCTGGAGACCGGCGGTTTCGTTCTGGGACTAGCCTTCCTGTCTGTTCTAGTGGTGCCGATGGTGCTTGCAGGGTTGTTTCTGTGGAGACGTGCGGCTGTTGAGGATCAGGACACTGCCGACGTCCAGGAGCGAAGAAGGCAGCTACAGAGCGATGAGGTCTTCCGCCATCTGCTCCGGATGGAATCGCATCATGCCGGCGAACTGCTGGCTGCCGCAGCTTCCAGAGCGGAAGCAGGGGCCAGAGAGTCCCTCCTGCAGGCTCGGACAGCCTTGGCTCAGCTCGAGGACGCGGCGTCCAGGCCGGTAATGGAGGCCGCCTGGCTCGAGTCCGCTCCCATGGATAGGCGGGACATGCGAAACGTGGCTCGATGCGACGACCTCTTGCTGGCAGGTCTACGCAGGATCAGGGATGCGGCAGCAGGGGGTGCGCTGGACCTCTCTGCGGCCCGGGAGCTGGTGGATCTGGCCCACGCGGCAGAGCGGCAGTTTGCCCTTCGGCAGGACCTGCTACTTGGAGGCCGCAGCCTGCCAGCGGTGAGCCCGCTTCGTCTGCTGAAAGGCGAGCAGCCCGATCCCGCCGGAACTAGACCCGAATCGCTCCGACCAGGCGCAGCCGTCAGCTTGGGCCCAGACGACTACCTGGTTGTGGCGCACATCACCTACTTTGCCGAAGGACGGGAGTGGCACGCCCTTGCGCTGAGGGGCGAGGGCGGCGAGCGGCGGCTGCAGCTGGAGCCCGGCGCCGACACGGCCCTGTTCATGGAGCCGGTGGAGACCGGCAGCCCACCTGGCAGCACCGAGGAAAGCGGAACAGCCAGCGTTTCCGTGGACGGGCTGGAAGGCGGTGCCGAAGGCATAGTGGTGGATTACCGCAGAACGCGTGCGGATGGCAACCTCACCGGGTGGTGGGAGCGATGGCCGGAGGGCGAGCGCTCCTACACCGGCCGCCGGATAGGGCTCAGCGAACTGAAGCTCTGGCCGGCGGCCGTGGGTCCGCGGTGACCGCGCGGGGCTTAGAAGCCCTCGAGCCGCGCGACCTCTTGCAGCGGCCGCCTGGGGCTTCGGTAGCGGTTCTGCATGTGCCCGGCATCGCCGTAGCCGAGAGCTATGCCAAGGAGAATGGACAGCTCCTCGGGGATCCCAAGCTCGGTCCGGAGTATGTCGGGATACGCCACCAGCATGACCGCCGGCGCCGAGTCCACACCCACCTCCTGCGCGGCGAGCATGATGCTCTGCGCCAGCAGGCCCATGTCGAATATCGACCAGGGCGTAAGGCCACGATCCAGGCACAGGTAGACGACCACAGGCGCCCCGAAGAGCCTGAAGTTCTGCTCGGACAGCATCTTCCTGGCCGCGTCGTCCTCCGGGTCTATCCCCATGGCCGCCAGCCGATCCACCCTCAGCTCCTCGATCCGCCGACGCAGGGCCGGGGGCCACCCGGTGGGTGCCGGGATATCGGGGCTCCGAGGAACACCCTTCCGGAAGTTCTCCAGGTAGGCCTGGCGGATCCGGTCCAGGACGCTTCCCCCGGCCACGAAGAGCTCCCACGGCTGGGTGTTGGCCCAGGAGGGTGCGCGGAGGGCTGGCTCCAGGATCCTGAGGATCGTCTCCTTGCTCACCGGATCGGGCTTGAAAGCACGGCATGTGTAACGAGAACGAAGAGCCTCGGCTACATTCACGGGCAGAGATCCTCCTTCACTCCTCCAATGTCGGCCGGGATTCTCGTTCCCTCCCGGTTCACTGTCAATTCAGGCACGCTGGTTTCGCCCACGTAGACGCCCCGGCCCACTTACTTTACAATAGACTTGATCCATCTTGAAGCTGCACGGGGTCCCACGGGGTGATCATCGGGAGGAGGCGCTCTCGCCGCCGATGGGTCCCCGCCCTCCTGGCGGCGCTCATCGGCATAGGGACATTCTTGGGGTTGTCCTATGGCCAACCCGGGCTCGTGCTGCCCTTCGCACCCACCCCCACCCTCCCTCCTCCAACACCGACGCCCCCAACAGCCAGGCCACATCTGGAGGAGGCTGCCCGCCTGCAGGCCGCCGGCAGGCTCGGGGAGGCGATAGCAGAGTACCGGCAGGCCATCTCCGCGGAGCCCTACCTCCCGGAGCCCTACCTGCGGCTGGCCAGGATCCTCGTCTTCCGACGGGACCCGGCGGCCGCGGTCGCCAACGCTCGCAAGGCCCTGGAGATCTCGCCTGCGGCCGCCGAGGCCTACGCCCTGCTGGCAGTGGCTTACGACTGGAACGACGACCCCGACCAGGCAATCGCCGCGGCCCGCAAGGCCATCGAGCTGAACCCCGGTCTCGCCGAGGCCCACGCCTTCCTGGCCGAGGCGCTGGCGGACAAGCAAAGGCTTGATGACGCTGCCACGGAGGTGCAGAGGGCCCTGGCCCTCGACCCGAACAACGTGGAGGCGATCCGGGTCAAAGGATACCTCTACGAGGTTCAGGCCCGATACCAGGAAGCCGCCGACCAGTACCAGCGTGCGGTCGACATCGCCCCGGGGCAGCCCTACCTGCACCTGCTTCTGGCCAACGTCCTCAAGGCCCGCGGAGAGCTGGATTCGGCCCTGGCCCAGTTCCAGCAGGCAGCGGCCCTGGACCCCGAGGACCCACGTCCGCTGGCGGGAATGGGCTCCTGCTACTACGCCCAGGGAACCTACCCCAAGGCCGAAGAGCTGCTCAAGGCCGCCCTGGCACTGGACCCCGACTACGCCGCAGCCCTCGGACAGCTGGCGCTCACCTACTACGCACAGAAGAAGAACGCCGAGGCCATCCCCTACTTCCTCAAGGCCATCCAGCTGGAGAAGTCCCCGCAGAGGCTGGCCTCCTACCACCACGCGGCGGGCTGGAGCCTCTACGCCGAGAGGCGCTACCAGGAGGCCCGGGAGCAGTTCACCCAGGCCCTGCAGCTGGATCCGGGGCTACAAGGGGCCAGGGACGGTCTGGAGATGGCGAAGAGGGCCGAGCAGGAGGGCGCCCGTTGAGCCGGCGAGCACACGGTCCCCTCCCGGGGCGATCCATCGAGCGGCTCCCGGAGCTGGCGAGTTCCCTTGATCCCGGCGCACGGGCGGCGTTCGAGAGGATCTATCGGGTGAGCCGAGCGGTCGGACGGGTCGTTCCGCCCCCATCCATGCACCGGTGGATCATCGACCATTTCGGCTCGCTGGAGGCCGTCGAGAGTCAGACCATCGTGAAGGTGACCAACCGGGTGACCATGGAGTCAGGGCTCTTCAATCCACTTCGGGCCTCGCGCCCCGTGGAGGCGCGGCTTTCCGGCGAGCTGTTGCAGGCCATCGAGCAAAGCGCCGGCGACCCCTTCTGCAACCCGCTGGATGGCACCCCGGAGGACGTCTTCGGCCGCATCCGGGGCCGCTTCTCCATAACGGCCAGCAACATCGCCAAGTACGACGCCTTCCACGGACTGGTCATCTTCGATCGGCACAACCCCTTGGAGATCACCGAGGAGAGGGTGAGGGACTACCTCGAGACCGGCTACCGCTGGGCCCAGGAGGCGCTTCGAGCCGACCCCGAGGCCAGGTACTACTTCTTCATGTGGAACGCCCTGTGGAAGAGCGGAGCCTCCATCATCCACGGCCATGCCCAGGTCGCCTGTACCCGCGACATGCACTACGCCCGCGTGGAGGCCCTACGTCGGGCTGCCCTCTCCTACCGGCACGAGCACGGCGCCGACTACTTCTCAGACCTGATCCTGGTGCACAGAGCCCTGGGGCTGGCGCTGGACCACCACGGGGCCGTAGTGCTCGCCAACCTCACCCCCACCAGGGAGAAGGAGCTGCTGATCGTAGCCTCTGGACTGGGAGACCCCCTGCCGGGGGCCATCTACCGGGCGCTGGACGCCCTCATACACCGGATGGGGGTGAGCAGCTTCAACCTGGCCATATACCTGCCCCCCTTGGATGAGACCCCGGAGGACTGGTCGGGCTTTCCCCACCTGGTCCGAATCGTGGATCGAGGAGACCCCATGAGCAGGACCAACGATGTGGGGGCCATGGAGCTCTTCGCCAGCCCCGTCATCACCAGCGACCCCTTCCAGGTGATAGAGGCGCTGCGGGAGCGGTTCACGGCGTAGCGTCTCCCGCAGCGGTGCTGTCCGGAATCGGAAGGCCGAGGGGCATCGCCGATTCCCCCCGGCCTCTTGCACAAGCTGGACGCCACGGCTACCTGCCGTGGCACTTCTTGTACTTCTTGCCGCTGCCGCACGGGCAAGGATCGTTGCGACCCACCTTCTTGCCCACCTTGACTGGCTGGCTGCCGCCCTCTTCCTCGCGGTTGGTGACCACGTTCTGGACCGGCTTGGGCTCCTCCACCACCACCCGCACGTGGAAGATCCGGTGCACCACGTCCTGCCGGATCGCCTCCAGCAGCCCCTGGAACATGTTGTAGGCCTCGGCCTTGTACTCCACCAGAGGGTCCCGCTGGCCGTAGGCCCTCAGCCCGATACCCTCCCTCAGATCGTCGATGGAGGTGAGGTGCTGCACCCACAGGCTGTCGATGACGCTCAGCATCACCCATCGCTCGGCTCGCCTCATGGTATCGGGTCCCAGCTGCTGCTCCAGCCTGTCGTAGACCTGCTCCACCAGGTCGAAGAGCCCTTCCCGGATCTCCTCCTTGCTCAGCTTCGCCAGCCGCTCCTCCGTCATGTCGGGTGGCAGGGGCAGGATCGACCTGAGCGCGTTCAGCAGGCTCCCCAGCTCCCAGTCCTCGGCGTGGTCCGAGGCCAGGTGGACATCCAGCAGCGCCGAGATCTCCTGCTGCACCATCTCGGTGATGATGGGCCGCAGGTTCTCGGTGCTCAGCACCTTGTTCCGCTCGCCGTAGATGACCTCGCGCTGCTTGTTCATCACGTCATCGTACTCGACGACGTGCTTCCGGATGTCGAAGTTGTGGGCCTCCACCTTGGTCTGGGCGTTCTCGATGGACTTGCTGACCAGCCCATGCTCCAGGGGCACGTCCTCCTCCAGCCCCAGCCTGTCCATGATGGAGGCGATGCTGCTGCCACCGAAACGGCGCATCAGGTCATCCTCCAGCGACAGGTAGAAGCGAGAGGAGCCCGGATCCCCCTGGCGACCGGCACGCCCGCGCAGCTGGTTGTCGATCCGCCGCGCCTCGTGCCGCTCCGTGCCGATGATGTGTAGCCCACCCAGCTCTCGCACCAGCCGCGCGTCCTCGGGCGTGCCTGGGTTCCCGCCAAGGATTATGTCCACACCACGGCCGGCCATGTTGGTGGCGATGGTCACCGTTCCAGGTCGCCCAGCTTGGGCGATGATCCCCGCCTCCTTCTCGTGGTGCTTGGCGTTGAGCACCTGGTGTGGTATGCCCCTGCGGGAGAGCATCTCGCTCAGCATCTCGGACTTCTCGATGGACACGGTGCCCACCAGCACGGGACGCCTCTGCTTGTACAGCTCTTCGATCTCGTTGACCACGGCGCGGAACTTGGCGGCCTCGGTCTTGTAGATCTGGTCCGGCAGGTCCTTCCGGATCATCGGCCGGTGGGTGGGGATCACCACCACCTCCAGCTTGTAGATCTTGTGGAACTCCTCCGCCTCCGTCACCGCCGTGCCCGTCATGCCCGCCAGCTTCTCATAGAGCCGGAAGTAGTTCTGGAAGGTGATGGTGGCCAGGGTTCTGGTCTCTCGCTGGATCCGGACCCCCTCCTTGGCCTCGATGGCCTGGTGCAGCCCCTCGCTGTAGCGCCGCCCGAACATCAGCCGGCCGGTGAACTCGTCGACGATGATCACCTCGCCGTCCTTCACCACGTAGTCCCGGTCGCGCTTGAAGAGGAACTGGGCCTTCAGCGCCTGGTCCATGTAGCGAGTCAGCTCGTAGTGGGCCGGGTCGTAAAGGTTCTGGAGCCCGAGCCACCGCTCCATCTTGGCGATGCCCTCCTCGGTGAGGGTTATCGCCCGGAGCTTCTCATCTATGGTGAAGTCCTCGTCCCTGCGCAGCCTTGGGACCAGCCGCGCGAAGAGGGTGTACTTGTCCGTGGACTCCTCGGCCTGCCCCGAGATGATGAGGGGCGTCCGCGCCTCATCGATGAGGATGTTGTCTACCTCGTCGACAATGGCGTAGTGCAGCTCGCGCTGCACCTTCTCGCTAAGGTCCCACACCATGTTGTCGCGCAGGTAGTCGAACCCGAACTCGTTGTTGGTCCCGTAGGTGATATCGCAGCTGTAGGCCTCGCGCCGCGCGGGGCCGTCCATGTCGTGCTGGATGACGCCCACCGTCAGACCCAGGAACTCGTGGATCTGGCCCATCCAGGCCCGGTCGCGGCGGGCCAGGTAGTCGTTCACCGTGACCACGTGGACGCCCCGCCCGGTCAGGGCATTCAGGTAGGACGGAAGGGTGGCCACCAGGGTCTTGCCCTCGCCGGTCTTCATCTCGGCGATCTTCCCCTGATGGAGGACGATGCCGCCCATGAGCTGCACGTCGAAATGGCGCTGGCCCAACGTGCGCTTAGCCGCCTCCCGAACGGTCGCAAAGGCCTCCGGAAGCAGCTCGTCCAGCGTCTCCCCCCGCTCTATCCTCTGCTTGTACTCCGCCGTCTTTCCGCGGAGCTCATCGTCGCTGAGCCGCTCGAAGTCCGGCTCGAGGCTGTTGATCCGCTCCACCAACGGCCGAAGCTTGCTCAGCTCTCGCTCGTTCGAGTCGCCCAGCAGCTTTCCCAGTAGCTTGAACATCGGTGCAGTAACCTCTATGCGGCCGGGGGATCGCCGCCCCGGCACAGTGCCTTCAGATGTGCGCGCCTCCCGAAGGGCACGGGCCGCGCGTCGCGCGGCCCTGAAAGGCCCCCGAGGGGCTCCTACCCTAATTGTACCCCACCCCGCCCGATTCCGAAACCGCGAACGACGGGGGCACACCAAGGGGGCAGGCTGGGACGCGCCCCCTACCCCCTTCTTCCATCGGAGTCGTCCATCACATGGTGTCGTAGATGCTGCCCACTGAGGTGCCGGTGTGGATCCGCCGGATGGCCTCGCCTATCAGTGGCGCTACCGAGAGCTGGCGGATCTTGGGGATCCGCTTGGAGGGGTCCAGCCGGACGGTGTCGGTCAGCACCATCTCCTTCAACGGCGAGCGGTCGATACGCTCCACGGCAGGGCCGGAGAGGACGCCGTGTACCGCAGCGGCGTAGATCTCTCTCACCCCCGCTGCCAGAAGCGCGTCCACCGCACCCATCATGGAGCTCGCCCGATCCACCTCGTCGTCCACGATCAGCGCTGTCCGACCCTTCACATCTCCGATGACATTGTGGGCCTCCACCGCGCCCCCGTTGCCCACCCTCCGCTTCTCGATGATCGCCAGGGGAGCATCCATCGCCTCGGCGAAGTTCCGAGCCTTCTTGGCAAAGCCGATGTCGCAGGAGACCACCACCAGGTCCCGGAGCCTACGGTGCACGAAGTGTCGCCGAAGAATGTGGGCGGCCGTCAGCTCGTCAACAGGTATGTTGAAGAAGCCTTGGACCTGCCCGGCGTGGAGGTCCAAGGTCAGCACCCGGTTCGCCCCGGCCACGGTGATCATATCCGCCAGCAGCCTGGCGGTGATGGGCACTCGTGGCTGGTCCTTCTTGTCGGTCCGGGCGTAGGCGAAGTAGGGGATCACGGCGGTGATCCGGCCCGCCGATGCCCGCTTGAGGGCATCCAGCATGATCAGCAGCTCCATCACGCTCCGATTCACCGGCGAGCAGAAGGGCTGGATCACGAAGACATCGTGCTCGCGGACCACCTGGTTGATCTTGACGAAGATGTTCTCGTTGCTGAACTCGAAGACATCGGCCTTGCCCAGCGGCAGCTCCAGGAAGCGGCACACGGCCTCCGCCAGCTCCGGATGGGCGTTTCCGGTGAAGATGCTAAGATCGCGGTACAAGCTGTTCTCCCCCCTGGTAGTTCAGGACGAGCCGAGAGGGCGGCCGGAGAAACGAGGAAACTGGCTGCGCCCGTCGAAGGGACGGCAGGCCAATGGTATCACATGTTCCGCCCGGCCGCCAACCGCCCTGCGGCCCGGCCGGCCGCGTAGCCGCGGCCCTGCTGGGCAGCTAGAGGCCGTGGATCCTCCTCGCCTCCGCCACCACGGGCTCCACCGCCTCTCGACCGCGAGCTCGAGCGGGCTCACCGTGGGGGTCCGGCACCGTCCGGTCGCTCCCCAGCAGGGCCAGCAACGTCGCCTCCACGGCGCTGGCCAGGGCCGACGTGTCGTATCCCCCTTCTAGAACGTAAACGACCTTACCGGCGCACAGCTCCCCGGCCAGCCCCTGGATCCGCGAGGCCATGGCCCGGAACCCCGGGACCGTCACCCGCATGCTGGCCAGAGGGTCCCGCCAGTGCGGATCGTAGCCGGCCGACACCAGTATGACCTCCGGCCGGTACCGCCTGAGCGCTGGCGCCAATACCCAGTCGAACACCACACCATACCCCTCATCCCCAACCCCTGGATCCAAGGGGACGTTCATGGTGAACCCCTCCCCAGCGCCCACTCCCACCTCGCGAACGCTGCCGCTCCCCGGGTACAGTGGCATCTGATGGGTAGAGAAGTAGAGGACGGAGGGATCGTCGTAGAAGATATCCTGGGTGCCGTTGCCGTGGTGGACGTCGAAGTCCACCACCGCCACCCGACTCGCCAGCCGGAGGTCCAGCAGACGGCGCGCGGCGATGGCCACGTTGTTGAAGAGACAGAAGCCCATCCCTCGATCGGCAGGGGCATGATGCCCTGGTGGCCGAACTGCCACGAAGGCGCCCGACAGATCTCCCCGGGCCACCGCCAGACCAGCCGCCACGGCACCGCCGGCGGCGTGCAGCGCCGCTTCCCATGAGCCCGGCGAGACAACGGTGTCGGGATCCAGCCATCCACCTCCGGCCGCGGCCAGCTGCTCCACCCGACGGACATGCTTCGGGGAGTGAACCGACAAGAGCCACTCCAGGTCCGCCGCGGGTGCCTCGAGCACCGAGAGCGATGGCCACTCGGGCATCGCCCTCAGCCTTCTCATCACCGCTTCCAGCCGCCTGACGGACTCGGGATGGTCGCCGGTATCGTGGAGAAGGCAGCTTTCGCTGTAGTACAGGCCGACAGCCATGGCAAACCTCCACATGCAGAAGGGGCCCCGTTCCTGGGGCCCCCTCGCCGTGCATCTCTACCACCGGCCACAACCAGCACTCTCGTGCTGGCACGGCCCGAACTCACCTGCCCGAGCGCTAGCTGGCCGCCTCTGCGGCCACCTCTGCCGAGGCGCCGTCCGGTGCCTGCGTGTCCACTTGCCGCAGCAGCGCCTCGAACGCCTCGCCCTCGATGGTTTCCTCCTTCACCAGGGTCTGCGCCACCAGATCGAGCTGCGCCCGGTGCTGCTCCAGGATCTCGTAGGCCCGCTTGTAGGCCTTATCGATCAGGTTGTGCAGCTCCTCGTCGATCGCCTCCGCGATCTTCTCGCTGTAGTTCTTCTGCTCCCCGATCTCCCGGCCCAGGAAGATCAGCTCGTCCTTGTGGCCCAACGCCACCGGACCCAGCCTCTCGCTCATGCCGTACTCGGTGATCATCCGACGCGCGATGTTGGTGGCCCGCTCGATATCGTTCTCGGCGCCAGTGGTCATCTCGCCGAACACCAGCTTCTCGGCGGCGTGGCCACCCAGCGCCCAGGCAAGCGTGTCCTCGAACTGGGACTTGGTCCAGAGGTATCGGTCCTCCTTGGGCAGCACACGGGTGTAGCCGCCCATGGTCCCGCGCGCGATGATGGAGATCTTGTGCACCGGGTCCGCGTTCTTCAGGTAACGCGCCACCAGTGCATGCCCCGCCTCATGGTAGGCGGTGATCTCCTTCTCCTTCTCGCTGATGATCCTGCTCTTCCGCTCGGGTCCGGCGATGACTCGGTCCACCGCCTCCTCCAGCTCCTGGAGCCCAATCACCTTCCTGTTGCGCCTGGCTGCCAGAATGGCCGCCTCGTTCACCAGGTTCGCCAGATCCGCACCAGAGAAGCCGGGGGTCTGCTTGGCCAGCACATCCAGGTCCACCGCCTTATCCAGCGGTTTGCCCTTGCAGTGCACCTCCAGAATGGCCTTCCGGCCCGCGATGTCTGGCCGATCCAGCACCACCTGTCGGTCGAAGCGCCCTGGCCGAAGCAGCGCCGGATCCAGCACGTCGGGCCGGTTGGTGGCCGCGATCACGATCACGTTGGTGTTGGAGTCGAACCCATCCATCTCCACCAGGATCTGGTTCAGGGTCTGCTCGCGCTCGTCGTGGCTGCCGCCCAAGCCCGCGCCTCTCTGCCGCCCCACGGCGTCGATCTCGTCCACGAACACGATGCAGGGGGCGTTCCGCTTTGCCTGATCGAACAGGTCGCGGACACGAGAGGCCCCGACGCCAACGAACATCTCCACGAACTCCGAGCCCGAAATACTGAAGAAGGGCACACCCGCCTCACCGGCCACCGCCCTCGAGAGGAGCGTCTTGCCGGTCCCGGGCGGGCCCACCAGCAGAACGCCCTTGGGTATCCTGGCCCCCAGCGCGGCGAACTTCTCGGGGTACTTCAGGAACTCCACCACCTCGGCCAGCTCCTGCTTGGCCTCCTCGACGCCCGCCACATCGCTGAAAGTGATCGTGGGCTTGTTCCCCACGAACATCCGCGCCCGGCTCTTCCCGAAGGATAGCGCCTGGTTGTTGCTACCCTGCGCCTGCCGCATCATGAGCAGCAGGATCCCACCGAAGAAGATCAGGGGTAGGAAGCTCCCCAGCAACCCGATCCAGTTGTTGAGCTGGGGCGGGTTCTTCACCTCGATCTTCACCGCCTGGATCTGCGCCTCGGTGTCCCCGCCGTCCCGAAGCACCTGGTAGATGCTGGAGTTCTGCTCCTTCAGCGCCGTTGCCTTGGGGCGGTCGGTGAACTCCACCGTCAGCTTGTTGTCCACCACGGTGATGGAGCGGACCTTCCCCTGCTGCACCGCGGTCACCACATCGCTTATGGGGACGGCGGCGGGCTCCCGCTCGGACGATGGGAACATGGTTATGAACAGGGCGATCACCGCCACCAGGATGATCAGATAGACGAAACTGTTACGCAGCCACTTGGTATCCACGCCAGACCCCCTGCCTCGATCTCCGGCCGGACCGCCATCTGGAATACACCGGCTTCGACCGCGGCCACGGTATTGTGCGACAATTTTGGCTGAATTATACCATAGTGCAGTCTATCAGCCACGACGCCAGGGCATAGCCGCCTCCCCCTCGCCTGCCCGGCGCCCCCTGCGACAGCTCAGCTTTCCAGGACGCCTATGTATGGAAGATTGCGGTACAGCTCCGCGTAGTCCAGCCCGTACCCCACCACGAACTCGTCCGGGATCTGGAAGCCCACGTAGTCGGCCTTTATCCCTTCGGGTCTCGACTTCTCCTTCACCAGCAAGGCGCAAACCTTGACGCTGGCCGGGTTCCTCATGGCCAGGTTCTCAAGGATGTACCGAAGGGTCAGGCCTGTATCGATGATGTCCTCCACCACCAGGATGTCGCGGCCATCCACGGCAGCATCCAGATCCTTCAGGATACGCACCACCCCACTGCTCTGGGTACTCGCCCCGTAGCTGGAGACCGCCATGAAGTCCATCTGCAAGGGGAGATCGATCGCCCTGGCCAGGTCCACCAGAAACACCACAGCCCCCTTCAGCACACCCAGCAGAAGCAGGTTCCTCCCGGCGTAATCCTGGCTGAGCTGCTTCCCCAGCTCCTGGATCCGACGCTTGAGCTGCTCCTGGCTTATCAGCACCCTCTTGACCTCGTCAGCCATCTAACCCTCTCCGCGATTTCTCCATATTCATTCCCCTGACGTCCGGCCAGGAGCTCATCACAGCTCCTCCCCCGTGCGCCGGAAGCGGAGCTTCAACACCTCCCGGGTCTCCGCCGTGACCTTGAAGCGGTCATCGATCCGGTAGCCGACCACCCACACGATCCGGTCCGGAGTCGCCACCAGGGGGATACGGTCACGCTCCGCCCGACGGATCTTCGCATCGACCAGAAAATCCTGGAGCTTCTTGGTCTGGCTCATTCCCAGGGGGACGAAGCTGTCCCCCGGACGCCTTCGCCGAACCCAGAGGGACGGCCCGACCCGCGCCGCGTCCAGCCACGCCTCCCATCGGGTCTCGGCGCCGCCCCAACCCCCATGCCCAGCTTCGACCTCGACCCGCTCCGCCACCAGCACCCCACCCGGGAGGGCCACCTCGCCAGGGATCGGCAGGGGCACCGGCTCACAAGGAGCGGCCCAATCGGGTGGCGGTGGCGTTGCAGGCCCCGCTACCCAGAAGGAATTATACCCTTTCTCGAGCCACAGCCCGCGAGGCAGGTCGATGTGGACCCCCACCGGCCCCCGCCGGATCGCGTCCTCGCACGCATCCACGTGCAGTCGACCGAACCCTTCGAGGCTGCCCAGCAGCCGCTCCACGGCGCGCCTGAGCAGATGCCGCCTGAGCGCCACATCCAGCCGACCCCACCCCTCCAGAGCGAACTCCACCAGCCCCGGGCGCTCCATGGCCAGATCCGACCAGGCATCATCCACCACCCGCGTCACCAGGGAGTACTCGTCGGAGAGGAGGTCGGCCGCGTTCCACACCCTTTCTCGGGCACCCGGCACACGACTTTCCATCAATGGCAGCAGCTTCAGCCGAACCCAGTTGCGGCGGAAGGCCATGTCCAGATTGGACGGATCGCGTCGAAAGGCCAGCCCGCGCGCACGGCAGTATCCTTCCGTCTCGTCCCGGAACAGCCCCAGAATGGGGCGCACCAGCAGCGGGAGATCGCCTGTTGGGAGCGGGACGCGACCAGCTCGCCAATCGTCACCCCGCAAGGGGGGGCCAAGCTGCCCCGCGCCGAGGCGGTGGCAGGGCGGGATCCCTCGAAGTCCATCTAGCCCGGCCCCTCTGAGCAGGTTCAGCAGCAGCGTTTCCACGACATCGTCGGCCGTGTGCCCGATGGCGATCCGCCCGGCGCCTACCTGTGCCGCGACGCCTGCCAGGAACTGGAGCCGAGCGTAGCGTGCGGCCACCTGCTTGGCCAGCCTGTGCCGGGTGCGGTAGGCCGGGACATCCACAGCCGCCACCGTCGCCGGGAGCCCCCAGTCCCTGGCCAGCTCCCGCACGTACTCGGCCTCGCGCTCCGACTGCGCCCCACGGAACATGTGGTTCAGGTGCGCAACGTGCAGGCGGAGCCCGAGCTCATCCCGCAGGCGCACCAGTATGTCCAGCATGCATACCGAATCCTGCCCCCCGGACACCGCCACCACCAGCGTGGAGCCGTGTGGCAGAAGCCCTCGGGCGCGGACGAAGCGCGCAACGCGTTCCTCCAGGGCGGCCGGGTCCAGCGCGGCCATCTCGAGGCTCACTCCTGCCCCATGAACAGGGCCAACCAGCGCTGCCAGTTGGGGATGGAACGGCGCTCCGGCGAGGGCGTCGGTGAGGGGGTGGGGGTCGGGGTGGGTAGGGTGGACTGGACGCGCTGGCCGTCGGGCGGCACTATCACCACGGGCACGTCCCCGGGGCGCACCAGCCCCAGCTCCTCCCTGGCTACCTTCTCTATGTACTCGTCGCTCTTCAGGTAGTCCAGCTCTCTGCTGAGTCTGCGGTTCTCCTGCTTCAGCTGCTCGATCCGCTGCTGGATGGCGCGGGCCTCCTGCCGCATCTCGTAGCCCTGGACCGCCTTCCCGCCGATCATCACCAGCACGAAGATCACCCCCCCCGCTATCACCAGGGGGAGCAAGCCGAGGAGAAAAGAGGAGAGGCGACTCTGCTGATCCGACACCTTTCCCACCTGCCCGTCGAGAGGATACTAGCCGAGCCGTGAAAGGTAGTCAATGGACGGCGGCAGCCCCTGTCACTGCTCAGGGAAAATGTCCGCCTTAACTGCTCAGGGAAAATGTCCGGCATACTTGAGGTATGAGGACAATTACCTTGAACCCGAAACAGCAACGAGCAGTTGAC